>JADMIO010787609.1_pt1 | contig 27588 bp, 19 predicted proteins | sample 8958161 | NCBI WGS metagenome assembly JADMIO01 (sample SAMN16585339, study PRJNA669376) | soil metagenome | isolation source: Crop rotation soil | place: USA: Cullars Rotation, Alabama | collected 2011
CGTGCTCTCGTCGTACATTCCCGAAGGCATTCCGCGCATGAATGAGCTCGGCATCGACGGGCGCGTGCTGGCGTTCACCTTCGGCGCGTCGCTGCTCACGGGCGTTTTCTTTGGACTTGCTCCGGCGCTTCAATCCGGGAAAACGAATCTGACCGAAACGTTGAAAGAAGGTGAGCGTAACTCGTCGCCGGGACACAATCGCGCCGGTAAGTTGCTCGTGATCTCCGAAGTGGCGTTGACGCTCGTGCTGCTGGTCGGCGCGGGATTGCTGGTGAAGAGTTTCTGGCGACTGAGTCAGGTCAATCCGGGTTTCGATCCGCAGAACGTGCTCGCAATGCAGATCTCGATCAACGCACGTCCTGACGAGGGTCCGCGTGTCGATAACTTTCTGAGCGAGTTGAAGCAGCGCGTCCAGCAACTACCTGGTGTGAAATCATCTTCGGTCTCGAATGGACTTCCGTTTGAAGGCGCAAACTTTCCACCGATTGTGCTCGAAGGTAAACCTGCGCCGCCGCCGGGCCAGGATCCGAGCGGGCTGCTCTACATCGTGAGTCCGGATTACTTTAAAACGATGGGCATCGATCTCGTTCGCGGCCGTCTCTTCTCGACCGAAGATCGCAAAGATACGCCAGCGGTCGCGCTCGTCGACGAGGTGTTCGCGCGCCAGTATTTCCCTGACCAAGATCCGATCGGGAAGCGATTCAAACTCAACACGCCGGATGCGGATAGTCGTGAGATCATCGGCGTCGTGCGGCACGTCGAACATTCCTCACTCGAAGGACGCACCACCAACACCGCGGAGTTTTATTTCAACTTCGATCAGCTTCCACTCGCGACTTTGCCGAGATACGTGAGGCGCGTGAATCTCCTCGTGCGGACGACGGTTGAGCCACTCAGCCTCGCTGGACCAGTGCGCAATCAAATCGCCGCGCTCGATAAAGACCAGGCAGTCTTCAACGTACGCACGATGGAGCAGGCGCTCGCGCAATCCGTGGCGGCGCGCCGCTTCTCGATGATCCTGCTGGCCGTTTTCGCACTGCTGGCGCTAACACTCGCGGCAGTCGGCATCTACGGCGTCATCTCGTATTCTGTCGCCCAACGCACGCGCGAAGTCGGCATCCGCATGGCGCTCGGCGCGAAGACGTTCGACGTACTGAACCTCGTCATGCGCGACGGACTGAAACTCGTCCTGGTAGGCATCGGCGTTGGCCTGGCCGGCGCGCTGCTACTTACCCGCTTGATGTCGACCCTGCTCTTCGGCGTGACGGCAACCGACGCCGTCACCTACGTCGGCGTCGCCCTCGGCTTGATCGTCGTCGCCGTATTTGCGTGCTGCATCCCCGCCCGGCGCGCCACGAAAGTCGACCCGCTCGTGGCCCTGCGCTTCGAATAAGCAACTGTAGGGCGGCCCTCCGTGGCCGCCCGTTCGTGAGAATTATTCGTGCGGGCGGCCACGGAGGGCCACCCCTACAGTTGCTTCTGCGACGACTTAGAATCTAATCTGCATGGCTGTGCATCGCAAAAACTTCAGCCGGCGTGAATTCTGCGCGATTGCGGGAGGTACGATTGCGTCGCTTACGATCGGCAGTGCGTGCAAGCAGATCGGCGGCTCCGTGATCGTGAGCGATGGACGACTCACCGCGCGCCCGCGCAACAGCGTTAAGACTGCCGCGACCGGCGAGATCAAGCTCGGCCTCGACGCTAAGCGCGACGCAGTGCTTCAGATACCGAAGAACGCAGCCTCAGCGCCGCTGCCGCTGTTTGTGATGTTGCACGGCGCGACGCAAAGCTCCGACGAGATGTTCTGGTACTTAGGTTCGGCTCACGAAGAGGCGGGCATCGCCGTCCTCGCGCCAAACTCACGCGACACGACCTGGGACGCGCTGGGTGGCGACGGCTTCGGAATCGACGTCGAGTATCTGAATCGCGCGCTCGAGCGTGTGTTTGAGACTACGGCGATCGATCCCGCGCGCGTTTCGATCGGCGGATTCTCAGATGGCGCCAGTTACGGACTCTCGCTCGGCCTGATCAATGGCGACTTCTTCAAAAGCATCGTCGCCTTCTCACCCGGATTCGTGATCAGCGGCGAGCTGCACGGCCAGCCACGCATCTACATCTCACACGGCACGCACGATCACATTCTTCCGATCGATACGTGTGGACGCCGCATCGCCGCGGGCCTGAAGTCTTACGGTTACGACGTCACCTTTCGCGAGTTCGACGGCGACCACGAGATCCCCGCCGGCATCGCGCGTGAAGGATTGTCGTGGTGTTGAAAGCACGCTAACGTACAATCGCTCGTCGCCTCACTTCGATGCGGCGCGCCTGTAATACTTTGAAGCAAAAACCTGGTCCAACCCGCGATTCTGTTGGCGTGTGATCACGGCACAGGATTTTCATACTCACGAGCAAAACAACCAGGGGTTTACAAGCAGGTATGAATTCGACGACAGACGTGGAAGATGAAGTCAGGCAGATGGAGGCTGACTGGGGCGTGGCTTTCGAGCGCAAAGATCTCGCGACACTCGACCGGATGATGGCCGACGAATACATTCTGACCGATCCGCTCGGGAACGTACGCAGCAAAGCGGAGAGCCTCGCCGCAATCGAGACGAACCAACTCGCTTTCGAGAGCACCGAAAGTGACGACGTGAAGGTAAGGATCAATGGCGACACGGCGGTCGTAACCGGCAGATCGACGTTTCGCGGTCGTTATAAAGGGTGGTCCATGGCCGGGCAATACCAGTACACCGACGTGCTCGTGAAGCGACACGGCGCATGGACGGCCGTCGGCTCACACATCACGGCGCTCGGAACCGGGCCACTGCGACTTCGCTTCGGGCGCCTGCTCTGCGACTGGCTTTTTTAGCCGCAAAAGGCACAAAAAGCACAAAATGTTTATTGATGGAGCGCCCTCCTTTTCAATAAATATTTTGTGCTTTTTGTGCCTTTTGTGGCTAACGACTGCGGCGGCCGCCGAGTTGCGCGGAGAGTTTTAGAGCGGCTGTTTGCACGATCTTCCCCAGCGACGGCAAGTAATCATCATTGAGCTGACTGACAGTACCCGTCACGCCGATCGCCGCGGCAACATCGCCACTCGCCGAAAACACCGGCGCGGCCACACAACGTACACCAACCGCGTGTTCCTCGTCGTCGATCGCGTAACCTCTGCGGCAGATCGCGGCGAGCTCTTCGAATAGATGCGGCAGCGTCACGATCGTTCGCGGCGACACGGGCCTGAGCGGATGCATGCCCGCGATCTCCTGCACTTCCTCACGGCTCAAGTGACAGATCAGCGCCTTCCCGACTGCGGTCGCCTGCGGCGCCACACGTCTGCCGTTCCAGATGTCCATCTTAATAAAGCCCGGCGACTCGATTCGTTCGATATACACGGCGTCGCCATGATCGAGAATCGCAAGGTGCGACCCAAGACGCGTCGTCTCGACGAGTTGTCGCAAAAGTGGCAGCGCGAGCTCACGCAATGCCATGCCCTGCATTGCTTGTCCACCGAGACTCAGAACGCGGATCCCGAGCGTGTGCTCTCCGGTTTCGGGGTCGCGCCGCACGTAACCACGCGCGACCAAGGTGCGCAAAAGGTAACTGGTCGAGCTCTTCGGCACACCGGCAACACGACTGATCTCCGACGTGCTCAGCCCGCGATTACGGCTGGCGAGCAACTCGAGAATCGACAGCGCGCGCTCAACAGAGGTCACCTGTTCACGATTGTGATCACGCTTTGCCGTTTCCGGAGTTCTGGCGACAGCAGCACGCATCCCTGATCTCCCGCTTCTAAAAATAGCGTTCGCGATTCTGAATCGACATTTCTGCCGAAAATTTGATTTGTAGCGTGAATTAACAAATAAGACAGTACGGTGTCGAACGATCGGCGCAATCGTGTTCACAGTGCGGATCGCCTTATTGCAGAGGAATGGGACGCGTGCTAAACCTGCAAACATCATGACCAGCACTCGTTCACAATACGGAACACGCTTCAACACCGCGCCACAGGAATTCAACCTGACGACTGAAATGCCCGGGGGCTTCACGGAGTTTCTGCTGCCGCTTCATCGCGAGCTGACGCCGCGCCAACAAACGCTGCGACAGAGGCGCGCCGACGTCCTTGCGTCGTCGCACCGGGGAAAGAAGCCAGGCTATCTGCCGGCCTCAGAAGCCACCACGACAGATTGGACTATTCCTCTCCCTGAATGGTGCGCGGATCAGCGTAACCAGATGACCGGACCCGCGGACGACGCCGAGCTCGTCGTGAAGATGCTCAACTCAGGCGCGCCCGGCGTGATGCTCGATCTCGAAGACTCGATGGCAAACACGTGGTCAAACCTCATGACCGGCATCGCCAACGTCGACAAAGCACTGACGGGCGAGCTCACTTACTTCGACGCGAAGCGACAAACTGACGTCGGCATCAAGGAAAGCAACACCGTCACGTTCACGCGCCCCCGCGGTTTGCACATCAGCCAGGCAGGCGTCGTCAAAGACGAGTTGATGTCTGCGTCACTCTTCGACGTGGCGAGGGTCGCATTCAATGCCGATATCGATCGCCTGCGACATCCGCTCAGTTTCTACATTCCTAAATCCGAGTCTGCTGAAGAGGCTTTGTGGTGGCGCGATCTCTTCCAGGCGATCGAAGACGCAAAAGGTCTCGCGCGCGGTTACATCAAATGCATGGCGCTGGTTGAGTCACACCCGATCGCGTATCAGATGGAAGAGTTCATCTATCACCTGCGCGATCACATCGTCGGCTTGAATCTCGGTCGGTGGGATTACATGGCCAGTCTCATTCATTTCAACTTCGAAGATCCCGAGTGGATCCTGCCCGATCGAAACACGATTCCACACAACGTGCCGTTTTTTCAGAACCTGCGCGAGCTGCTCGCCGAGACTTGCCACAAGCACGGCATCCTCGCGATCGGCGGCATGACGGCGCTCTACCCGAGCCGCAGCGATGCCGAGTTGAACGAACGCGCGTTGCGCGTGCTCGCGGAAGACAAGAAGAACGAAGCCAACTGTTTGATGGACGGCGCCTGGACCGGACATCCGGACCAGAACGAGATCGCCGTGCAGCAGTTTCCATTTCCAAATCAGGTCAATGCCCGCAAACCCGGCGCTGAGCCACAACCAGATCTGCGGCCCGCACCGGTCGCGGTCGGAAAGATCACCACTAACGGAACACGCGCGGCAATCCGCACGGTGATCCGTTATCGCAACGGCGTGCTGAACGGCAAAGGCGCGAGCCTGCTCGACGGGTACATGGAGGATCTGGCTACGGACCGAATCTACCGGCTGATGATCGCGCAACGCATTCGCCACCACGATTCGCTCGAGATGGAAGAGGCCAGCGATCAAATCCGGCACACGCCGGAGACGATCAGCCAGATGTTCGACCAGGAGCTCGACCGGATCTTGAGAGAGCTTCCGGCCGGCGTGAATGGACCTGTGATCGAAAAATATCGAGCCGCGCGACACATCAGCGAATCGCTGATTCGGAATCAGGAATTTGATCCAATTTGAGAACGAACACTGGGGAGGAACACCGATGAAAACTTACGATCATGCTGCACTGGAAAATGAATGGGCCACATCTGAACGCTGGCGTGGAATCAGGCGCGACTACACTGCCGAAGATGTTGTAAAGCTGCGCGGCTCAGTCGAAATCAAATACACGCTGGCCGAGCGTGGCGCCAAACGTCTTTGGGAACTCTTGCACAGCGAGTCGTACGTTCCCGCGCTCGGAGCGATGACCGGCTGTCAGGCAGTGCAACAAGTGCAGGCCGGATTGCGCGCGATTTACCTCAGCGGCTGGCAAGTGGCTGCGGATGCGAACCTCGCTGGTCAGATGTATCCCGACCAGAGTCTGTATCCGGCGAACAGCGTTCCGGACGTCGTGCGCAAGATCAATCACGCCTTTCAACGCGCCGATCAGATCGATCATGCGGAAGGACGCAACGGCATCGACTGGTTTGCGCCGATCGTCGCCGACGCTGAAGCCGGTTTTGGCGGTTGTTTGAATGCATTTGAGTTGATGAAGGCGATGATTGAAGCGGGTGCGGCCGGCGTGCACTTCGAAGATCAGCTCGCGTCGTGCAAGAAATGTGGTCACATGGGCGGCAAAGTGCTGGTGCCGACGCAGGAGTTTATTCAGAAGCTGACTGCAGCGCGTTTAGCGGCTGACGTTCTCGGCGTCGACACGATCCTCGTCGCGCGCACAGATGCTGACGCTGCCGGTCTGCTCACCAGCGACGTCGACGAGCGCGATCATCCGTTTCTGACCGGTGATCGGACGACGGAAGGATTTTTCACCGTCAAACCCGGTTTGGACCAGGCGATCGCGCGTGGTCTCGCGTATGCGCCGTACGCTGACCTCGTGTGGTGTGAGACTTCCGAGCCAAACCTCGACGACGCCGCGCAGTTTGCGGAAGCGATTCACGAGAAGTTTCCGAATAAGCTGCTGGCCTACAATTGTTCGCCGTCGTTCAACTGGAAGAAGAAACTCGACGATCGCACGATCGCGAAGTTTCAAAAAGAGCTCGCGTCGATGGGCTACAAGTTTCAGTTCATCACGCTTGCCGGTTTTCACGCGCTCAATCTCGCGATGTTCGAGCTCGCCCGGGACTATCGCGATACGGGCATGAGCGCCTACGCCGCGCTGCAAGCCACCGAATTCGAGCGCGCCGCCGACGGCGACTACCGCGCTGTCAAACACCAGGCCTTTGTCGGCACCGGTTACTTCGACACCATCGCCCAGATCGTCGCCGGCGGCTCTTCTTCCACCACCGCTCTAACAGGCTCAACCGAACAAGCCCAGTTCGCAGTCGCAATTCCCGTTTAGTACACAAGAGACACATAGAGGAACACAAAAGGCACAAAGTGAAGAAAACATTTTGTGCCTTTTGTGTTCCTCTATGTGCCTTCTTGGTGCCTCTTGTGTCCCTCTCGCCTTTTCGTGGCTCCTATTGACAGCCAATAGGAGCAGCCGCTAGACTGCGGCTTCCTATTGGCTGACTAGAGGAAGGTATGAACAAACAACAAAGTGACCTGTTCAAGCAGGGCACGCTCGAGCTCTTAGTCCTGCGACTGCTCAGCTCCGGCAGTCTGAACGGTTGGGACATCATGCAGCGCATCGAGCTGCTCTCCGGCGACGTGCTCACCGTAACCGCCGGCGCTCTCTACCCGGCGCTCCATCGCCTCGAAGCGCGCGGCCTCATCTCCGCCGTCTGGCGACCCTCCGATAACAATCGCCGGGCAAAGTTTTATGGCTTGACCGCGCGCGGGCGCAAACAACTCGACTCGCAACGCAAGCAATGGGAGCGATTCTCCGATGCAGTCGCTCTGGTTTTACGAGATGCGTGAGGTTTCCCGTGAACGTAAAAGACTTACTCCGCCGCTGGCGCGCGCTAACTCATCATGACGAGCTGGACCAGGAGCTCGACGAAGAGTTGCACTTCCATCTCGATCGACTAATCGAGCAAAACATCAAAAACGGCATGACTCCCGAAGACGCACGCCACGCCGCGATGAAGTCGTTTAGCCGCGTGGACCAGTCGAAGGAAGAATGTCGCGATGCGCGCGGCGTCGGCTTCGTCGACAACCTGCGGCGCGATGTCACGTACAGCGGGCGCGTCCTGCTCAAGAACTACGCCTTCACCATCGTGGTCGTGGCCACGCTGGCGCTCGGCATCGGCGCGAACACCGCGATCTTCAGTTTTGCGAACGGCATTCTGCTGCGACCGCTTCCCTATCCACAATCCGATCGACTCGTCGTGCTCGACGAGTACTCATACAAACAGAACGTCGAGTCGATGGCGGTTTCGTACCCGAACTTTCTCGACTGGCAGGAGCAAAACAAGAGTTTCGAAGATATCGGCATCTACTATGACACCAGCCGGTTCGCTTTGAGCGGGGCGGGCGAACCGACCGAGGTGCGTGGCTCTTATATCTCACACGGACTCTTCGAGATTCTGCGCGCGTCACCGCAACTCGGCCGCACGTTTACCGCGAACGAGGACCGGCCCGAAGAAGAGTGGGTCGTGATCCTTGGTCATAATCTGTGGCAACGCAACTTCGGCGGCGATCCAAACATTATCGGGCGCAAGATCATGCTTAACAGCCGCGCGCGCACGGTCGTCGGCGTGATGCCGCCCGGTTTCAGGTTTCCCGACAGTGCTGAGCTTTGGGCGCCGGTTGCTTTGACGACGAAGACGTTTACGCGCACCGATCACGGCCTACTCTCAATTGCGCGTTTGCGAGACGGCGTGACTGTGTCGGAAGCGCAGGCCGAGATGAACAACATCGCGGCGCGCATTGAGCAACAGAATCCCGTCACGAATGAAGGTCTCGGCGTCAAGGTGAAGAGTTTGCACGACACGCTGACCGGCGACTATCGCCAGGCGCTTTTGATTCTTCTCGGCGTGGTCGGCTGTGTGTTGCTGGTGGCGTGTGTGAACGTCGCGAACCTGATGCTCGCGCGTGCGACGGCGAGGCAGAAAGAGTTTGCCCTGCGTGCGGCGCTGGGTGCGAGCCGGTGGCGAATCATGCGCCAGCTTATGGTTGAGAGTTTGTTGCTCGCGTTAGTCGGTGGAATGGTTGGCTTCTTCCTATCGATCTGGGCGCTGCGACTGTTGTTGACGGCGATTCCCGGTCAGATACCTTTCTGGATGAACTTCGGCATCGATCTGCGCGTGCTGGGTTTCACCGTTGGGATCACGTTGTTAACTGGTCTGCTGTTTGGCAGTGCTCCCGCGCTGCACACCTCACGCGTCGATCTGAACGACACACTCAAAGAGGGTGGCCGCGGCGCTTCCGGTGTGCGTAGCCGCGCGCGCAGTCTGCTCGTGGTCGCAGAGATCGCGCTCTCCCTCGTGGTGCTGGTTGGCGCCGGGTTGATGATCCAGAGTTTTCTGCGTCTGAAGCGCGTCAACATCGGACTGGACGCACACAACGTTTTGACTGCGGGCGTCAGTCTGCCGCGTGCGAAGTACAAGGAAAACGATCAGCGTATCGGATTTTATAAGCAGTTGCTGGAACGCGTGCGTCACCTGCCGGGGGTGGAAGCAGCAAGTGCGACGGCGACGCTGCCATTAGGAGGAAGTTATTGGGGACGGAGTATTACAGTCGAAGGTTTTCCGGTCTTGTCTGTGGGCCAGGCGCCGGCGATTCAACACACGGTGGTGACTCCGGATTACTTTCACACAATGGGAATACCTCTGCTCGCCGGACGTGATTTCAATGACGCCGATGCGAAGGATTCGCCGAACGTGACGATCGTCGACGAGCGACTCGCGCGTGAGTACTGGCCCAACGAGAGCCCGATCGGCAAGCGCGTTCGTTTTGGACCACCGGAAGATAACGAGCCGTGGCACACAATCGTCGGCGTGGTCGGCGCCGTCAGGCATCAACGGATGCAGGAAGACACGCGCAAGAGTGTCTACTTGCCGCAGGCGAAGATGCCGGTCGGGGCGATGGCGCTGGTGTTGCGGACTACTTCGAATCCGCAGGAATTGACGGGCGCGGTGCGGCGCGAAGTGGCGCAGCTCGATCCGGATTTGCCGGTGAGTGAAGTCGCGACGATGGAAGAAGTGGTAGCTGAGTCGATCTGGCAACCGCGGCTCTACGCGAGGTTGTTTGGCGCGTTTGCCGGTGGCGCGTTGCTGCTCGCGCTGATCGGCATTTACGGTGTGATGGCGTTTCTGGTGCAGACGAGAACACACGAGATCGGCGTGCGGATGGCCCTGGGCGCTTCGGCACGCGACGTCTTCAAGCTCATTGTGGGACGTGGAATGAAGTTGACTTTGGTGGGCGTGTTGATTGGCGTGGGCGGCGCGATCGCTCTCACGCGCCTGATGCACAGTCTGCTCTTCAATACGAGCGCGACCGATCCGCTGACATTCATTGTGATTTCATTGTTGCTATCAATCGCGGCCTTCCTCGCGTGCTACATCCCCGCGCGCCGCGCCGCGAAGGTCGATCCGTTGATAGCGCTGCGATACGAGTAGCGTTGAATCTTGTTAATCCTGTGTATCCTGCAATCCTGTCTAAGCGTGTTTTAATTGACCTGCTTGATCCCGGAATTTAGACTGCAACCCTCTTCAGCCAATCCCCCTCTAACGCTAACGATGTCTGACGATCGCAACATACTGGATTTCATTCGCGCCCTCTGCGCCAACGGCGACAGCGGTAGGCTCGAGATCCTCGCCGGCGCTATTCAAGGCGAACTGTCTTTTACAGATGGCAAGCTCGTCGATGCCCGCTTCGGCCATCTGACGGGCTTTCGCGCAGTCAACGCCGTCGCGGCGCTGCGCGACGTTCGCTTCAGCTTCGATCCGGCGTTCGCTCCACTTGCTTCCAGTTCGATCACGGCAAGTGAGCGAGTTGTACTTAAACAATTCTTCGGGATTGAGACGGCGGCTACCAGTGAATACTTTGAGCCAGTCGCGGCAACGGTTCCGGACGAAGTGGAGGAAGTCACGATCGTGAAAAGCGACGTGGCCAGACCGAGCATTCCCACTCCTCCTCCGCCACAAGCCTCGCGATTTGCTTATCGAACAGCGCTTGCGTCTGCTGTGCTGGCAATGGTTGTTATAGCGGCAGTCGCTATCTTTATCGACAGGTTTCACGAGTCAGGATCATCGCAGGTCGTTGCAAAAGTGGAGGCTCCAGCACCACAACCCGGGTCTTCCGTTGTGCCGCCAACACCCGCACCTGCAGTCGTCAAGGAAAATAAGAAACCAGTCAACCCCGGCCGTGATCTTTCCGGCAAGTGGACCATCGTCAATTCTGTCGATTCGACCGCTTACGGCTCTTTCAAGAACATGAAGATTGGTTTCGACGTCTCGATCAATCAGACAGGCTCGACGTTCACCGGCAAAGGCAGAAAAGTATCTGAGAACGGACGCAGCCTGCCCGCCAACAGCCGCACTCCGATTCAGGTGCAAGGCTCGATCAACGGCGACCGGATCGAAGCGACTTTCGTCGAAGAAGGCTCAGCGCGAAAATCCAACGGCAAATTTGTGTGGCGCATCGACAAAGCCGGACGCGGCCTGACGGGAAACTTCGCCACGACGGCGGCGCGCTCCAGCGGCAAATCAGCCGGAACTCGAGAGCTGTAATCTGTTACGGCGACTTTTCGAGTCGCTTCAAAGCCTCGACCGCACTTGTGTTGTTCGGATTCAGCTCGAGTGACTTCCTGTAGTTTTGTTTCGCCAGCTCGCGCTCGCCGATCGCCACGTACGCTTCGGCAAGACTGTCGTAGGTGTTGAAACCTTGCGGGTAGGCCTCGACGTTGAGCTTGAAGATCTCGATCGCCTCTCGCGCTTTCCCACTTTGCAGTAGCTGATAGCCGAGCCGGTTCAGCTCAGGCTCGGCAAAGTCGTAGGTCGCGGCCTGCTTCGCTTTCAGCTCGCGATACTGTGCGACGCCGGCTTCGATTCCCTTCTCCGCGATGGTCTGGTTGAGCACGGGGATGATCGACATCTTCGGCGGCTCGTACGGTTGGTTGTAGACGATCTTTGCGATCGAATCGCTGAGCCGGTTGAGATACTCGCTGTTGGTGTTGTCGAGCATCACGATGAGGTTCTTCTCTTTCGGAAAGCGCACGATGGTGGTAGTGAAGCCGTTGATGCCGCCGTCGTGTGTGATCACCTGCACCGGCTGATCGTTCTGCTTGAACGACGCATTCGTGACAACCCAGCCGTAGGCGTAATCTTCGAGAAATGGTTTGTACATCAACGCCTTCGATTGCGCTGAGAGCACTTTGTCTGTGTAAAGCGCCTGGTCCCAAAGGTAGAGATCTTCGACAGTTGAATAGAGCGAACCTGCGGCGTAAGGGATGGACATGTCGAGGTAGGGAGCGTTTAGGTATCCATCGGGCGTCTTGATGTAGCCGGAAGCGCGTTTGGCGATGATCGTGGCGTAATGATCGTAGCCGGTATTCTTCATGCCGAGCGGGTCGAAGATGTTCTGCTTCAGCACTTGCTCGTACGGTTTGCCGGTGACGCGCTCGATAATTGCGCCGAGGAGAAAATAACCGGAGTTGTTGTAGCGGAATTTCGAGCCCGGCTCGAACTCGAGATCGCCGCTCGCATATTTCTTCACGAACTCGTCGACCTTGTAAGGATTGCGGCTGACGTTCTGAAAGAAGCCGGGCTGACCGGTGTAACTCGGAATGCCGGACGTGTGCGTAAGCAGGTGATGAATCGTCACCTTCTCGCCGGTATCTTTTCGATAGTCCGGCAGGTAATCCGACAGCTTCGCATCGAGTTTGATTTTCCCTTGCTCGACTAATTGCATGACGATGGTGGCGGTGAACTGCTTGGTGATCGAACCGAGTCGAAACCTCGTGTCGGGCGTGTTCGGAATATCCCACTCCATATTCGCCTGCCCGTACGCGCCCTTGTAAATGATCTTCCCATTCTCCGCGACGAGCACCGAGCCATTGAACTGCCGGTACTTATGCGCGAGCGCCAGCAATTCCTGAATCTTCGCTGCGTGGTCCTGGGCAACGGCGACGTGTGGGGCGATAAGAAAAACGATTGCGATACACAATCCGAGCCGGTTTTGTAACGAGTGTCTCCGCATCGTAATTACTCCTTAGTTTTGTTTTATTGCCAAACGAAAATCGCCTCGGTAAGTTGCAGTAATGAATGCAATCGGGTTTGCCCCCGGGGCCGCTGAAGAGTCCGAGCTCGACCGCCTGCGCGAAGCGTGTAAGCGGTTGAACTTCGCCTTGCGGGCAATCAAGGATGCGCAAGGCTGTCTCACCCAAATGAATCTCGGCCAGGCGCGCGAGCGTCTCAACAATGCGCAATGGCAGGCCCGCGAAGCGAAAAAAGTGCTGGCCGAGGTTGGCAAGACAAAGACTAAAATTTCAATTGAGCGAAAGCGCGCTTAACTTAGGCTATAATGCGCGACATGAGCGCACTTCTTGAAGAGCTTAAGAAACAAACGCGTCTCCTCACAGCACAAGAGAAAGCGACGCTGGCACGCATCCTCATAGAGGGACTAGACGCATCAACCGATAGCAACGTCGAGCAGTTGTGGGTAGCAGAGTCTCAACGCCGTTACCAGGCTTATCTCAGAGGTGAGATCGAAGCCCATCCCGGCGATGAGGTCATGACTCGCGCCCGCAACCGCCTTAAATGACAGCATATCGCTTCCTCTCGCCAGCGGAAGAAGAAATGACCGAGGCCGCCCTGTTTTACGAATCGAGTTCGGGTGGACTCGGAGATGAATTCCTCGACGATGTACAAAGGGCAATCGACAGATTGTCTGATTATCCATACTCAGGTGAGCCTATCGTTTCGGGTTTCAGACGTACGCTGTTACACCGGTTTCCATTCAGCCTCATCTACGCAGTTGAACGGAAAGGTATTGTGTTTGTGGCAGTCGCGCATCATGGTCGCGAACCGGGATATTGGCGGTCACGCGTCAACTAATTTTCACTTGACCGCGCAATAAATCGCGCAGATCTGGGTGGCCGCCGTGGTTGGCCCAGCCAGCGGCGGTTGAGCCGACCTTTGTATCTGTTATGTTGCGATCGGCGCCGTGGGCCAAGAGGAAGTCAACCATCGATCGATGGCCATTCAGCGCCGCGTAATGTAAGCCAGTGCCCGCGTAATCAAATCCACCTGGAATGACGTCGATCTCAGCGCCTTTGTCCAACAACAGCTTCGCCGCATCGACGTGGCCGTGCATGCACGCGTACACAAAAGCGTTGTCGACGATGCCCTGCCGGTCTTGTGACCAGGCGTTTACACGATCGGCCAGCGACTGCTTCCCTGCCGCATCGTGATTCGAGCAGGCGATGCTGTCGAGATTGCCAAACGGCCAATCGATTCTGCCGGCCTCAGGTTTTAAACTACCGTCTGCATGGAAGTAGCTCTCGATCAGATCGGTGCGACCTAGCGCCGCGGCCGTGCGCAAGTTTTGCACTTTTGCACCACGGTCAAGTAACAACGCTGTGACGTTCTGATTGTTCCAGTACAAAGCTTCTTCCAACGGCGACCAGCCACCAGTGCCGTCGATCGCAGCACCGTGATCGAGCAACAATTCAGCAGCAGCACGATTGCCGATGCTGGCCGCGGCGACGAGCGGTTCGTTCAACTCCGCGCCCGCATCGATCAGCGCCCGGACCATCTCGACGTTCTTCGGTTTATCTTTGCCGTCCAATACAACGGCTTGCAGTAACGTCGGATGGCTTCTTGAAGATCGTGATGTGACGAGCGCCGGATCGGCGGCCAGCAGTGCTTTAAACTTGTCAACATCGCCGGCGCGCATGGCGTCGATTGCGGGATGAAATTTCGCGTCCATAGGGTGAGTTTACTAAACGACCACGAGCACCGCTATAATCCTCGCATATGGCACCCAAGGACCCGTTAGCCACGTCGGGACTCCCGGCATTCAATGAGCCGTCCTCGCGCGAAGGTCAAACTATCACGCCGAAATTTTTGATACTCGTGGTCGACGATTCAGTCGACAACGTGGCCGTGATCAGCCTCGATTTGCAACAACAGGGATATCGCGTCGTGACCGCGAATGATGGCGAAGATGCTGTCGCCGTTGCGATGCAGATGTTGCCCAATCTCATTTTGATGGACATTAACCTGCCCACATTGGACGGTCTCGGCGCGACGCGCAGAATTCGTGAAACCGAGGCGTTGCGAGAGGTGCCGATCGTAGCGATTACGGCGTTCGGCACCGAGGGTTTTCAGCGCGCGGCTTACGACGCAGGCATCTCCGGGTATCTGACGAAGCCGCTCGACTTCGACCGGATGCACCTGCTAATCGCGAGACTGCTCTCGCCTCCAGTATCCGGCAGCTTAACCGGCGGGATTAGTTCTTAAGCTCGACCAGCACGAGGTGGATCGTCGTGTCGCCAATATTCTCGGCCCAGTGTGTTACGGGATCGCGATAGATGACGTCGCCGGTTTTGAACTCACCGTCGGTGGTTGTTCCGTCGACAGCATGATTGCGAAACTTGCCACCCGCGATCACATAGATCACGTATGCGGGATGTGAGTGGGTGGCTTCCTTGTCGCCGGGCTTGATCGTGGCTTCGAGGACGCGCACACGCGGGTTCTCGAGTTTCAAGGCGATGGTTTTTGAATTTACCTTGAGCGGATCCTGGTCACCACGCACCAGACCCGCGATCAGTAACACACAGATCAGGATGAAGATTCGTTTCATATTTGTCTCCTGGACCGCAGAGTACGGATTGACCATCTCGTGGTATAGTCACTCTCAATTATGAGTAACAAACCTCAACTAGTTTATCCCGGTTTTAGGGGCGGCTGGAATGTTAAGACCTATGGGGCCTCACGTGCGGCTAAGAACTTCGAGTCGCAAAGCGATGCCGTAGCGTGGGCGAGGTCAAAGTGTAAGAGGCAAGGATTGGAACTGGTTCTCTTCAATCAGAACGGCCAATTCCGAACCTCGCACTTATACAAAAAACGCTCATCTGAACCTGATAAATAGCTGGTCGCAAGAACAAGAAAATGCCTGATCCTCACCCGGTTCGCGAATACATCGCCGCCGTCCGGCATTGGCTAAAGACGCACAGTTGATTATTCTCCCACGATGCCAACTACACGCAGACAGTTTCTAACAGGCGTTACGAGCCTCGCAGTTTCGCAGGCGCTGCTGCGGAAGAATGTATTCGCGCAGCAACAAAGGAAGCCGACGCGGATTGTGTTGCTGGGGACGAAGGGTGGGCCAAGTGTTGCTAACGCGGGACGAAGTAATCCCGCGACCCTGCTGATGATCGACGACGTGCCGTATGTGATCGACTGCGGCTACGGAGTATCGAGACAACTGGTCAACGCGGGCGTGGCGCTCAATCGGGTACGGTACGTCTTCATCACTCATCACCACTCCGACCACAATCTCGAACTCGGACCGCTCTTCTACAACGCCTGGATCACCGGCCTGCCGGTGCGTGTCGACGCTTACGGTCCACCAGGCCTGACCGCGATGATGCGTGACTTCTTCAACTATCAGAAGTTTGACGTCGACACCCGCATCGACGACGAAGGTCGTGCCGATCCACGCACTCTCTTGACGCCGCATGAATTCGATAAACCCGGCATCGTGTTGGCGAATGACGACGTGAAAGTAACTTCCTGTCTCGTCCGTCACCCGCCAATCAAGCAAGCCTATGCTTACCGTTTCGACGCAAAGGATCGTTCCATCGTAATCTCCGGCGACACCGCCTACGCACCCGAGCTCGCCGAGTTTGCGAAAGGCGCGGACGTGCTCATTCACGAAGTGATGTACCTGCAGGCCATCGAGGCCCTGATTCGACGTTTACCAAATGCGAAGCGACTGCGCGAACACCTGATGGCCGCTCATACACTTCCCGAAGACGTCGGCAAAATCGCGGCGCAAGCCGGAGTGAAGACGCTGGTCCTGTCACACTTCGTTCCCGGTGACGACGCTTCGATCACCGACGATCAGTGGTCCGAAGGCGCGCGCAAGTATTTCAAAGGCCGGATCATTGTCGGAAAAGACTTGATGGAGATTTAGCCACAAAAAGGCGCAAAGCCATCCACAGGTCATTCTCCGTGTAATCTGTGGATGGCTTTGCGCCTTTTTGTGGCTAAAAAATTAAGAGACTGGCTTCTTCGTGTTGTAGCGTTTCAGGATAAGACGCACGTAGTTACGCGTTTCAGTGTACGGCGGAACTGTCCTGCCATACTTCATCACCGCGCCCTCGCCCGCGTTGTATCCCGCCAGCGCGAGGTCCACACGACCATTGAACATCGTCAGCAGATCCTTCAGATAACGCGTGCCGCCTTTGATGCTCTGGGCCACGTCGTAAGGATTCGTCACGCCGTATCGCGCCGCCGTGTCAGGCATAAGCTGCATCAAGCCCTGCGCGCCTTTCGGACTCGTCGCCCCGGAACTAAAACTCGACTCCTGCGCCATCGTGCAGTAGATCAGGAAAGGATCAACGCCATACTGCCCACCGTATAAACGAATCAGATTATCAATCTTCACATTCCCTGTAGACCAAACCTGATTACCCGCTGCCACCAGATTCGAAACAACTTCAGGCAGCGCCTGCGCCGGTTGATTCACCGCCGCGATCTCTTTCGTGACCTGCTCGACCTTCGCACGCGCATCGGCCAGCTCTTTGTCGCCTCTTTCGAGATCGACACGCGAGATGAGCCCATCTTTGTAGAGCTCCTGCGATTGCTGCTGTCGCTTCTCGAGCCTCTCGACTTCGGTCTTATACATGTCCGAAAGCTGAGTCAGGCTCGACGTAATCTCACTTTTGGGATTCGCGGCCTGAGCCTGAACAGACGCCGCTGAAAAAAGCCCAATCACAACAAAGCCGAGCAAAAGCGCGGCTTTTCGAAAACCAGTAATAATAGCGCTAAAAATCAAACGTGAATCCTCCACAACAACCTAGACACAGAAAATGAACGGCCCGTTACGATGTTTGTTGGGTGATTGGAGTTGCCGAAAAACTAACGTCTGTCGCGGCTTCCGGCAGGCTTAACGATCATTTCCGGATTTTTGTTCCTGAAGCTCGACTGCGCCGGGCTCCTGCTGAAACGTAAGACTCAAAATGACCGCTAGCAGGTCATCCGGTTCAATCGGTTTTGAGAGATGTGTTTGAAAACCAGCCATTAGCGCTCGACGCCGATCCGTAACACTCGCATATGCGGTAAGTGCAATAGCAGGAATGTGGCCTCCCGCCTCCGGTCCCAACGATCGTATCTTCCTGATCAACTGGTAGCCATTTTCACCGGCCATGGCAATGTCACTAATGATGACGTCAGGCTGTGTACGCTTGATCTCGGCCAGCGCCGCAACGGCGGACCCGACACTCACAACCTCCGCCCCATGTTGTTGCAGCACTGTCTGGAGTAACTCTTGTGTGTCCGGATCATCTTCAACAACCAGAATCCGCAGGTTCTTCAGTCTCTCATCGGTCGCGCTCTCTACCAGCTCAAGTGGGGCTGAATCTTTATCACTAAACAACTCCACCGGAATGAGATTACTGCCGATAACCTCCGAAGCCGTCAACGGAAACTCAACCGTAAACGTCGCTCCATTGCCCAGCCCCTTACTCTGCGCCGAAACAATTCCTCCCTGTTGGCGCGCGAGGTAATCGACGATTGCGAGTCCCAGCCCGAGCCCGCCATGCGCACGAACGTTCGACGAATCAACCTGTCTGAAGCGCTCAAAGATGTGCGGCAAGTGTTCCGCCGCGATTCCCACTCCAGTGTCCTTAACCTCCAGCCGCACATGTGAATCATAGCGTTCGAGACCAACGTAAATCTTGCCGCCGTTCGGCGTGAACTTGATCGCGTTGGAAAGCAGGTTCGTGACGATCTGTTGCAGCCGCGCGGGATCTCCGAACACTGGACCAGCAGCCGGATCGATCCTCGTCTCGAGCTGCAACTGCTTCGCGTCGACAGCAGGACCAAGCGAATTAATCACGCCTTCGGTGATCGACGCAAACGACACCGGTTGAAACTCAATCTTCAATTTCCCCGTGATGATGCGCGATACGTCGAGCAAGTCTTCGATCAATTTCGACTGCGCCTCCGCGTTGCGTTGAATCACCTGAACCGCGCGAACTTTTTCTTTCTCACTCAACTGGTTCGACTGCAATAGCCGCGACCAGCCCAGAATCGAAGTTAGCGGCGTGCGCAACTCATGCGACATCGTGGCGAGAAATTCATCTTTCACACGATTCGCATTCTCGAGCTCCTCCGCGCGCAGACGCAGCACTTCATGAATCTGCCGCAGCTCGGTCGTGTCGCGGCCAACACCGAAAGCGAGACCATCCTCCGGCACCGGGAAATAGCTCCACGCCACCCACCGGTACCCGTCCTCTTTCGTGCGCAGGCGGTTTTCCATATGCGTGACCGGCTCGCCCGTGGCCAGTCCCTCATACTCGCTGATTGTTTTCTCGAGATCGTCCGGATGTACGAGTTGAAAGATATTGCTTGCCAACAGCTCTTCTTCAGAGAACCCGAGGACTTTTTGAAACGCCAAATTCACGCGCTGGAAACGACCGTCAAGGTGAACGATGCATAACATGTCCATCGACAACGCAAAAAATCGATCGCGCTCTTCGGTGATCTTGTTTCGCTCGGTCATGTCGCGCATGACCTTTGAGAAGCCGATCAACTTGCCGGTCTCATCGCGCACGGCTGTTACCACGCCACTGGCCCAGAAACGCGATCCATTACGGCGCATGTGCCAGCGCTCGTCTTCCGCACGACCCGTCGTGGCGGCAGTTGCCAACTCTTTTGCGGGAACGTTCTTGGCCCGATCCTCCGGCGTGAAAAACTTGCTGGCATCTTTCCCGACAATTTCTGCTTCGGTATAGCCGAGTATGTGCTGCGCGCCGACGTTCCAGTTAGTCACGATGCCATCTACGTCCATCATAAAGATCGCGTAGTCGCGAATGTCCTCAATTGCCTTGCGGTAGATATCTTCGGTCCGGCGATAGACGGTGCGGCGCTCAAAAGCGTTGGACATGTGGTCTGGTCCCCCCTTTGCTCGACAGCAATTAACTCACCAAAAGTTACAAATCATTTCGCAGAATGATCACTAAGCTTTGTGCTTTTTCGCAGCCGCTCCGGTATGATTTGCGCGCCAACCATCAGCTTCGCAGGAGGATCATTCATGTTGACACGACGGGCCTACCGGTACTCTGTCCGGGCACTAACTATCATCGTTCTGATTTCAGCCACGTGGCTGTTCGTTAGCGCACAAACCAAAACGCCGTTGACGCACGAAACAATGTGGTTGATGAAGCGTGTGGGAGCGCCGGCGCCGAGTCCGGATGGAAAGTGGGTCGTGTTCTCCCTCGTCGAGCCCGCGTATGACGAAAAGGACCAGGTATCGGATCTCTGGATCGTACCGACTGATGGTAGCGCGAAGCCGCGCCGGCTGACGTCGACCAAAGGTGGCGAGAGCGGCGTCGCGTGGAGTCCTGATAGTCACCGGATCGCATTTGCGGCGCGACGCGAAGGAGACGAGGTTTCTCAGATTTACGTGTTGGATGTAGTTGACGGTGGCGAAGCAGTGCGCCTGACCTCGCTTTCGACTGGCGCGCGCGCTGCGCAATGGCGGCCCGATGGACAAGCGTTACTCTTCGTCAGCACGGTCTATCCCGGCGCGGCTGACGACGAGGCCAATAAAAAGATCGCGGCGGAACGAAAAGCGCAGAAGTATCGCGTGCGTGTTTACGATAAGTTTCCGATTCGAAACTGGGACAAGTGGATCGAAGACACGCAAGCGCACGTGTTTGTGCAAATCGCGCAGCCGGGCGCGAAGGCGAAAGATCTACTGGCTGGAACGAAGTTGGTTGGCGAGCGAGGTTTCGCGGGTCGCGTTTCCGACTCGGGTGAAGAGCTCGATCCTGTTTGGACACCTGACGGCAACGAAATCGTCTTCGTCGCCTCAACAAACAGGAACGCCGCAGCTTACGCAGACACAAACACGTCGCTTTTCAAAGTAAGTGCAAGCGGTGGCGAGCCGGTGCGACTTACGACGAGTGACGACAGTTTTACAAATCCTGTTTTCCGGCCCGACGGCAAAGCGTTGTACGCGCTTACTGAAGTCGAAGGTGACAATAAAACCTATCACCTCGATCGTTTGGCGAAACTCACCTGGCCGAACCCCGGCCAACCTGAAGTCCTCACTGCTCGGTGGGATCGCTCAGTCGGCGGCTTCGCCTTCACGCCCGACAGCAAATCGATCTATCTCACGGCGGAAGAGGCCGGCAACGAGAAACTCTTCACGCTACCTGCCGACGGCGGCGAAGTGCGCCTCGCGCTGGACATGACGAAAGGCGTTTACACGAACCTGCGAATTCCTGCAAAAGCGCCGTCGACGATCGTGCTGGCGAGTTGGGAAAGCGCCATCAATCCGCCTGAGATCTTTCGCCTGGATCTCTCAGCAAAAATGCAAACACCGCTCACGTCCTTCAACGCCGAACAAGTGGCAAAGATCGACTGGCAACCGCTGCGTCACTTCTGGTTCACCAGCAAAGCCGGCAAACGCATTCACAACATGATCGCGCTGCCGCCCAATTTCGACGAACACAAAAAATATCCGCTGTTCGTCGTAATGCACGGTGGACCAGCCAGCATGTGGCGCGATAACTGGGGACTGCGCTGGAACTATTTCATGCTCACGCGACCCGGATACGTCGTCCTGTTAACCAACTACTCCGGCTCGACGGGATTCGGCGAGGCTTTTGCGCAAAGCATTCAGGGCGATCCTTTTAAAGGACCGGCGAACGAGATCAACGAAGCTGCGGATGAAGCAATCCGGCTTTACCCGTTTGTCGACGGAACGCGCCAGGCTGGAGCGGGCGCGAGTTACGGCGGTCATATGGTCAACTGGATGCAGGCGACGACGACGCGCTACAAAGTACTGGTCAGTCACGCCGGCTTGATCAATCTCGAATCGCAATGGGGCACGAGCGACACGATCTATTCGCGTGAAGTGAACAATGGTGGACCAGTTTGGGAACAGGGACCAGTGTGGCGCGAGCAGAACCCGATCAGGTTCGCGAAAAACTTCCGCACGCCGATACTGCTGTCAGTCGGGGAGAACGATTTCCGTGTCCCGCTCAATCAAACGCTGGAAAACTGGAGCGTGCTGCAACGGCTGCGTGTTCCGAGTCGTCTACTCGTCTGGCCTGAAGAGAACCACTGGATATTGAAAGGCGAGAACAGTCGCTACTGGTACCAGGAGCTCTACGCCTGGCTCAAGAAATATCTCGACGAACCAAACAGTACGAACACCACGAGCACACAAAAATAATTCTGTAAATCCTGTCCGAAAATTACTGTCCCAGCAGGACGCCTCGGCAACTGGTGCTTCCGCCGCAATCTATGGCATAATGCCGCCCCTTTAATCGCAAGTGGGTCAGTCGGCAATAAACCAACAACCCCGTCTTCTCTCTTTAACGATCCAATAGGAGAAGAGGCTCTTCTCTTACGAAGTCCGATAAGAGATAAATTCGTTCCAAAATCGCGCGCTTCACTTGAAAGGACATCCTTGGTATATGCCCAGTCGCATCATTACATCCCTAACTCTGATCTCCCTGCTCTTCCTGAACGGCGCGGTTTCGTTAGCCGCGCGCACGAATCCTAAACGACAAAAATCACGCGTGGAGCGTAAAAGCTCAACCAGTTCCGCGCGCACAAAAGAAGAGGCGCGTGAAAAACGTGAATCACGCAAAGAAGCCGCCGCACGCCGCGCAGCCGTCAAACGCAACCCCCGCGCTGCCGCCCTATTTAAAGGAGAATCCGACCTCGACGGCGAGCGCTTTGACCAGCCACAAGAAGCTCTCGATTACTACCTGCAAAAACGACTCCCCAAAGGCGAAAAGCAGTTACCAATCGAGCGCTACTTCCAGGCAAAAGAAAAGATTAAAAAGATGAAGCGGTTCTCGTCCGCCAAGGGCAAGAGCATGCCGGCACAGGCTAACAGCAACGACGTCGATGAGATACTCGACCCGGGAGACGGTGAGTTTCCGGGCAGCACGGGTGGCGGCGGCGCCGGCGATGGTAGCGCCTCAACCAGCGGCGCGCTCGGCACCTGGCAGTCGCTGGGACCGGGCAACGTCGGCGGTCGCACACGCGCATTGGTCATCGATCCGGTCAATCCTGACGTGATGTACGCTGCGGGAGTTGTTGGCGGCGTCTGGAAAACAACCAATGGCGGTTCGTCATGGCTTCCGCTTGATGACTTTATGGCGAACATTGGTGTCACCTGCCTGGCCCTCGATCCAACCGATCACAATACCCTCTACGCTGGCACGGGAGAGGGATTTTTCAACGCCGACGGTGTCCGCGGCGCCGGTATATTCAAGTCGACTGACGCGGGTGCGCATTGGACTCGATTAGCCGCAACCGCAGCAAGCTCAAACTTCTTCTTCGTAAATGACATCGTCGTCAGCAACGTTAACGGGCAACACGTCTACGCCGCGACGGGCACCGGAGTATTCCGCTCGCTCGACGGCGGCACGACCTGGACGCTGGTCTTGAACGTTCCTACGGTACTCGGCAGCGTGACGGGCGTGCGCGGCGCGATGGACCTCGTAATCCGCACTGACAAGCCGACTGACTACATCTTCGTCGCGGCCGGCACGGCTTTCAATCCGGGCGAACCCCAATCGCGCATTTTCCGCAACACTGACGCAGGCGGCGCGGGCACCTGGGACGAGGTCTACACTGAGGCCAACATGGGCCGCACCTCGCTCGCCATCGCGCCCTCTAACCAAAACGTGATCTACGCGATGTCGACCAGCTTCGCTGCCGGCACGTTCAATCTCGGCCTGCTCGGCGTCTTCCGCTCGACCAGTTCGGGCGACCCGGGCACCTGGACTACGCAGGTCCGCAACACCAGCACCAATAAACAAGACACTCTGCTGCTTTCTAACCCCATCAATGCGGCGCTCGTCGAGTGCGGCCTGGGCACGGGCAACCAGTTCCTCAATCAGGGCTGGTACGATAACGTGATCGCAGTCGACCCGACGAACGAGAATACCGTTTGGGCGGGTGGCATCGACGTCTGGCGCTCCGATAACGGCGGTGTCAACTGGGGTGTTTCCTCGTACTGGTGGTTCCAGGGTAACGGTACTCCGCCAAACAACGGCGATCCCCAACTCGTCCATGCCGACAACCACGTCATCGTCTTCCATCCGGATTACAACGGTACGACTAACCAGACGATGTTTATTGGAGACGACGGCGGTATCTACAAAACCGATAATGCGAAAACAGGCAACGTAGGTTACGTCAACGGTACAACCCCGAGCGGCGGAACCATCACCACCAGCAGTCCGATCTGCGGTAATGCATTCGCACCGGGCGCGTCGACCACAGTTCCCAATCCCGTAACCTGGGGTCCTTTGAACAACAATTACGCAGTCACGCAGTTCTATCACGGACTGCCTTACCCGAACGGACAGACTTACTTCGCCGGCGCCCAGGACAACGGCACCAACCGTGGCACGGATGCGGCTGGAGCAAACGCGTGGGAGCGTGTGTTCGGTGGCGACGGCGGATACGTTGCCGTGAATCCAACGAACACCAACACGATCTTCTTTGAAACGACTGGTCTATCAATACGTCGTTCTACAAACGGCGGATTGAGTTCAGCACAGGTGACTACCGGAATCTCGGGCGACGCGTTCCCGTTCATCACGGTCTTCCGGATGGATCCGAACACGCCGACGCGCCTCTGGATCGGTGGTCGTTTCATGTGGCGTACAGACAACAACGCCACCAACTGGACCAGAACCAGCAACGCGCAACAGACTGGCGGCTCGATCACGGCAATGGCGATCGCCCCGGGCAATTCCAACATCGTGATCAACGGCGCCGCGTCCGGACAGCTTCGCCGCACCACGATCGGAACCACCGCCAACGCAGCCAGCGTGCTGAATACTGTCTGGCTACAGAGCTTCACGCCGCGCGGCAATGGCAACGGTACGATCTCGTGGGTCGAGTACGATCCATCGAACATCAATAACGTCTGGGCCACGATCTCAACCTTCAACGGTACGCCGAACGCACAGGGCACGAGCGCCGGTCACGTCTTCAAGAGCGCGGACGGCGGTAACACGTGGGCGCTCGCCGACGGTACGCAAACACCCGGCAACGTCAACGCGATTCCTGACATTCCGGCGCACAGCGTGGTTATCGATCCGAATGACAACCAGCGCATTTACGTCGGCACCGACCTCGGCGTATTTGTCTCGCTCGACGGCGGCGCGAACTGGGCGCGTGAAACCACCGGCTTCTCAAATACAGTCGTCGAGTCGCTCACGGCGGTGAACACGAACGGCGTCACGTCGCTGTTTGCGTTCACTCACGGTCGCGGCGCGTTCAAGGTCACGATTCCGACGTCGTGCGCGACAGTGTCGCCGTTGAACCAGGCGTTCTTCTCGCCGGGCAACACGGGCAGTGTCACGATCACGAAGAACCTGTCGGCCACCGCTCCATGCGATTGGCAGGCGATGAGCAACAGCTCGTTCATCACGGTCGATTCCGGAGCAGCCGGTTCGAACAACGGCACTGTGAACTTCACGGTCGCGCCCAACACGACCGGCGCCGCTCGTGTCGGCACGCTGACCGTAGCCGGCCGCACCGTGACAATCACTCAGGATGCCGCGCCGACGGCTAACGACGACAACGCCACCACCGACGAAGACACGCCAGTCGACGTCAACGTGCTTGTGAACGACGTCGAGCCCGACGGCGACACGCTGAGTGTAGTTTCAGTCACGCAAGGCGCCAACGGCGCCGTCTCGGTCAATCCGAACAAGACGGTCCACTATTCACCCAACCTGAACTTCTTCGGCAGCGACTCGTTCACTTACACCATTGACGACGGACACGGCGGCCAGTCAACGGCGACCGTCCACGTAACCGTCAACGCGGTGAACGACGCGCCGACCTTCACTATCAACCTGCTCTCGCAGACCGTGCAGTACAGCGATCCGATCACTACCGTGACCGTGTCTGTTTCGGACGTCGACGATGCCACGGCTGATTTGACGTTAACGATTCTCTCGTCGATTCCGGCGGGACTGACCGTTACGCCGACGGGCGCCGGCTCGTTCACCATCTCCGGAAATCCCACGGTGGCGGCGGGCGTCTACCCGATCAATCTGAAGGTAGAAGATCCGCATGGTGCCGTTACGAATGCGACCGTCACGATCACAGTGAACAAGGAGACGGCGGAAACCACGTACACCGGCGATATGGGGGTCGTGACTGCCGGCCCGACTATCACCACTGCGACCGTCCGTCTTGCGGCGCACCTGACTCAGGATGCCGACGGAGCCCCGGGTGACATCTCGCTCGCGAAGGTGAGGTTTGAGATCTTCAAGTCGAGCAACATGACTCCGACACCAGACTTCATCGTCTCGAACGTGCCGGTTGACGCCAACGGCGATGCGGTTGCATTCCTGCCCGGCGTTGGATCTGACACGTACGTGATATTCGTCAAGATCGAAGCGGCGAATGGATTCTGGACTGCGGATCCGGTGGGCCTCGGCACTCTCAACGTCGCCGTCGGCACCAACGAAACACAGGTGAACGGTGGCGGTTGGGTACCCGATGCCGGCAGCGCCAACGGCAAGGCAAACTTCGGCTTCAGTGTTAAGGGCGATAAGGGATCACCGAAGGGTAACTCGATCTTTATCTTCCGGGGCACTGACGGCTTTAACTACATCGTGAAGAGCACCAGTTGGGCCGGTGGCTTCCTGAACTTCTCGACCGAGCCCTCGACGAGCATCTTGAATCGCACGTCGTTCAAGGGCAAATGCGTGGTTCAGAAGGTCGATCGGACCACGGGCGCCGTCGTCGCATCGTTCGGCAACTACAGCTTCACGGTTGACGCACGAGACGGCGACTTACTGACGCCGCGTTCATTTGACGCCTACGCGATCACGATCCTCGACAACAATGGCGTGATCTGGCGCCGGGTCGGCACGAACCTCGCTCTGCTACCGCTCGGCGGTGGGAGCGTGATGGTCAAGGCCAGGTAGTAAGAAGTTATCTTTAGCCACAAGAGGCACAAAAAGCAGAAATGCTCTTTGTGCCTCTTTGTGTATCTGCCGATCTAAAAAACTGCATTGGTCTTACCATTCTTGACACTCGGAAGCTATATACGTCAAAATACTTCGCCCGCAAATAAGTACGTCGTTATCTAACTTATCCTGGTCATACCAATGATTTGAGCAAGAGGCCCGGAAGCACATAATGCGATTGATTGGATTAGCCATGCTTTTGTGCTTTTGGTGCTTTTTTGTGGCTAATGGCCAAATCATTGTGGCCGCTGATGGGTCCGGTGATTTCAAGACCGTGCAGCAGGCGGTGGACCAGGTTCAAGGTGATAAGCCGGTAGTGATCCATATCAAACCCGGTGTTTACAAAGAACAAATCCGTGTGAGCAAACGCTATCTAACCTTCCGCGGTGAGGATGCACGTAACACTGTTCTGACTTATAGCTTGAGCGCGCAAAAGGCCGGCAACACGCGGCTCGCGTTCAGCACACTCATCAATGCAAACGATTTTCACGCCGAGAACCTGACGTTTGAAAACTCGTTCGGCGTTGGGTCGCAGGCTGTGGCGTTGTTTGTGGACGCTGATCGTGCGTCGTTCAAGAATTGCCGGTTTCTCGGTTGGCAGGACACGTTGTTTGTTAACGGCAGCCGCCATTATTTCAAAGACTGCTACATCGAGGGTCACGTCGATTTCATCTTCGGCACCGCCTCGGCAGTGTTTGAAGACTGCACGATTCACAGTAAAGGTCAGGGATATGTGACGGCGCATTACCGCACGAGTAATGATGAAGACACGGGCTTTGTTTTTCTGCATTGCCGTTTGACTGGATCGAACACGGGTAATGGGGTTTATCTCGGCAGACCGTGGCGGCCGTATGCGCGCGTGGTTTTTATCGATTGCTGGCTCGGTTCACACATTCGGGCCGAAGGTTGGGACAACTGGCGCGATCCCGCGCGAGAAAAGACTGCCTCGTTTGCGGAGTACAAATCGAAAGGCCCCGGCGCGAATCCGTCAGGGAAAG
>JADMIO011583430.1_pt1 | contig 27585 bp, 28 predicted proteins | sample 8958161 | NCBI WGS metagenome assembly JADMIO01 (sample SAMN16585339, study PRJNA669376) | soil metagenome | isolation source: Crop rotation soil | place: USA: Cullars Rotation, Alabama | collected 2011
GGGGAGGACCGGCGCTGCGGCGGCGTCGAGTCCCGGCAGGAGACGCAGAAAGTGGCAGATCTCACAGTGCCGGGCGGGCGCCGGTGTCGGTACCTGACGCGAGACCACGCTCGTCGCCGTCGTCCGTGCGGGCGCATCGCACGGATCGTCGCCAGCGCCGTGCACGACCAGCGGCACGGCGGCACCCGAGACCAGCAGCACGACCATGAGGCGTGCGACGAATCCGGCCCCGAGTCGGGCGATGGTGCGCATCAACCTCACAAGGGTAGCGCAACTGCGGCCAATCTCTCAAGGACGGGATGGGCGAGCGCCGGTCGTGTTTGGCTGGCGCCGCGGTGAGTGGTGCCCACCGCGGCGTGCCATCGTGGCTGTGTAGGATGACGGCCGCTTGTGCGGTCCGTCGAGGTCAGTGAGGCGACGCTTCGAATGAAACGCCGCGGCAGGCACTATGACTGCACTGTCGACATAGCCGGTGGGGCCACGCCCCCGCCGGCTGGCTGGAGCCGTTCACATCACGGCGGCGGCCGTGCTACTGGCGCACCAGCGCCGGTACGTCCGTGGACGCGACCAGCGACTCCGTGATGAATTCGTGTTGCGGATGCCTCACGGTCAGGACCGGGCATGGTGCCGTGCGCACGATGCGCTCGGCCACGCTGCCCAGCACCAGATGAGACAAGGGTCCGCGGCCATGCGTCCCCAGCACGAGCAGGTCGATGTCGTGGTCGGCGGCATACGCCGCGATCTGCCGGACGGGATCCCCCGCCAGCGTGATCAACCGCACCGAGAGACCCGGCCGCTCGTTCTCGGGAATGAGCTGTTCGAGGCGCTCCCGCGCTTCGCGCTCCCACTGCTTCTGCACATCCGCCATCGCGAGGCCGTCGGCCATGGTGGCCCATGGCAGCGCCATCGAATCCGGCACGACGTGCACGACGTGCAGCGATGCATGGAACGCGGCCGCGAGCCCGCGCCCGTACCGCAACGCTGCGACGGAAGGTTCACTGAAATCTGTGGCAACGAGGATTCGATTGAGGGAGATCATGTCTCCGCCTCCCCTGGCCGGCCAGCACGTGGCGTCGCCCTGGCCGGGCCCCGCGCGCGTCTGGCAATTCACCAGAGCGAGAGGCAAGCGTCGTGCCTGCGCACGTCCGCGTGAAGATGCGCGAAATCCGGCCATTGCACTCGATCGCGTCGCAGGTCCGGAGAGAACGGAGGGTTTTCACGCGCGGCCGGTGGAAAAGTGCCCATTTCGCGTCTAATCTCTATCCACTACTCTCCAACCTCCAATGTCAGAGTGGATCTGATGCCTACACGCACCGTGCTCGTCACCGTATGCCTGTCCGTGCTGCTGACGGCAACCGCCCGTGCAGCCGATCCGCCGCTCATGGCGCGGATCGGTGATCTGCCGCTCGAGCGGGGCGGCGTGATTACGAACTGTCAGCTGGAGTACCGGACGCTCGGTGCGCTCAACGCGGAGCGCACGAACGCCGTGTTGTTTCCGACGTGGTTCTCGGGACGCACCGACCAGCTGCTCGACAACGCGGGCGCCGGGAAGCCGCTCGACCCGAGCCGCTACTTCATCGTGTTCGTCGGCGCGATCGGGAACGGGCGATCCAGCTCTCCCTCGAACTCGCCGGGCCAGCCTGCCGCAGCGTTTCCGTCCTACACGATCACGGACATGGTGAACGCGGAGCATCGTCTCCTGACCGACGTGCTTCACCTGAACGGGTTGCATGCGGTGATCGGGATCTCGATGGGTGGTATGCAGGTGTTCGAATGGAGCGTCCGCTACCCGGAGTTCGCGAAGCGATTCGTCGCGATCGTCGGAACGCCGAAGTTGTCGGCGTATGACGATCTTCTGTGGCGCACGGAACTTGGCATCCTCGATCGCGCGCTGGCGGTGAACTGCGACGACAAGACGAAGCGGCAGGTCATGGCGTCGGTCGGCGCCGTCCACGAGCTGGCGCTCTCGACGCCCGCGCATGTGAATGCGACGGTGTCGCCTGCGTCGTTCGATGCGTGGCTCGCCGAGCGTGAAGCCTTCTACGTGTCTGGATGGGATCCGTACGATTGGGCGTCGCAGCTGCAGGCGATGCTGCACCACGACGTGTCGGCCAGGGACGGCGGCAATTTGGCGGCGGCGGCCAGGCGTGTCAAAGGGCGGCTGCTGGCGGTGCTCGCGGTGCAGGATCACATGGTGAATCCCTCGTCCGCGCGGGAATTCGTCCGGCTCGCCGGCGGAACGATTGTCGACCTCTCTGGCGACTGTGGTCACCTCGCCAATGGGTGCGAGGCCGCGAGTGTCGCCGGCGCGGTGAGCGAGTTTCTCGCGCGCCCGTAGTGTTGGGTGGCTGAAAGTCGAGAGCTGTCGACGCGGTATGCCGTATAGTCCCGGCGATGAGGCCCCGAGCGCTGTTGCTTCCGCTGCTGTCTGTCGCGGTCCTGTTCGTGATGCCACCTGTCTCAGCCCGCTCCACTGACGCGCGCCTCGCCGCCTTGATGCCAGCGGTTCGGAAGAATCTCGAAGAAGCCGTCGTTCCGTTCTGGCATCCACGATCCGTCGACCGCGAGCATGGCGGCTACATCCTCGCCTTCGATCGCACCGGTCAGCCGCTGGGCCGTCCAGCCAAGATGATCGTGTCGCAGGCACGGATGGTGTGGACCTTCGCGCGGCTCGCGCGAAGCGGCTATCGCGCGGCCGAGATGCTGCCGGCGGCGGCGCAGGGCTTCCGCTTTCTGGCCGATCACATGTGGGACCGCGAGCTCGGCGGCTTCTACTGGGAAGTCGATCCAACAGGCGACACGGTCACTGATCCCGAGAAATACATGTACGGCGAGTCGTTCGCGCTCTATGCGCTGTCTGAGTACTACCGCGCCAGCGGTGATCCGGCGGCGCTGGATCTCGCGACCCGGACCTTCGACCTCATCGTGCAGCACGGACGCGACGAGCAGTTCGGCGGCTATTACGAGTACCGCGCGCGCGACTGGTCGGCACCCGCGGTGCCGCACCCGTCGCACATCGGCGGACCCGTCGGTGCCAAACTGATGAACACGCATCTACACCTGCTCGAGGCGTTCGCGGAGTACTACCGCGCGAGCCGCTCCGCGCGGGCGCGCGACCGCTTGCTCGAGCTGATTGCGATCGAAAGCAACTCCGTCGTCCGCAAGCGGCTCACGGCGTGTACGGACCAGTACACGCGCGATTGGACGCCGATTCTCGAAGGGCCATCCGCGCGAGTCTCGTACGGGCACGATCTCGAGAACATCTGGCTGCTCGCGGACGCCGTGGATACGGCGGGGGAGTCGAATCACCTCTACCTGGATCTCTACAAGAGTCTTTACACGTACTCGCGCCGGTACGGCTTTGACGAGACCAATGGCGGCATCTTCTACAACGGAGCGTTCCGAAAGAAGGCCGACAAGCTCGAGAAGGTGTGGTGGGTGCAGGCCGAAGCGCTCGTCAGCTCGCTGACGATGTATTCCCTGACGAGGAATGAGAGCTATGCAGCGGACTTCGAGCGAGTGTGGTCATGGGTGAATACCCATCAGACCGACTGGGCGCATGGCGAATGGCACAACGAGGTGTTGCCAGACGGCACGCCGCGCGGAGACAAAGCGAGCGCCTGGAAAGAGGCGTATCACGAGACGAGAGGGCTTCTCGAGACGCTTGCCAGACTCGAGAAGCTTGGGACCGTCGGACAGTAGAGATTAGAGCACTCCCACCGGACAGCTCACGCCCGTCCCGCCAATACCGCAGTAGCCGTCCGGATTCTTGTCCAGATACTGCTGGTGATACTCCTCGGCGTAGTAGAACTCGGGCGCATCGAGGATTTCGGTAGTGATGGCGCCGAGTCCGGCCTTGGCGAGCTCCGCCGCAAAGGCGTCGCGCGACGCCTCGGCCGCGGCGCGCTGCTCTGGCGAGTAGGTGTAAATCGCCGATCGGTACTGCGTACCGACATCGTTTCCCTGGCGCATGCCCTGGGTCGGATCGTGGTTCTCCCAGAACAGCTTCAGCAGTGCGTCATAGCTCGTCTTGCGTGGGTCGTACGCGACGAGTACGACCTCGGTGTGTCCGGTCAAACCGCTGCAGACTTCCCGATAGGTGGGATTCGGTGTCGATCCGCCAGCGTAGCCAACCGCTGTCGTGTAGACGCCCGGCGCCTTCCAGAAGAGCTTCTCCGCTCCCCAGAAGCAGCCCATCCCAAACTGCGCGACTTCGATACCCTCCGGAAACGGTCCCGTCAACGGGTGGCCGAGGACGGTGTGCGACGCCGGCACAGGCATCCGCTCGCTGCGGCCCGGCAGGGCGTCTTCGACGGTCGGGACGGTCAGGGTCTTCTTGCTGAACCAGCTCACGGTTACTCCTCGTAGTTCTAAGACGCCGGTCGACCTGTGGGGATTTCAAGGCGACAGGCTACAGCCTATAGGCCACAGGCTGCAGGCTGCAGGCTGTCGGCCTACTTCATTGGTGAATAGTCCGTCGCCTTCATGAGCACCGAATCGACCTTGGCGACGAGCTTGCCGTTCACTTCCGACGCATCCCGCGCGGCCTTCCAGTCGGGGTCGTCGCCGAACGCTTTCCACGCCGCTTCGCGCGCGTCGACGCTCGGGTAGGCGAGCACATAGATCAATGTGCCTCCGGCGCCCTCGGCGGGCGGAGCAACCGGCATCCAGAACGCGACGATCGTCATCCCGTGCTTCTTGAGCAGTTCGTTGGTGTGCTCGCGGAAGCGCGTGTTGAGCGCCTCGAGCTTGCCGGGATTGGCGTAGTACGTGCGGAGCTCGAAGCACCGCGAGTCGGACGCAAACGACGTGCTGTATGGCGTTCCCGGCGCGGCGGCAGGCGGATTCCCCTGCGCGAACGCAAGCATCGGTGTCGAGGCGAGAAGGACGGCGGCAAGTGATAGGCGCATGGGGGCCAAGTCTAACGCAAGACCGATAGCTCGCAGCCCGCAGCCTGAAGACCGAAGTCTGCAGCCTGACGCCTGCAGCCTGACGCCCGCAGCCTGAAGCCTGAAGCCTGCAGCCCGCAGCCTGAAGCCTGAAGCCTGCAGCCTGCAGCCTGCAGCCTGCAGCCTGCAGCCTGAGGCCTGTTACAGTTTCCCCCGTGTCCGCTCGCCATTTTGCCGCAGTGTGTGCGGTGGTCGCCCTGACCGCGCCTGTCGCAGGCACCGCTCGTCAGCCCGGCGCCATACCAACCGTCGCAACTGACCTGCAGGAGCGTCAATGGCCGGCATCGTGGATTGCCGCCGCAAACGCACCCGCGCGGGATGCCGGTGTCTATCACTTCCGCCGCGTCCTCGATCTCACGACAGTGCCCGCGCACGTTGTCGTCCACGTGTCCGCCGACAACCGCTATCTGCTGCACGTCAACGGCCGCCGTGTCGGCGTCGGACCGGCGCGCGGCGAGATCCTGAACTGGCAATACGAAACGTACGATCTCGCGCCGTACCTCCAGTGTGGCACTAACGTCGTTGCGGCGACCGTCTGGAACTTCGGTGTGGATGCGCCGATGGCGCAGATGTCGCGCCGCACGGGGTTTCTACTGCAGGGAGACGATGACGCGGCGCGCGTGTGGGATACCAACACGTCATGGCAGGCCGAGGTCGAGCGCGGACATACAGTGAATCCCAGCGCGTTGACCGAGATCCGCGCGCGGTTCTACTACGCGGCAGGACCTGGCGAACGGCGCACGGCGCCGGATTTCGACTGGCAGTGGGATCGCGCGGATGGACCGGCGGCACGATGGACGGCCGCTGTCGCATTGAATCGCGCGCATCCACGATCGATCAGTCGAGGTCCCGGCTGGATGCTGTCGCCTGAAGGATGGCTGCTCGTGCCAAGCACCTTGCCGGCGATGACGTACGAGCCGGTGCCGGCGGGGACCGTCGTCCGTCAGGAGGGCGCCAGAATCGATCCAGGCTTTCCAGCACAGGGATCGGCCCGCGTCGCCGCACACTCGACAGCCCGCATTCTTCTCGATCGGCGGGAGCTGACCAACGCGTATCCCGAGCTGGTCGTGACTGGCGGACTGGGCTCGGAAGTGCGCCTGACCTACGCAGAGGCGCTGTACGACAAGAGCGGCGCAAAGGGAAATCGGAACGAGATCGCGGGCAAGAGCATCCTCGGCCTCTTCGACGAGTATTTCGCCGATGGGGCAGCCGGCAGAGTCTTCGAGCCCTTGTGGTTTCGTACATGGCGGTTCCTGCAGATCGACGTCAGGACCGGCGACGAGCCGCTCACGATCGATCGCGTCGCGGCGCACTTCACCGGATATCCGTTCACGCTGCGAGCCGCGTTCGACAGCGACGATACCCAGCTGCGAAAGATTTTCGACGTGAGCTGGCGGACGGCCCGCCTGGCCGCGCACGAGACGTACATGGACGCGCCGTACTGGGAGCAGCTGCAGTACGTCGGCGACACGCGCGTCGACGCACTGATCTCCATGGCGATGACCGGCGACGACCGGCTGCCGCGCCGCGCCATGGTGCTCTTCGATCAGTCGCGGCGATCGGACGGCATCACCCAGAGCAGGTATCCGACGGCGGAGGTGCAGTACATTCCGCCGTACGCGCTGTTCTTCGTGGAAATGGTTCACGACCATTGGATGTATGTCGGCGACCGGTCGTTCGTCGTCGACCGTCTGCCCGCCACACGTGCGGTGCTCGACTGGTTCCTCGCGCATCAACGATCAGACGGCTTTCTCGATCACCTGCCATTCTGGGTGCACGGTGACACCGGGACGGTGCTCGAAGAGCAGATCCAGGATCCAGACGGCGGCTCGGGCGTGGTGACGATGCAGTTTCTGGGCACGTTGCGTCGTGCAGCGGACCTCGAGGATGCGGTGGGAACTCCGGCGCGTGCGTCTGCCTATCGGGCCGCGGCAGATCGTGCCGCCGCAGCGGCTGCGACCTTGTGGGATCCGGACCGTGGGCTGATGGCCGACACGCCGGCGCGCCAGTCCTGGAGTCATCCCGTCAACATCGTCGCGCTGCTCGAAGGCGTCGTCCCGCCGCCCGCGCAATCCCAGGTTCTGAAGCACGTGCTCGCGATCGCGAAGCATCCTGCGGGGCGATCGGCGTCGGGCGGCCCTGGTGGCGCGTGGCCGATCGACGAAGTCCCTTCGGCGACGTTCTACTTCCGGTTCTATCTCGCGCGGGCCCTCGAGGCCGTGCGCGCGACTGACGACTACGTCGAACTGTTGAAGCCTTGGCGCGCCATGCTCGCCGACGGGTTGACGACGTGGCCGGAGCATCCCGAACCCACGCGATCGGATTGCCACGCGTGGAGCGCACATCCGGCGCTCGATCTCTTGCGCATTGTCGCCGGCATCCGTCCTGGCTCCGCCGGATTCAAGACAGTCCTCATCACGCCCGCACTGGGACCACTCACGCGGGTGTCGGCCCGTCATCCGCATCCGCTCGGCGACATCGTCGTCAGCTATCAGCGCACGACCCGGGGATTGACGGCCGACGTCACGCTACCCGCCGGAGTGACGGGGGAGTTCCGGTGGAAAGAAGCGCGCCGGGCGCTGGTCGCCGGCGCCCAGCACTTCGAGCTGAAGACGGAGTAGGGGGAAGTCCGTGTCCGGTCGGTCGAGCGTCGACGGTCTACGGTCTACGGTCTACAAAGAGTCCTCTGTAGACCGCAGACTGAAGACCGAAGACTGGGCGACGCGCCGATTGACAGGCCGACCTATCGATGTCGGTACTCGGGGCTCTTCCGCAGCTCTCGCTCGACGTCCTGCTGCGTCCACTTGTCGTTCATCACTTTCGTGACATAGCCGCGCGCGCCGGAATCGGGCTCGCGCCTCAGCGTGCTGAGATATGCCTGCCGGACGATCTCCTGCGCCTTGGCGTACGTCATCGTGTTCGCCTGGCGGTACTCCGAACTGTTCCGGAGCGCCTCGCGCACCTGCTGCTCGTTCCACCCATCATCGATGATGTGGCTCCGGTAGACGCGCAAGCCGGCGTCGTCGGGCTCGCGGTGCAGCACGTCCTGATAGGCGCGCCGGACGATCTGATCCGGATCGCCGTACGCGTTGCCGTGGCCGCCGCCATACCCGCCACCGTTGCCGCCGCCGTAGCCGCCATGGCGACGTCCGTCGACGCGAATCGACGAAATCAGATCGTTCCACCCCGCATGGTGCAGGTCTTTGACGTCGTCATCGAACCGCGACGAGCGTCCTTCGAACTTGCTGTCTTGGAAGACCTGGACGGTGGCATTGCCGAAGAGCCGGATCGACGTGATTTTGTCGTTCATGCCATCGGGCATGTGGCGCACGCCGTCGCCGGCTTCGATGCAGAAGAATTCGCCGTGGAACTTGGTGTCCTTGTAGAAACAGGCGCCGTTGCGCGGCGTGGGGCCGTAACCCCAGTCCTGCGCGGCAGTAGGGGATGCGATGCCGACGACGAGCGCGGCTGCCGCAGCGCCCGAGACGAGGTACTTGACCATAGTCGTGTGCTCCGTCGTTCGAATCGACCGTAGGGTCGACGACTGAAAAAGCCGAGCCGCGCCCATGCTAGCGAACTGGCGCAGAGGCCGCTAGTCGTTCTTTCGGCACATCGGGCTCCGGCGAGCAGGGGCGCTCAATCCGCGACGTCGGAACGCCCGGTCGGTCTCTACCCGTGCCGCTGCCCCGTACGGCATACTGCCGCGCACTCGCTGCGGCGTTCGCAACGAAACGAATTCAAAGACGGCAGGCGCGAAGTTAGGGCCAAGTTGACAAAATGTCAACCCATGACAACAATACTGATGACGACGATTTTGCGGAGGTGCCCCACGATCCGCAAGAAGCGCATCGTGTCATGCGCGAGATTCTGGCGTCCGGCAGGTTGGGCTTCTCAAGACATGCAGAAAAGGCTTTGGCCGACGACGATCTGACCACCTTGGATTTCGTGAACGTTATTCGAGGAGGCGTCGTAGAGCAGCCAGAGCTCGAGAATGGCTCGTGGCGGTACCGGGTGCGAACGAACCGCATGGTTGCGGTCGTGGCATTTCGGTCACGACGTGAGATGACAGCTGTAACAGCATGGCGGCTCAAATGAGCAAATCGGCCAGGTGTTTGGAGTGCGGAGCGGCGCTCCAGCGCACGAGAGAAAATGTCAAGTACGACGCGTCCGGGCTGGTGGGAATAACGCTTGTGAACCTCGAGGTGCGCCGCTGCCCTGGGTGTGGCGAGCGCGAGGTAATCATTCCGGCAATAGAGCAACTACACAAGACACTCGCCACCCTGCTCGCCGAAAAGAGGGCACGCTTGTCAGCTCCCGAAGTGCGCTTCCTGCGGAAGTACCTAGGATTGTCTGGGAAGGATCTTGCAGATCACTTGGGTGTGACACCGGAAACGGTTTCGCGGTGGGAAGGCGGGTCTTCCCCCATAGGCGTGACGGCCGACCGTTTTCTTCGTTTTCTGGTGCTCACGCGAGAGCCGGTGAGCGGTTATCCGATTGACGGCCTGAAAGAGATGGCGGTCGAGAAAGCGCGGCCTATGAGAGTTGGTCTGCGCGTCGATGACGGCGGGTGGAGGCCAGACAGTCACATCGCCGTGGCCTAACACGCCGTCGATTGTCAATCACGGTTCCGATTGTCGTGCTGCCGGACGGCCGAATTCGTCGGACTGGCCGCGCGAGAAGCGCGAGCTACATTGCCCCTCCCGTACGTCCCCCGACATGCGGCCCCAGGTTCGAATCGTTACTAATGGTCGGAAGTACGCCAGACTGGAAATCGATCTCGAACAGCTTACTTGGCGCTGAAGTTCACGCGCTCAATAGAGCGGGTGGCGGATTGGAAACGATGCCGGGGTGGCGAAACTGGCAGACGCACGGGACTTAAAATGCCATCCGCCCCCCTGGAGCGCGCGTAAACAGGCCGATTTCCTAACGTTTCTCGCCGGTGTGCCCGTCGTGAGTTGGTTGCCGTTGGATGGAGATCGGGCCTCGTGAGAACGCGACGGGCACACGAACGGGCACAAAAAAGAGGTGACCGCGATGGCGGATCCGCAGCTGGAACTCGTTGGACAGGACGGCAAGATCGTGGCATCGATGCCCTTCACGCTAGGTGCGCTCCCACGCGAGAAGGATGTCTTCGTTTATGAAGGCAAGGCGTACGACGTCCTCGGTCGGAACCTTCAGTTGACAGCGGCAAGCCCGCTAAACTTGAGCGTGTCGCGCTTGTCGTTCGGCCTCGCGAGTCGGGCAGCGGGCCGCTAGTGGCGTTTGTAAGCTAAGGGGTCGCGCGAATGCGCCAGCGGGAGAGACGCGTCCAAAGCCGGCAACGGCAGGGATTATTGAGACAGCACGACGTTGCCGAAAAGCACTTGTTTCCTGAGTTGCTGGCGTTCGTCAACGCGCCGCCTATCTCTCCCGACCTACTCGATCTCCAAGCGCTTTTGCGTCAGAAATTGAACTATGCGATCGACCACGCGGGACTCTTCGCAGTGTCTAATTGGCGGCGGTACACGATCCTGCGTACGGTTGTTAAAGACGACAAGGCCGGCACGATCGAAATGCGGGAAATTCCTGCCGGCGACGATCCGTGGAATCAACACCTGTATGCGCTGACCGAGCTAGCCAGGCTCAAACGGTCGCGGGACCTTCGGCGCTGTGATTACGGTGCGTGCGGAAGGATCTTTCTTCGCAACCGTACCCATCGATTTTTCTGCTCCGCGAACTGCCGGCAAGCCAAGCGCGCTGAGCGCGATTACCACTACTCCTAGCCGCCCACCCACACAGGTGCATTTTCTGCACCGCTATAGCTGTATCTAACCGCTGCACCAGCCTCTAGCCTTAGTGGTGGAGGCTGGCTGTGAACGATCTACCACTCACCACGACTGACGCCGCTCGCATCGCGGGTGTCGCTGCCAACACGATCCGCCTGTGGGAACGGCTTGGGCGCTTGCCTGCCCTGCGTACTGCGTCTGGGGTTCGGCTTTTCGCGCGCGCGGATGTGGAGCGGGTGGCCGCGGAACGCCAGCTACCGGCGGTAATCAGCGCCTAGAGACGGCGCGAGCCGGCCCGCGTGGGGACGCGGTTACCGGCTCTGGTTCGACGCGCTCACGGGAGGAGCACACGAACAATGGATAGCGTAGCACGAGATAACGACTACTTGGTGAGCATCGCAATCGCTCAAGGCAATGTCATAGACGCGGCGACAGTGGTTGACGACGCAAGGGTGAACGTGGCCCGCGCGAATGCCGTGCTCGAAGACGCCGAACGCGAACAACGCCGACACGTGCGGCATCTGTGCCATCTGCTCGGACGCCCACGCCTGGACGCCGACTAGGACGCGATGCCGCCGCAGACTCTCGAATACGCCACGCGCCTGGCCGCCTTGGGCCTCTCGGTGATCCCGATCGTGCCGGGACCCGAGAAGCGCCCGGGCTGTCGCCTGGAAGCTATTCCAGGAGGCGCCGCCAACCTCTGACAACCTCGTGTCGTGGTTCGGCAAGACATCGTTAAGGAGACGAGACACATGAGCGCATTGGATCGAGCAATTGCCGGCCTGGACGAGGTGCAGCGTCGGAAGATAGCTGCCGCCAAGCAGCGGACGGTTGACGTCAATCGCTTTGCGACTGAGGTCGCGCAGCGCGAGAACTGGACGACGCCGAACGGCGAAACATCACGGGGACGAGTCCGGATCGCGGCTGACAAGACCAGCCCGCGTGACGCCATCACCCGGGCGCGCGGTGGGGCGACCCAGCGCCCAACGGCAGCGGGGACGCGCGTCGCCACGACGCCCCGTCCTCGCCCGCGCATCTGATTTGGCGAGTTGAGAATCGAACATGAGTAATACGAGATATGAAGACGAGACACTGGAGTGCGCTGACTGCGCCGAACCGTTCGTTCTGACAGCAGGCGAGCAGCGGTTCTTCATCGAACAGCGCGGCTTCCAACTCCCACGTCGGTGCAAGGCGTGCAGAGGGGCGGCACGGGCCGGGCGCGAGGCGGCGGGAGCGGACACGCGATGATCGCCGCCTGTACGGCTCTGGGTTGGGACGATTTGGTGACAGAGCGAATTCGCTTGAAGCGCTCCATCGTCGGCGACCAACACATCGGGCCAGTGCGATGGGCGGGCGTACGGTTTGCGGCACCTTTCCGCGCTTCGTGCGGTCGAACAAGCGGAGGCGCGGCTCGTCGTATGCATGCGCGATAGGCTTCTTGGAGGTATTCACCATGCGGCGAGCTGTGCTGTTGTCGTTGCTGTTGGCGTTGCCGTCCCTTCCCGCGCGCGCCGATCCCATCATCTACATCACGGGTGGGTCGCTCGATTATCAAGGTGCAGCCGTGCCTCGCGGTCCTCTAATGATTCAGGGGACGCGCGACTTCAGCGCGAATGCAATCGCGGAAGGACAGTCCGCCTGCGATCCTTGCGGTCCCGGGGATCCGGTGTTCATCGCCACGTTCGGCTTCTCTGAACTGGACGGCGTAGCGATGCTGAACGGGCACCAGTACCCTACTAACTCATCACTCGCGCCGGGCGGCTTCTTGGACCTGCGCATCGCAGGTGGCCCACTGATCGCGCCGCCGGTCAGCAGCGCTGAGGCACTGGTGTCTGGTCCGTTCACGCTTGATCACAGCATTTTCGCGGCGACGGATGCGCTGGGAGATACCACCGAGTACCAAGTCATCGGCCGAGGCATAGCAAGGGTCCATCTGGAACGATTTGACGATTTGTGGGGAGGGGCAGACCGAATCACTTACGAGTTCGCCAGCGCGACGCCGGAGCCCAGCAGTGTGGTACTACTGGGCAGTGGTTTGGCGGGATTCGCATTCCACGCTCGGCGAAGACGAATCATCAATCAGCATAGCCGTCCAGCGCGGAAAGATTTTCTTACGTCGCGGATTCAAGCTTCCGCGGGGTAGCCCCGAGTGCCGCAGAAGGAGCACCAGCAGGCCGTGAGCCCCGTGACTCACGGCGTGATGGCCTCGTTTGGCGAGTTGCTCGCAGTGCTCAGCGACTCTCTTTGAAACAGAATACAAACGCGCTTGCGGCGGGCCTTGCTCTGACGCCGCGCACTCATCGGTCGCCTCTGTCGCCCTGGGCACGCTTGGCCTTCCTCGTGGCTTTGTGTCGGCGGTCATGGTCAAGGAGCGACCGACGTCGTCTGACTCCTTGAATCGCCCCGTTTGGTCACGGCGACGTACCGCTTGTCCGTGCCGGTGTTGATCAATTCGCGCTTCGCCGCGGCTCGCTGTGCCATCTGTGTCTCTCCCTATCTATGACTCCGGCGCAGCGATTAAGCTGAGGAGCGGCTCACCGCCTAGCGTCGGCCTTGGAATCTCGTGAACCAAGGGTCACAAAACACGAGCCACCTTCATGCGCTCACCGAAGACATCGAACGCCGCCTCGGCACGGTTCATCGACCCGATGCTGCTGTTGCGGACTGAGTCGCTTCCGTCGGGAGAGGAGTGGCTCTACGAGCTCAAGCTAGACGGCTATCGTGCGGTCGCGTTCAAACGCGGCGGTATCGTTCACCTGCGATCACGAAACGACAAGGACTTCAACTCCAGGTATCCGGCAATTGCGAAGGCGTTGCAGAAGTTGCCAGATGACACGGTGATTGACGGTGAACTGGTCGCATTCGACGCGGACGGTCGCCCGTCCTTCAATGCGCTCCAGAACTATGGCTCGTCAGCGGTGCCGGTCATCTACTACGTGTTCGATGTCATGGTGCTCGCGGGTCACGACGTGAGCCGCGAATCCCTGGTCACGCGACGATGGCTGCTCGAAAGGAAGGTGCTGCCGAAACTCGCGGAGCCGATTCGTTACTCGGCCGCGCTCGAGGCTGACCTGCCTGTGCTCATTCAGTCCGTCAAGGTTCACGGATTCGAGGGACTGGTCGCCAAGAGATCCACGAGCGTGTACGAACCAGGGCGCCGGAGCGGTGCATGGATGAAGATGCGCGTCAACCGTGGTCAGGAGTTCGTGATTGGCGGTTACACGCGAGGCCCGAAGACCTTCGACGCACTGATTGTCGGCTACTACGATGCCGACGAATTGATCTACGTCGCTCGCACGCGAAACGGCTTTACACCTGCCTTGCGGGCACAGCTGTCCAAGAAGTTCAGGGGACTCGAAGTGCCTACATGTCCTTTCGTGAACCTGCCCGAGGCTAGAGGCGGACGATGGGGCCAACGCCTGACACACGCCAAGATGGCCGAGTGTCAATGGCTTGAGCCTGTCCTGGTCGTCCAATTCGAATTCCTTGAGTGGACGGCAGACAACCACCTGCGTCACTCGAAGTTCGTCGGACTGCGGGAGGACAAGCGAGCGAAGGACGTAGGACGCGAGTGATCAGATCCGTGCGCGACGTGTTACGGCAGCGCCAACGCCTATCACGCCTGTGATGAGAAGCACTCCGGACGCTGGTTCTGGCACGGGATGCGGCGCCTCAATGCTGAGCGTGGTGATCTGAAACAGCATGGCGCCATCCTGCGTCGCGAATTGCGAGCAACTGCCGGTGAAGAGTGTGCCGTTCGCGGGAATCGCACACGGTGCGAAATGGCTGCCGATCGCGAAAAGCAGTGGGACTGAGCCTGTGAGGTTTCCGGTGCCTGTGAGAAGTGCGTCTACACCGCCCTGCGAGAGAAGCAGGGAAAGAGAATTGGCACCCTGAACGCCCACGTACATCAGCGCATCCTCGCCGCCGAGGCCGTCCTTGATCCGTAGCGATGAGTCCGATCCCGCGCTCGTGGAAAAGTGGATTCCGTCGCCGTTGAAGGTGAAGGCCGCGAGACTGGCGTTCTCCCACCAGTCTTCAAGGTTGCCTGGCAACAGGTCGGGAAGGCCGGTCCAGAACGTTGCGGTGCCTGTGATGTTCGATCCGACCGTGCCGCCGCTCACCAGAGTGCCGCTGTACTTGATCTGAATGGGGCTCGCAGCGACCTGATCGACGCTGAACGCAAGCAGCCCCACAGCGAACGAAACAGTTGCGAGGCGTCGAAGCATGCTGCCTCCTGGGGATGAGCCAAGCAGTGGGCGTGGAATTTATAACAGCTCATCCGTATTGACTCAACGTATGAATACGTGCATACTCAAATGGTGACACTACGTAGGCGCTACACGTTCTTCATCGATCCCGAGCTCGACGCGGGATTGAAGGAATTGAAGCGCCGTGATGGCACGACGGAATCGGAGGCGATTCGGCGCGCGATTGGTGATTATTTGGAAGGCCGCGGCGTCACAAAGAAGGCTGAAAGCAAGCGCGCGTCAACGCGCAAGCGCTCCTCGACACCGTAGCTGTCGGTTGCGACCATGAAGCGGAAAGCGGGGCGACCGCCAGCGCATGGAAGGTGGTTGACGGTGGTGCGCCATGATTGACGACCCCCGCAAACGCGAGATGCTGAGGGCAGCGGACGAACTCGAGATCGCCTTGCGGGCTCCAGGCCTGACGCGGTCACAGCGGGACGACCTGGGCCGCGCGTTTTGGCTGCGCATCATCGACAACAAAGAGGCCGCCCTACTCATCTTCGAACACTGGAAAAAGATTGACAGCGGCAATGATGAGAGTGGCGGACATGCTGTCACTTCGAACGTACGGAGTCCGAAGCGGAATCCGCCAGGTCGCTCCCGAGGAACAGCCCTTGACGAACGCTGACTGGTGGAAGACCGCACACACATCCCTGGCGCGCTACAACGGCCGGCGGAATGTCTGATGTGCGCTTCGTGCAGACCATCTGGACGTTGACGTACGGCACGCACACGGCGACCGCTCAGCAATGGGTCCGTGAGAGCGCCGAGACGGACAAGGAAAGCGTAGCGCGTGCGTTTCTCCGTCGCCGTCTGGGCGACGTCGAGCGCGGGGCGCCGATTGCGCCACGGGCCGACCGTGTGCGGTTCGATGAGGCCGCGGCCGATCTGCTGACTGAGTATCGCGTGAACGGGCGCAAGTCGATCGATTGGGTGGAGCGTCGGCTGCGTCTGCACTTGACGCCGTACTTTGGCGGGCGCCGGATGGCGACGATCACAACGCCCGACATTCGTAATTACATCGGCAAGCGGCAAAGCGAGTCCATTCGGACTCGGAAAGCGACTGAGGAGCAGCCAGAGCTCCGGCGTCCGGTATCGGTGGGCGAGATCAACCGTGAGTTGGCGATCCTGAAACGGATGTTCGTGCTCGCGATGCAAGCGGGGACAGGACACAAAACGCGGGCGGTCTTCGATCGCTACGACATCGTTAACGAGCAGGATCTTCGTGAGAGCGTGGCGAAGCTCAACACGATGATAGGCACGAAGACTGGCGGGAACCGTCGCGGTGTGGTTCGGAATCTCCGTCGCTCACGGTGATGGAGATGCGTGCAGCGACGGGCGCCAAACGGCCGTCCAGCACTTCGCGCAAGTGGTGGCTGCGCTGCCTGCCGTACATCGGGATGATCGCCGGCGGGATTATGGCGGAACTGCGGGGCTATTCGGCGGTCGGACTCGTTCTATTCGTCCTGTCGGTGTTAATCATCTTTGTTCGTGCAGATGCCGCGAGGGGACGATGATGGGCACACTTTCGGGCACACCGGGCCGTTCTGAGAAGGTCCGACGCATCCGCCGAGCCCGATAAATCCTTTAGAATCAATACGCGCCGGGGTGGCGAAACTGGCAGACGCACGGGACTTAAAATCCCGGGACCCGCAAGGGTCGTGTGGGTTCGATTCCCACCCCCGGCACCACAAAAAGCGCACAATATATAGCGTTTTTGCTGGTGGCGCTGGCTGACGGGTCGGATTCTCGTCTTAGGGCTCTCTTAGGATTGTGACGATCGCTCCAGCGCGACCGTATACTCGGCGCGAGCACGTCTCGGCGACCAGATGTGTTCACATCCCCCGACACGGTAACCAAACTCGCCGTGACAGGAACGCGGAGAGGCTTGACGGATGCCCACGTACGGGCTGTGAAACACATGGTACCAACCCTTGAATTCACCCAACATCGAGACCCGAACCTAGACGCGGCAATCTTCATCCGCAATGGTGAGTTCCTCTATTGACTGATCGCGCTATTAGGGGTGCAGCGGTTTGAAGCACGTGCCCGTGTTCTCGCCCATGGTTGCCCAGTCGAACACGCGCGTGCTGCCGCCCGCGTCCAGCTGGATCGCGATCGCATACTAGCCGCGGTTCGAGCGCTCGACGTTCCACTCACGGCGGCTCTCGTCCAGCGATTGCTGCGGACTGACTGGACGCCTCCGCGCATTCGCGTCCGGTCGTTTCACGGATGTGGGATCCAGTCAGTTGGCAGCGGTAAAATGGCGTCTTCAATTCGTCTCCACCGATGCTGCCGCACCAAACTCTGTTGATTCTCGGCGCTGGCGCGATCGACCTCTGTGGGAATCTCGACAGCCGCTGCAACGATCAAGGCAGCTATCATGGTTCCTAACCTGTTGGCAGGGTCTGGATCATGTCGCTCACACTTCGTCACAGCCTCACGCTTGGCGTCGTCCTGTTCGTCGCATCCGTCGCCCACGCGCAGGCGCCCGAGCCCGGTTCGGTCGACCTCCATCAAAGACGCGCTGTCGATCCCACGATCCAGCGGTTCGTGCGGGACGCGATCGCCGACCGATTCGCGGCTCGCGATCTTCCAGACTTCGGCCTGTTGCCAGAGAGTGGCGACATTTGGATCCGACAGGAAACCGACAATCCGAACAGCGAACTGACGAATGATGCGTTGCCACAGCTTAACAACCGACAGTTTCGGTTGATTCAGCAGTCCGTGGCACAGGCGAGGGCTGATGCCAGCGGCACTTCGATCGTATTCATCACGGTGGGACGAGTGGTTGTAAACGGCGCCGACGCCAGCATCAATTTGGGCGTTGACACCGTCGACCCGCGCTCGCCCGGCACGATAAAACTGTGCTGCTGTTCGGGTGACGCGAAATACCAGCAAGTAGGGGACGAGTGGAAATTCGTGCGTTGGGAAAGCCAGGTGTGCAGTTGAAAACGCAACGTGCGTGGGCCATGTGCGGCTCCTCCATGGGGTCGGGCGTGCTGCGCGCGAGCGTGCTGCACACGCAATGGACACGCTCGTCATGGTTCGCCAAGAGGTCACAATGGAGCTGAACGATTGGCGTCTCCTAGTGTGGCGCTGTCTGTTTACGGTGGTGATTACGTTCCTGATCGTTAGCCTTGGTGCGCCGCTGCTGATCAGTGTCGGCTGGCTCAACGATACGGGGTTTTTCCTGCTGACCATGGCGATCTGTACGGCCGTGTGGTACTTCATGCCATGGGCCGACGATAGATGGCACAGAAACGACAACAGATAGGACACGCGTGTGGTGCCGAGGCCGATAGGGTTGCGCCTCGGTTCGAAGATGGCGGCCGCTGCGTGGGTCGTCGGGAGTGAGTTGATCTCCATGCGCTGCGATTCGCAGCGTCTCTGAACCGCGTGGCCCCGAGCGGTTGCGAGAACCCGGAGCGCGTGTTTCTTGACACCAGATCACGAGTGCAGTCGATCCCACTCGCGCGCCACGATCGCTTGCGCGGGACCCGAAGCGATCGTGTGGGTTCGATTCCCACCCCGGCACCAACGACGATTCGTCGTCAACGCTTCGTGCATCAAAGACAGCATCCGCGCAGGGTCCCGCATCACGGCGCCGCGCGCTTCGAGAGTGACGACCTCTACGCACCTGGCGCCGTCGAGTTGGAGATCACTGCTGTCGACACGCCCGTCAGATGGCATTGGCAGACCGAGATCGATACCCCGACCACGGTCCACGGCATGATCCAGAAGTAGCGTTTTCCTCCGCCCAGCGACCGTGACCACCCGTGCCAGTCGAACGGTTGCACGTGCGCGGTGCGAGGATCCCGGACACTCCTAATTCCGGACCGACTTACTTAGCAATTCCGACCCTTTGACGGACTATTGCTGCGGGGTCGTAGCGGTCCAGAGAACCGCGTCGTAGATGGGGCGGTTGAACGAACCGTCGCTCGCCGGCGTCTTGAACTCAGCCCAACCCTTCCACTTGTACTCGCTGTTCTTCGGGTCTTTCGTTCCGGGGATTTCGAAGCTGAGACCGATTCTGTGCAGGACGTCGCGAGCGGGACGAAGTTCATCCGGCTCACTCACGCCATTGCGATTCCGGTCGTTCCAGAGCAACAGCTTCGCGAATACCGGGTTCCCCTCTTCAATCGCGCCGGACCGCGGCTGACCCGCCGCGACGAGCAATGCGTTGATGGCGTCAAAGCCGTTGTGTGCGGTTTTCGCGAAGTGGTTGCCGATGAGTTCGGACCCGTTGTCGATGACGCCGTTCCCGTTCTTGTCATACGCCAAGAACGCAAGGTCGTCCGGGTGTGTGGGCCAAGCGACAAATTCCGATACACCGTCACCGTCAAGGTCGAACGGGACTTCCGGTTTCGACAGCCGGACGAGCGCGAGCGGTTTCGTGGGAACCAGGATGGGCGCCCCGACGCGGTCGTATGCATACGACGACGCGGACGTCGCACCCGGAGCAAGAATGACCGCTGCAAGAGCGCCGACGATGGTGATGATAAGAGTGTTCATTGATTTGCCCGTCCATCCGAAGGGAGATAACGTTCCGGTGGTCGCATGGCAATTCCCGCAGTGTGAGGGCGAGTCGACGCCCTTCTGCTCACCATTCGGTTGGATGGTGAGATTCTAGTCGACCCAGTATCAGAGCGGCCCCATTGACCTTCGGCGAGCCGTCGCCGTTCTTCGGCCAGTGCTGCATGTTACCCGAGCGCCAATCGCAGGTCGACGCGCTCGTGGGGTTGTGTCGTAGGTGAAGGAGTACCGAGGCACGTGGGGCGTGTAGGGGAGTACGCTGGCGTCTGCTGGCCGCGGCGTAGGGCTGGCCTCGCAGCGACGTCTGGCATAAACGCCGCAAGCGGCCGTAGTTCATGAGCGTGGCAGGGGAGCCATGACGGCTCCCCTGCGGTCGCTTACTGATTGAGACGGATGCGATAGTTCAGCGCGTTTCCCCATATCGGCGTGTAGGTGCAGCTGGTTGGCCTCAGCCCCCACGACAGGATCGATCGAGCGACGCGCGTCGCGCCGTTCATCGGATAGATCGTCTGCAGATTGTCGTTGGCGTCGACGATGGTCGCAAACTGCCACGTGGGCACCTGACCCGGTGCGTCAGAAAGATGCACGCTGTCGTGACCGACAGGCCGCAGCACGCCCGCGGAGTCGGCCACGCAATGAAGCACGTACTCCCGGCTCCCAGGCAGCGGGGCTCCACCAAAACCGACGATCTGTTTGATCTTGATCGGCGACGCGAACTGGCGGCGCTGCGGATCGTACCCGGAGCAGCTCATTTCCTCGAAGAAGATGCTCCCAAGATTGGTGACCGTCGCACCGCACTCGCGCGCGGCGGCAAAGAACGCTGCCGGCGCGAGCTGCGAATCGGCGGCGATGCAGGACTGATACTTGGCGTAGAGCTCCTTTTCCAGGGTGCTCCGGGCGGTGTCGTCAGCGGCCGCGGCGAGGGCCGCCGCAACCTGCTGTTTGACTTCCGATCCACAGACAGGGGTCTGGGCCAGAGTGGGCGTCGGCAGCGATAGGGCGAGCAGAGTGCCCACACCACACACGAGTTCAGCGGTACGGACACGAAGTGTGCGACTCATCACGTGCTCCTCTTGGTTCTGAAACCGTCCGACAAGAAATTTCGTCAGGCGTTCTCTGTCCTAGTGAGCGGAGCCGGGAATTGGTTACACATCACACACGTGGAATGCCTGTATCTCGGCTGTTTGCGGAACACGAGCGGCGGATCAGCCGCGAGGTAGAGCGCACGTTCGCGCTCGGCTCTCACTCGGCGTGAGCCGGCTGGTTGGTGATATTGCTATGGAGTGACATCCCTCCAGCTTCTCGCTTATGCCCAACGGCTTCAGGCGCTCGCGCAAACGGGGCTCGCCTTCACGACCAACGCGTACGACCGCGAGCGATACGAAGAACTTCGCGCCATCAGCGTAAGGCTGCTCGCGGAGCTCACCGACGAACCAGTCGACAAAATCATCCGCGTCTTCGCGTCCGAAGAGGGCTATGCAACGCCAAAAGTAGACGTGCGGGCCGTGGTACTTCGCGAAGGCCCTGAAGTGCTCCTGGTGCGCGAGAAGGTCGACGATGGGAGATGGACGTTGCCGGGAGGATGGGCCGACATCGGCTACTCGGCGTTTGAGATGGCCGCAAAAGAAGTGCAGGAAGAAACGGGGTTGCTTGTGAAGCCGGTGCGCCTGCTCGCGTTGTTCGACAAACGAAAGCACGCGCATCCGCCGCAACCCTGGTACACGTACAAGGCGTTCATCCAATGCGAGGTGCAGGGCGGCGCGATCGTTCAGGACACGCAGGAGACCAGCGGAGCGCGCTGGTTTCGAGCGGATGCCGTATCGAGCATCGAGCTGTCAGCCGATCGAACGACCGCCTCTCAGCTGACAACCATGCTCAGGCTGGCGTCAGATCCGCACTCGATCGCGCTGTGCGACTGAGCGCGAACAGACGAAGCGGGCACATCGATCACGCGCCGTCGACTCTCCCCACCCGCCGCTAGAACTCGAATCGCGCGCCGAAGCGAAAACGCCGCGGCGACGGAATCGCCGTCACCTTCCCGTACTCGAAATGCGGATCGGCGTCTGTCGGAGCAAACGTGTTGAACAGATTGAAGCCATCGACAATGAATTGCACACGCTGCGAGTTGTTGAACTTGAACGCCTTCTCGAGGTGGAGATCGAGAAGCGCCTGCGACGGCAGGTAGTCTGGACCTTTGCTGGGCACGCTCACGATCGAGTCTCCAGGTCCGACAATGCCATCTTCAGGACCACCAAACTGCGTGAGCTGCGGATAGGTCTCGACTCGCCAAAGCGGTCGTCCCGAGGCCGTTCGCAGTCGTCCGCCGATATCGACCTCCACTTTGGGGATGTGATACGAGCCAGACAGCTTGAATTCGTACTTCGGCGTGAAGGGCAGCGGACCATCGAGGTTGTTGATCGTCTGGTTGAGGCTGCTCATCCAGTTGTCGTCCCAGAACATCGGACCCTCGACGTTGATGTCCTGGCGCAGCGTGCGGCGTCCGAACCCGGAGGAGTTCGAGTAGAGGAACGAGACCAGCGCCTGCCAGTTGTCCGAGTACCGCTTCCGCATGACGAGCTGAAGCCCCTGGTAGTCGCGTTTGGGCTTGATACCGTCGAACTCCGGCATGTTCTGCACGACATAGCTGCCGTGATCGCCGATCCAGGCGATGTCGTCGCCGTCGATCACGCCGTTCTGGTCGTAGTCCTTCTGCACGATGCTGTACAACGACACTTCCTGGCCGCCCAGCGTGGTGAACGGTTTGCGTTCGTACTCCCATTGCTGGCCGGTCTCCCTGTTGATGGGGATGTTGACCAGCATGTCCGTCGTATGTTTGTAGATGTACGTCGCGCCGACGGATAAATTCCTCGCCACCTCGCGCTCGAAATTGAGCGTGAACTCGTCGGCGTGCTGGTCTTTCACCCCAGGAGCCACGTTCAACGTCCACGAGTTGTCGATGATCCGCGACTCTTCGCTGATGGGCGTGAGGCCGGCCACCTGCCGAGCGGCGGCCCGCGTCTCGAGCGTGTCGATCACGCCATCGCCGTTGGTGTCGACCTGGCTCCAGGGGCCGACCTCGAACATCTGGAAGTCGCGCGTCAACGGGGGAACGTCCGGGCCGAACCGCCGCAGATATTCGATGCTGAGCGGCGTGTAATAGCGCCCGTACGCGGCTCGTATCACGGTCTTACCGTCCTCCGTCAGCGCATACGTCACGCCCAGCCGAGGCGATCCGGTCTTGAAATCGAAAATGTTCCCGGTCGATTGCCGACTGCGGAGCACGTCGAGTCCGGTCGTGATCTGATCCGGTGAGGTGAGCAGCTGGTACACCTCACCCTCGTCGTACTTCGTGGTCATGTGGTCGAATCGGAACCCGAGATTCACCGTGAGGCGCTTGTTGAGGGACCAGCGATCGTCGACAAAGAGGCCCGTTGAATTCGCGGTCCGTACCGTGAGGAACGGATTCATCGTGTCTTTGTAGTTGTAGAACAGGAGTCCATTGTCTCCGTACCACTCCTGCATCTCGGACACGTTCTGGGTCCAGCGATACGGGTAGAGGAAGTTCACGTAGTTCTGGAAGTACCCTTCGAGCCGATTACCACGCGCCCTCGTGTACTGCACGCCGAACTTGATGTCGTGCTGCCCGAGGAACCCTTCCGCATAGTGCGAAAGGTCGGCCTGGATCGTCTGGCGGCTGGCCTGCTGGGCGTCCACGTAGGGGAACGCCCCGTTGATGCCATAGTCGGCCCACTTCCACCAGTTGATGAACCCGGGATGGTCGGGACGGTCGCTCGGCAGATAGGGCTGGTCGTCTTTCTTGAACCCAAGGAATTTCGCGCTCGCCGCCGTGTTGCCTTTTGGCGACCACTGCCACTGTGCCGCAACCGTGTGGTTCTTCACGGTCGAGCCGTAACTCATCGTCGTGTCCCACGCCGGTTCCGAACCCCAGCTCCAGCCGTTGCCGTCGTTGCTTTCGTAGTGATACGAGCCCCAGACGAGATGGTTCGTGAACGGCGTGGCAGACACCTTGGCGTCGCTGTAGCGGTTCCACGATTCGCTCTCGAGCGACCAGCGTGGAGGCAGGCTGGCGCTGCGGAGGTAGTCGTACGCCGCGAAGAACCACACCCGGTCTTTGCGGATCGGACCGCCCATCGTAAAGCTGCCCTCCCAATCTTTCTTGGTCTCGCCGGCGAGCTGTTCTCCTTCGCCGAGGTACAGCCACGAAGCGCCGAGATCCTCGTTGGCGCCGGGCTGGTTGCTGGCCGGCGATCCGAGGAGCGAGTAGAAGGCGCCACTCCCGTGATACGCGTTGCTCCCCGACTTGGTCATCACATCGATGGTCGCGCCCGAGAAGCTGCCGTACTCCGCCTTCGACCCGAGCCCGACGATCCGTACTTCGTCGACGGCGTCGTAGTTGACGTTGACGAGCGTCCCGAACGTGCCGGCTTCAGGATTGGTGGCGTTGACGCCGTTGATGAGGAAGACGTTCTCGTTGGTCGCGCTGCCGTAGGCCGTGGGACTCGGAGGATTCTGCGAAGCCGCCGAGCTGAACATGCCCGGCACGGTGAGCGACAAGTCGTAAAACGCATCCCTGCTCGTCGGAAGCTTTTCGAGCATTGCGTGGTCGATCCGCGAGTCGGTGGTGGACGTCTTCTCGTCGATGAGCGGCGTCTCAGCGCTGACCGTGACCGTCTCAGTGACCGCTCCCACCGGCAGCACCACGTTGACAGTGGACGTCGCGTCCGCAGACACCTCGACGTTGTCGCGCACGATCGTCTTGAAGCCGGCCAGCCCCGTTGTGATGACGTAGACGCCCTTCGGCACATTGAGGAACAAGTACGTGCCGTCGCCGGACGTGACCGCCGATCGCTTGCCGCCGAGGAGCTGTGGACCGGCGATGTCGACGGTGGCCCCGGGGAGCACTGCGCCGTCCTCTTGCGTGACCGTTCCGGTCAGCTTTCCTTCGTGGATGGCCTGCGCATGCACCGATCGTGCGCAGAGCGCGGTGAGGAAGAGTGAGAAGCACACGAGTGCGACGAGCTTTGTAGCGGACTGCGTCATTCCAGCCTCCCGTTCGCTCGGGGCCGTAGCCGTGCCGTGGGGCGCTCGCGAGTGTTCGTGTCTCTAGCGGTAATCCTGGTCCTTCGAAAGGCCTGCGCGGGCCGCGGACATATTAAAGGATGTTAAATAGGTTCGGATCGAAAATTTTGCTTGCGTAAGATGACCCCTCCGGCTGACCTTCGGCGGTCACCATCCATGAGATCCAAAATTCGGAACTCGCTGCTCGGGATGCTGCTGGTCGCGGTCGTCGGGGCCATCGCAGCCCTCGCGATCCAGGCGTATCGGGCGTCGTCGGACCCTGCCAGCCGGGTCCGCCGGTCGTGGGCTCGCCACGGAGCAGACAAGCCAAACCTCATCGTCATCTCCCTGGACACTACTCGGGCGGACCACCTGGGAAGCTACGGCTACGCCGGTGCCAAAACGCCTGCCACCGATGCGCTGGCCCGTGCCGGCGTGCTCTTCACGCAGGCCGCAACGCCCGCGCCGCTGACGCTCCCCGCGCACTCGTCCCTCATGACCGGCTTCTATCCCACGTACCACGGCGTGCGACTGAACGGCACGGCGGCGCTCAGCCAGTCGCACACCACACTGGCCGAGGTGCTCGCTGGCCACGGATACAGGACCGGCGCGTTTGTGGGTGCCTTCGTTCTCGACGGTCGCTGGGGCCTCAATCAGGGGTTCGGCACCTACGACGATCGGTTCGACATGAAGAGGTTCAAACATCTGGACCTCGCGGCGGTTCAGAGGCCGGGCGATCAGGTGATGGACGCGGCGATCCGTTGGCTGGAGGGTCAGAGACACGACCCGTTCTTCGCCTGGATCCATCTGTACGACGCGCACAGTCCATACGAGCCGCCGGAGCCGCTCGCGTCGGGCTTTCGCGCGCGCGGCCCTGTCGGTCTCTACGACGGCGAGATCGCGTTTGCCGACGAACAGGTGGGGCGCTGCGTGTCGTGGCTGAAGACCGCGGGCCTCGACGACAAGACGATCCTGGTCGTCGTGGGCGACCACGGCGAGAGTCTCGGCAGCCATGGCGAGGGCACACACGGGTACTTCATCTACGACGACGTGCTGCATGTTCCGCTCATCATTGCGACGCCGATTGACGAACTACGAGGCATCCGCGTCGACGCACAGGTCAGCCTCGTCGACGTGTTCCCGACGGTGCTCGCGCTGGCCGGCATCGACGCGCACGGCAGGCTCGACGGGCGGTCGCTCGTGCCGCTGATGTTCCATCCGTCCACGCCGGACACCGCCTACGCGTACAGCGAGTCGATGACAGCGAATCTGCAGTACGGATGGAGCGCGCTGCACAGCCTGCGTTCGCCGCAGTACAAGTTCATACGTGCACCGACGCCGGAACTGTACGACCTCACGGCCGATCCGGGCGAGCTTCACAACGTGTTCAGCACCCATCGATCGCTGGCGCGCGAGATGGCCCACGCGCTGGATCGCCAGATGGCCGAGTCCAGCCGCGGCGCCCGGCCCCCCGAAGTGGCGAATCTCGACAGAGACACGATCGCCCGGCTGTCGTCTCTTGGCTACGTCGCAGGTACGCCGGCCGCGAGTAGCACGGCCTCCACCAACGCACTCGCTGATCCGAAAGACAGGCTCGACGTCTTCATCGACGTGCAGCGTGCAGGCGAGCTGATGGTCAAAGACGAGTACGCGACAGCGGCCGAGGCGCTCGAATCGGCACTGCGCAAGGAGCCGTCGATGGCGCAAGCGCGCCTGATGCTCGGGTCGTGCTACTGGGAGGCCGGACGCAACAGAGACGCGAAAACGCAATTCGACAGCGTGTTGAAGGCCGACCCCCAGAGTGTGCAGGCGCTGATCGGGATGGCGAACGTGCTGCTGTCGGAAGGACGGTTTGAGGACGTCGTAACGTTGTGCAAGCGAACGCTGACGCTTGACGATCGGAACACACAGGCCTATGCGCTGCTCGGCGAGGTCTACACCGACGAGCACCAGCCATCGAACGCACTGCCGTATCTCGAAAAGGCCGTCGCCATTCAACCCAAGCTCACACAGAACCGGGTCAACCTCGCGGCATGTCTGATCGATGTCAAGCAGTTGGATCGCGCGCGCGTCATGCTGGACGAGATCGTGCGCGACAATCCCAGGTTCCCGGGCGTGCAGTTCAATCTCGGTGTGCTCTACGAGGAGCAGGGCAAGCGTGACGAAGCGCAGGCGGCGTACGCCGCCGAAGTCTCGAACTATCCGAACAGCTTCAAAGCGCGGTTCAACCTCGGGAAGCTGTTGGCACGAGCGGAAGAGTGGCAGGGCTCGAGCGATCAGATGCGCGAGGTGATGCGGATCGCTCCAAAGCGCCCCGAAGGCTATCTGTTTCTGGCGCGGAATCTGCTCAATCAGTCAGGGCCGCTCGATGAAATACAGGCGCTCACCGAACGCGGCCTCGCCGTCGCGCAGGCGCCGGACGTGAAGGCGTTCGGCTGGTTCCTGATGGCGGATGTCTACAACCGCCGCCATCAGCCCGGGAAAGTCGACCAGGCTTTGCGGAACGCGAGGTCGCAGGAAGCCATCGCGAGGGGGGACACGACTGGTGGCCAACATGCAAGGCAGTGATCAATCAGGCCGACGGCGCTCGTTGCGAACGGCTCTCGCCGTGCGGTACGTCGTGACGGACTGGACATTCCTCATCACCGTTGCGGCCGCGCTGTTGTCGAGCACTCCTTCCGCCGGCCAGCAGCCGGCGGCGGGCACAATTACGGTCGACATCACGCCGAGTGCTGCGTCCAACTCGTTCGTGCCCACCGAGGCACTGGGCGCCGGCATCGATCGGTTGAGTGCGGGCGCGGTCGAAAAGCTGTTCACGAAACCGGCAATCGATCGGGTGCTCTCGGCTGGATGGCAGACGGTGTCCTACCGCCAGAACACCGAGTTGCACGTCGAGGCATGGCACTGGAATCCGGAAGGCACGTGGAGCGATCCAGGCGGCAAGGGCTATTCTTTCCAGCACAGTGGGATCCGAAGCTTGGAATTCACGTGACTTGAAGTCGCGGC
>JADMIO012727030.1_pt1 | contig 27584 bp, 28 predicted proteins | sample 8958161 | NCBI WGS metagenome assembly JADMIO01 (sample SAMN16585339, study PRJNA669376) | soil metagenome | isolation source: Crop rotation soil | place: USA: Cullars Rotation, Alabama | collected 2011
CTTTCCCGAGGCGCTCGGCCGCGCGCAGGGCGAGGTCGCCCTCGGCCACGGCGGTCGTCCCGTCGATGCGATACCACCGTTCCTCCATCCGCGCCCAGTCGCCGCCGAGATGGCCCGGGTCGAGCGCGATGCGCAGGCCGGCGAGCGGCCGGTCCGGCGGCGCGGGGCCGAGTTCCGCGGTGGTGCGCCAGAAACGCGGTGCGGGCTTCGCGCTCGCGGCGTCCTTCGCGAAACGCAGGGTCGCGATTTCCGGCGCCCCCGCAGCGAGCACGATCTCCGCGTGGTCGTCCTTCACCTCGATCAAGCCGCGCGCCGCTTCGCCAGGCGCATAGACGCTTTCGAGCAATTGCACGAACTCCGCCCGCGTCATCGTTTCCTGCCACTTCTCGAGGTCCGCCCAGTCCGGCGGTGGCGCGAGCGGGCTGAGGTGCGCGGCCTCCACCGGCAGGACCGTGAGCCACAGACAGAAGATGAGCCGGAATGGAAGTTGCATCGCGCCAGCCGACAGTCTCATAACAACGCCGCGCATGTTGAAGATTCTTTTTCTCGGCGACGTCATCGGGGAACCGGGGCGGACCGCCGTCATCAACTCCATCCCGAAATTTCGGGACGAGCGCGGCGTGGATTTCGTGATCGTGAATGGCGAGAACTCGGCGAATGGGCGCGGCATCACCCCACGAATCGCCATCGACCTGCTGCGCGCGGGTGCCGCGGTCATCACCACGGGCGATCACATTTGGGACCAAAAGGACATCGTCTCCTATCTCGACATCGAGCCGCGGGTGCTGCGTCCGCTCAACTACCCCCACGGCACGCCGGGCGGCGGCTCGATCGTGCTGGAGACGCCGAAGGGCAAGATCGCCGTCGTCAATGTGCAGGGCCGCACCTTCATGCAGCCGCCGCTGGAAAATCCGTTTCTCGCCATCGACCGCGAAGTGGCGCGGCTGCGCGAGGAGACGCCGGTGATTTTCGTCGATTGCCACGCGGAAACGACTAGCGAGAAAATCGCCATGGGCCGCTTCCTCGATGGCCGCGTGAGCGCGGTGGTCGGCACGCACACGCACACGCAAACCGCGGATGAACAGGTCTTTCCCGGCGGCACCGCCTTCCTCTGCGACGCCGGGATGTGCGGGCCGGCGGAGTCATGTCTGGGGCGCGAAATCCAGCCGATCATCGAGCGGTTCCTGACCGGGCGGCCGGTCCTTTTTCCGGTGGCGCGCGGGCCGGTGAGGCTGTGCGGCGCGCTCATCGAGATCGACGAAGCGAACGGGCGGGCCCTGCGCATCGAGCGCGTCTCGGAGTTCTACCAGCCACCCCCACTGCCGGGGGAAAGCGCGCCAGGGGCCTGAACAGGGGCGGATCGCCCCGAAAACCCGCCCGGGCGGGCAGGTTGTAAGCACATGAGCTGCTTCTAATAATGTGCTATTCTATTCGTTTACCAAACTCGTGGCCCACTTTTCCCAACCTCTCCGCCTCTGTTGCCTGCTGTTTACCGTGTCCGCTTTCGCCGCGAATGAGACGGCCTGGCGTTACAAGATCTGGGACACCGATGTCGTCGTCCCGGAGGGCGCATATCGCGGCGACGGCAAGCCCGTGACGCTGGAGGGCAGCCACCTCATCGCGATCGGGCCGGGCGCGGTCATCGAGAACACCAAATTGCACAGCGAGGCCACGCCCCACGTGAAGATCGAGGGCAGCTTGGTGCGCGACCTGGAGTTGAGCAGCGAATCCGGCCTGCAATTCGAAGCGAAGGATTCCGCCCTGGAGGTCTGCGGTCCGCCCAAGTCAGGCTACTATGAGGGCAGTTCCTCGGCCACGAAGTGGCACTACGAGAATTGCGTGATCGCCCGCGATTTCTTCGGCAAGGGCATCTATTCGAGCTACGGCAGCGTGGTCGCCACCAACTGCACTTTCTACAATATCTCGCTCCCGAAGGTCACTTACCGGGGCGATCCCGCCGCCGCGGCGCAGACCGACCAGCTCAAGTTCGACCACTGCAAGTTTGTGAACTGCGAGGTCACCGACAGCTTTCTCCTCGCCACGGTCGAGTGTGTTTTCGAGAACTGCCGCTTCCCGGCGAAGCACGAGGAAATCCCGAAGCTGAAGGGGGCGATCAATGTGACGGCCTACTTCGTCAGCCGCGCGAATCCGCCGAAGCCCTATGAGAACGGGCCGATCAAGATCGAGTTCAAGGGCGCGGACGGCGCGCCCGAGAGCGGCGCGAAGATTCCGGTCACGAACACCAGCGGGCGGCTCACTTACACTACGATCAAGACCGGACCGGCGCAAAACCTCGGCCTGGCGGATGGCGCGACGTCCCTGCTGGCGAAAGCCGAAGCGGCCGGACCGGGCCGGCCCAAACCCGGAACCTCAACGCCGCCGGCGCCCGTCGGCGAGAAGGGGCTCAATCTTTTCCCCACCGGCCCGGGGGGCACCACGCCGGCGACGGTCGCGGTGAATGGGGTTGTGCCGCTGAAATCGCAGCGGGCCAGCCTGTCCACGCCGCTCTTTCAATTGCAACAGGGCGGCGGATTCGCCGCGCTGGACATGAAGGTGACCGCGACCGCAACGGCCAACGCCATGCTCGCCGCGGGGGAAATTGCCTGCCCGGCCTTCCCCGGGCCAGATGGCGTGCGCGCGATGGGGTTCGTCAAGCAGCAGTTGCTCAAGCGGCACAATGGCTGGCCCAAGGCCGCGCAGATCGACATCGCGTGCCCGGAACGGCCGGTCGCGGCCGACCTCCCCGCGGCCCTGCTCACCCAGGCGCTCGTCGTCGATTCCCTGATCCTCGGCTACAACCTCGATTCCGGCTTCGTCGCCATCGGCGGCTTCGATATCGACGGCAACATCACGCCTGCGCTGGCCACCGGCACCCGCGTGCTCGCGGCGATTCGCGGCGGCGCGACGCGCATCGTGGTGCCGGAGAAGAGCACCCCGCATGTCGCCGACGTGATGCTCGCGGAGGGTCCGGCGAAGTTCTCCAACGTGCAGATTTTTGCCGTGGGCGGCTTTGAGGAAATTCCGCCGCTGGCCACCAAGGAACTCGAGGACAAGGTGGTGCGCGCCACGGCCATCTTCGGCCGCGCCCAGGCGGTGCTCCGCGATCGCGGCGACGCCGGGCTCACCGACCAGGCCGTCAAGGAGGCGCTGCGCCAGTGCCTGATCGAGGCGCCGAACCATCTCTCCGCGCGCCTGCTCCTCGGCCACGGCGCCGGGCAGTTCAACAACTTCACCATCGCCGGCTCGATCGAGACGATCGAACAGCGCGCCCCGAATCTCGTGCGCGCCGCCCGTTGCAGCGTCCCGTCCTCCGTCGCCGGCATCCCCGCAGACCGCCCGGCGGACGAACTCGCGAAGATCAAGGCGCTGCGCGAAAAGCTCGACGACAAGGCCCAGCCCTGGCTCGACGCGCTCGTCCGCTACGGCACGGCCGTCAACAACTGGCACGCCAACCCCACGAAGACGATCATGCAAAACAGCCAGCTCGTCACCGAGATGACCACCTCGGGCCGCCTCGTGCAGACCGAGTGGGCGAAGCTGATCGCCGCCCGCGACGCCGGGAAGTAAGACCCGCTTTCATCTTCCCGTCCGACATCCGTTGCGGAAGTTCCAAACTTGCCCCATGAACGAAGCGCACGAAGAACAACAAATCCGCGAGGTCATCGCCACGTGGATGCGCGCCACGGCGGCCGGGGATTTGGAGAAGATGCTGAATCTCATGACCGAGGATGTGGCCTTTCTCCTGCCGGGACAGCCACCCATGCGTGGGAAGGAGGCCTTTTCCGAGAGTTTCCGTGGGGCGCTGGAGCGGGTGCGCATCGCGGGCGAGTCGAACATCCAGGAGATCCGCGTCACGGGTGACTATGCGCATTGCTGGAACTATCTGACAATCACGATGACGCCCTTGCGCGGCGGCAAACCGAAGCGCCGCGCCGGACACGTCCTCTCGGTCTTTCGCAAGGACGGCGACGGTTGCTGGCGGCTGTTTCGCGACGCCAATCTGCTGGTCACGGAGTGAGGCGGCGCAGGCCCTGGATGCCACAGAAATAGGACCACGGATGGCACGGATGACACGGATGGATTTTTCCTCAAAGCGTCGGTCCGGAATCCCACCATCTGTGCCATCCGTGGTTTCCACATCCGTGGCATCCGCTTGTTTTGGTTGCGGCTCTCCGGCGCGGTGTTCTTCGCGTTCATCCCGGGCCGCGCGAATTTTCCTTTCCTTCGACCGCCCCGGTCTCCATCTCGCGTGGGTGTCGAAAGTATGATCAAGCATTTCCTCCTCGTATCCGGCGCGCTGGCCTTGCACGCCAGCGCCGAATCGCCCGCGCAGTTCGCCATCGCCGGCGACTGGCAGGTCCGCGTGACGATCGCGGAGCCGCGCGCCGCGGAAGCCACGGTCGCCGTCGAGCCGCCGCAACCCGTCGCTGTCGCGGCGGAGAAGTTCGACAGCCTCCCAATTTACAATCCGAATGGCGGCGGCTGGAACAACGGCGCGCGGCTGGCCGGGCTCCTCGCGCAAAACACCACCACGCCCTTCCTGCTCGACCCGGAGAGCTTCGTCTTGCGCGCCGGCGCCGAGGAAGGCGCGGAAATTTTCCAGCGCGGCCAGGACTACGAAGTCGAATCTTCGTGGGGCACCTTCGGCCGCCTCGCGAAGGGGAAAATCACCGAAGGAACGCCGGTCTTCGCAAGCTATCGCTACACGCCGCTGCGGCTCGATGGCGTGGTGCTCGCCGCCGATGGCCGCATTTTCGTGCGCAAGGGCGAGCCGTGCTCCGCGGCGCCGCGGCCCGTCGCGGTGCAGCCCGGCGAAAGGCTGCTCGGCAACATCTGGCTGCCGGGCCGCGTCGCGAAACTTACCGCCGACCACCTTTTTCCAATCCTCGAAACCGCCTATCCCGAGTTGCCCGCGGGCGCCCTTGCCACCGCGAAAAAGTCGCTGCCGAAGACCCTCGCCAGGCTGGAGGCGGGCGGCACGGTCCGCATCCTCGCCTGGGGTGACAGCGTGACAGAGTGCGGCTACCTTCCGAAGCCGGACGAATGGCAGGAGCAGTTCGTCGCCCGGCTGCGCGCGCGTTTTCCCAAGGCGCAGATCGAACTCGTGACCGAGGGCTGGGGCGGCCGCAACACCCAAAGCTTCCTCTCGCAACCGCCCGGCGCGTTGCACAACTTCAAGGAGAAGGTGCTCGATGCGAAGCCCGACCTGGTCGTTTCCGAGTTCGTCAACGACGCGAATCTCGACACCGCCAGGGTCGAGGAACGCTACTCGCGCCTGCTGGCCGATTTCACGGCGATCGGCGCCGAATGGGCGATCATCGCCCCGCACTACGTCCGGCCAGATTGGATGGGACTCAAGAGCGAGCGCGAAGTGGACAACGATCCGCGCCCCTACATCGCCGGCCTCCGCGCCTTCGCCGCGGCCCATCCCGTCGCCCTCGCCGACGCCTCGCTCCGCTACGGCCGCCTGTGGCGGCAGGGCATCCCCCACAGCACGCTGATGGTCAATTCCATCAATCACCCCGACGCTCGCGGGATGAAGCTTTTCGCCGATGCGCTGATGGAGCTGTTTCCATAATACCACCTTGCAAAACAAAGTGACTACGAAGAACGCGAAGAGCGCGAAGGGCGGACAAACGGCTTCTTCTTTGCGGCCTTTGCGGTCTTCGTAGTCATTTTATTTCCGCAAGGTGGCGTCACTCATACCGCAGCGACTCGATCGGATCGAGGTGCGCCGCCTTATACGCCGGATAACTTCCGAACACGATGCCGATGAACGAGCAGATCAGCAGCCCGATGATCGCCCAATCGACCGGGAACGCTGGCGGCAGCTTGAGCAGGTAGATTGCCAGCGCGTTCGCCCCGCCCATGCCCAGCGCGATCCCCAGCACCCCGCCGATCTCGCAGAGCACGATCGCCTCCATGATGAATTGCGCCATGATGTTCCGCTTCTTCGCGCCGATCGCCCGCCGCACGCCGATCTCCCGCGTGCGCTCGGTCACGGACACCAGCATGATGTTCATGATGCCCACGCCCGCGGCGATCAGCGCGATGGAACTGACGATGGCGAGTCCGGTGCGCACGGCGAAAGTCACTTTCTGGAACTGCGCGATCATCGAATCGCTGGTCAGGATCTCGAAGTCGTCCTCCGCCCCCGGCGGCACCTTGCGGATCGAGCGCAGAAGGCCGCGCGCCTGCTCCACCGTGTCGTTGAACGCTTCGGGTTCATCGACCTGCACCAGAATGGAGAGATCGCGCCGGCGTCCGTAACGATTCAGCCCCGTCGTAAGCGGCATGACCACGATGCCGGAAGTATCCGAGGAGGCCGCGCGCTCGAAGATGCCCACCACGGTGTAGTTGATCGAGGCGACCCGGATGCGCTGCCCGATCGGCGAGCCAAACGGGAAGAGCGTCCTGGCGATGACGTTGTTCAGCAGGCAGACATCGCGCGCCGAGTCCACATCGGAATCGAGCAACGCGCGGCCTTCCATGATCGTCCAGTTGTTGGCCTGGAAGGCGCCGGGCGTGCCGGCCATGACCTGGACATTCGGCGGCGTTTTCGCGTAGCGCGAAACGATCTCGAGGCCGCCCGCCACCTGGCATTGCAACCCCACATACGGCGCAAACGTTGCCTTGCGCTTGAACGCCAGCGCCTGCGCATGGGAGATGTCCTTGCGCCGGAAAAATTTCATGAAGCCCTCGGGTCCGCCGAAAAACGCGCCGGGCCAGCGCTGCATCACGAAGGTCTTGCTGCCGAGCGTGCCGAGTTCCTTCTCGATGTTGTTCTTCATCGCGCGCATCGCCGTCATCACGAGGATGATTGAAAAAACACCGACCAGCACCCCCAGCAGCGTGAGCCCCGCGCGCAGCTTGTGCGTCAGGAGCGCGTCCATCGCCATGAGGAAGCTCTCACGGAGTTCGGCGAGGAGGAGTTTCACGGGAGGGGTTTTGGAAGAGAACTAATGCACTAATGGACTAATGCACTATTGCACTAATGGGAAGAGATCCGTACCGGGCCGCGTTGGCTGAATCATTAGTCCAACAGTGCATTAGTCCATTCCCCCTCCCCTACCTTCCCTTCGCCTTCCCATCCAGGTTCAGCAACGGCAGCACCCCGCTCGCCTTCTCATCGAGAATCACCTTTCGCTCCATCATCGGCAGCACCTTCTGCATCGTCTCCAGGTATAGCCGCTGCCGCGTCACCTCCGGCGCCTTCACATATTCCGTCAGCACCGCCGTGAACTTCTCCGCATCGCCCCGCGCCTCATTCACCCGGCGCAACGCATACCCTTCCGCCTCGCTCACCTTCTGCTCCGCCATGCCCTTCGCCCGCGGCACCACCTTGTTGTATTCCCCGTTCGCCACATTGATCTGCTGCTCCCGTTCCTGCTGCGCCTGGCTCACCTCGTTGAACGAATTTTGCACCGGCACCGGCGGATGCACCCCCTTGAGCTGCACCTGCGTGATCGCAATCCCCAGCCCATAGCGTGTCGAGAGTTCCTTCAATCGCAGCAGGCATTTGTCCTCGATTTCCTGCCGCCCGATGGTCAGCACCTCGTCCACCGTCCGGTCCCCCACCACCTCCCGCATCGCCGATTCGCTCGCGTCGCGCAGCGTCGCCCCCGGCTCGTGCACGTTGAAAAGATTCTGCTTCGCGTCGTCGATCCGATACTGCACCACCCACTCCACGCTCGCCATGCTCAGGTCCCCCGTCACCATGTTCTGCTCCTTCTCCTGCTCCGACCGGCTCGACACCTGATCCGGATTCGTCGATCCCGGCGTCCCGAAGCCGAACTCCAGCTTGTTCTGCCGCAGCACCTCCACCAGGTCGATCCGGTCGATCCCCAGCGGCAGCTTCATCCGCAACCCGGGTTGCAGCGTATCCACATATTTCCCAAACCGTGTCAGTACCCCCACCGAATCCGCCGGGATCGCCGTATACGACGACAACACGATCCACACCGCCACGATCAAATAAACCGCGCGCAGGATCCAGCGCGGATCGAACTGCGGCATCTTCTGCGGCGGAGTGATGTTTTTCATCGAAGTGCGGAGGTGTGGCTCTGTTCTAGGCTGCAAGTGCGAAGTGGCAAGTGCATTGACTCTCCAGCGCCGCGTCGTGGACGACCCTTTCCTCTTCGACCGCGTTGCCCACACACCTGGAAACCGGTTGCTGGCCGATCCCCGCTTGCGATCAAGGATTGGCTGTTTCCAAACTGCCACCCTAACTACTCGCGTCGAAGGCGCCCGATATTTGGCGGGCTACCGCCCGCGACCGTGGGGGGTGGCACTTTGGAAAGTGCCATTCCTGGGCCTGCCCCCCCTCGCCACCAAAGGCCCAAAGGGCCGCCGCAAGCCAGCCCAGGGCAACGCCCTGGGTAACTTGTTCCAATGCGGCCAGCCCTGAAGGGGCGTCGCATCCTCAGCCGCCCGGCCCTCCCGGCACAAAGGGCGGACCCGTCTCCAGGCCCGCCCTTCGTTAATTGCTGTCGGTTGTTCGCGAGGCCTCGTTCCGAAGTTGCACTTCGGAACGCCCGGCGGTTATTCCGCTTTCTCGTCCGCCTTCTTCGCCTTCGGCTTGCGCGCCGGCTTCTTCTCAGCGGCCTCCTCCTTCGCGGGCGCTTCCGCCTTCGCGTCGCCCTTCTTGGCTTTCTTCGCAGGCTTCGGCTCCGGCGCGGCCTTCTCGACCGGCGCGGGCAGATCCACCCACTCGATCAGCGCCATCGGCGCCGCATCCCCTTTGCGCGGCCCGAGCTTCATGATGCGGGTGTAGCCCCCCTTGCGGTCCGCGCTGCGCGGCCCGATTTCGGCGAAGAGCTTGTGCACCGCGCCGACGTTGTGCCGCAGATCGGCCAGCGCCATGCGCCGCGAGTGCAGCGTGTTTTTCTTCGCCTTGGTGACAAGCTTCTCCGCCACCGGGCGCAAGGCCTTCGCCTTCGCCAGCGTGGTGCGGATGCGGCCGTGCTCGATCAGGAACACAGCGAGATTCGACAGCAGCGCGTCCTTTTGCGAGGAGGTGCGGCCGAGTTTGACAGTTTTTCGTAGATGACGCATGGGTCAGGTAATTCTCAAATATCGGATGGTTCGCCCCGCCGCTTAGTGCGTCGTCAGGCTCGTGTCGGTGGGATTCGGATCGACCAGGCCGCTCTCGAACTTCGCCCCGAGGCCCAGCCCGAGCTGCGCCAGCTTGTCCTTGATTTCGTTCAGCGACTTCTTGCCGAAGTTGCGATACTTCAGCATCTCCGCCTCCGACTTCATCGCGAGCTGCCCCACGGTCGTGATGTTCGCGTTGTTCAAGCAGTTCGCCGCGCGCACCGAGAGTTCGATCTCGTTCACGCTCATGTTCAGCAGCTTCTTCAGCTTCTGGTTCTCCTGGTTCTGCGCCTGCGGCGTCTCGTCGAACGCCACCGCGTTCTCATCATACTGATAGAACGGCTCAAAGTGTTTCTTCAAAATGGACGACGCCTGCACCAGCGCGTCCTCCGGCGTGATGCGCCCGTCGGTCCACAGCTCGACCTCGAGCTTGTCGTAATCCGTCCGCTGCCCCACGCGGGTGTTGCCCACCGCGTATTTCACGCGGGTCACCGGCGAGAAGATCGAGTCGATCGGGATCACGCCGATCGGCATGTCCGGATACTTGTTCTCGTCGCCCGTGGAAAAGCCGCGCCCGAGCCGCACCGTCAGTTCCGCCTCGAACTTTGTCTTCTTGTCGAGCGTGCAGATGTGTTGCTTCTTGTTCACCACCTCGACGCCCTGGATCTCCTGGATATCGTCCGCCGTCACGTCGCCTTCCTTGTTCACGCTGATCGTGAGCGTCCGCTGCTCGTGATCCGCCGCGATGAACTTCACCTTCTTCAAATTGAGGATGATGTCCGTCACGTCCTCCACCACATGCGGCAGAGTCTGAAATTCATGATTCGCCCCCGTGATCCGCACGGTCGTAATCGCCGCCCCCTCGATCGAACTGAGGAGCACCCGCCGCAGCGAGTTGCCCACGGTATGTCCGTAACCGGCCTCAAAAGGCTCGGCGACAAACTTGGCATAAGTATCTGTACGGGAATCCTCATCCTTGGTGAGGCCCTTCGGCATTTCGAAACGTCCAAGACGAACTGGCATAGGTTTTTGGTATTTTCGATTGCCGATTTTCGATTTGCGATTGAAGCCTGCGCACCGCATGGAGCGGCGCCGGCCCTCAATCGACAATCGGCCATCGCCAATCGACAATTTGTTTGTGTCTCCCGGGTTACCCTCGGCGCAAACGGCGGAACTTCTGACGAAGCCCACCCGAGGACCAACGGGGACGATTTTGTTTTTCTGTTTCTTGCGCGGGGCGGGGAAGAAAGACGGTCTGCGGCATTTTGCAATAGAAATTTTCATTGCCGGCTCGTGCCCACCGATGGGTGCCTTCGGTTGTGCCGGACGACTAGAATTCGCAACGTGTCACCGGCGATGCGAAACAGAAAATGGTAAGGGAAACGATGCAGGTTGACGCGGCGTAGGCCGCCCTCGCGAACCGCGAAGGATTCTGGGCGCTCGGTCGCTCGCCGCATGAAGCGCCGCAACTCGCTGTAAAAGTCGTCCGCCAGTTCCGGATTGGCCGCCTGCTCGTAATACTGCATGATGGCCCGCACATCGGAGCGAACCGCCGGGTGCAGGACCAGGCGCATCAGCGTCGATCAGTGCGGATCTGCTGGTCCAGTTGCTCCAGGGTGATGCCGAGCCCGGGATTTGCGTCCAACTCGGCATCCCGGCGCAAGGCCTCCGCGATGCCTTCGTCCTCGGCATCCAGCACCGTCGGGAGTGAACGGAGCAGGTGCGCAGCCAGCACGGCCCGGTCGGACTCGGGTAAATCGAATGCCAGTTTTTCGACTTCTGCGATGGTAGCCATGACGGAGTTTACCCTGTTCGTATTGGCGGAGCAAGTGCGCCAACGGAACACATTCCACTCCTCGTTCCCAAGCTGAGGGCTTGGAAATGCACCCTGCGCGACTGAAGCTCCAGCTTCACGGTAAGGGGTGGGCAACCTGCGAGCGGCAATTTTGGGTGCCTGAACGAGCCTTGCCCCGTCGCGTAAAAACCGCTCCAATTTCCCGCCATGCGGTCGCCACACCCCGGACCCTTCGACACTTTGCCGCCTAATTCTTGTTAGACGCATTTGCACCCGCACCTTCAAACGAACGTCATGAGTGAACTTCCCCAGATACGTCACGCGCTTCTCGAAACCTTGGCTGAGTTAAGCCAGGTGCATCCCGACTTCCGCTTCGGCCAGCTCATTTGCATGTTGTCGCACGTTGGCACCCATCCGAAACCATCCGATACTTACGACGTAGAGGACAGCGATATGCTTCTGCATGCTTTGCGCCTTATCGCCCAGTCCCATGTCACGGGCACCACGTCCTACAGGCTCGTCCCACAGCCAGCGGCAGCCGTACCATGAACCCACCGGATGCCCCAACCGACCGTGTAACCCCTCGCCGCCGCGGTTCGTATGGTATCGATGCCCCCTACGGCCCCGCTTTCATGGCGCTCATGGCCGTCTTCTACCTCGTCCTGGCCATCGTCTCCGGACGCTGGCGAATGCTTGTGCCCGACACCTTCATACTGGCCCTTCTCGGTTACTATCTGCACTGCACACTGCGCGGCAAATTCGTCGCCTGGGCCGGCCTGCTCGACCAGTTGCACCTGCGGGGCGATGAGCGCATTCTCGACCTCGGTTGCGGCCGCGGCGCCGTCCTGCTCATGGCCGCGCAACATTTGACCACCGGTCGCGCCACGGGTGTGGACATCTGGAGCACTTTCGATCATTCCGGCAACTCCCTCGAAGCCACCCGGCGCAACGCCATCGCCGAAGGCGTCGCCGACCGTGTCGATTTGCACACCGCGGACATGACCGCACTCCCCTTCGAAGACAACAGTTTCGACGTGGTCGTCTCCAACGTCGCCATCCACAACATCAGCCGAAGTGCCGGCCGGGCGAAAGCCATCGAGGAAGCCGTGCGCGTGCTGCGTCCCGGCGGCCGCCTGCTCATCGCCGACGTCCGCGGGACACGCCAATACCAGGCAGAACTCACCAAATGCGGGATGACCGATGTTCGCCGTCGCCGGCTGGGCTGGCAATTCTGGTGCCCACTCGTCACCGCCACGAAGCCGGAACCCCGGACTTGCCACAGCCCATCGAATTCCACCCCAGCGTGAAAAAGGCTGCGTGAAAAATCCCCTTACGCAAAAAGCTGCGCGATCCGGCGCTGATAGCTCTCGGCTTCGGCTCGCGGGTTCGCCGCGTCCCGAATCGGCCTGCCCACCACGATGTAATCCGCACCCAGGCGAAAAGCATCCTCCACATCCACCACCCGTTTTTGGTCGTCATCCACACGATTTTTCACGGGGCGAATGCCCGGGCTGACAATCAGGAAATTGTCTCCCAAATCCTGGCGCAAGCCCTGCGCCTCCAATCCCGAGGAAATGACTCCATCGGCGCCGGCTTCCAGCGCCCGGCGGGCTCGCGAAAGAACCAATTCCGGGACGCTCACCTGAAATCCCAAGTCCTTCAAATCGTCCTCATCCAGGCACGTCAGCACCGTCACCGCCAAAATCTTCAATTCGCTCTTTTGACTGACCGCCGCCTTGATAATCGCTTCGTTCCCGTGCACGGAAGCGAAAGTCGCACCCCGATGCTTGAGCTGCTCGACCGCCAGGCGAACGGTCTCCGGGACGTCGAAAAACTTCAAATCGACAAAGACTTTTTTGCCTTGCTCGGTCAGCCAGGCCAGAAAGTTGTAGTAACCGTCCGCCATGAAAATCTGCAATCCCAGCTTGTAGAACATCACGGAGTCGCCCAGAGATTTCACCAGCTTCTTGCCTTCCTCGACCGAGGGAACATCCAGGGCGAAGATGAGCCGCTCGTTCGTGGCGATATTTTTTTGCGAAAGGCTGGCGTCGATCATGCGTTTTTCGTTCGGGGGGCGCGGATTTTCGTCGCAATCGGACTTGAAGGCCAATGAATTTTTCAAAATTGTCATCGCTATATGTAGGGCTGATGTGAACTGGGAACCACTACCGCTTGTAGTCATTCGTGGTTTGAAGCACAAGGAATATTTTGCGTTTTGAAAAAGACCCACAGGGCGATTCCATCCCCCATCCCGGGCCTGGGGTCGTCCCATCCCGAAACCCCCAACCAGATGCAGCGATCTGCGCCGGACCATCGAACTTCTTCTCCATTTTTCACCCTTGCCTTCGCCCTCCCCGGTCGCTGAGCTTGGGTCGTTCGCCGGTCCGCCTTTCACTCACAGGAGAACTTATGAAACGCATCCTCGCCCCCGCCTTCGCCCTGGCCATCCCGTTCGCGCTCTTCGCGGACCCCGCGAACGACGTCGCGAAGGAACTCAAGGCCCTCGAGGGCACTTGGAAAGCCGTGGGCATGGAAGCCGGCGGCCAGGCGTTCCCCAAGGAAGGCATCCCGGACTTCACGTTCATCGTCGCGGCCAGCGGCAAAGCCACGGGCAAATCGCCCCAGGGCGACTATGAAGCCACGATCACCGTCGATCCCAAAAAGACCCCCAGGACCATCGACAACCTCCACGACACCGGCGCGCAGAAAGGCAAAACCCAATACGGCGTCTACAAACTGGAGGGCGACAAGTGGACCGTTTGCATGACCCTCCCCGGCGTCGCCGAGACCGATCGCCCGAAGGACTTCAACACCAAGGACACGCTCTACGTCGTCTTCGTCTTCGAGCGCTCCAAGGCGGACAAAAAGCCGTGACCCCGGGCGCTCTTGGACTCTCCGGCGAACAGGTGGATGCTCGGATATCCTGAATATGGGCGTTATTAGAGAAGTCTTTCTCGGTGCGGTGCTCGGGGGACTCCTGGCTTTTCTGCTCAGATGTTGTTTCGCGTGGCTTATCGGAGACGGCCCGAAAAGGAGCCCCTTTCGGGTTTGGTTGATGATCATTGCTACTTTTGCCATTCAAGGCAGCGGCCTGGCTCTGACTTGGTATGCTATCGACCACTTCCGAAATGGTTTCTTCAGGCCGGGATACGCAACTCTAATAACGTGGGAGATGATCGTCGCGATAACGCTCATTGTATTGAACTTTAAAGCGTATCGAGCGCTCGGAAAGATCACGAACAAGGATGCGCATTCCGGCGCGCCTCCTTTGTCGGAAACCCAGGACAACGGCGCTCTTTGACTCTCCGGCGAATACGGTGAATGCTTGAACATGGTGCGTTACCTTCTCGCCCTCCTCCTTCTGCACGCGCTCCCGCTTTTCGCCGCCGGCGAGCAGTGCCTGGATGGAACGCGATTCTGGCCGCAGTGGCGCGGCCCGCTTGCCACCGGTGTTTCGCCCACCGCCAATCCTCCGGTCGAATGGAGTGAGCAGAAGAACATCCGCTGGAAAATCCCGCTGCCCGGCCAAGGGCATTCCTCTCCCATCGTTTTTGGCGACACCGTTTTTCTCACCGCCGCTGTGCCGGTCGGCGAGGAATTGGACCCCGTTTACGACAATGCCCCCGGCGTTCACGACAGCGTGCCCGTCACCCATCGACACCAATTCGTCGTCCTCGCCATCAACCGCCGCGACGGCAAGATCCTCTGGAAAAAAGTCCTGCGCGAGGAATTCCCCCACGAGGGCGGACACGTCACCGGCAGCCTCGCCTCGGCCTCGCCCATCACCGACGGCGAGCACCTCTACGTTTTCCTCGGCTCCCGCGGCCTCTACTGCCTCGACCTCAAGGGCGAAGTGAAATGGCAGAAGGACCTCGGCCGCATGCAAACCCTCCACTCCCACGGCGAAGGCAGCTCCCCCGCGCTCTTTGGCGACAAGCTGATCGTCAATTGGGACCATCAGGGCGACTCCTTCCTCTACGCCTTCGACAAGCGCACCGGCCGGCAAATCTGGAAAGTCGCCCGCGACGAAAAGACCTCCTGGTCCACCCCGCTCGTCGTCGAGGTCGAGGGCAAGCCGCAAGTCATCGTCAGCGCCACCAAGCGCGTCCGCGGCTACAACCTCGCCGATGGCACCCTCATTTGGGAATGCGGCGGCCTCGCCGACAACGTCGTCTCCTCCCCCGTCCATGCCAACGGCATCCTCATCGCCGGCAGCAGCTACGACCGGCAGGACATGCTCGGCATCCGCCTCGCCGGCGCCAAGGGCGACATCACCGGCACCGGCCAGGTCGCGTGGGAACTCAAGCGCATGACCCCCTACGTCTCCACCCCGCTCCTCTACGGCGACACCCTCTACCACATCCGCCACAACCAAAACGTCCTCGTCCGCATCGACCCCATGACCGGCCAGCCGCGCGGCGAATTGCTCCGGCTCGAAGGCCTCCGCGACTTCATCTTCTCCTCCCCCGTCGGCGCCGCCGATCGCCTCTACATCACCGCCCGCGATGGCCGCACCGTCGTCCTGCGCCGCGACGCCAGGTGCGAAACCCTCGCCGTTAACCAGCTCGAAGATTCCTTCAGCGCCTCCGCCGCCCTCGTCGATCGCGAGCTCTACCTCCGCGGCGAACACTTCCTCTACTGCATCGCCGAGGGGTAACCGGCGATTTGCTCCTGACTTTTTCGAGACGCATTCCTTCGCGCAATCGATTCCACGCGTGACTCCCCAAGCCGCAGTCCATAAAATAAACGCCGAAGAATTTGCATCATCGCCACTGGAGGAAAAACCCAATGACCGCCCAGGACATCGTCGCCGAACTCAAGACCTTCGCCAACCCCGCCGCGAAGAAAAACTGGATCAACAACGGACGCGCCCAGGAGCCGTGCCTCGGCGTCAGGGTCGAGGACATGAAGAAGATCCAGAAACGCGTGAAGATGGACTACCAGCTCGCGCTCGATCTCTACGACACCGGCATCGCCGACGCCATGTATCTCGCCGGCCTCATCGCCGACGACGCGAAGATGACCAAAAAGGACCTGCAAAAATGGCTCGATGCCGCCACCTCGCTCTGGGTCGCCGAATTCATGGTCCCGTGGGTCGCGTCCGCCAGCCCGCATGGCCGCGAGCTGGCCGTAAAATGGATCGAATCCAAAGACGCCACCACCGCCGCCGCCGGTTGGCAGACCTACGGCAGCCTCGCCGCTATCACCGGGGACGGCGCCCTCGACCTTCCCGAAATCAAGTCCCTCCTCCAGCGTGCCGCGAAGTCGATCCACCAGCAGCCCGATCGCGTGCAATACGTCATGAACAGCTTCGTCATCGCCATCGGCTGCCACGTCAAACCACTCCACCAATTCGCCGTCGATACCGCCAAGGCCATCGGCAAAGTCATCATCGAGCAGAACCGCGAATGCCCCTTCGCGCCCGAGCGCATCCAGCAATTCGCCGCCCGCGGAGCCATCGGCAAAAAGCGCAAGTCCCCGAAGTGCTGACCGGACTGCGCTGAAGACTCGCTTGAAGTTCCCCGCCCTCGCTCCCAAGCTCCAGCTTGGGAGCGCAAGTGCTGGCGAAGCTCCAGCTTCGCGAGGCTCAAAGTGAAAATTTAGATTACGTAAGTTACGTAAGTTACGGGATGGGGTTGCATTTTCCCCCACCCCTGCGCGAAGTTCCCGCATGGATCACGCCCCCATTCGCGTGTTTGGAAACTCGCCGGAAAATCACAGACCGCGTCGCGTGTTGGAAGACCGCTTGGAAATCACGCCGCGCTTCGCGTCTTTGGAAAACCGCCGCCGCACAGCCAGGCCCAAAGGGCCATCACAAGCCAGCCCAGGGCAACGCCCTGGGTGCCCTTCGTCCCGATACCACCAGCCCTGAAGGGGCGTCACCTTGGACCTTGGACCTCGGACCTTGGACCTTGGACCCCCCTCACCCCTCACCAGAGAACATCCGACCCATTCCCACCAATTCCCACACCATCATGAACACCCCTACTCGCATCGGTAAAATCGCCCGCCTTCCCCATCTCGTCCGCCAGCGCCTCAACCAGCGCCTCCAGGCCGGCGAACCCGCCCGCACCATCGTCGCCTGGCTCAACTCCCGCTCCGACGTCCGGGCCATCCTCCAGCAACACTTCGCCGGCCAGCCCATCCGCCAGCAAAACCTCTCCCAGTGGCGCCACGGCGGCTACCAGGACTGGCTCCTCCGCCAGGACGCCCTCGAAGTCGTCCGCCCCCTCACCGACGAAACCCACGCCTTCACCTCCGAAACCTCCACCCCTCTCCCCGGCGCCCTCACCCACTGGTTCGCCCTCCGCTGCGCCCTCGCCACCCGCCAGATCGCCGCCGCCGACGGCCCCGAAGCCTGGAAACTCCTCCGCCAATTCGGCCGCGACGCCATCAAACTCCACCGCACCGACCTCCTCGCCCAGCGCCAGCAACTCCAGCGCGAAAAATTCGCCTTCCAGCAGGAGCAACTCCGTCAAAAAACCGAGGCCGCCCGCAAACATACCGAAGCCGACCACGAAGCCTGGGCCCTCCACCCCGACAACCACGATCACCTCAACGCCCTCTGGAGAAAAACCTACCCCGACGACTTCGAAGACGACACCGACGACGACACGGATGCCTCCGACGACACCGGCACCTCACCGTCCGCCCCTCATCAGTCCCATGGGTCCCATACGTCCCATCCCAACACCTCCCCGAGTCACCCCGCCCGCACCCTCAAAGACGACCGCACCCCCGAACAAAAAGCCGCCCACCCCGCCGTCTTCGTCGACGATCCCAGCGACACCGAAGACTCCGAACCAGACGACCCCCCACTCGAAAAGATCTACGACGAAAACGGCAACCCCTCCTGGCGCCCCCGCTCCCGCCCAGCCACCAGCCCCACATCCACCCCATCTCATCTCACCCCCGAAGCCGAATTCGCCATCCAAGCCCAACTCGCCGCACAAAGAGCCGAACTCCGCAAGCTCTGCCAACGCCTCGGCCTCGACCCCGACCTACCTGCCAACGACGGCGACCCCGACACCAACTCCGACCCCGACGATGACACCAACCCCACCACCAGCCCACCCCCCTCTGCCATTTGCCATCTGCCATCTGCCATTCCCACCGAATACTCCAGCACCCCCGTCGTCCGCTCCGAAGCCGAATTCCAGGACCTCATGCGCCGCCGCCGCGCCGAAAGCATTGTCTAACGACCCCCACTTCCCGTTCAACCCAGGTAGGGACCGACCTCCGGGCGGTCCTCGTTCCCAGCATGCCCGTGCGGCTCGCACCTTGGGAACGCCACCTGCGCGGGGAAGCTCCAGCTTCGCGGCGGTGCCTTCCTCCCATTGGTTCTATTGGCCCCGTGAGTCTCCCCCTCTTCATCTTTTTCTTCATCTTCATCTTCATCTCCTCCGCCCTATCATCCTCCACACCCCTTCGCAACTTCACCCAATGCGCCCCCTTTGCCATTTGCCATTTGCCAGCTGCCATCTCCACCGCTCCCACCCACCTAAAATGAACATAACTGGACCGCCCCCAGTCGCAGTGATGACCATCCGTCCAACCCAACCGTGCTCATGGCTTCAATGAACCCCGCGTGGAAAAAGAAAACCTTAGCCATCGCCCTCATGGCCACCAGCGTCGCCTTCGCGCAGACGCCCGAGGAATCGAAAGTCCAACGCGCTACCACCATTATCAACCTCGAAGACGTTTTGTGGAGAGATCGCAACAAGGCGTCCATGAAACTCGCCCTGCAAACCCTCGGCGATCTCAAGAGTAAGGAATCCGTCCCCCTGGTTATCGCGTTATTGAAGCACGAGGATTCCGAAATCCGGGCCGCCGCCGCACATCTCATTGCCGGGATGCCAACGCGCGAATGCGTCGTGCCCGTCGCCGAAGCCCTGGCCGCCGGCACCGGCTCCGCGGACCTCAGGGACATCCTGGAGATTCTCGATGATCCCGCCGCTTTGCCCGCCATCCGCCGGGCGGTCAAACAAAGTAAATACGGGCTTTGCAGGACGCTCGGATACCTCGGCGACCGCGACGATTTCGAACTATTGTTGGGCCTTCTTCGGGAGCACGATGTGCGCGATGCCATCAACGGCTTGCTGCTGCTCGTGCGCCGATCCAACAAACCTTACGAGCCTTGGATGGGCACCAACGATCAAAAAGCCGACGCGAAGGAAAAGTGGCTGGCTTGGTGGGAGGCCAACAAGTCGGACTTCCGCGTCCTCAAGACGGCCACCGAGACTTTCAAGCATCCTCCCGATGTGGCGATTGTCGAAAATTCTGAGCCCATTGCCGATCTGGGACCGGGGACCGTCGAACTGCCCAAGGGTTGGGTATGCCGGCCTCGCCGAGGAACCGACACCACAAGCGGTTATTTGATCTCGGGCGACGGCCAGTTTGCCATTAGTTACGACATTGGCCCGATGGCTGGAACAATGGCTCAGTCGATGGAGAAGGATGAGAAGGAGGATGTCGTTGCGTCCACGAAGGAAAAGATCGGTGGTCTCACTGCATTGATCGTCGTCTTCAAAGCGAATGAAAAGGACGGGAAGCGGATCATCATTAGCTTTCCCGAGGGTGGCCCGGCCAATTTTTTCAAACGCGTTCGCAGCGACGACCAAATCGAAATCGTCAAAAAAGTGGTCCTGTCCTACAAACTCAAAGCGCCCGAGGCGCAGAAATGAAGTCGGTTTAACGCCACCATGCCACCCCACAGAAACCAGTTGAGCCCCGCCCGCTTCGCGCGGAAGGTCCGCCCCCTGTGAATCACGAGAACACGCCATCATCCAATGCCACGTCCGCCGCCCGCCGGCCGCGTGTCGTCGTGGGCATGAGCGGCGGCGTCGATTCCAGCGTCGCCGCCTTCCTCCTCAAGCAGCAGGGCTACGAAGTTGTCGGCGTGACTATGAAGGTCTGGCCGCAGGACTGCATCTCGCGCGCCGAGGACAAATGCTGCGGACCACAGGCCATCGCGGATGCGCGCGGGGTGGCGCATGCGCTGGGGATTCCGCATTACGTGGTGGATGAGGCGGAGAATTTCGAGCGGGTGGTGATCGACTATTTTACCGCCGAATACCGCGCTGGCCGCACGCCGAATCCGTGCGTGATGTGCAATGAGAAGGTGAAATTCGGCAACCTTTGGGGCAAGGCCAAGGCCATTGGGGCCGAGTTCATCGCCACCGGCCACTACGCCATCGTCGAGCACCACGCCGACCGCGCCGTCCTGCGCAAAGGTCGGGACCCGCGCAAGGATCAGTCGTATTTTTTGTTCAGCTTGCGGCAGGCGCAGTTGCAGCGGTCGCTCTTCCCGCTCGGGGCGATGGAGAAGACCGAGATCCGCGCCATCGCGCGGCAGATCGGGCTGAAGACCGCCGACAAGGTGGACAGCCAGGAAATCTGCTTCGTCCCCGGCAACGACTACAAGGCCTTCCTCAAGTCCCACCTCGGCGAACACGAATTCCACCCCGGCGGCATCTACGACAAGAGCGGCGCGCGCGTCGGCGAGCACGACGGCATCGAGCTTTTCACCATCGGCCAGCGCAAAGGCCTCCCCGGCGGCAGCGCCACCCCGCGCTACGTCATCGACATCGACCCCGCCACCAGCCGCGTGATCGTCGGTGAAGCCGAGGATCTGATCGTCGAGGAATTCGAGATCGACCACGCGCTGTGGCATGGCGAAGCGAGCGAGCCCTTCGAGGCCACGGTGAAAATCCGCTACGGCCACGCCGGATGCGCCGCCACCATCACCCCCGGCGAAAACGACACCGCCCGCGTCCGCCTGCACAAACCCCAGCGCGCCATCACCCCCGGCCAGGCCGCCGTCTGCTACCGCGGCGACGAGGTCCTCGGCGGTGGCTGGATCGCCCGCCACGCGGCCGTTTGTGCCACGGGGTGAGGATACCGGAAAGCGGATACCGCATACCGGAAAGAAACTGTGGCCATGACGCGAGACGAGTTTCGGAAGCGCACTTTTCAGTTCGGTGTGCGTTGCATTCGGCTGGCAGAGTCTTTGCCGAAGGCGATGGCGGCTCAGGTGGTGGCGCGGCAATTGATTCGCGCGGCGACTTCAGTGGGAGCCAACTATCGGGCGGCGATTCGAGGCAAGTCGCGCGCGGACTTTGTGTCGAAGCTGGGCATCGTCGAGGAAGAGTGCGACGAAGCGCTCTACTGGATCGAGGTCATCATCGACTTGGGTTACGTGCCCGCTGCGCGGACCTCCGAACTGCAACGCGAGGCCAACGAGATCCTTTCCATCGTAGTCTCATCGATCAAAACCGCCCGTCGAAACACGACAAAATAACCTACTCCGAATGTCGATCTCGACAAAACCCTATCCGGTATCCGGTATCCGAAATCCGGTATTGTCCCGCCCCTACCTGCTGTGCAGGACGAAGTGCGTGACGATGGCGCCCATGCCGATGGCGAAAGCGAGTCCGAGGATGGCGAAGAATTGTGGATTCATGTCCAACTCATCGCTCCCTCCGCCCCGCCGCACTCCACCCCTCTTGCGAAAAACCACCCCGTTCTTGTCGTCCTTTCGAAACCAACGCGCTCCGTTGCCGCAGGAAATCCTAAATCCTAAATCTTAAATGGCCGAAGAAGCCCTCATCGTATTCGCCACCTTCCCCGACGCCGATCGCGCCCGCAGCGTCGTCCGCACCCTCGTCGAGGAGCGCCTCGCCGCCTGCGGCAATATCGTCCCCGCCGTGGAATCGATCTACCGCTGGGAGGGAAAAGTCGAAACCGCGAGCGAAGTCCTCGTCGTCCTTAAGACCGACCTCGGCCACTACCGCACCATGGAAGCCCGCCTCAAGGCGCTGCATCCGTATGAGGTGCCGGAGTGCGTGGCACTGCGCGTGGAGGAGGGCCTGCCGGCGTATCTCCGCTGGATCACGGAATCGGTGAACGAGCCGTGAGGCGCGGTTGGTTTCCTCTTCATCTTTTTCTTCATCTTCATCTTCATCCCGCTCGGAGAGCGGAATGGAGTCGAGGATTGAGAGGAAGAGTCTCCGAAAACGATGCGCGAGAAATGCGACGCCGTTTGAAATCATCGCCGAGTCACGCATAACATATCCCATGTCCGAACCGAACACCGCCGCCCCTCCGGGCATCGAAGTGCGCACTTACTTCGTGCGCGGGCGCAACGCCCTGGTGGCTCGCGCGGACTTCGGCGAACTCTACGTGGACTACTACCTGCACCAGGGGCAGCACGGCTACCAGCACGAGCCGAAGTTCGATGCCATGCTCAAGGAGGCGCTCGCCGCCCTGACGCTGCACTGCGCCTCGCGCCCGTGGAACGAATCGTGGGCCTGGACCATCCATTTCGCCGACCCATTGCTGAACCTGTTCGTCACCGGCGACAACCGCCGCGGCATGATCGTCGGCCAGCTTTTCACCGAGAATGTGAAGGCCGACGACCGCGGCCGTTTCCTCGCGGAGATGGTCCGCGAACGCGGGGAACCGCGCCGCAGCGTCGTCGAGTTCGAGGGTGCCGAAGTCTTCCCCGCCGTCGAGCGTTTCTACGCGCAAAGCGAGCAGCGCCCCGCCCGCTACTTCCGCCACGGCCCCGAGGATTTCGTGATGGTCTCCGCGCAACCGCAGTGCGATGTGGCGTGGCTGGAGTCGCTGGACGACACCGCGATCCGCACGCTCGACGAACAGGAGGAGCTAAGCCTGCTGGAGAAGCGCCAGTATCGCTGGGAGTGCGGCTGTTCGCAGGAGCGCATGCTCGCGCTCCTCGGCTCGATGATGCGCAACGACCCCGAGGGGCTGTTCGGCGAGGAGGAAGTGCTGCGCATCTCCTGCCCGCGCTGCGGCGCGCGCCACGTCGTCACGCGCGAGGCGCTGGAGGCTTACGTGAGCGCGGCGTGATGGACGACTACGAGCAACGCTTCGGCGGCATCGCCCGGCTCTATGGCCAGGACGGCCTCGCCCGCCTCCGCGCCGCCCACGTCGCCGTCATCGGCCTCGGCGGCGTCGGTTCGTGGACCGTCGAAGCCCTCGCGCGTTCCGGCCTCGGCGCCCTCACCCTCATCGACCTCGACGACATCTGCGTGACGAACGTCAACCGCCAGCTCCCCGCCCTCGACGGCCAGATCGGCCGCCCGAAAACCGACGCCCTCGCCGACCGCATCCGCGCCATCAACCCCGCCTGCCGCGTCGAAATCCTCGCGCAATTCTTCACCGCCGCCACCGCCGCCGAACTCCTCGCCCCGCGCTACGATTTCGTCGTCGATGCCGTGGACAAACTCTCCCACAAATACGCGATCATCCTCGGCTGCCGCGAACGCGCGCTGCCCGTCCTCACCATCGGCGGCGCCGGTGGCCGCCGCGACGGCACCGCCGTCCGCGTCGCCGACCTCGCCGATTCCGAGCAGGACGAACTCCTCAAGCAAGTCCGCCGCAAACTCCGTCGCGAAGCCGGCTTTCCCCACGGCGAAGGCGTCCACTTTGGCATCCCCTGCGTCTATTCCCCCGAGCGTCCCGTCTACCCGTGGTCCGACGGCACCTGCGCCGCCGAGGAAGAACCCGGCAGCAACCTCAAGCTCGACTGCGCCACCGGCTTCGGCACCGCCACCTTCGTCACCGGCGCCTTCGGCTTCGCCGCCGCGGGGGAGGTGGTGCGGCGGGTGGCGATGAAACAAATATGAGAAAGACACACGCGCCATGGGTGCGGGGTGCGTTAAGGTTACGTTTGCGGCCAAATCACCCCTTGACGCTTCAACACCTGGTCCGCATTCCATCAATTCTCCATGCCCACATCGCACCGCCCCCCCGCTCAACGTAGGAATTCATCCAAACCTCCGCCAGCGGCGCGCCTGCGGAAAGTGCCGACGGGGATCACCGGCTTCGACGAAGTCACCGGCGGCGGCGTGCCCGGGGGCCGGCCCACGCTGATCTGCGGTTCGGCTGGCTGCGGCAAATCGCTTTTCGCCGTGGAGTTTCTCATTCGCGGAGCAGTGGATTTCGGGGAGCCGGGCGTATTGATGACCTTCGAGGAGACGGCGGACGACATTAAGAAGAACGTCGCCTCGCTGGGGTTCGACGTGGAGAAGCTGGTCGCGCAGAAGAAGCTGTTCATCGACTACGTCCACGTCGAGCGGGCGGAGATCGACGAGAATGGGGAATACGACCTTGAAGGGCTTTTCGTCCGGCTCGGTCATGCCATTGCGACGGTGGGCGCGAAGCGGGTGGTGCTGGATACGATCGAGACGCTCTTCTCGGGCTTCTCCAACCAAGCGATCCTGCGCTCGGAATTGCGCCGGCTTTTCGGGTGGCTGAAGGAACGCAACCTGACGACGGTCATCACCGGCGAGCGGGGCGACGGCGCGCTGACGCGGCAGGGGCTGGAAGAGTATGTGTCGGATTGCGTGATCCTGCTCGATCACCGGGTTACCGGGCAGATTTCGACGCGGCGGATGCGCGTGGTGAAGTATCGCGGCTCCACCCACGGGACCAACGAATACCCCTTCCTGATCGACGAGCAGGGCATCTCCGTGCTGCCGATCACCGCGACGGGGATGGACTACGAAGTCTCGAGCGAGCGCATCCCCACCGGGGTGAAGGAATTGGACGACATGATGGGCGGCAAAGGATATTTCCGCGGGAGCACGGTGATGGTGACGGGCACGGCGGGAACGGGAAAGAGCAGCCTCGCGGCGCATCTCGCCCACACCACGTGCCAGCGCGGGGAGCGGTGCATGTATTTCTCGTTTGAAGAATCGCCCGCGCAGATCATCCGCAACATGCGATCCGTGGGCATCAACCTTCAGCCGCATGTCCAGCGCAACCTGCTCCAATTTCATTCCACGCGGCCAACCGTCCACGGGCTGGAGATGCATTTGGTCCGGATGCACAAGTTGATCGAAACCGTCAAACCCAGCGTGGTCATCGTCGATCCCATCTCCAACCTGCAAACGGCCGGGACGCTGGACGACTCGACCGCCATGCTGATCCGCTTGATCGACTTTTTGCGCAAGAACCGGGTCACGGGTTTCTTCGTCTCGCTGTCCTCGGCGGGCGGTGCGCTGGAGATCACGGATGAGGGGATGAGTTCGATGGTGGATACGTGGCTGCTCGTGCGGGACATCGAACTGGGCGGTGAGCGCAACCGCGCGCTCTATGTGCTGAAGTCCCGCGGCATGGCGCACTCGAACCAGGTGCGGGAGTTTTTGATCACGCCCAAGGGCATCAAGCTGGTGCCGGCGTATCTCGGGCCGTCGGGAGTGCTGACCGGGTCGGCGCGACTGAGCCAGGAGGCGCGGGATGCCGCGGAAGAGAAGATCGCCAGGGAGGAAGTGGACGTCAAAAAGCTCGCGCTCGATCACCGGCGCAAAGCCATCGAGGCGCAGATCGAAGCCTTGCGCGCAGAGTTCAAGGCGGAGGAAGAGGAGTTTGCGCGGGTGGCATTGAGCGCCCGGTTGAAGATGGACACGATCAACGCGGACCGGGCCGCGATGTCGCAGAGCCGCCGGGCCGGGGCGCAGGAGGAAGGAGGGAAGCGATGAAAAAGACCGCCAGCAAAGCGAAGACGAAGACGATGAAGAAAACGGCCGCCAAGCCCGTGAAGACGAGCAGTAAGGCTGCAGTCAAGCCGCCGGGAGGGGCGAAAAAGACGCCGGCGGCCAAGGCAAAGCCGGCCGCCAAAGCCAAGGGATCGGAGCGATGGAACCTGCGGCTTTACGTCGCCGGGCAAACGCCCCGCTCGATCACCGCCTTTTCGAATTTGAAGCGGTTGTGCGAGGAGCGCCTCGCGGGGCGCTACGTCATCGAGGTGGTGGATCTCGTGAAGCAGCCGCAACTGGCTTCCGGCGACCAGATCGTCGCCATTCCGACTCTCGTCCGCAAATTACCCGAACCCATCAAGCGCATTGTTGGCGATCTCTCCAACATCGGGCGCGTGCTCGTCGGGATGGATCTCCAGGAAACACCGATCGCGCAATAGGAACACCCGAAATGCCTGCCAAGAAACCCCCGCGGAAAGCCTCAAAAAAAACCAAATCGGTCGACAGCTCGGCGGAATTTGAAAAGCTGCTTCAGCAGGCCACGGGAGATGAGCGGTTCGTCCTGCGGCTCTATGTCACGGGCAATACCATCCGCGCAGGGCAGGCGATCGCGAATATCCGCTCTTTGTGCGAGGAATATCTGCCCGGCCGCTACGACCTGGAAGTCGTGGACGTCTATCAGCAACCGGACGAGGCGGCGAAAGACCAGGTGATTGCCGCGCCAACCTTGATCAAGGAGATGCCCCATCCCGTGAAACGCTTGATCGGAGACTTGTCAAACCGGGACAAGGTGATCGTCGGGTTGGATTTGAAGAAGGGCAATGGGGAGGAGGATGGAAAGGGGGAAACACACTGGATCGACCTGTGAAGAAAAGGATCACCACGAAAGCGAAGAAAACAGCGGCGGCCCGGAAGCGGCCGAAAGCGGCTGCGCGCACCCGGCCCAAAGCCGTGGCGCGTATTCCCGTAAACGTTGCGCCGAAGGAGAAAGGCACGAAGGGGCATTGGGTGAGCCAGGAGGAATTGGCGCTGGTGCGGAGCAAGCTGCAGGAGGCGCAGGAAACGCTGGACGCCATCCGGAGCGGCGAAGTGGACGCGGTGGTGGTGAGCGGACCACAGGGGAGCCAGATTTACAGCCTGAGCAGCGTCGAGCAGCCGTATCGCGTGTATGTCGAGCGGATGCAGGAGGGGGCGGTGACCGCTTCGCCCGAGGGGTTGATCCTCTACTGCAATCAGCGCTTCGCGGAAATGCTCAAGATGCCCCTGGAGCGGGTCATCGGGTCGGCGGCGACCGACTATCTGCCGGCGGAAGCCTTCGAGATAGTCGCGGGGGTGATCGGTGCGAACGAGGAGGCGGTGAAGCACGAGTGTTCGCTGCAATGCGCCGGCGGGAGCATGTTGCCGGTCAATCTCTCGGCAAACGCGTTGCCGCTGCCGGACCAGACGGTAATCTGCCTGGTGGTCACCGATCTTACCCTGCAACGCGGCCAGGAATCGCTGCGGCTGGCGCGGGACGTGGCGGAGCGCGCCAACCTCGCGAAGGACAGCTTTCTCGCTGCCCTGAGCCACGAACTGCGGACGCCGCTGACCCCGGCGCTGATGTCGCTGATGGCCCTGGAAGGCGAGGAGGAGCTGACCGATTTCGTGCGCAACGAGCTGGCGATGATCCGGCGCAACATCGAGCTGGAAACGCGCCTGATCGACGACCTGCTCGACCTGACGAGGATCGCCAATGGAAAACTCGAATTGCACACGATGGCGGTCGATCTGCACGTGATGCTCGCGCGCGCGGTGGAGATCTGCCGGGCCTCGATCGATGCGAAGCAGCAGAAACTTGATTTGCACCTGCGGGCGCGGCACACCCAGACGATGGGGGACACGGTGCGGCTGCAGCAGGTGCTGTGGAATTTGCTGCGGAACGCGGTCAAGTTCACCTCGGTGGGGGGGGTGATCGTCGTGACGACGGCGGATGCCCCGGGCGGCGGCGTGGAAATCGAGGTAACGGACACGGGCATCGGGTTCGAGCCGGGCGCGGAGGACCGGCTGTTCCTCCCGTTCGAGCAAAGCGGGCGCGGGGTGACGCGCCAATTCGGCGGGCTGGGGCTGGGACTCGCGATCAGCCGCGCGATCATCGAGGCGCACGGCGGGACGATCAAGGGCCGCAGCGATGGGCCCGGCAAGGGCGGGGAAAG
>JADMIO011875117.1_pt1 | contig 27576 bp, 26 predicted proteins | sample 8958161 | NCBI WGS metagenome assembly JADMIO01 (sample SAMN16585339, study PRJNA669376) | soil metagenome | isolation source: Crop rotation soil | place: USA: Cullars Rotation, Alabama | collected 2011
CGCGACAACTTGTCCACGTGGAATTCTAAGCTTAGGATCCCAATGTGCTGGAAAGTCACGATATTGATGCTGCAATGAAAGAGTTCAAGACTGAACTGGCCGCGTCGCCTTCGCATGTGCCTTCGATGCTGCAAATGGCTTTTGAATACCTCAAGCGCAATGAATATGAAGCTGCATTGCCGTTGGCTGAGAAGGCTGTGCAGCTTGCACCAAAGATGTTTCCAGGCCGAAATGTGTTAGGACGTACTTTGCTAGAGCTTGGGCGCGTAGACGAAGCGGTCAAGCAGTTGGAAGAAGGCGTCAAACTCGCACCAGAAAGCGCACAAATGCATTATGCTTTGGCGCGCGCTTATAGTCGTGCCGGACGTAAGGAAGATGCCGCACGTGAGCGCGAGCTTTTTCAGCAGTTGGAAAAGCTCATGAAAGCTCAACGTGAAGGCACGCCGATACCAGATAACACCACTCAAGACCTGCCGAAAGATAAGCCTTAGTTTGGGAGAGATAGAAAAGTTTTCAACGTCTCCAGCCCGGCAAGCCGGGGTTTGCGCGCAACAGGCAATTAGACTAGCCATTTGATGGCCAGGTCTTGAAAACGATCAATGGAGAAGCGCGTTTCAACGTCCATTTGAGCAGATGGGTAAAAAAACTAAAAAGAGAATCCTGAATTGGTCGGTAGTGGCGATCTTCGTTTTGATTACTGGCGTGGTATATGGGCCGTCCGATAGCTTCGGGCAAAAGTTTACCGCTGATCGGTGGAACCCCACTAAGGTTCCGGCCAATACTGTTTTTATTGGCGATCAGGCTTGCGCGGAATGTCATAAGAGCAAAGTCAGCTCACAACTGAAAACTCCGATGGGGATGGCTATGGAATCTGTCGCTTCGTCACAGGTTCTGATCGCCCATCCTCAAATGACCTTTCGCAAGGGAAATTATTCTTATGAAATCACGCGCAAGGGCAATGAGAGTTTCTTTAAAGTTACTGATGGCAAGGATACGATCACAGCTCCGATTGTTTATGCTTTCGGACAAGGAAAAGCGGGACAGACATATATTCTTCACCACGACGGCGCTTTTTATGAAAGCCTCGTCAGTTTCTATAACGAGATCAAAGGGCTTGATTTGACGGTTGGCGCGCCCCGATCGGTGCCTGTCAGTCTGGATGCTGCGCTTGGCCGTCGTTTGCAAGCAAGAGATGCGGCAAATTGTTTTGCGTGCCATTCAACAGGCGGAGTTAAGGGCGGGCAACTTAACTTAGACACGATGACGCACGGCATCCGTTGCGAAGGTTGTCACGGCCCCGGCGGTAATCACGTAGCCGCAAGCAAAGCCGGACAACCGAGCGCCAAGTTGATTTTCAATCCGGCACGGCTCAGCGGTGATGAGTTGACGCAGGACTTTTGCGCTTCGTGTCATCGCGGCAACGAAGACTTATCGCTGCTCAGAAGCATGGAAATCAACAACGTTCGCTTTCAACCTTATCGCATCTTTCACAGCAAATGTTATTCAGATGATAAGCGCATCAGTTGCACTGCTTGTCATAATGCGCACGAAGAATTGAGGCAGGATGCGGCTTATTACGATGCGAAATGCCTGGCTTGTCACGTGCCAAAAGGAGAAATGGTTCCAACTATAGCCAAAGCTGACGCGAAACCGATGGTCGAAGGCTGCAAAGTCGAGACGAAAAACTGCGCTTCGTGTCACATGCCAAAGTTGGAACCACCCGGAGCACATTTCAAATTCACGGATCATTACATTCGTATTACCAGGGCGAATGAAGCTTATCAAAATTAGGTGTTCGGCCTGAAGTGCCCATGAAAAACTGGCAAAATGCGAATCAAAATAAAAAGAATTGACCATATTCAGCTTTCTCTACCACGCGGAGGGGAAGCACGGGCAAGAGAGTTTTACGGTAAATTACTTGGCCTTGAAGAGATCGAAAAACTTGCTGCCTTAAAGCCCAATGGTGGTCTTTGGTACAAAATCGCAGACATCCAAATTCATCTTGGAATTGAAGAAATTCAAGGCAAATCGAGGCGACATCCGGCATTTGAGGTAGAAGGGCTAAAAGAGATTCGCGAGTATTTAGAGTCTCATCAGGTAGAGATCAAAGAAGAGATTAGCGTTCCCGGAATGGAAAGAATGTCGTTCTATGATCCGTTTGGTAACCGCATTGAGTTGATTGAAAAGAGTGTTTGCGATTGACAACAGTTTGGTTGCACGAATTGAAAGAGAAGGTGATTCGAAAGTGAAACATCTGGTTTTTATCGTTTCTCTAGTTGCATTAATCGTTATTGCTTCATTGCATCATTCTGGTGCTCAACAATCTGCACCTCAATCGGCCAAGGTTGAAAAGAAGCCAGTAACATTTGCCGAAGTCTCGCCAGGCGAAAGCAAAATCACATGGGTGCATGACAATGCTCGTTCTGAAGCTCGTCATCTCCCCGAAACATGCAATGGGGGCGGACTATTTTTCGATTATGACAACGATGGCTGGCTTGACATCTATTTCGTCAACAGCGGCCCTTCAGATTTCTTCACTCCGAAAACACCACTTAAAAATGCGCTCTATCACAACAACGGTGATGGCACTTTCACAGACGTAACTGACAAGGCCGGAGTCGCGTGCGGCAAGATGGGCAACTTTGGAATGGGCGCAGCCGCAGGTGATTTTGATAGCGATGGCTGGCAGGATTTATATGTCACCAACTACGGTCAGAACGTGCTCTTTCATAACAATGGCAACGGCACCTTCACTGACATCACAGAAAAGGCTGGGGTCGCTGCGCCTAACTGGTCAACCTGTGCGACGTGGTTTGATTACGACAACGACAGTAAGCTTGATCTGTTTGTCTCAAGCTTTGTGCAATACAGCGGCACTGGCACGATCTTTTGCGGCGATAACCGTATGGGCCGTCGCTATTATTGCGTTCCGCGCGTCTTCAATTCGCGGCCAAGCTATCTCTTCCACAACGAAGGCAACGGTAAATTCACAGACGTCAGCAAAGCTTCAGGCATTGCCAGCGCGCTTGGTAAGTCATTTGGTGCAGTAGCTACCGACATCAATAACGATGGCCTGTTGGACTTATTTGTCGCTAATGACACGGTCGCCAATTTCCTGTTCTTAAATCTTGGCAAAGGCAAGTTTGAAGAGATAGGTTTGGCATCTGGCGTCGCTTACAGCGATGCGGGCAGCCCGCGTTCGGGGATGGGCGTAGATGCCACTGACTACGACAACGACGGCTGGCAAGATTTATTCGTCGCCAACATTGATCAGGAACTCTTTAGCCTCTACCACAACGAAAAAGACAAGACCTTTATTGATAAGCCCGGCGAGATTGGACAGGCAACACGCTTGCTGAGCGGTTGGGGATTAAAATTCTTCGACTATGACAACGACGGTGATCCCGATCTGATTTTAGCGAATGGGCATCCCGACGATATGGTCGAGATCCAATCAACGAAAGTAAAATACAAAGAGCCGCTTGTGATGTTCGAGAATATTGATGGCAAGTATAAGAATGTCAGCGCACAATCAGGGCCAGTTTTCAGCAAGGATTTCCCTGCGCGAGGCTTGGCCGTAGGCGATTATGACAATGATGGCGATCTTGATGTGCTGATCATCAACAATGGTGACGCACCTTTGCTGCTTAGGAACGAAGGCGGCAATAAGAACAATTGGCTTGGCCTTCAGCTTATCGCTACTAAAAGCCACCCGAGCGCAACCGGAGCAATCATCACCTGGTCAGCAGGCGGAAAGACCTGGCGGCGCTTAAAGACGAGCGGAGGTGGCTATCTCTCTTCACACGATCCACGCGAGATTTTAGGGATTGGTCAAGCATCAAAGATTGACAGCCTTGAAATCAAATGGCCAAGCGGCAAGATTGAAAAATTCACCAACCTGCCAATCAGAAAGTATGTTCGGATTGTCGAAGGCGAAGGATCAGCAAAGAACGCTACAGCAACATTAAAGTAACACGCTATCGATTAAACGTAATGAATCGAGAAGTGGGGTTTGCGTAGTGTACAGCCTTACGGGAACTAAGATCACCAAATTTAGCTTAAGACTTCAGCAGGTTGACAAAAAAATAGAGATCGAAGCACGCTGTGAAGTCTTCAAGGTTGGTTCTAAAGCTGCTAGCGCCGCTCATCTGATTATGCAAAGGTAGTAGGGCAAGTACCACAATACGAGGCAGTAATTTACTACGAACGGTTCGCACGCCCTGAACATTGGAGCCGCAGGGGTATTGATTAAGGAGAAAGGGCTGAGAGAGGACTGGGACAGAGCAGCTCTGCTCTGCGCTGGCAATGATGCTCTCCAAAACATCTACAGAAGCCTTGATTTTTTATACAGTATCCTTGTTTAAGCCTAAACATTGCTAATAAATGGCAAAGACCAATAATCGCATTGCTCTGCTAGTTATTCATTGCTATATATGCCAAATGGCACTATAGTAAATGCCAGATTGCAAAGAAGAAGTAGTGGCAAGAAAAGAGACCAAAAATTATCCTAAGCATAAGCGCGTTTCGGCCAAAGCTGGTGTGGCTATTCCTGATAGCTCCGTTAAACTACAGCTCAAGTCTGAAAGTTTTGGGCAAGAAGTGTGGAGACGCAAAGATACTTTAGAAAATAAGCTGCGTGTAAGTAGAAATAGCTTAAAAAATCCAATACGCCGAGCCGTAATAAGCAATACTTCGCGACCGTCACATGAATCTACTATGGTTGCCAAATTGCTTGGTGGCAAGCAATCACTTGGCAAACAAGCTGCCTCATCTGCCGACCTTATCCCTGCGGTGCGCGAAGGATTGAGCTATGAAGCCTTCAGCGCCATCTCTGAAAGGCTTGAGCTGACACGGGAACAAATGGGTGAAACGCTCAATATACCAGTACGCACTCTTGCCCGGCGCAAAGGCGGTGAGCGACTAACACCACAGGAATCAGATCGGTTGTACCGTCTTGCGCGAATTGCGGCTCGTGCAGAAGAAGTCCTTGGCACTCTGGAAAAAACTCGCATCTGGTTGGTGCGCCCAAATCGCGCATTGGGCAATGTCACTCCGCTTTCAATGCTTGATACTGACGAAGGCACGCGACAAGTTGAAGCTGTTCTTGGACGCCTTGAACATGGTGTGTATAGCTGATGCTGGTCTGGCGCATTTGCAAACAAAAATTCGCGCCGACTGCTTTTAGCGGAATCGGCGCCAAGCTTAATGGCGGTCGCTGGAACCAACCGGGATCACCAATGGTTTATACCTCTGGGACACTTAGTTTGGCAGCGATGGAAACTTTTGTGCATGTTGATTCAGACATCATCCCAGATGATCTGATAGCCATCGCAGCTAGTGTGCCTGATAAGCTCAGAGTAAGTAGAATCTTGCCCGAAGATCTGCCATCAAACTGGCGTGATTACCCTGCACCAGACATTCTCAAACAGGTTGGAACCGACTGGCTTAAATCTAAGTCTGGTCCTATCCTCATTGTTCCTTCAGTCATCATTCCGCAGGAAGAAAACTACCTGATCAATCCTGAACACAAGGATTTTAAGCGAATCAAGGTACAAGAACCGGAGCCATTCTATTTTGATTCGCGAATGTGGAAATAGCAGATAGCCGCTTCTTGCCTCATTAATTCCATCCTTTATTGCTCAATCGTGAAATTGGCCGAGCGTGATACTTTGCTTTGACCGTCTTGCACGGTGACTCGCATTTCATATATTCCTGGCGGGAAGCCTTCGCTTGGCAGAGAGCTGGCAACCTGCATACGGCCAGTGGCGTCTGCGGCTGGCAAGGGCAAGGGCAATTGTGCGAGGGCTTGGCCTTTTTGCAGAATCTCAAGCACTGCGGTGGGTGCCGCGCCGCCTTTGGCTGGACGCACTACAAAATAGAACGAGAATTGTTTAGTTGTTCCTTTATGAATGGCTTCGCCGAGGTTGGGGACGAGCAAAAGGTCATTCACGACAAAAAGATTATTGGTCTTTTGTGTTTCGGTAGCTTTTGATGCGGAATGAACGATGATCACGCTGCTTAATGAAAGTTTGCTCTCGCCTTCGGCGGCGACATCAATTGTGCTGTGCTGAACCGTAGCTTTTGATGTCGGTGTGTCATATGCGGCAATGTCAATTTCATATTTGCCGCTTGGTAATTCAGCTTCACTGTAAAAGAGCAGCGGATTGCGTTTGGTTTCTTCGAGTTTATCCATCGCGCCATTGAGTTGAAATTGCTGGCTCAGCTTTTGCACGACTTGTTTGTTTTGATCTTTGATGAGGGCAACAACTCGTAAATCCGTTTCCCAGGTTTTCTTTGTCTTGTCCTCAACAAACGAAACCGCGCTTGTCGGAATCTGCGCGATGACTGGCACACGTGCCGTTGCCGTAGCTTGCGGGAAACTTAAAGCTTGTGACTTGATAGCGAAGGCTGATGGAGGTGTAGAGTTGCTGAGCACTGCCAGCACGGGCGTTTCAAAGTTGACGATGGTGTTGCCTGAACCAACAGCGAAATAGCCTCTGCGTGATTGCACAAAGACATTTGGTCGTTTGAGTTTGACTTCGATCTGACGAAACCTGCCGTCATTGTTTTGATTGGTTGATGCATATGTGATCAGGTAATAAGTTCGCAAATCTTCATCAACTCTGCCCAACCGTTTAGCCATATCGTTCGTGTCACTGACAAGAAATCCACCCGTGCCATTGGCTAATTGTGCGAGTCTCGTATTGCCGCCCTGCGCTACGAGTGTTTCGTTCTTTTCTAAATCTTTTGTCATCGGCCCGCCGAATCCGTCACCGGCACTGGCGCGAGCTATTGAGGCCGCCGATAAAGCTTGTTGCCGTTTCGCTAATTCATTAGTGAGGCTTTCGGTTCTGAGGCCCGCCGCATCAACCGTATAGATTGTGACGTTGGCTTTGTTGGCGGCGCTGATGATGTTGCTGAACTGCTGCTGAGTTTGATCAACGATAGTCAATTCATCAGAGAAGAAAATGATGGCTTTGCGTCCTGAAAGCTGCTGTTGAGTTTGAATGATTGCCATCAGACTATTCACAACTGCCTGTCCTCTTTGCTGGGCCTCCATATGGGCAAATGATTCAAGGATGCTCGAAGTCATTTGCGCCATTTTGATATTAATTGCCAATGGTCCTGAAGCTCCGCCCGCAGGGCCGGAACCGGCTGCTTGTTGATAAGCCTGAAGCTGCTCAAAACTTGGCCTTTTATCAAGTCCTGCGCCTGGTGAACTGGTATTGGCAAATGAGATCGATTTGACACTCTCAATTGCTTTTTTGATTTGATTCGGATCGCGCGTAAAAACCTGTACCGAATTTAAAGTCAGCCCCACTGAGAACACGCCGACGTAATCTTTAGTCGTGGTGTTTTCACTGGTGTATGCCTGTGCAGCCTGACACGCAAACGGGCGCGATTCTGTTTTGAGGTTATCGAAGACGAGCGCCACTGTGCTATAGCTGTTTTCAAGGCTGATTGGAGTGTTCGCCGCGCTGGTATTGCCTGGCGGGGTTGTCTTTTTGTCTTCCGGTTTACCAGCTTCGGATTCGCGCGTGATTAAGCGAAACGATTCTACTTTTTGCGGAACGCCGTCCTCATAAACTTCAAAATCTGCTGGCGTAAGGTCTTTGACGAAACGGTTTCTCTTGTCCCTGACGACCAGGTCTAAGAGGACTTCACCCGAAGAGATCACGATCTTGTCTTGAGAGTCCTGTTTGTTTTGAGTTTGGCTGAGCGTCAAAACGGGATTGCTTAAGGTCAACATTAATCCCAAAAAGGCAGCGAGAATCTTTTTCATAACATTCCTTTCAAGCTGGTACTGAAGTAGGGAATAACCACAGGTCTTATAGGTATTGATTCATTAGAAAAATGTGCGAAGGCAGTGCAATGATACGCGGTTTCAGGAGCCTTGTCATTGCTTGCGACACATTAATTGCGCTTGTATATTGGGGTTGTTTCGGCGGCTCTCATTAAAATAACGATGGCAACTAGGGGATTACATTTTGCTTCACTGAAGATCAGATGAAGTCAGGAGGTCAATTGAAGTCTTTAAGATTCGTCATAGTCCTAACACTCTTTGCAATTGTTTTAGCATCGTGCAAATCCAATGGTGCCCGGCGTGCCATTGTTACAGGTGAAACTCCGGCGAGCGTCTCGCCTGCGCCGATTGCTACTACTGAAGCTTCGAGTGTGTTCAAGATTCAGGAATCAGGAATTCAGTTCGAAGTTCCCGCTGGATGGCAGGCTGAAAAGAGTGATGAAAAATATATCGTCACGATTCCTGATAAATCAGTCTCGCTGACTTTTATGCCTGTCGAAGACCAGGCTGCGGCTGAGCAAGCAGTCACCGACTTTAAGAAAAAGTTGCAAAATGTGAAGCCGAATGGTGCGGCGAAAAAAGAGTCGCGCAATGATTTGAATGTCCAGCAAGAACAGGGAACGGCTCAGGTGAATGGTGCTCAACGCTGGGCGGTTGAAATCATCTCTTCTGATAAGCCGATAGTTGTTTATTCACAGGTCAATCAAAACGCCAGTGCCGCGCGCAGCAGCGAAGCTGAACACATCACCAAAAGCATCAAGAAAATTGGCTGATTGCTAAATCAACTATGCCAGCTATAGAAACACCTCCCGCACCAGAATTAACCAAACCAACCAGCCCCGCCCGTGATGAGCGTTATTTTCTCGAAGGCCCGCGATCACGCAAAGCGGAATTCTTTACCGTCTTGCGCGTGTTGCGCGAATTCATTCGCGGCTTTCGCGTGCTGCACTTTGTTGGTCCTTGCGTCACGGTTTTCGGTTCAGCACGCTTTGCTCCAGACCACGCGTATTACAAGTTAGCCGAACAGGTCGGAATACAACTGAGCAATCTTGGTTTCACTGTCATGACAGGCGGCGGGCCGGGAATTATGGAAGCCGCCAATCGCGGCGCGCGTGCAGCTGGCGGGCCTTCGATTGGTTGTAACATCACCTTGCCGCGCGAACAACAACCGAATCCTTACCTCGATAAATGGGTAGAGTTCAGATACTTCTTTGTGCGCAAAGTCATGCTCATCAAATATTCATATGCCTTCATCGTCATGCCGGGTGGCGTCGGCACGATGGATGAACTGTTTGAAGCATTGACGCTGATTCAAACCAAAAAGATCAAAGACTTCCCGATGGTCGTGATTGGCAAGGCGTATTGGCAGCCGCTCGTCGCTTTACTTGAGAAAATGGTAACTGAGAAAACCATTGATGCGAATGATATGAAGCTGTTGCTCTTTACCGATTCAGTAGAAGAGGCAATGGAGCATATTAAAAAATCGGTCGAGCGGTTTGGTCTTGTTCGCCGGCCAGCTCCAAAACGATCAAAGATTCTTGGCGAGTAGGCAAGTAAAAATCTGATGGTCGAGGTAAAGTGATGAAGGAAGGCTGGCGCATCTTCGATACGCACACGCACATTGGCTATGGCTTGCATCACGGACGTCGTTACAGTGCCGATCAATTGCTGGCCGCTATGGATCGCTTCGGCGTAGATCGTTCACTAGTTATTCCTTTCCCAGTTGTCGAAGATTATCACGTGGCACACGACGAGACTGCACGCGCTGTCAAAGCTCATCCTGAGCGTATTATTGGCGCAGCTTGTATTTATCCATATATCGGCAAGGAAAAATTCCGAGACGAAGTGAAACGCTGCGTTGAAGTACTCGGTTTTCGTGCGCTGAAATTACAGCCGCAATTTCAACCGCTCGACCCGCTCTTAACGCATGGCGATTTTTTGTATGAAACTGCGCTGGAATTCAACCTGCCCATGGTCATCCATACTGGCACCGGCGCGCCTTATGCCTTGCCATCGCTTTACATCCTTCCGGCAAAGCGGTTCCCTGATCTCAAGATCATCCTGGCCCATTGCGGTGGCGGTGGGTTATTCTTTGCCGAAGCGATAGTGGCTGCGCTTTCATGCCCTAACATTTGGTTGGAGCTATCAACCTTGATGCCGCATCATATTTTGCAAGTGCTGCAACATGTGCCGTCAAGCCGCCTGATGATCGGCTCTGATTTGCCTGAAAATCTAACGACGGAAATTGGCAAAATCTTTTCCCTCGAAGTCACCGACGAAATCAAGCAAGACATCTTGTGGAATACAGCTTCGCGCCTCTTGGCTGAGGTGGCTTAGCGTTCGTTCGGCATAGTCATGGTTTACCGTTTTTTTACTGAACCACTCTCGCTCTATCAACCTGAAAGGTCAATAACTTAAATGAAAAGAACAAAGCTTTTCTCAATGCTGGCGTGTGGGCTGCTGTGTAGCTTGTTATGGTCTGCAATGCCCTTTGACATTTGTGCGGCGAGCTTGCAGGAGAGGGGCCGTAAAGCTGTTGTGACGGGTGAGCTGAAAAAGTGGCATCGTGTGACGTTGACATTCGATGGGCCACAAACGAACGAGGAGGCTGCACCAAATCCATTCCGTGATTACAAACTCGAAGTCACATTCACGAAAGGCAACCGCAAGGTCATCGTGCCTGGCTTTTATACTGCCGATGGCAATGCGGCAGAAACAAGCGCAATCGCGGGCAACAAATGGCGCGTACATTTCACCCCTGATGAAGAAGGTGCGTGGCGCTACGCTGCGTCATTTCGTATGGGGAAAGATGTTGCTTTGGGCGTAACGCTTGGACGTGCTGTGGCCTTTGATGGCGCAAGCGGCTCGTTTACCGTAGCCGTTTCAGATAAGACAGGACGTGACTTTCGCGCCAAGGGCTTGTTGAAATATGTCGGCAAGCATTACCTGCAATTTGCCGAAACCAAAGATTACTTTATCAAAGGCGGCACAGACAGTCCTGAAAACCTGCTGGCTTATTACGAATTTGACGGCACCCCTGCCAGGCACAAATATCAACCGCACATTGGTGATTGGCAGAGCGGCAATCCTGCCTGGCAGCAAGGCAAAGGCAAAAGCATCATCGGCGCATTGAATTATCTGGCCAGCAAAGGCGTGAACTCGGTCTACTTTCTGACGATGAACGTCAATGGTGACGGCAAAGATGTTTGGCCGTGGACGAGCGACAAAGAGCGATTCAGGTTTGATTGCAGCAAACTGGATCAATGGGAAGTGGTCTTTTCGCACATGGACAAGCTCGGCTTGCAAATGCACGTCATCACACAAGAGACAGAGAATGATCAATTGCTCGATGGCGGTGAATTGGGCGATGAGCGCAAATTGTATTACCGCGAATTGGTCGCACGCTTTGCGCATCATCCGGCACTGGTGTGGAACCTTGGTGAAGAGAACACCAACACCGATGCTCAGCGCAAAGCCTTCAGCACTTACTTGCATGACATTGATGTATATAATCATCCCATAGTGATTCATACTTACCCGAACCAATACGACTTGGTTTATAACCCGCTGCTTGGACATCCGCATCTCGAAGGCTTGTCGCTGCAAATGGGCAATATGCGCCAAACGCATTTTGAAACGGCGAAATGGATAGATCGCTCAGCTTTGAGCGGACGCCACTGGGTAGTTAATCTGGATGAGATTGGCCCGGCCGATGACGGTGTGTTGACCGATGCCGAAGACCGTGAACACAACGATGTGCGGCATTATGCGCTGTGGGGGAATTTGTTTGCTGGTGGGGCCGGTGTCGAATGGTATTTCGGATACAGACATCCACACGCCGACTTGAACCTCGAAGACTTTCGCTCGCGCGATGCCATGTGGAATCAAACGCGTTATGCATTGGAGTTCATGGCGCAAATCCCATTCACCGAAATGCATCATAACGATGGGCTGACGAAGAGTCCTGATGACTATTGCTTTGCCGATCCGGGCAGGATTTATGCGATCTATTTGCCACAGGGCGGAACGACTGAGGTTGACCTGGGCAGTGTTCCCGGAGAGTTTTCAGTGCAATGGTACAACCCGCGAACAGGCGGAGCATTGCAGCAGGGCACTGTGACTGTGATTAGTGCGCCCGCTGGGAAATCAATTGGCAATCCGCCCTCAGAATCTGACAAAGACTGGATTGCGCTCGTGAAACTAATCAAAGCCAACCCGCCGATAATAAATTGAAACGTAGTGAAGAGGTATCAATAGTGATTTGCAAAGCCTGTCGTTTTCCTGCTGCTTGAGTGTCGGATGATGAAATCCCGAATTGATTCTTTGAAAGTGTTGCCCAGGGGGGCCGTCATATGATTCGCGCCTTCAATGGCCTTTAGCTCTACATTCGACATCAGGTTTTTGAGAGGCTTCACCTCTTCACCTTCAATGCTGTACAGCGCGAGCGTCGGGATTTTGTTTTTCCTGAGTTGTTTGTTTGTGACCATCAGATCATTGAAGCTTCTAAGCGACGCGGCCAATGCCTTTGAATCATTGCCATCCAGAAATTTCATCATCAACATTTCGACTTTTGACGGCTGAGGTTCATTCGGTGCAAGCGAGGCAAGCGTCGCTTCACTGACACTCATCCCCTGATCGAGATATTTCAGCATCGGGTCTTCTGTCTTTTCTAAAGTGTCTTCCCGAACTCCGCCGTGACCTGCAATGATAGCTGAGATGACGCGGTCAGGATGCTCAACCATTAGCTTCATCGCAATCATCGCACCCATCGAATACCCTACAATATGTGCCCGTTTGAGGCTTAAATGATCCATCAGCCGAATGACATCATTTACTATTTCAACGCCATATTGTTTCGGATCATGCGGCTTATCGCTCTTGCCGTGTCCGCGACAATCAAGCGCAATAACCTTGTGATCTACGGACAGGTCTTTGATTACCGGAGACCAGTTTTGCTCAAGAAATGAAGACCAGCCGTGAATGAGCATTACTGGTTCACCACTGCCTACAACGATGTAGCGAATCTTGACTCCATTTGAATTGAAGAACTGATCTGCGGTTTGCGCATTGGCAGTGCAAATCAGAAGAAAGCTCAGGATGATTGCTGAAAGGCAAAATCTCATAACTCCATTTGCTGAAATGCCATTAAGGCTATTCTTGTGGTACCAAGAAACAAAAACTGCAGGAATAAGACTATTCCTGCACCGCCATAGATCAATTCAATAATTGTCCGTTTCTTGTTGCCCAATCGTCATTGGCTTCAAGCGAGATTGCTTGTTGCGGCCTTGGCTTTCTGTGCAAGATACGAATCATAGGACTGTGGTCTGTAATCAGCTTTGGCCTGATAACGTTCAGTCACTGAATCGTCTATTATTTCGTTAATGCCTTCGCCCATTTTTCTGTAATAGCGTTTGCCGAATTTGAAGAATCGGTAAAGGCCGAACATGAATTTCTTGTAGGAATCGTCAATTGGCGCCAGATAAACATCATTTCCAACTTCGACTTCGGATGTGATTTCAAGACCGCAATTGATTGCCGCTCGCTGTATCCATCGCAAGGCGATGTTCGGTAGCGGGTCACCAGCAATGCCTCCACCAACGTTGGAATGCGCACCGACAAACCATCGTTGTTCGACGTGCTTGTTTTCCGGTTTTACTTTTCCAGTCCACACGGCGGGCGCGAAATCTTCTCGGTTTTCATCAACAGCCAATGCGTGATAGGCATAATCCACGATCTTGCTCAGTTCAGTATCGTGCCAGGTGAAATAATCACGTCCAAGCGGAACGTATGAAACGGGCAGTCCCAAGGCACCGACCGTGTCCCAGACACCGATGAACTTGACGCGGATTTCACGCGAATTAGCATGCCTGAAATTTACTGCTTCCTGATCGTCAGGGTGCACTTCTTTGCGGCGATAAAGCTCGTATGCGTTGTGCACCTGATTAATTTTGTCCGGTCGCAGCACACCGCATTTTCTGATCAGACCGACAAGACTGCGGGCTGTGTATGCGCCGCGGCTGAAGCCAAAGACAAAGACTTCATCGCCGTCTTCGTATCTTTCAGAGATCCACTGATGACCTTGTCTGATGTTTTGCGAAAGCCCTACGCCAAATGCGCCTCCGCTGAGTCTTTCACCCCAGGTAGTTCCAACTCCGGGATCATAGAATGAAACCTGATGCACGCCGAAGTTGTCCTGCGGTTTGACGCACTGCGAGAAGCGATAAACATTGGTGCTGCTCTCAGGCGTATTCCACGTGCCGTCGAATAAGATAACCAGTCTTTTCATGACCCGCTCCTTTTATCAGTTAGAACCAAAGGACATCTGAAAAGCAAAAGCGTGGCTCGAATAAAGCTGCAAAATATCTCATTGCATCTCATCACTCTTATTGATCAGGTTATCTCCTGATCGTTCCTTGATAAGCTGAAATGAATTATCTGTGGCGTGAAGATAAGCGAGTCATAGAGGTTGTGCAAGGACGATAAGATTAAGTGGAGAGATAAAGTAAAAGCCCGCATTAATCTTGGGATGATGCGGGCTTTGATGATCATTACTGATTATACTCACCCCTTTCGGTGTGAGCTATTGACTGCAATCTTAAAGATGAAGCACGCCACGTACAACTTAAATGTGAGTTAACTTTCAAGACCAATATTCTCTGGTTGTCTGTGAGACACGCATTGCGACCCATTGAGTACAGGTTGAAATTAAAGGCTGAATTGACGGCATTATTTGGTCTGGGGCAGGCTGATGGAATTCAAGTTTAACTTTCGCCGAGAGCATGTTTCAGTCTTTGTTGATCCTCTTCAGGCATTTCAACAAGGCGAGATGCGACGATCCATTTGTCGCTGTCTTCGGACTGGCGTGCGCTGCTCACAACAACCGATCTGGCATGCAAGATTCCATCCGGTAAATCAATCTCTGCGGTCAGCCACGAACCTTCAGCAAAGGGCCGATCAAGAATGAATCCAAATCCGCCGCCACCAATGCTGAAACAATACCCTTCGACATTGGCATCCTCTTCATCCTCTCCAGAAAGATGAGCTGGAACGTTAACCTTAACGCGTGGATATTTTCTATTGTATTTGACATTCTCTGACATTCTAAATGCCTCCCAATGTTTCATTAAGACTAGCATAATTAGCCAAATCAGTCATCGTACGGATTTATGCCACCTGAGAGTCAGTGAACAGCTAACAGTCCAACGTGATTTTTATCATGCGATCAATCAATCTCATCCTGCACTGGTGCTGATTCATCACATTTCGTACGTCAAAATTAACCTGTTTTCCTAAATATTCGCGATATATTCACGGAAGTCTGTACCAATAGCTTCTGAGGGCAAGGACAATGATCTTACGTTGCTGCCTGGTGATCCTGATTTCACTAGTTGCTCTAACGCAGAACCAGAGACAAGGGGTTATCCCGTTGCAGAGAGAGATAGCGGAATCTGAAAAGCAGATCTCAGTTTTGCTAAAGCGTGCTCAGCGATTGTTGAGCTATGAACTTACAGCCAGTGAGATTGACAATCATGCAGTTCAAATTACTGCCAGTCCGCAAAAGATATACATCGAGAAATCCACGGCGGGGCAATTCATAAATTTTGACTTCCTGATTCAAAACCTGACCGATGAACAATTGACCATCAATCAGATCGAAGTCTCGGTTTTAGATGCAAGCGATAAGCTCATCCTGCGCAAATCGGTCAGTAACAATGGCAGCAGGTCAAGCATTGCGACTATCTCATCTCGCACGTTACCGGCTAACAAAATCACTCTTCTTTTCAATCCGTTATATTTTTTCGATCATTCAATCGAGCTTCAAAAGCTGCGTTATGAATTCACCATCAATTCAAAAAAGGCGAATAAAGATTACACGGAAGTCATCACTGTCTCGCCCGTCTTTTATGAGACGAAAACCGATTTAGCCCTTCCTGTCCAGGGGCGACTGATCGTTTGGGATGGACACGATTACTATTCACATCATCGGCGGACAGACCCAATTCTTTATCGTCTGGGATACACCACCAACTTCCAACGTTATGGCTATGATCTGGTGCCGATCAATGAACAGGGAGAGATGTATCGCGGTGATCCGAAGAGAAACGAAGATTGGTTTGGCTTTGGCTCACCCATTTCCGCTACGGCTAATGGCAAGGTCGCGATGATCTTTGATGGAATGCCTGATAACAGAAGCTTCAATGAATCAGAGATCGGCAAACGTGAAATGGCTATCGGCGGAAACTATATTGTGATTGACCACCTCAATGGTGAATTCAGCTACTTCGGCCATCTCAAACAAGGCAGCATCAAAGTGAAAATCGGCGAGACCGTGAAACAGGGACAGGTCATGGCTCAAATGGGAGCCTCTGGCAGCTCATTGTTTCCGCACCTGCATTATGAATTGCGCACCGGGCCAGGTGAGCGCGATGTCGAAGGCTTGCCATCATATTTCAGCCGATACCGTCGCTGGCTTGGTTCCAGGAGCGTCAATGTCAAACGTGGCCTGATAGACACAGGAGCGATCGTTGAACGCCAGTGATTCAAGCAAAGGAAGGTACTCAATGAAAAAAATCATCCTCGTACTATTGTTGATGATGATCTGTGCGGCGGTTGGCTTGCCACAGAAATCAACCTCGCGTGAAGTTGATCTTACGGTGGCGCTCAACTCGCTTGCAGAAAATGAACGAGCATTTGCAAAGCTGGCTGCTACGCAGGGCGTGCGCGAAGCTTTTCTGGCTTATATCGCTGATGACTGCGTTCTCTTTCGGCCTAAACCAGTATCTGGCAAGAAATGGTGGTCAGAGCGACCAGCGGCTTCAGGATTATTGTCATGGGAACCGAGCTATGTGGACATCTCGTTTGCTGGCGATCTGGGCTATTCGGTCGGCCCCTGGGAGTTTCGTCCGAAAGGCCCTGATGATAAGCCTGCTGCGTATGGTTATTACATGAGCATCTGGAAGAAACAGGCAGATGGCTCATGGAAGTTTGTTATTGATCAGGGCGCGCCGACTCCACCACATACCTCTAAACCAGGGTTTGCTTTGCCGAGAGACATCAAACGAACACCAATCAAAAATCTCAGCGCAGACCTCGCCTCAGTGAAAGATGAACTCTTGAAGTTTGAGCAGGCATTTTCAAAGTCATCATCTGAAAATACGCTCAAAGCCTTTCGCTCATACGCGTCGGATGACATCAGGCTTTTGCGACCCGGTGATCTTCTTTTCATAGGTAAAGATGAGATGGAAAAAGCTTTGACTAAGACGCCGGGAACACTTGTCTGGGAAGTCGCACAAGCTTTCACCGCACGCTCTGGTGATCTGGGTTATACGTTCGGCATTTTTGAATTCAGCCCATCAGCAAATAGCGATAAACCAGGCACCTCTCAGAAAGGCAACTATGTTCACATCTGGAAGAAGAGTGCTGATGGAAAGTGGAAAGTTGTTTTTGAAGTCCTCAATCCATATGGTATCTCAGGTTAGTTAAAGGACTGAAGTCAGAGAGAGTGTTAGGTAAGGAGGTTGTTTTGACTAAAAAGCTCATGACTTTTTGGGTCAGAGACACAACAAAGATTTTGCTTTTTTTCGGATTGCTCCTGGTTTTCATGCTTTCCTCAGGCCGGAGTGAACTCGCTACGTCAACACAAAATTTTGATGCACAGCAAAAGCTGACAGAGTTGCTGGTGCAGATCAGTGGGCGAGAGAACGAGCCATCAGAAAAAGTCTTCAAGAACATTCAGCGATTCAATGGAATTGAAGCCGCACGCCTGTTGCGAGCGATGAATTCTTTTAGTCGTGCGCTTGGTGTGAGCTGCGCACACTGCCACATCTTAAATCAATGGGAGAAAGACGAGCAGCCTGTCAAGCAGGTTGCTCGTGAGATGATCACCCTGACGCGAACAATCAATAATGACTTGCTGAAGAAGATCCCAAACCTGAAAAGCCAGAATCCAAGTGTGACTTGTACGACCTGTCATCGCGGCCAGCTCACGCCAGAAGTTAACCTGCCGGAAAGCAAAACCAAGCCATAGGAGAAGCCCCATGAAAATGATGTTATTCACAGTTTTGCTATCAGTTTTATCACTTGTTACTTTCGATAAACCCGCTGATGCAAAGCCGCCACAACAAGATTCTATTGAAGAAGAAGTGCGCCAGGTCGAGAGAGCAAGAACACAGGCCATCAAGACAGGTGATATGAAAACGCTCGATAAAATCTACGCTGATGATTTCTCAGGCGTAGCCTCAGGCGGTCGCGCAGTCAACAAATCCCAATTGATGGAGGTCTTCAAGAACGTTGATCCCAGAGTGAATTTCACAACCGAAGATTTGAAAGTGCGGCTCTTTGGCGAAGCGGCAGTTGTGACTGGTCACGTGGCTGGTAAAACGCAGGCCGGAGAAATCGTCAGTGCTTTCAGCTTCCTGCACGTTTATGTAAAGCGCGATGGCCGCTGGCAAATGGTTGTCGGGCAATCAACGAATACACCATTAGATAAATGAAAGGCGAAGGCCAGTCGTTGTTACATCTCAGCTTTACCTTTCTTTGCGCCCAGTCTGCCGCTCTCAACTATAAAAGAGGCTCGCGTACTGATTGGCGCATCGGGTTTGCTGATCATCGGCACTACGCGGTAATCCGTTTGCCATCGTTCAGGCGTGATCGAGCAGCGCACATAGCCACGCTGACCATTGAAAAACTTGATGTGCGGGTTTTCTGAAAGTGCCGCTGCCGTATTGGCCGTTACGTCTGCGCCATCGCCGCCTGACGAAATCGAAGTGCCGACAAACTCGGTTCCAACGACAGGCGAATCTTCGCGATCAAAATCCAGTTTCAAATCGGCGACCCAATTGGAATGAATGTCACCTGTGATGACCACAGGGTTTGATGGTTTCTGTTGGTGCAAAAACTCAAGAAAGCGTTTGCGCGCCACTGCATAACCGTTCCATTGATCCATTTGAAATTGTCTCTCAGGCCCCGGCATGCTGTCGTGCTGAGCGATGAACACTTGCTGGGCGATGATGTTCCATTGCGTTCGTGTGTTTTTCAGCCCATCCATTAACCACTTTTCCTGTTCCTGACCAAGCATCGTTGCTTTCGGATTGTAAACCTCCGGACAGACCGGTTTGCGATTATCACCGCACGGCTGATCGGTTCGATATTGTCGCGTGTCGAGCATATACATATTGGCCAGATTGCCGAAGTTCAGCCGACGATAGATTTCGACTTTGTGATCGCGCTTGAGAACAGAGCGGCGCAAAGGCATATGCTCGTAATAGACCTGATAGGCGGCCTGACGACGCTTGGCGAACTCTTCAGGAGTTTGCTTGTCTTCGGGAAATATCCCAGCGTAGTTGTTATCTACTTCGTGATCATCCCAAATGACTGCCCAGGGAAAATTCGCGTGTACCTGTTTGAGCAACGGGTCGCTTTTATAAAGCCCATAGCGATTTCGGTAATCCTCAATTGTTTTGATCTCTGCGCTGTTGTGCTTTCTCGGGCGACTCGTGGCAATGCCGTATTCATAAATGTAATCGCCAAGATGCACAACCAGATCAAGGTTTTCGTCGGCCATATGCTTGTAGGCCGTGTAATAGCCGTATTCATAATGCTGGCACGAAGCGAATGCGAAATTCATCCGGTTGTTGCGTGCGTTTTGTGCAGGCGCAGTGCGCGTTCTTCCAATAGGGCTTGAGCCTGCATCAACCGTGAAGCGATACCAATACCATCTTGCTGGTTGCAAGCCTGTGACCTCTACGTGAACACTATGACCCCATTCAGGCTCGGCTGTAGCTGTGCCTTTGGCAACGACCTTTTGCATGCGTTCATCAGTTGCGACTTCCCATTTGACAGGCACTTTTTGTTGAAGCATTCCGCCACCATTCAACGGGTCGGGCGCAATACGTGTCCATAACACGACGCTATTTGCCCACGGATCGCCCGAAGCTATTCCTAAGCTAAAGGGGTCGGATGCAAACTTCAGCGCATCGCTTTTAGACCAGCCCGCGACAGGATAGAGCAGTGAAGCGCCAGTCAATGCTGCGCTGCCAACCAGAAAGTCGCGGCGTTTGATGTTGGAAGCTTTTTTTCTGTTCGTCATAAAGATTTTGAAGAGTTGATGATTAAGCCTTAACGTTTTGAATTTTGCAGTTGCAACACAGCCATGACAGGGAAGTGATCTGATGGTAAATGCCCATCTTTTGAAGTCCGGTCAATCACAGCTTTGGTTACTTTCCATTCGCGCGAAACACCGATCCAATCAATGCGGTCACCGTTAGTTGATTCAGGCTTGAAGCCAGTGAATGTGCCTTCGTTCGCAGCACGTCCCGGATAGATCACGCGATAAGTATCACGCACTGGTGACGGTGTATTTTGATCAACTCCGAAAAAGGCTTTGTATGGTGCGCTGTCTTCGCCAGCATTGAAATCACCTGTCACAATCACGCTGCAATCTTTGCTCTGCTCGGTGATGCGACGCCTTAGCAGCTTGGCAGATTCAAGCCGTGCCTGTTCGCCCAGATGATCAAAGTGCGTATTGAAATACATAATTGGTTTGGCGTTTTTGTTTTGCAGGTCACGCAGCTTAACCCACGTCACCATCCGCGTCAGCGCCGCGTCCCAGCTTTTGCTGCCGGGTTTGTCAGGCGTCTCGCTTAACCAGAAATGCCCGCCATCAAGCTTTTCAAAGCGGCTGCGTTTGAAATAGAGCGCAGCCATTTCGCCTTTCTCTGCGCCATCATCACGCCCTACGCCAAGCACATCATAACCGGGCAGGTTTAAGGCAATGTAATCTCGCTGAAAGCCCAATGTCTCTTGTGTCCCGAGTAAATCAGGATTGAAGGCTTTGATTCTTTCGATCAATAACTCTTTACGTTTGTCCCAATGATTCTCGCCGTCCTTGGCTGTGCCGTAGCGAATATTGAAGCTCATCACACGCAATTCAATATTACGTTGAACTGTGATGCCTGTTGTGTGAATGATTGAGCAGCACAGAATGATAACGACCAGAATGAAACGCATCGCGCGCATTCACATACCTCCGTATTGGCTGGTTTATTTTCTTAGAAAACGAAAGCCGCAGTGATAGATCACGGGGAAGGAGTGGTTCAACGTGAATTTCTTTTAGTCACATTTTATCAGGCAGAAAGCCTATGAAATGCCTCATAACGAAATAGAGAATCTTCTCTTGCGGCGAATCTGAGTATATTGATCTGAGATAGTTTTGCCCAGACCGGAGAAAGTTAAAAACATGACTTTGGCGTTAAGTTTTGATTTTGAGAGAATGACGCGGCTATAAATCATAAAACCTATTTTCTGAAAATGACCTCTTATGAAAATCCATCTTCTCCTACTGCTCATCTTCATTCTTTCGCTTTCTGTTTTTGCTCAACGCGCAAGATTCAGGCCCCATCGCATCACGCTCGCAAATGGCAAAAGCTATGTGCTGAACTTGCCCGAAGACTATGACATCACGGTTGCCGCACAAGGCATGAGCCGCACGCGTTTTATGGCGCAAAGCCCTGATCATCGCGTCTTCGTGACTGATCTATACAATCGCACCGATAACAGCAAAGGCGCGATCTACATTCTCGAAGACTTCGACGGCAAACAGTTCAGGAAACAAAAAGTCTGGCTGAACAAACTGCGCAATCCAAACAGCATCGCCTTTCATACCGACCAAAGCGGAACGCATTGGCTCTACATCGCAATGACTGACAAGCTCGTGCGCTACCGCTACACGCCCGGCGAAGACAAACCGACGAGCACTCCTGAAACTTTGGCAACGTTTCCCGATTACGGATTGAATTACAAATACGGCGGCTGGCATCTGACGCGCACGATTGCGATTGCCGGCAATAACAAACTCTATGTCTCAGTCGGCAGCAGTTGTAACGCCTGTGAAGAGACCGAATCTTTGCGCGCTGCGATTTTAGAGATGAATCTGGACGGCAAGAACAGCCGCGTCTATGCAAGCGGCTTGCGCAATGCGGTTGGCTTGCGATGGATTGATGGCAAGCTGATGACCACAAACATGGGCGCAGATCACTTAGGCGACGCCAAACCAAGCGACCCAATGTACGAAGTCAAAGAAGGCGCGAATTATGGCTGGCCCTATTGCTACGTAGTCGGCAAGCGCAACATCCCCGATCCGCAATTCGCTAATTCAAGTAAGAAAGTGAATTGTGACGAAGTGCCTGCGCCGTATGCCTCATTCATCGGTCACAGCTCGCCACTCGGCTTTGAGACATTCGAGAGCAACGACGATCTTCTCGTCGCCCTGCATGGCTCAGGCTTCATCCGCATCGGCCACGGCTACACCGTCGCGCGCGTCAAAAAAGGCATAGCCCCACAAGACTTCATCACAGGCTTTTTGCAAAACCGCAAGATCAATGGCCGCCCCGTAGACATTATGAAATTCAACAACGGCTTTTTGCTGAGCGATGATTATGCTGGTGTGGTCTATTTTATTAGTCGAAAGTAGCCAGTATTAGGTAGCCTGATATGAACCACAATAAGTATCAGAACCAGTATCGTGTTGATAGTGCGCGATGGGCAGGATGGGATTATGGAAGCAATGCTGCCTATTTCATTACCATTTGCCCTCAAAACAAGAAGCATTCGTTTGGAGAAGTAGTTAATGGTAAGGTCAATCTGACAATGCTCGGACATCTCACTTGGGAATGCTGGTTTGCCATTCCTGAACATTTTCCCTTTGTGAGGCTTGATGAGTTTATGGTGATGCCGAATCATGTGCATGTGCACGGCGTTGTGATCATTAGTAAAACTATGGAGGAAGTTAAACGTGGGCGAATGGTTGATAAATGTGATAACCGCAGTCGGATAGTAGAGACGCAAAATTTTGCGTCTCTACGCCCGCACCATTCTGTAAATAAATTCGGCCCGCAATCACAAAATTCGGCATCAATCGTTCGTGGATTCAAAATTGGTGTGACTAAGTATGCGCGCCAGTGCCATCTGCCCTTTGCTTGGCAACCGCGTTATCACGATCATGTAATTCGTAATGCAGTGGAGCACGAACGCATAAGACAATATATCATTGAGAATCCACAAAATTGGGAGATGGATAGTTTGTATGGATAGAGACAATCTGTCTTAAGAACTTGGGATTAATTACTGATTGTCTGAACCGAACGTCAACACTTGTTATTTCATCGCAACGAATCCTTCAAACACTAATTTCTGAAAATACTATGGCAAAAGAAACCTACGACGTACTTATTGTTGGCTCCGGCGCTTCAGGCGGGATGGCGGCTTATACACTGACGCAAAAAGGTGTGAAATGTTTATTGCTTGAAGCTGGCCCGGCGGTTGATTTCAATCGGCAGCGCACGCTGAAGCCTGTTTATGAACTGCCTTATCGCGGGCTTGGCAAGCCGGGCAAGTTGTCGCTGATTTATCAGGCTACTGAATTCAATGCGAATCAGTGGGTAGATGAAAAGGTGCCGTATACGTTCGCGCCGACAAAGCCTTATAGCTGGGGGCGAATCAGGATGGTCGGTGGCAAGTCGCTCTTTTGGGGGCGCATGTCTTATCGCTTGAGTGATTATGAATTCAAGGGCAAAGATCACGATGGTTACGGCGATAACTGGCCGATCAGTTATGCAGACCTTGCGCCGTACTATGATCGCGTCGAGCCGGTCTTTCGTGTGAGTGGACGCAAAGAGGGCCTGGCACAATTGCCTGATGGTCAGTTCGTAGATGACAGCTCTCCTGATGGCGAAGTTCTGAATCGCATTCGCAAAGTGGCACAAGGGCGCGGTGCAGCAGTCACGAAGATTCGTCGTGCGCTTGGTGATGGTCAATTTGCCAGTTCGTTCAATCTGTTGTTGCCTGCGGCGCACACGACGGGCAATTTGACGATTGTTTCAAATGCGGTTGTACGTGCTGTGACAGTAGACAAGAAAACAGGCAAGGCCGATGGTGTGAGTTTCTTTGATCGTCAATCGGGGCGAGAGATGCACGCTAGAGCCAAAGTCATTGTGCTTGGCGCTTCATGTTTAGAGAGCACGCGCATTCTGCTCAATTCAAACATCGCCAATTCAAGTGGTATGCTTGGGCATTACTGGCACGATCAGTTCTATATGCCCAACGGCGTAGTGGGCGTGATGCCCGAAGCTCGCAGTGGCAAAGCGCCGCGTGGATTAATCGGCAGCGCAGGATACATTCCGCGCTTTCGCAATCTGAAAACGAAAGAGAAAAACTTTTTGCGTGGCTACGCTTCGGATTTGTATCCGGGAATGTCGCCTGATGCAAAATATTTTCCAACCTGGGGAGCCGAGTTGGAGCAGTTAGTCGAACACAATCGTGGTGCGGGCTTAGGTACGACGATTATGGGCGAGACATTGCCGCGCTTTGAGAATCACATCAAGCTGGATCCAAAGGTGACTGACGCGTGGGGCATTCCTGTTGTGAACTTCAATTGCAGCTACGGCGAGAACGAATACAACATGGCCAAAGACGCCGTGGACACGATCAGCGAGATGTTCAATGACGCAGGGTTTGAAGTGCTGCATCGCAACTATCAAATGGATAGAACTGGTCGCAGCATGCACGAACTCGGTACTTGCCGCATGGGTGATAATCCAAAAACAAGCGTGCTGAACAAGTGGAATCAAAGCCACGACATCAAGAACTTGTTTGTGGTAGATGGCAGCAGCTTCGTTAGCGGGGGCTCGCAAAATCCTACACTGACGATCATGGCGCTTGCGATGCGAGCATCGGAATATTTAGCTGAGCAATTGCGAAAAGGCGATTTGTGAAATGACTAGAAATTGAGCAATGCATTATCTAGCAACCGGACAATTTTATGGGGAGACCAATCAGACGCTTGAGCTGCATGGCTTGACGATTACTGATACGGAGTATTCGTATGAGTTCGCCGATTGGCATTATCACGAGAATCCGCATTTTGCTTTGATTACGCGCGGTGACATCCTCGAAGGAACAAAGCAGGGAACTTATGAATGTCCGGTTGATACGCTGCTCTTTCATAACCGGCAGGAGCCGCATTACAACGTCAAACCGGAAGGCATGACGCGAGGCTTTCAACTTGAAATTGATGAGGGATGGAGTCGTAAGTTCGAGTTGAACCTTGACGCTTTGCCAAGCATCGCACGAATCACGCAGCCCATCATCAGACTGCCTTTTTATAACATCTACAAAGAAGCGAAATTGTTTGATGATGCATCGAGCATCGCGATTGATGCTTTGTTGCTCGAAATATTTGCTGCTTTGCAAGGCACGTCATCATGCGGGTCTATGACAATGCCTGCGTGGGTGAAGAAAGGAGACGAAATTCTGCACGATAGCTTTACTCAACCTCCTTCGCTGCAAGAACTATCACAAGAATTGAATCTGCACTGGGCACATCTGTCACGTGAGTTTCCAAGATACTTTCACTGCAACTTCGGCGAGTACGTCAGAAAGATTCGCGTTGAAAAATCGCTTGTGCTCTTAAGAAATAAAAAACTAAGTTTGACTGAAATCGCCCTCGCCTGCGGATTTGCTGATCAAAGCCATTTTATTCGCTGCTTCAAAGATTTCTGCGGGATTACGCCAAAAGCCTTTCGCAAAATCTCTGCATAAGATTTCCTGCACGCTAAATCCATTCAATTTTATTTGGTCGTTTTGGTCTATTCTGCCTTCTGATAGCGTTGATGTTTGCGCTAGCTTTACTGAAGGAACAATTAACGTGAAAGGGGCTGAGTAATTTTACATGAACGAACAAATCAAATTTTATGAAGCGAAGTTAGCTTTTGAGATGGATCCATCCGACCTGTTTGAGGCATTGAATGCAGGAGAGAAGATTGTCGTACTTGATGTACGCAAACCGCATGCTTATGAGCGAGAATGTATTCCTGGAGCTGTTAATTTGCCGCATCGTGAGATGAACGAAACGACGACCAAAGATTTTGACAGAGAAGTTTTATATGTCACCTATTGCGATGGGATTGGGTGCAATGCCTCGACCAAAGGCGCATTGAATATGGCCAGACTTGGGTTCAAGGTCAAAGAGCTAATTGGCGGAATCGAGTGGTGGAAACTTGATGGCTATGCAACTGAAGGTAGCGAGTCCTCACAAGGCTTAGTGATTGAATGCGCCTGTTGAATTTTCCTTAAATCAATTTGGGGCTTTATGGCGGCTCTTTGCTGAGACTGGATTCAATCAAGACCAGCAACCTCGCACATCAGGGTGGAATGTGCTACGGTGAGCTTGAAATCAGCAACCAACTGGCTGATTCGTCCGTCAACACTTTTTCTTATCACAATCTCTTAAAGGCCCAACAACTTATGAAACCCACTCTTGAAGCTGAAAAGGCAGCAGGTCTTTCACAGGATTTATCTCGCACTTCACGCGTGCGCTACCGCGTATTGACAATGGCACTTTTGCTGGCCGGAGTTACTTATCTTGATCGTGTTTGTATTTCACTGACAGCGCCAGCCATGATGCAGGACCTCGGCTTAAACAAAGTACAAATGAGTTTTGTCTTTAGTGCTTTCACGCTCGCCTATGGTCTATTTGAAATTCCGACTGGCTGGTGGGGCGACCGCATCGGTACGCGAAGAGTCTTAACGCGTATTGTGATTTGGTGGTCAAGCTTCACGATGTTCACCGCTGGAGCATTCAATTATGTCTCGCTTTTGATCGTGCGATTTTTATTTGGCGTTGGTGAAGCAGGGGCGTGGCCGAATGCGGCAAAGACCTTTTCGAGATGGTTCCCTGTCACAGAGCGCGGCACGGCGCAGGGAATCTTTTTTATGGGGGCGCATCTGTTTGGGGGATTGACGCCATTGCTCGTCACACTAATGCTCAAATATATGCACTGGCGCTGGGTTTTTGTTGTTTTCGGTGCAGTCGGATTCGTCTGGGCCGCAATCTGGTTCTGGTGGTTTCGAGATGAGCCGGAACAGCACAAGGCTGTTTCGCGCGCAGAGCTTGAGCACATTCAGCGCGGGCGCGGCAAAGCGGCGTCGCATCATCTTGGCAGTACGAACTGGAAGGCCTTGCTCACCAACCGTAATTTGATCGCTCTTTGCGTGCCTTATTTCACGCAAACTTACGGGTTTTATTTCTTCATTACCTGGATGCCGACATATCTTCAAAACGCGCGTGGCTTCACCTCGACGATGCTGGGTGTGGTGGCTGGCTTGCCGCTGGTGATGAGCGCAGTGGCAGATTTATTTGGCGGATTGACGACTGATTGGGTAACAAAGCGTTTTGGATTACGCGCCGGACGTTGCGGTGTGAGCGGCATCTGTTACGTTCTGGCGGGTATATTGTTGATCGCTGGAACTGCCACACACCATAACATTATCGCAGTTATTCTAATTTCGCTGGCGCTCGCCGCGTCAAACTTTTTGTTAGGGGCAAGTTGGAGCGCGTGTACAGACATTGCTGGTGATCATGCAGGCACGGTCAGCGCGTTCATGAATACTGCAGGGCAAGTCGGCGGTTTTCTCAGCCCGATTGTTGCGGCGCTCTTCGTCGAAAAATTAGGTAGTTGGTCTGCGCCGTTATATCTGTGTGGCGTACTCTATTTCTTCGGCGCTTTATGCTGGTGGCTGGTAGACCCGCGTCGTCCGATTGTGATGTCAACCGAACACGAATAAATAATCGCGCAAATTAGCTGACAAGCTGTACTTATTTGCAAGTAGTCTGCTTTTGAGACACACCGGGGTATATGGATGTAGAACAACTTGGCCTATCTTTCCAGCACAGTGGGATCCGAAGCTTGGAATTCACGTGACTTGAAGTCGCGGCC
>JADMIO011020039.1_pt1 | contig 27567 bp, 30 predicted proteins | sample 8958161 | NCBI WGS metagenome assembly JADMIO01 (sample SAMN16585339, study PRJNA669376) | soil metagenome | isolation source: Crop rotation soil | place: USA: Cullars Rotation, Alabama | collected 2011
CCTACCCGCCCCTCTGATCCGGAACTTCCTGTACTCCGACTTCTTCATCCGGCCGTCTTCGCAGACGACCATCGACGCCACCGTCTCGCTGCCCTGGATCGTCGAGATGTCGAAGCACTCGATGCGCCGCGGAATCGCCGGCAGGCCGAGGACGGAGCGCAGCGTCTCCAGCGCATCGAAGTGAGCCGCTGTGTTCTCGTTGAAACGCGTGCGATACGACAGCTCCGCGTTGCGCGTCGCCAGCTCGACCAGCGCTTTCTTGTCGCCGCGCTGCGGCACGAGGATCTTCACGCGGCGGCCGGCGCGCGCCGACAGCCAGTCCTCCATCGCCTCGCAGTCCTCGATCTCGATCGGCACGTCGATCTCCGCCGGCGGGACGCGCAGCTCGTAGAACTGCTGCAGCGTCGCCTGCAGGACGTCGGCGTCGCGCACCGCGAGCCCGCCTGGATCGGCGACCAGCTCCAGCCGCTCGATGACGCGGCCGCCGCGCATGGCGAACACCTGGATGGCACTGCCGCTCGGTCCGACTTTCACGCCGAAGACGTCGCGATCGCCGAGCTGCGCGGTGGCGACTTTCTGCTGCCGGTCGCGGAGGATCTGCACCGTGCGCAGCGCGTCGCGCAGCTGCGCCGCCTCCTCGAACCGCTGCTGCTCCGAGGCGTCCACCATGCGCTCGCGCAGCGTGTCAATCAGCTCGTCGTTGCGCCCCTCGAGGAGCAGGCGCGCGTTGGCCACGGCCACCCCATACTGTTCCTGGCTGCAGATCTCCGCCACGCAGGGCGCGATGCAGCGCTTGATGTCGTATTCGAGGCACGGCCGCCCGCGCTGCCCGGTAATCGCCTCGTTGCACGAGCGGATGCCGAACAGCCGGTGCGCCAGCCCCATCGTGCGGCGGGCAATCTTCGCCGGCAGGAACGGCCCGGCGTAGAAGTCGCCGTTGCGCTCGACGCGCCGGGCGACGAGCATGCGCGGAAAATCTTCGGTCGTGGTCAGCTGCAGGAAGGGATAATTCTTGTCGTCGCGCAGCAGGATGTTGTACTTGGGCGAGCGCTCCTTGATCAGGTTATTCTCGAGCGCCAGCGCCTCCATGACCGAGTCGGTGACGATGACTTCAACGGAGGTGATTTCGTCGAGCAGCGCGTCGTGTCTCGGGCTCATGCCCGCAGCGCCGAGATAGCTGCGGACCCGGTCGCGCAGGGCGCGGGCCTTGCCGACGTAGATGGTCTCGCCGGCCCGGTTGACCCACAGGTACACACCGGGCTGCTCGGGCAAGCGCGCGATCTGCTCCTTGAGGTCCTGGATGGGCATGGGCTACTATGGCGAGTTTAGTTCCTAAGGCGTAAACCCTTAATTATAACAAAGCATGACGTTTACCGGGTTCATCGGGCAGGTGTGCATGTGGCCGCTGCGCGCCATCATCAACGCGTGCGTGGCGCTCGGCATCCATCCCAACACGCTGACGCTCGTCGGTGTCCTCATCAATGTCGTCGCCGCCTGCGCGCTCGCCGTCGACCGGTTCCTGCTCGCCGGCGTCATCATGATCGTCGCCAACATCTTCGATTTCATCGACGGCAAGGTGGCGCAGCGGACCAACACGGTGTCGCGCTTCGGCGCCTTCTGGGATTCCACCCTCGACCGCTTCTCCGACATCGCGCTGTTTCTCGGCGTCATCTATCTCTACGCGACGATGGGGCGCACCGATTACGTGATGGTGGCCTCGCTGGCGATGATGTTCTCGATCATGACGAGCTACGCGCGCGCCCGCGCCGAGTCGCTCATCGAGAAGTGCAAGGTCGGCTTCATGGAGCGCCCCGAGCGCATCGTGCTGTTCATGATCGGCGCCTTCACCAACCGCATGGGCGCCGTGCTGTGGGTGATCCTGATCCTCTCGATCTTCACCGTCGCCGATCGCATCTACTACACCTACCTGGTGCTCAACGCGCGCTCGATTCCGCGCGGGCGCAGCCCCATCACCAAGGTCTTCACGCGGGCGTTCTTCTGGACCGACGAGCGCACGACGCTCCCCTACGACCTGATGGTGATCGTGATTCTCGCCTTCGTCTGGTTGACGCCGCCGATCTGGATCAACGATCCGACCGCGCCGGGGATGGGGCTGTGGGCGCTGCTCGAAGACCTGGCCGGTGCAAAAGGACCCGCCCTGCCCTAGCCGCGCGTGATCGGCGCGGCCCCTGCTATCGCAGCGCCACGTAATTCACGAGCAGCCCGCGAATGGCGGAGTCGAGCGTTTCGCGGCTGTCCGTGTCGAGCAGCAACGCCGCAATCGTCCGCAGTTGGGGGTCGTCGCGATCCGAAACGCGCGACATGCGGCCCGTGGAAGCGTTCCAGTACAGCGCCACCACCGGCGGCCGATCGGCGCGCTCGCGCCAGGCGCGCAGCGCGGCGCGCGTGTAATCGCTCCACTGGTTGACCTCGCAGCAGTGATCGGCTGAATCGGCAATCACGAAAATCCGCCGCGTCACATCGGTGGCGGTAAACGGCGGCCGCACGGAGTACGGCACGGCGAACGCCCAGCTCAGTCTTGGCACGCCGGCGATGACCAGCGTTCCCTCCGGCTGACTCGTCGCCTCCCGTTCCACCTGCGTCGTGGCCGCCTGCGACATCGCGGCGTAGCGGCCCCACTCGCGTACGACGCGGTGCGCGTCCACGGCATAGGCCGCGACGAGCGCGGCCGCGACGAGGCCGGTTGCCGCGCCCTGCCAGCGCCGGTCAGCCGGCTGCCACAGCGTGCCGGCCGCGATCCCGACCAGTACCGCCCATCCCAGCGAGGCGAGATACATGTGGCGCGGTGAGTAGTAGCCGGAGACGAGGATGGGCGCCATGCCGAGCGCCACCCAGACCACCCCGAAATAGAGGGCCGGCCGCCACGCCGACCTCCTTCCGGATCGCGCCGGCGTCCTCGTCAGCGCGCGCGCCGCCACGAGCGACGCCGCGATGGCGATGATTCCTGTGTCCATCCACGTCCAGTGGCGGACACCCGGGCCGCCGAACACCAGCCGCACGAGGTGGCGCGAGCCGTCGGAGAGGAACTCCTGAAATCGCTGCGCGGACAGCGCATTCTCCCGCGCTACTTCATGGAAGAGCGCATAGCGCAGGGCGAGAAACACCACGGTCAGCACGACGTAGGGGGCGTACGCCCGCAGCCACGCCCAGGAGAAGCGGAGTGGCCGCCGCTCGACGATCAGGTCGAACAGCACCAGCGCCGGCGCCATGGTGATGGTGTTCTGTTTGGTGAAGAGCGCCGCGAAGAAGAGCGCGATCGACCAGAGATATTTCGCGCGCACGTAGAGCAGGAACGAGGCGAAATAGAAGAAGGCCGGCAACGAGTCGACGCGTCCGGTCACCCACCCGACGCTCTCGACCTGGATCGGCAGCACGACGAAGACGAGCCCGGCCACGGCGGCCGGCACGAGCGCGAGCCCCGCGGCCGCTTCCGCGATCCACAGCACCAGCAGCCCGTTCACCGCGTGCAGCGCGATGTTCACGATGTGGTTCGGCTGCGGCGCCGCGGCGCCAAGCCACGACGTGACGACGTAGGAGATGGCCGGGAACGGGCGGATCTCGTCGGGCACGTACCCCCAGATGTCCTCGGTCCATGGCATCACGAACCAGCGCGGAATCATCGCCAGCGAGCGCTGCGAAAACAGCGCGACGACGCCGAAATCGTCCTGCAGGAAATAGTCGTCGATGGTCGGCGCGTAGAGCGCGAACGCGGCCACGACGATCGCCGCCGCTGCCAGCGTGCGCAGCGTCACCCCGGCGACGCGTGCGGGGGCGTCCTGCGCCGGTGGCGCGGTCATGCGAGCCGTCGGTGCACGATGAGCGCGATCATGCGGAAGCCGGTACGCAGCGTCCCTTTCAAGGATCCCGTGATCTTCGATTCGCCGACGCGGCCGCGGTAATTGACCGGCACCTCGATCACGCGCAGGCCGCGCTTCAACGCCGCAATCACCATCTCCGGCAGGAAGTGCGAGCCGCCGACGGTCAGGTCGTCCTGGATGCGCGCCAGCGCCGCACGATGCGTCAGCCGCAGCGTGCACCCGCAATCGGTCAGCGACGGGCCGTCGTAGAGGAGCTGGATCATCTTGGCCACCGTCCAGTTGCCCCAGCGCAGAAACCATCCCATGTTCGCCTGACCCCAGATCAGCTCGCGCGTCGTTCTCGTGCCGCAGACCATCTCGAAGTCTTCCGCATAGGCGAGCAGCTTCAGCACGTCGCGTCCGACGAACGTGCCGTCGGGCTCGGCCATGATGACGAGGTCCCCGGTCGCCTCGCGCAGCCCGCGCCGCAGCGCGTGCCCGTACCCCTGGGCGGTCTCGCGCACGACGCGGGCGCGCGTCGCCGCCGCCTCCTCCGCCGTGCGATCGCGCGAGTTGTTGTCCACGACGACGATCTCGTCGACGATGCCCTCGACGAAGAAATCCTCCACCGCGGGCCGGATGTACTGCTCTTCGTTGTACGCGGGCAGGACGATGCTGACGGTGCGCGAGTTCCACATCAGCGGACGGAGCCCTCGGCGCCGGGGGCGCTCGAGGCGATCACCAGCATCTGGCCGGCCATCGGCTTGAACGGCGAGCGCAGGTAGGCGCGCACGGTCCACGGCCTGATCGGCAGCCGCGTGCCGCGCATCGAGTAGGGCAGGAAGCGCGGCTGCACACGCTCGATCCTGAAGCCGTGCGCGCGCAGCAGGTTCGGCAGCGACACGTCCGTGAACACCGCCCGGTGCGTGTAGTCGTCGAAGTACTGGCGGGCCGCGTAGCGGAAATTCGGCTGGATGACGACGAAGCGGCCGCCCGGTTTCAGCAGGCGCCGCACGTCCCCGACGACCGACGCCGCCAGCGCCGGCTCGAAGTGCTCCAGGATGTTCGAGGCCAGCACCGCATCGAAGGCGGCGGCGCCGAGCGTCGGCAGGTCGCGCGCCGCGTCGAGGACCACGGCCTGCACACCCGGCGCCGCGAACCGCGCCACCTCGGGCCAGATGTCCACCGCCACGCGCCGCGCCGCCGTCACGTTGTTGATCCACTCGCAATAGCCCGCGCCCACCTCGAGCACGGCGCCGCCCGCCGGCATCCACGGCGCGAGGTGCTCCGCGACGGCCTTCCAGACGATGGCCCGCGCCGGATCCTCGGGCAGGTGCACCGCGTGGTAGCTGCTCACCGTGTCTGCCATGCCGGCGGAAGGTTCCTCGCGATCTCGATCCCCTCGAACCCCGCGCTCGCGCGCGCGCCGTGCACGCGCGCCCACGCCGCCATCCGCTCGAGCCCCTCGGCGAGCGGCGTCTGCGCCCGCGCACCGAAGACGCGGCGCGCCTTGTCGTGCGAGGAGTGGGCGTGCGCCACCTCGTGGCGCGCCTCCAGGTGCTGCACCGACGGGCTCACGCCCATCGCCGCGGCCACCGCCCGCGCCAGCTCCAGCAGCGAATACGGCTGGTCCGCCCCGACGTTGAATGTCTCGTTCCAGGCCGCCGGGGTGTCGATGGCCTCGGCCATCACCGGCGCCAGGTCGTCGATGTAGCTGAACGCGCGCGTCTGGCTGCCGTCGCCGAAGATCGTCATCGGCTGCCCCTGCAGGATCTGGTTCATGAAGATGCCGACCACGTTGCGGTAGCGATCGCCGATGTTCTGCCGCGGTCCGTAGACGTTGTGCGGCCGGAAGATGACGTAGTTGAGGCCGAACAGGTCGCGGCAGGCGCGCAGCTCCAGCTCCACCGCGTACTTCGCGATGCCGTACGAGTCTTCCGGCGCCGGCGTCTGCGCCTCGGACATCGGCGGCGGCGTGCGGCCGTAGACGGCGATGGAGGAGGTGAACACGAACGTCTGCACGCCCGTGTTGATCGACGCGTTCAGCAGGTTGACGCTGCCGATGACGTTGTTGGTGTAGTTGAAGCGCTTGATGAAGTGGCTGAGTCCCTCGGCCGCGTAGGCGGCGAGGTGATAGACGTGCTCGAAGCGGCGCGCGGCGAACAGCCGATCGACGGCGGCATGATCCGCGACGCTGCCGGCGACGAACGCGGCGCCAGCCGGCACGTTGTCGGTGAAGCCGCCGCTGAGATCGTCGAGGATCGTGACCTCGTGGCCGCGCGCGATCAGAGCCTCCGCCACGTGGGAGCCGATGAACCCGGCTCCACCGGTCACTAGCACTCGACTCATGCGCGATCAGGACACCTTGCGCTTCTTCGCGGCTGCCCCGTTGGCGCCGCGCGCCGTCTTGCCGGCCGCGGCCTTCTTCAGCTCCGCCTTCGCCGGCTTCTTCTTGTCCTGGCTGACCGAGTCGAGGCTGCGCTTGAGCGCCTCCATCAGGTCCACCACGCGGGCGGGTTCCTGCACCTCGGGGGCGACGATCTCCTCGCCGGCGATCTTGGCGTCGATGATGCGCCGCAGGCCTTCCTTGTACTCGTCCTTGTAGTCCTTGAGATTGAGCTCGGCGTCGAAGGTCGCGATGACCTGCTTCGCGAGCTTCATCTCCTCCGGCTTCACCTTCGCCGGCACCGAATTGAGCTCCTCGATCTGGTCGATGCTGCGGATCTCCGCGTCGTGATGCAGCGTGTACATCACGATCCCTTTCTTCTGCGGGCGCACCGCCACGAGGTACTCACGGCCGTAGAGCGCCATCTTGCCGATGCCCGCCTTGCCGGCCATCCCCTCGCGCATCACGGCGAAGGCGTCGGCCGCCATCGGCCCGTCCGGCGCCAGGTAATAGGCGCGGTCCACGTAGATGGGATCGATCTCCGTGTCGTTGGCGAACTGCACCAGGTTGATGACCCGCGTCGACTCGACGCGCACCTTCTGGATGTCCTCCTCCGAGACGACGACGTAGCGCCCCTTCTCGAACTCGTAGCCTTTCACCAGCTCGCTGTTGGGCACCTCGCGCTCGCAGTGCGGGCACCAGCGCTTCTGCTGGATGCGCGTCTGGCACTCGGCGTGGAGCTGGTTGAAGGAGATCGTCTCGGCGGACTCGGTCGCCGGGAACACCTTGACGGGGATGTTCACGAGGCTGACCTTGAGGAAGCCTTTCCAGGTCGGGCGTGGTGGCATGCGGCAATCTTAGCGGGTTCAAGGATTGAAGGGTTCAGGGGTTCAAGGGGTTCACGGGGTTCAAGGGTCCTGTTCACGGGGTTCAAGGGTCCTGTTCAAAGGTTCAAGGGTTCACGGGTTCGCTGGACTCTCGGGGAGCGGGGACCGCGAGTGGCGGAGAAGTCGAAGCGACTGAACGACTTGGATCGAGAGCGCCGTGCCGTCAGACGGCGTCGGCTTCGTCCCGGCTGCCGAGGTCGAGGCCGGTGCCGCCGATGTGGATGGCGTGCGCCTTGATCTGGTCGCGCAGCAGGCGGCGCGCCTGGCCGTAGAGGGTGCCGGGCACCTGCAGCCGCTTGGCGATCTGGCGGAAATGCGAGATGAGGACCAGCGTCACCGAGCCTTCCTCCCGCCACGACACGGCCGAAATCTGCGCCCACTTCATGAAGCCGGTGTCGGACCAGATGCCGTCGCGATAGAAGCCGCGCGCGATGCGCGTGCTGAGCGGAAACGCGATGCCGTAATAGAGGAACATCATCGTCTCGCCGAGCAGCTGCTCGATCGGCCGGTGGAACACCCAGCGCTTCAACGCGAACAGCAGGCCGAGCGTGACCGCGAGCGCGAGGCTGAGGCGGTAGTAGCGCGGCTTCTCGCCCTGCCATGTCAGCAGCGCGGAGCGCTTGCGCACCGCGAAGCGCAGCAGGTCGGCGGCGACCACGACGTTGGCGACGAAGAACCCGACGCCGAACAGGAACAGAATCCACTGCAGGAGATCCTGCAAGCGCATGGCTCTCAGACCTCCTGCGACTTGGGATTGCTGGCGCGGGCGGCGGGGCCCTCGAGCGACAGCGTCGGGTCGAAGCACGCCCGGCAGCGCGCTTCGTAGGTGCCCTGCGCGCCGAGCAGCACGCGGTCGCCGCTCGCCACCAGCCGCTGCGTGTGGTTCGCGGGGTTGCCGCACACCATGCAGATGGCCAGCGTCTTGGTGATGTACTCCGCAATCGCCAGCAGCTGCGGCATCGGCTCGAACGGCTTGCCGAGGTAATCCTGGTCCAGCCCCGCGACGATGACGCGCTTGCCGCGGTTGGCGAGCTCGTTGACGATCGCCGGCAGCTCCTGATCGAAGAACTGCCCCTCGTCGATGCCGACGACTTCGGTGTCGTCTTCGACCAGCTCGAGGAGCGCGCGCGAATTGACCACCGCGCGCGAGGAGATCCGCATCTCGCTGTGCGAGACGATGGCGTCGTCGGCGTAGCGGGTGTCGAGCGCCGGCTTGAAGATCTGCACTTTCTGGCGCGCGATCTGCGCGCGGCGCAGGCGGCGGATGAGCTCCTCGCTCTTGCCGCTGAACATGCTGCCGACGATGACTTCGATCCAGCCCTGGTTGGGCTGGTGGCGAACGACGTCCATGCGTTAAATTCCCAACCTCCAACTACCAACTCCCAGGACGGCCTCCACCGCCGAACCCCACCAAGGCCTCACGCCACGACACTCATTGGACGTTGGAGATTGGAAATTGGAGGTTGACCGGGCTCATGCGCGGGCCAGGTACTCGCCGGTCTCGGTGTTGACGCGGATCATGTCGCCGGGGTTGATGAACGGCGGCACGCTGACGACCAGCCCGGTCTCGAGCGTCGCCGGCTTGATCTGGTTGCTGGCGGTGGCGCCCTTGATGCCGGGCACCGTGTCCACGACCTTCAGATCCACGGTCTGCGGCAGCTCGATGCCGACCGGCTCGGTGCCGTAGAACTCGACGTTGATCGTCATCTCCGGCTTCAGGTAGTTCACCGACTCGCCGAGCGCCTCGCTGTTGATGTGAATCTGCTCGTACGACGAGGTGTCCATGAAGTAGTAGTCCTCGCCGTCCTGATAGAGGTACTGCATCTCGCGTTCGTCGAGGGTGGCGCGCTCGACCGAGTCTTCGGAGCGCAGCTTCTGATCCGACAGCGTGCCGCTGCGGATGTTCCGGAACTTGACGCGCACGAAGCCGCGCAGGTTGCCGGGCGTGACGTGCTGGAGCTCGAGGACGCGGAACAGATCCTGCTCGATCTTGACGAGCATCCCCTTTTTCAGACGCGTGGCTTGTATGGTCGCCATAACTCCTGGCTGGTGGTTGGTCGGTGGTGGTGACGCGGCGGTGGAGCTGGGTGCAACCACGAACCACCACCCACCATCCAACCAATGATACCGAATGGCTATGCTAGATTTAGCCTCATGGCGTTTGCGCGGTGGGATCCAATCCGGGATCTGCTGGCTATCCAGCAGCGTCTCGACCGCTTCGCGCCGGCCCCGTCCGGCTGGATTCCGCCGATCGACATGCACGAAACGGCCGATGAGTATGTGATCACGGCCGAACTGCCCGGTCTCGGCCGCGAGGACGTCGAAATCCAGGTGCGCGACGGCCGCCTGCAGATTTCCGGGCAGCGCCGCGAGCGCGACGTCCCCTACGAGCAGTATCACCGGGTCGAGCGCGGGCACGGCGGCTTCAGCCGGATGTTCGAGCTGCCGCACCCGGTGGACGCCGAGCGCGTGACCGCGGATCTCCGCGACGGGGTGCTGACCGTGACCTGCCCGAAGGCGGCGGAAGGAAGCCCCCGGCGCATTCCGGTGTCCTGACCATGCGAGCCCCGCGCGTTGTCGTCGCCTTGCTGCTGCTGGCCTGCGGCTTCCTCGCGGGCATCGTGCTGACCGGCCGCATGCGCGCCAGCGCGACGGAGGCGGCTGCGCCGCCGGCCGCGCAGGCCGACGCCGGCCGTCCCGTGGTGCAGACGCCGCTCGCCGCGCCATCGTCGCTTCCCGACTTCAGCGGCGTGGCCGCGCGCACGGTGCCGGTGGTCGCCAACATCTCGTCCACGCAGGTCATCGCGCGCCAGAACTCGCCGTTCTCCAACGACCCGTTCTTCCGCTACTTCTTCGGCGACGACAGCGACCTCTACGGTCCGCAGCGCGACGTCGAGCGCAGCCTCGGCTCGGGCGTCATCGTCAGCGCCGACGGCTACATCCTGACGAACAACCACGTCGTCGCTGGCGAGCAGGGGCGCATCTCGCTGCGCCAGCTGCCGGCAATCACGGTGTCGCTGGCCGACAAGCGGGAGCTGCGCGCGCAGATCGTCGGCGTCGATCCGACCATCGACCTGGCGCTGCTGAAGATCAACGCGTCCAACCTGCCGACCATGCCGTGGGGGGACTCCTCGCAGCTGAAGGTGGCGCAGTGGGTGCTGGCGATTGGCAACCCGTTTCAGCTCAATCAGACCGTCACGCTCGGCATCGTCTCCGCCCTCGGCCGCACCAGCCTCGGCATTTCCGGCTACGAGGACTTCATCCAGACCGACGCGGCGATCAACCCGGGCAACTCCGGCGGCGCGCTCGTCAACACCCGCGGCGAGCTGGTGGGCATCAACACGGCCATCTTCAGCCAGAGCGGCGGCTACCAGGGCATCGGCTTCGCCATCCCGAGCAACCTCGCGCGCCGCGTCGTCAACGATTTCCTGCAGTACGGCGAGGTGCGGCGCGGCGACATCGGCTACGTCGAGTTCGTGCCGCTGACGACGCAGGACGCCGCCGAGCTCGGCGCGCCCAACGCGCGCGGCGTGCTCGTGCAGCGGATGCGCCGCGATGCGCCGGCGTTCACCGCCGGCCTGCGTCCCGGCGACATCGTCGTCGCCTTCAACGGCCGGGCGATCGGCGAGGCCGGACCGTTGACGCGGCTGATCCAGGATTCCCCCATCGGCAGCACGGCCACCGTCGACGTCATCCGCGACGGCCGCCGGCTGCAGCTCAAGATTCCGATCGTCCGCGCCACCGAACAATGAGCGGCGCACGCCGGCGCACGGGGACGCCCGCCCCGTGATTGGCACGCTGCCCACGCCCTGAATGGCCATCGTAGCGCTCGCGTTCGCGATTGCGACGGCGTACGTCGTCGCCGATCTCGTGTCGCGCGTCGCCCAGTCGATCCTGCAGGCGATCATCGCCGACCACGAGGTGCAGGCGCAGTTCGTCGATCGGCCGCGACGCGTCGTGCAGCTCGTCGTCTTCCTGGTGACGGCCGCGGCGCTCGCCTCGCCGGCGCTGAAGCTGGCGGGCTACCGCACCAGCTTCGGCGGCAACCCGGACGCGCTGCTGCGCTGGTTCTTCGACGCCGGCCTGCGCATCATCGTCATCGCCATCGCCGCCTACTTCGTGATTCGCATCGGCTCGGCGGCGGCGCGGCGCTTCGAGCACGAGATGAGCCGCGGCACCGGCCTCAACGTGGTGGAGCGCACGAAGCGGGCGCAGACGCTCGGCCGCCTGCTGCAGAAGGCGCTGTCGGTGGTGGTCATCGGCATCGCCGGGCTGATGATCCTGCGCGAGCTGAGCGTCGACATCACCCCGGCGCTGACCGGCGCCGGCATCGCCGGCCTCGCCGTCGGCTTCGGCGCGCAGACGATCGTGCGCGACGTCATCTCCGGGTTCTTCCTCATCCTCGAGGACCAGTGCCGCGTCGGCGACGTGGCGGTGGTCAACGGCCAGGGGGGCCTCGTCGAGCAGGTGAACCTGCGCACCATCGTGCTGCGCGACGAGGAAGGGACGGTGCACGTCTTCCCCAACGGCGAGGTGAAGACGCTGGCCAACAAGTCGAAGGACTTCTCCTACTACGTGATCTCGTTCGGCGTCGGCTACAACGACGACCCGGAGCGCGTCATCGCGGCGATGCGCGACGCCGCGAAGACGCTCGAAGCGGATCGCGACTTCAAGCCGCACATCCTCGCCCCGCTCGAGGTCTACGGCATCGACGCCTTCCAGGATGCGCAGATCGTCGTCAAGGCGCGCATCAAGACGGTGCCGCTCAAGCAATGGCTCGTCGGGCGGGAGCTGCGCAGGCGCATGGCGAAGGTATTCGCGGAGCGCGACATCGCCCCGCCGACCGGCCGGATGATCGTCACGCTGGAGAAGCGCGACGACTAGTTCGTCAGACCGAGATCCTTGAGCGTCGCCCGCGCCAGCGCCGCGCGCGCCTCGACGCGCTCGGTGACGTCCACGCAGCTGCCGGCGAAGCCGGCGAAGCGTCCGTCGGGGTCGTGCATGGGCGCGCCCGTGTCGAGCACCCAGCGGTATTCCCCGTCGTAGCGCCGCAGGCGGTACTCCATCTCGAACGCCTCGCGCCGGGCGAACGCCTCGTGATAGGTGCGCAGGCAGCGCTCGAGATCGTCGGCGTGCACGCCCTTGGCCCACCCGTCGCCGACCTCCTCCTGCAGCGTGCGGCCGGTGAACGACAGCCAGCGCTGGTTGACGAAGTCGCACTTGGCGTGCACGTTCGCGCGCCAGATCATGATGGGCGCCTGTTCCACGATGAGGCGGTAGTCGAGCAGCGTCAGCACGGTAATCGGTGATCGTGCGTCTGGGGTGATGGTGGTTCGCCCGTCTTCGCTACGAGGCGCTGACGGCCAGCGACGCGCGATCCGCGACCAGCGGCATCACACGCCGTGACCGTAGCCGGTCGGGTGGTGCGCGGCGGCAACGCCCGACGGCGTGTCGAACGGGTCCACGGGTTCGTGGCGGGAGGTGCCCGTTCGCACCGAGCTGACGACGGCGACGACGTCGTTGTCGGTGATCAGCTTGCGCTCGTCGGCGATGGCCATGAGCGCGCGGTAGACGTCGATGAGCTCGTCGGCGTCGAGCTGGATGCCGAGCTCGCTGCAGCGCCGCTGCACGGCGTGGCGGCCCGAGTGCTTGCCGAGCACGAGCGGGTTCCACGGCGCGCCCACGTCCTCGGCGCGCATGATCTCGTAGGTGCGGCGATCCTTCATCATGCCGTCCTGGTGGATGCCCGCTTCGTGCGCGAAGGCGTTGCGGCCGACGATCGCCTTGTTGGCCTGCACCTTCTCGCCGGTCAGGCGCGTCAGCATCTCGCTCGACGGGTAGAGCTCGCGCGTGCGGATGGCCGTCGAGTAGGGCAGGCGCTCCTGCCGCACGGTGAACGCCATCACGATTTCCTCGAGCGAGGCGTTGCCCGCGCGCTCGCCGATGCCGTTGACCGTGCACTCCACCTGCTGCGCGCCGCCCTGCACCGCGGCAATCGAGTTGGCGACGGCGAGGCCGAGATCGTCGTGGCAGTGCGTGCTGAAGACGACCTTGTCGGAGTTGGTGACGCGCGAGCGGACGGTGGTGAAGAACTCGCGGATCTCGTCCGGCGTGGCGTAGCCGACCGTGTCGGGCAGGTTGATGGTGTTGGCACCCGCCTTGACGACGGCCTCCACGACGCGGCAGAGGAAGTCGAGGTCGCTGCGCGTGGCGTCCTCGGCGGAGAACTGCACGTCGAAGGTGTGATGCCGCGCGAACCGCACCGCCTCGACCGCCGCCTCGAGGCACTGCTCGCGCGACATGCGCAGCTTCGCGTGCAGGTGCAGGTCGGAGGTGGCGATGAAGGTGTGGATGCGCCCGCGCTCGGCCGGCTTGATCGCCTCGGCCGCCTTCTCGAGGTCGGCCCGGTGGCAGCGCGCCAGGCAGGCGATGGTCGGCCGCCGGATTTCCTGCGCGATGCGGTGCACCGCTTCGGCGTCCGCCGGCGAGGCAATCGGGAAGCCCGCCTCGATGATGTCCACGCCGAGCGCATCGAGCTGGCGCGCCAGGCGAAGCTTCTCGGCCACCCGGAGCGAAAACCCGGGCGCCTGTTCGCCGTCGCGGAGCGTCGTGTCGAAGATGCGGACGTGTTGTGCCATCGGAGGCCTCTCCCTGTGCCTCCAATTGGACGCGACGGCGGGGATACTGTCAAAATGATAATTATTCTGTTTGGATTACCAGTGCTTATGAGGCCGTAGCGCGGTGGAATTGAGCGAATTGCGTGTGTTTCTTAAGGTTGCGGCCGAGCGCAGCTTTTCCCGGGCGGCCATGAAGCTGCACCGGACGCAGCCGGCCGTCAGCCAGTCGGTGCGCCGGCTCGAGGAAAGCGTCGGCGAGCGGCTCTTCGACCGCGCCACCAAGGACGCCACGCTGACCGACGCCGGGCGCCTGCTGCGCGACTACGCCGAGCGCCTCCTGCGCCTGTCCGAGGAGGCGGAAATCGCCGTCAAGGACCTGCGCGACCTGCGCCGCGGGCGTGTGCTGATCGGGGCCAACGAGGCCTCGGTGCACGTGGTGCTGCCGCTCATCGCCCGCTTCCGCGAATCGCACCCCCTCGTCCACGTGGACGTCCGGCGCATCCCGGCGCGGCAGATCGGCGCCGAGGTCTCGCAAGGCACCCTCGACTTCGGCGTGCTCACGTTTCAGCCGGGGGAGCCGAAGCTGAGCTCGATCGTCCTCGGGCACGACGAGCTGGTGATGCTCGTGCCGCCATCGCATCCGCTCGCCCACGACCGCGAAGTGACGCTGGCGGAGTGCGGCCGCCATCCGGTCATCGCGCACAACGACCCCTCGCACGTGCGCGACCGCGTGCTGCGGCTGTTCGAGCAGCATCACATTCCCGCCAACATCCTCGTGTCGCTCCCCAGCCTCGAAGGGATCAAGCGCGCGGTGGCGACCAACATGGGCGTGGCACTGCTGCCGCGCCGCTGCGCGGAGTCGGAAATCGTGCGTGGTGAGTTGATTGCGCTGCCGATTCCCGAGATCCGGCTGCGCCGCCAGGTCCGGCTGGTGTTCAGGAAAGGCGGCGAGCGCTCACACGCCTCGGCGGCGTTCCTGGCGTCGGTGGACGAACACAAGCGGCATCACTGAGCGAAGCCGCCGAGGTAGGGCAGCCGCGCCGCGACCGCCTCGACCTCCTCGTAGCGATCGAGCAGCAGGCCGGTCGTGTCCCATGCCCCCGTCATCAGCGAATCGCGCACGTGCGCCGGGATGGCGATGGCGATCCTGCGTCCCTCGGCCTGGCACGTCCCCGCGCGCAGATCGATGGTCAGCACCGCCTGCGGGTTGCGCTCGACCAGCGCCATCAGCGCCTCCACGTCCGGCGCCGACGCGGTGACGCACGCCAGGCCGATCATCAGCGAATTGCCGAAGAAGATCTCCGCGAACGACTCGGCGAGGACCGCGCGGATCCCCCAGCGGCGCAGCCCCTGCGGCGCGTGCTCGCGCGACGAGCCGGCGCCGAAATTCCGGTTCGCGAGCAGGATCGACGCGCCCTGGAACCGCCCGTCGTCGAAGGGGTGCACGGCGCCGGTGCGGCGCGCCGCGAGCCGGTCGTCCTCGAAGACGTGCGTCTCCAGCCCCTCGAAGGTGATCGACTTGAGGAAGCGCGCGGGCATGATGCGGTCGGTGTCCATGTCCTCGCCGCGAATCGGCAGCGCGCGGCCTTCGACGATCTGAATCTGCTCCGCGGCCATCAGCGCACCCCCGCCGGCACGTCGTCGACGAGCTCGCGGACGTCGGTGACCACGCCGGTGATGGCGGCGGCGGCGACCATGGCCGGGCTCATCAGCAGCGTGCGGCCGGTCGGACTTCCCTGCCGCCCCTTGAAGTTGCGATTGGAGGACGCGGCGCACACCTGGTTGCCTTCGAGCTTGTCCGGGTTCATGCCGAGACACATCGAGCAGCCGGCGTCGCGCCACTCGAAGCCGGACGCGCGGAAGGTGTCGGCGAGCCCTTCGCGCTCGGCGGCTCGCTGCACCGAGACCGAGCCCGGCACCACGAGCGCCTTCACGCCGGGTGCGACGCGGTGGCCGCGCACGATGCGCGCCGCCTCGCGCAGATCGGAGAGACGGCCGTTGGTGCACGAGCCGATGAAGGCGACGTCGATCTTCGTGCCCGCGATCGGCTGGCCGGCCGCGAGGCCCATGTAAGCGAGCGCGTCCGACGTCTGCGCGTCGGCCCCGCCGGCGCCGGGAACCATCCCCGTGACGCCAATCGACTGCCCCGGGTTGACGCCCCACGTGACGACCGGCGTCAACTCGGCGGCGCGAATCTCCACCTCGTCGTCGTAGACCGCATCGCGATCCGAGGCGATCGACCGCCACCAGACCTTGGCGCGCTCGAACGCGGCGCCCTGCGGCACGAACGGACGCCCTTCCATGTAGGCGAACGTCGTCTCGTCCGGGTTGACGTAGCCGACGCGCGCGCCCCCTTCGATCGACATGTTGCAGATGGTCATCCGCTCGTCCATCGACATCCGCTCGATGGTGTCGCCGGCATACTCGTAGGCGTAGCCGTTGCCGCCGCCGACGCCGAGGCGCTGGATGATGGTGAGGATGACGTCCTTCGCGTAGACACCGCGCGGCAGCGGTCCGGTCACGCGGATGCGCCGGATCTTCAGCGGCTCGAGGGCCATGCACTGGGAGGCGAGCACGTCGCGCACCTGCGACGTGCCGATGCCGAAGGCGACCGCGCCGAACGCGCCGTGCGTCGAGGTATGGCTGTCGCCGCAGGCGATGGTCATGCCGGGCTGCGTCAGCCCGAGCTCGGGTCCGATGACGTGCACGATCCCCTGCCGCTCGTCGCCGATGTCGTAGAGCGGCACGCCGTAGTCGCGGGTATTGCGCTCGAGCGAGGCGATCATGTCCTCGGCCAGCACGTCGAGGAACGGCCGCTGCCGCTGCCTTGTCGGGACGATGTGATCGACGGTGGCGAAGGTGCGATCCGGCCGCGCCACCTTCCAGCCGCGCTGACGCAGCGCGTCGAACGCCTGCGGCGTCGTCACCTCGTGAATCAGGTGCAGCCCGATGAACAGCTGCGTCTGCCCCGTCGGCAGAGTGCGGACCTTGTGAAGGTCCCAGACCTTCTGCAGAAGCGTGTTGCCCATGGAATGACTCATCCTACAACACGCCGGGTACGCAAGTAGCATGCGCCGAATGGGCATGCCGACCCTCTTGCGCATGCTTGTCTGGTCTGTTTTCCTGCCCGGCGCGCTCGCGCTCTCCGCTGACGAGGCCGCGGCGCAAAGTGCTCGGGCCCGGCAATCGACGCCACGCGCAGCGCAGGCACAGCCGGCGCCTCCAGCGGCGCCGCGTCAGGAGCCGCCTCCGGCTGTGGAGCCGCAGGCGCCGCCACGTTCGGATCAGCCCGACATCGAAATCACCGCCACGGTGCACGCCGACTCGCTGCGCTTCGACGTCGTGCCGAAGGACGTGTCGGTGACGTTTTCGAACGACACGGATTCGGTCTTCGAATTCGACCGCGGCAACCTGCCCGATCCAGTCGAGCCCGGCGTCACCTATCGCGACGTCACCGTACGGCTCAAGATTTCCTCGAAGCTGCTCGAGAAGCTGCTGCAGGATCCCGCGGCGATTCAGCCCGGTATCCCCGTGCCCCCGGCGCGTGCACCGGAGGAGCCGCGATGAGGCTGTTGCTCCTGACGGCTGCAGTGTTCGCCTCGTCAACGGCGCTTGCGTCGGCGCAGACGAGCCGCACCGAGACCATTGCGGTTCAGCAACCGCAGATTCACATCCAGGAAACGAACTTCCACAGGGATCTGTCGCTCCGTTCCGATCCCGCGCGTACCAACGGGTGGGACGTCAGGGTCGGGGTCGAGGTCGAGGCGCGGAGCCTGTCAGCGCAGCTGCAGAACGTCCGCGTCGAGGGCCGGTTCCGCGGCAGTCTCGACCGTTTGTACGCACGTCTGAACGCACCCCCGTTGAGTCGCCAACCCGAACGCAGACCGAATAGATGAACGACACATCGATGGCCCGGAGGAACCACATCATGAAGACACGTGCGGCAATGGGCGCGGGCATACTGCTGATCGCGTCCGCTTCATTCGTCGGCGCCCAGACTTCTTCGACTACTCAGCCTCGTCCGACGCAGCAACCGACGACGACGCAGCAGCAGACGAACACGCAGTCGCCCTCGACCAGCCAGGACAGCTCCAGCACGCAGAGCCCGCGGCCGGCGGCTGGCGCCCGCGGCGTGCAGGGCAACCAGGGAAGTCAATCCGCCCAGGGGACGGGACCCGCGCGCGTCGCGCCAGTGCGGCCGCTCAGTCAGGAAGACATCCAGCGGCAGCAGCAGGCGAGCGCCCGGCGTCAGCAGGAAGCGAGCGAAGGCAATCCCGACGTCCTCCTCGACGTGCCCAACCTGTCGGTTGACAAGATCGATCTCGAAGTCGCCAACCTGAAAGCGCACGTCGCGCTCGATGCACGGCTGGCGAACATGCTGCAGCTGACCGCGGGCGTCGACGCCGGCATCGATCAAGTGAAGCTGAATATCGAAGGCGTGCGCGCGGAGCTGCTGCTCAAGGTGCGCCTCGACAACGTGGCCGGCATCATCGACCGCACGCTGACCACGCTGGACCGCAACCCGGAGCTGATCTCCAAGGTGCTCGGCACCGTGGACAACGCGGTCAACCAGGTCGGCAGCATCGGCAACAACGCCGTGGGCGCCGTCGGACAGATTGGCGGCGCGGCGCTTGGTGGGTCGAGCAGCAACACGGGCCAGACCGGCACTTCGGGGTTCGGCACGAGCAGCCAGACGGGCACGACCGGGACAACGACGAATCGCACCGGCACGACCGGCACCGGTACGACCGGCTCGGGCACGACCGGCTCCGGCACGACCGGAACCGGCACGTCAGGCACGACGACGGGCCGGTAACTTCCTCGAACTGGATCGCGGACCCGACACGGCTGCGTGGTCCGCGACCCAGTACCGCCACGGCCGCTCGACCGCCACGCGGATCCCGATGCGCGGACCGGTCGCGATGGTCCCGACGGCGATGCCCCGATCTTCGATCGTCAACGTGCTCGCCGCGAGATCCAGGCGATTCTGCCTGATGGTGATCCCGAGCGCCTTCGTCAGGTTGCCGGGCCCCCGGCACAAGTCGTGTTCGTCGATGGCGCGGCCGTCGCCTCCCCGCCGCCGCCGCATCAGGGCAATGCCGTCGAGCGGCTGCAGCGCACGAATCAGGACGGCTCCGGGATAACCATCCGCTTCGGTGACCGCGTTCACCAGGTAATGGATGCCGTAGTTCAGATAGACGTAGGCGAAACCAGGCGGGCCGAAGAGCGGCTCGTTGCGCGCCGTGCGTCCGAACGACGCGTGGCAGGCGGGATCGTCTTCGCCGATGTAGGCCTCGGCTTCGACGATGACGCCCGAGGCGAGCCCCTCGCGGGTGCGGTGGACCAGCACCTTGCCGAGGAGCTCCTCGGCGACCGTCAGCGTCGGTCGCGCATAGAAATCGTGCGGGAGCGTGCGGCGGGTGCCGCGTCGCGTCGGATCGGCGCGACGCGGACGACGGTCCACTCCTTCGGGCTTAGCGCGCCGCGTAGGCATTGCTGCGGCCCGCAGCGAGCACCTGCCGCAGCGCCTGCCCCGTGTACGACGCCTCGACCTGCGCCACCTGTTCGGGGGTGCCGGTCGCAATCACGTGACCGCCCCCTTCTCCCCCTTCAGGGCCGAGATCGATCAGGTAATCGGCGGTCTTGACCACGTCGAGGTTGTGCTCGATGACGAGCAGCGTGTGCCCCGCCTCCACGAGCTTCTTGAACGCCGCCAGCAGCTTGGCGATGTCGTCGAAGTGCAGGCCGGTGGTCGGCTCGTCGAGGATATAGAGCAGCCGCTCGCCGCCGAACGATGCGAGGTGCGCCGCAATCTTGATGCGCTGCGCCTCGCCCCCCGACAGCGTCGTCGCCGGCTGGCCGAGACGCAGGTAGCCGAGGCCGATCTCGTCGAGCACCTGCAGGCGCCGCAGAACCTTGGGCGAGGTCGAGAAGAACGCCAGCGCCTCGCGCACCGTCATGTCCAGCACCTGATGGACGTTCCTCCCCTTGTAGCGCACCTCGAGCACCTGCGGCTTGAAGCGCATCCCGTCGCAGTGCTCGCACGGCACGAAGACATCGGCGAGGAACTGCATCTCGACGCGCACTTCCCCTTCGCCCTGGCACGCTTCGCAGCGGCCGCCGGGCACATTGAAGGAGAAATGGCTGGCGGTCAGGCCGCGCGATTTCGCGTCCTTCGTCAGCGCGAACAGTTCGCGGATGGGATCGAAGGCCTTCAGGTAGGTGACCGGGTTGGAGCGGGGCGTCCGTCCAATCGGCGTCTGATCGACCAGCACCACGTCGGTGATGAATTCGAGCCCGAGCAGCTCGCGGAACGACCCGACGCGGCGATCCCAATCGCCCTTGGCCCGCTTGATCGCGGCGTACAACACGTCGTGCACGAGCGTCGATTTGCCCGACCCGCTGACGCCGGTGACGCAGGTCAGCGCGTTGAGGGGAATCTCGATGTCGACGTCCTTCAGGTTGTGCTCTGTCGCACCCTTCAGCCGAATCTTGTGCGACATGCCCTTGCGCCGCGGCGACGGCACCGGGATCGCCAGCTCGTTGCGCAGGTACTTCGCCGTCAGCGATCGCGATTCCTGCAGCAGGCCCGGATAGTCGCCCGAGTAGACGACCTTGCCGCCCTGCTCACCCGCCCCCAGGCCGATGTCGACGACGTGGTCGGCGACGCGGATCATGTCCTCGTCGTGCTCGACGACGAGCACGGTGTTGCCCTGATCGCGAAGCTGTTGAAGGATGTCGATCAGTCGCCGGTTGTCGCGCGAGTGAAGGCCGATGGACGGCTCGTCGAGCACGTAGAGCGTGCCGACCAGCGCCGAGCCGAGCGACGTCGCCAGGTTGATGCGCTGCGACTCGCCGCCGGAGAGCGTCGACGAGAGGCGGTCGAGGGTCAGGTAGTCGAGCCCGACGTCGGCGAGAAACGACAGACGGCGTCGGATCTCCCGCAGCACCTTGTCGGCGACGGCCGTCTCCTTTTCGCCCAGCTGCAGGTCGGCGAAGAACTGCTGCGCCTCGCGCACGGTCAGCGCCGAGACCGCGTCAATCGTGCGGCCGCCCACGCGCACGTCTCGGGCCTCGCGCCGCAGCCGCGCGCCGCCGCAGTCCGGACAGGCGAGGTAGCCGCGGTAGCGGCTCAGGAAGACGCGGACGTGCACCTTGTACTTCTTGCGCTCCAACCACCGGAAGAACCCGCGGATGCCGTCGTAGGCGTCGTCGCCTTCGACGACGAACGTCCGCTCCTCGTCGCTCAACTCGGACCACGGGACGTCGAGCCTGATGCCGGACTTGCGGGCGGCCCGCTTCAGCTCCGCGAGCTGGGCGCGATAATGCGGCTTGCTCCACGGCTCGATCGCCCCGTCGTTGATCGACTTCGAGGCGTCGGGAATGACCAGCGTCATGTCCAGCTCGATGATGTTGCCGAAGCCATGACAGGTCGGGCAGGCGCCGAACGGGTTGTTGAACGAGAAGAGCCGCGGCTGCGGCGTCTCGTAGGCGAGGCCGCAGGGACGGCACTCGAAGCGTTCGGAGAACTCGATGCGGTGGGGATCGGGAACCGGGAATCGGGGATCAAGAGCGCCGGGTTTTTGATCCGTGATCCCTGATCCCTGATCCCCGCCGAGGACCAAAGCAAACGCAGCGCCCCCGCCCTCGCGATACGACGTCTCAATCGAATCGGTGAGCCGGCTCCTGAGGTCGCCTTCGATCTTCACCCGATCGACGATGACGTCGAGCGTCGTGCGCGCCTTCAGGGCCGCGGAATCGATGTCGTCGAAGGGGACGGCGCGGCCATCCACGAGCAGCCGGCCGTAGCCGCGGCGGCGCAGCGCATCGAGCGTCTCGCGGATCGCATCGGCGCTGGTGCCGTTGCGCGACGGCTTCATCACCTCGGCCTCGACGCCTTCGAGCAGCTCGTCCGCCGCATCCGTGTCGGCGGCGGCTTCCTTCGTCGCGGCGGCGGCGATGGCAACAACCGGGATCTGGAAGCCGATCAGGACGCGCGTGTCGGCGGGCAGCGCGGCCAGGCGCGCGGCGACGATCTCGGCGGTCTCGCGCACGACTTCCTGCCCGCACTGACGGCAGAAGGTACGGCCGACGCGCGCGAAGAGCAGACGCATGTAGTCGTGGATCTCGGTCGTGGTGCCGACCGTGGACCGGGGGTTGCGGACGCTGTTCTTCTGCCTGATGGCGATTGCCGGACAGATGCCTTCAATCTTGTCGACGTCGGGCTTCTCCATCCGCTCGAGGAACTGCCGCGCATACGCCGACAGCGACTCGACATAGCGACGCTGACCTTCCGCGTAGATCGTGTCGAAGGCGAGCGACGACTTGCCCGACCCGCTGACGCCCGTAAAGATGACGAGCTTCCCCTGCGGCAGGGTGACATCGACGTTCTTGAGGTTGTGCGTGCGCGCGCCGCGGACGACGAGCGGGCCGCGCGCCGGATGTCGGGCGTCGGGCATGGTTCAGGTGGTCAGTCGAGGGCGCGACTTGAAACCACGAAGGACACGAAGGGCGCGAAGAACAGAAAAACTCTGCCTTCGTGTTCTTCGTGTCTTCGCGTCCTTCGTGGTTCCCGTGGATCCCGTTCTTCGTGCCCTCTGTGACGAATTTCAACGAAACCGTAAGAGAAGAATGGTACTACCGCGGTTCAGCCACCGCAAGCGCGCCGGCATTCCGCGCCACCGATCGCGTGAACACCGCGACGAGCCCGACCGCGGCAAGCGCGCCGGCGAAATCGAATAACGGGACCGTAAGCGGGCCGATCGCCACGTGCGGGTCGCGCAGGAGCGCGACGGCACCCGCGGCGAGCATGATGCGCAACTCGGTCGGGCCGATACCGCCCACCGACATCGTGAAGACGCCGCGCACGGCGGTGGCGAGAAACACCTCGCCAGCGACGAGCAGGTAGCCGATGAGCAACGCGAGCGCGACCACCGGCGTCATGAACGGCGAGCACGCCAGGCCGGCGAACAGCAGCGTCGCCCCGGCGATGTCGAGAACGTGATCGACGTAGAAGCCGTAGCGCGGCCGCTCCATGCGGCGCACGCGCGCCAGCGTGCCGTCGAGACTGTCGCCGAGCCAGTTCAGCGCAAGCGCGACCACTACGAGCCAGAGGGCACGCCGATCCCACCGCGCCGCCGCGAACGCCGCGCCCGCCATCGCCATCGCGAGCAGCGCGAGCGTCGTCAGGTGGTCCGAGTGGATCGCCCGCGGCAACCGCTCGGCGATGAAGATGAGCAGCCGTTTTTCCGGCGCCGCGAGGATGCTTCGATGTTCCCGCACGTGACGCATTGATGACCTCCGATGAGCAATGTGCGAAACGGAAACAATCCGGCTCAGCGGGTCCTCGGCGGCCCGACCCGAGGGGGAACAGGTCGTGCACTGGTCAGGGGAGTATGAAACGCACGGCACCGTGGGCTCTTGCGGCCGGCATCCTGGTGACCGTCGTTACGCTGCTTCTTGCCGGGCCACACGTCCGTGATCGTCGCACCAGCCCAGGCACAGTGCCGCTGGACGCGACCCCCGTCGGCACGTCCGGTCATATGGAAGACTCGCCGGATCCCTACGCCACGGCCGCGATTCTCCACGACCTCGAAACGATGACAGGAGCGGTGGACGAACACGAGCTGATCGGGAGGCGCGTGGACTTTCACGAGAAGGTCGTCGGCGTCGGCGCCTCCGGTGCCTTCTGGATTGGCACGGGCGATAACCGCGAGCTGGTGGTGGCGGGGCGAGACACCCGCACCGGAGATCGGGGCGATGGCGGTGACGCGTCGACGACCGCCGTGATGCCGGTGGCCGGCGGGCAGATGGTCCATGTGACCGGCACGATCGAGCCGGTTCCCTACGCCGAAACACGATCGAGCTGGCGAGTGAGCGACACCCGGCACGGTGCCCTCGACGACGTCAAGGTGTACATCCGAGCCGACAGCGTGACGCCCGACAGCTAGCGCGCGCGAAGCGCTTTGGCGACGACCTTCAGATCCGCCACCAGCGATTCGAACGCCGCTCGTCGTCCTTCGGCGTCGGGCGCGCGCAGCACGGCGGACGGGTGGATGGTCGCGACGACGTAATCCGCCATGGCGCTGGCGAGCACCTTGCCGCGGTTCTGCATCAACTTGAATTGCGGTCCCAGCACCGATTGCGCCGCCGTCGCGCCGAGGCAGACGAGGACGCGCGGCTTCACGGCGCGCAGCTCGGCCTCGAGCCAGGGGCGACAGGCCTTGATCTCGGACACGCGCGGCTTCTTGTGAATGCGCCGCTTGCCGCGCGGCTCCCACTTGAAATGCTTGACCGCGTTGGTGAGGTAGACGTCGCTGCGCGGAATGCCGGCGTCCTCGAGCGCCTTGTCGAGCATGGCGCCCGCCGGGCCGACAAACGGCTCGCCCTGCCGATCTTCCTGATCACCAGGCTGCTCGCCGACGAACATGACACGGGCTTTCGCCGGCCCGGCGCCGAAGACGACCTGTGTCGCGGTCTTGTAGAGGTCGCAGCCGCGGCACCCCGGCGCCGCGGCGCGGAGCGTCCGGACGCTCGTGGTCGTCGGCACGAAGGGGGCCGCCGAGCGGTCGCCGCCCGGATTGGCGTCATCGGGGCTGCCCGTCGTCCGCTTCGCCACATCACACCTCGTGCGTCATGCCCGCCCGAACAGGCCTCCCCGGGGCTCGACCCGATAGGCAGCGCCGCGAACGGCCGCTGCACACGCCGGGGGCCCGATCGCACCGGCCCGAAGTAAAGCGAGTATACTCAGGGCTTTCACAGCGTTCACAACCCAGGAGGTTGAGTGATGCGTGCATTGTTGACCGCAAGTCTCGTCCTCGGCCTCGCCACGGCGGCGATGGCGCAGACGGCAGAACTCAAGGTGGGCGACCAGGCCCCGAACTTCAAGCTGCAGGCGACCGACGGCAAGACCTACCAGCTCTCCGACTTCAAGGGCAAGAAGCCGGTCGTCATCGCGTGGTTCCCGGCGGCGTTCACGCGCGGCTGCACCATCGAGTGCAAGTCGCTGGCGGAGAACGGCGACAAGATCAAGATGTACGACGTGAGCTACTTCATGGCGAGCGTCGACCCGATCGAGAAGAACACCGAGTTCGCCAAGGCGAAGAGCGTCACGCTCGGCCAGGGCGCCAACCAGCAGGTGGTTGAGAAGAAGGAAGCCGACTTCCCGCTGCTGAGCGATCCGACCAAGGAAACGGCGAAGGCGTACGGCGTGCTCAACGAGCGCGGCGTCGCGAACCGCTGGACGTTCTACATCGACAAGAACGGCAAGATCTCCTACATCGAGAAGACGGTGAAGCCCGAGACGTCGGCCGAAGACATGATCGGCAAGCTGGCCGAGCTCAAGGTGCCGATGAACCACGGCGGCACCAAGTAACACTTCGGACGACATCCCTCCTGAGTTGACCGACTGATCCGGAGCCGCGCGCTCCGGATCAGCTTCCCGCCCGTCTCGATCCCGTTTTGCATGTCTTTCAGGGATGGAGAAAATTCCGCTACAGATCAGGTCGGCTCTCCTCGCCGCCCTCGTGGCGCTGGCGGCTGGGGCGCCGACTTCGGCGATCGAGTCGACGATCTTCGAAACCGCCGTGCGCGGTTACCCCGTGCTCCGCGACGCCAGCGGCCGCCGCATCGCCGACGGCAACTTCGTGCAGTGGATCGAGAAGGATCGCCTGCACGTCCAGATCACCTACGTCGCCGACAACGGCCGGCGCATGGAAGAGGCGATCGTCCTGCGTCAGCGTCCGCAGCTCACGCAGGACAGCTGGCAGTGGCGCGAGCTCGAACGCGGCAAGCCGGTGCGCACCTTTGCCGTCAACCTCGTCACCGGCGCCGCGACCGCGACCAAGCTCGAAAAGGGTGAGATGAAGCGCTGGTCCGACACTGTGGACGTCGAGCGCGGCACAACGTTCGCCGGCTTCGGCTTCACGATGGCGGCCAAGGCGCTGCGCGCCCGGCTCGTCAAGGGCGAGACGATCGACCTCAAGGCGGTCGGCTTCACGCCGGAACCGAAGGTGGTGACCGTCGCGCTCTCGTACGGCGGACGCGACACCATCCGCATGTCCGGGCGCACTATCCCGGCCGACCACTACGTGGTGCACCCGAAGATCCCGGCCGTCGCGAAGCTGTTCGTCAAGGTGCCCGACGCGCACATCTGGCTGACGCCGCCGCCGGCGGGGTTCCTGCGCTACGAAGGGACGCTTGCCGAGCCGAGTGACGCGATGATCCGGATCGATCTGCTGCCGGGCGGGCCGAGCGAGGCGGCGACACCGGTCGCCACCAGCGGCACGCGCAAGGAGTGATGAAAGGACGTTGCGCCGCGAGGCGGGGAGAGCCCGCCTCGGGCGACGGTCAGGCCGAGCGCGACAGCTGCGGCAGCGTGTCCGCCGCTTTCTTGCCGTAGCAGTCGGGACAGAGGCCGACCGAGGAGGTCGTGTTCTTGCGCTGCTGCAGGAACTGGTCGATCGAGATCCACTCACCGTTGACCGACACGCGCCGGCACCACGCACACATCGTCAGCATGTGCGACAGGCGCTGGATGCGCACGATCGCCTCGCGCAGCACGCCTAGCACCGTGATGAACAGGCACAGCGCCGCCACCACCTTGATCGAGAACTCGTAGGGGCGGATCGGCTTGAGCATCGCGCCGAACGAGCGCGCGGGGAGATCCCAGTATTCGTCGAGCGCGAAGATGACGATGAGGCCGATGAAGCCGGCGACGGCGAGCGTGATGATGGGGGGCAGGTAGCTGGTGTGGCCTGCGCGGCGGCCGTGCGCGTGGTGAATCTGGCCGCTCATCTCACCTCCAGCGGTCTGGAGAACGCCGGGCCGAGCGTCGTCTGGCAGTCGGGACACATCCCGTGCGTCGTTTCCAGCGAGTCGCGGGATTCGACGAACAACTCGAATTCCATCCAGCGTCCCTCGTCGCCGACGCGCTGGCAGGCGGCGCAGAGAATCAGCAGCGACTCGAGGTAGGCAAGGCGGCGGAACGTCAGCCAGGAGACGCCGGTGACGGCGGCGCCGAGGAGGAGGACACAACCGGACTCGATGGCCACCTCGACGGGTCTCCACGTGGTCGGCTCGGCGCCGAGGACCATGTGCGGCAGGTCGAGGTATTCGTTCACCCAGATGAGGAGGGCGACGAAAATAAACCCCAGCGCCTCCAGGAGGAGGGCTTCCGTGACCGCGCGGGACCGCATCTGCATGAGGAAATCAGAGTCGTTGGTACTTATCGGCAGAATCGCGGCGGGCTTTGGACCCTGCTACAATCAGCAGTCCGACACGTTCCTTCCCACGCCGGCGTAGCTCAGTTGGTAGAGCGGCTGATTCGTAATCAGCAGGTCCGCGGTTCAAGCCCGCGCGCCGGCTCCACTTTTTTTGGACAAAGCCAACTCAGGCAGATGCCCTCGGAGCGCTTCTGAGGGAGAGATTGGTGCGTCGCCACACTTAGTGCTCTTGCGGCGGCATCGGATGAATGATGGGCCGTCCGTCAACCGCACAATGCTGGCACTGGTAGCGCGACACGTGCATGTGTCCCGACGACACCGGCATGGCGCACCAGCCTTCACCGATCCATCGCGGATCGCTCGCCATCGGGGCGTGCTGTTCGCAGGCGACTTCTCCGCGAATGGACGGTGACGCCGAGATGGAGCGGGTAGTCGCAGGCTTCGGCGAGGCCCTGATAGGCCGCGACGGCGAGGAAGACGTCGCTCGCCTTCACGGAGATCTTGAATTCGCGGAAGTCGTGGTCCTCGAGAATCTTGGCGTGGTTGAGCGCGCTCTCGACCATCGCCTCGGGACACGGCTCACCTTTCCAGCACAGTGGGATCCGAAGCTTGGAATTCACGTGACTTGAAGTCGCG
>JADMIO010991031.1_pt1 | contig 27564 bp, 18 predicted proteins | sample 8958161 | NCBI WGS metagenome assembly JADMIO01 (sample SAMN16585339, study PRJNA669376) | soil metagenome | isolation source: Crop rotation soil | place: USA: Cullars Rotation, Alabama | collected 2011
TCCTGTTCCCGCTCGCGCTGCGCCGCATCTTCGCCGCCATCGGCCGGGACCTCGACGCCGACGTGCCGATGGTCCGCCTCGACCCGCAGTACCACCTCGTGTTCGGGTCCGGCGGCGACCTCCGGGCGTCGCCGAACATCACCCGGCTCGAGCGCGAGGTGGCCAAGCTGTCGCCGGCCGACGCCGTGAATCTTCGCCGGTTCATGGCTGACAACCGGGAAAAGCTGGACCGATTCCAATACTCGCTGGAGAACCCGTTCCTCGGCTGGCGGTCCGTTGTGCTTAATTGGTCGCTGCTGAAAATGCTGCCGCTTTTGCGGCCGTGGCTGTCCCTCGACCGGGAACTGGGCCGCTACTTCCAGGATCCGCGGGTGCGGCTGGCGTTCTCGTTCCAGTCGAAATACCTGGGGATGTCGCCGTTCAACTGCCCGAGCCTGTTTTCCATCCTGTCGTTCCTGGAGTACGAGCACGGCGTCTACCACCCCGTCGGCGGGTGTGCCGCCGTCACCGAACGGATGGCCGACATCGCCGCGGACATGGGCGTGGACGTCCGGCTCGGCGAGGAGGTGAAGGAAGTTCAATTCCAGGGCCGGCGCGCGGCCGGCGTGCGGACGGCGGCCGGCACCTACGACGCCGATGCACTCGTCATTAACGCGGATTTCGCCGAGGCCATGACGCGACTGGTGCCGGACCGCCTCCGCCGCCGGTGGACGGACCGGCGGATCGAGCGGAAGAAGTTCTCCTGCTCGACGTTCATGCTGTACTTGGGCGTGGGGGGGCTGTACGACCGGCTGGCGCACCACACGATCTACATGGCCAAGGACTACGAGCGGAACCTGCGGGACATCGAGACCGACCATGTTTTGTCCGACGACCCCTCGCTCTACATCCAGAACGCCTGCGTCACCGACCCGTCGCTCGCTCCGCCGGGGATGAGTACCCTGTACGTCCTGGCCCCCGTCACGCACCTGCACCCGAACGTCGATTGGGCGAAGGAACGAGAGCGCTTTCGCGACGTGGTTCTGCGGCAGCTTGAACGATTCGGCCTGACCGACCTGCCGCGGCGCATCCGGTACGAGAAGGTCGTGACGCCCGTGGACTGGAACCGCACGTACGCCGTCTACCGCGGGGCGACGTTCAGCATGGCCCACAGTTTGCGGCAGATGCTCCACCTGCGGCCGAACAACCGCTTCGAGGACCTGGACGGCGTCTACCTCGTCGGCGGCGGGACGCACCCGGGCAGCGGCCTGCCGGTGATCTTCGAGTCGGCGCGGATCAGTGCCAGACTGCTACTCGACGACCTGGGCCTGGACCGGACGTGGATCGACGTGCCGAGTACGTTAGCGGTGCCGGAGTACGTCGGATAGCGGCGGAGTGACCACTGATGGCGGCGTCGGCGGACAGAGTTGGGGTTATCGGCGGCGGCCTGGGCGGCTTGGCGGCGGCCTGCACACTAGCCGCCCGCGGCCACCCGGTCACGCTGTTCGAGGCGAACGACTGGCTCGGCGGCAAGGCGGCCGTGCTGAGCGAGGCCGGCTACCGCTTCGACATGGGGCCGACCATCTTCACGGTCCCGGCCGTCCTCGAACGCATCTTCGCCGAGGCCGGCCGACGGGTCGAGGACTACCTCGACCTCGTCCCGCTCGACCCGCAGTGGCGGTGCTTCTATCCCGGCGGCGCGGTGCTGGACCTGCACGCCGACGCCGGCCGGATGGCGGGCGAACTCGACCGCTTCGCCCCCGGCAGCGCGGCCGGCTACTGGCGGTTCCTCGACCTGTCCGAACGTCTGCACGGCATCTCGGACCGCTTTTTCTTCTGGCGGTCCGTCGGCGGCCTGCGCGACGTCTTCGACCTGAAGAACTCGTTCAGCGCCAAGACGCTCGGCGACGTGCTGGCCATGCGGATGGGCAAGACGGTCGGCCGGACGGTTCGGGAGTTTGTCCCGGACCGTCGCGTGGCCCAGATGCTCGACCACTTCACGCAGTACGTCGGGTCGTCGCCGGACGCCTCGCCGGCCGTGCTGTGCGGCATCGCCCACATGCAGACGGCCGGCGGCGTCTGGTACCCGCGCGGCGGCACCCGGGCCGTGCCCGAGGCGCTGGCGAAGTTGGGTGGCGAACTCGGCGTGGACCTGCGGCCCGGCACCGGCATCCGCCGCATCGTGCTCGACGGCCGCGGGGCGGTCACGGGCGTGGAGACGGATGGCGGTGAGCGGGTGCCGCTGCGGGCGGTCGTGTCCAACATGGATTCGGTGCGGACGCACCGGGAACTGCTCTCCGACGGCCGGCCGACCCGCCGCTTCCTCCGCCGCCGCAAATACGAACCGGCCTGCTCGGGCGTCGTCCTGTACCTCGGCCTCGATCGGGCCTACGACCAGTTGTTGCACCACAACTTCGTCTTCTCCGCCGACCCGCACGCCGAGTTCGACGCCATCTACAACCGCGGCGAACCGGCCCCGGACCCGACGTGCTACGTCGCCGCCCCGGCCCGGACCGAGCCGGCAGTCGCCCCGCCCGGCGGGGAGGCCCTCTACGTCCTCGTCCACACGCCGTACCTCCGGTCGCATCACGACTGGAAACGGATGCTGCCCGAGTACCGAACGGTCATCCTGAAGAAGCTGGCGGACACGGCCGGCATGACCGACCTCGAAGGCCGCATCCGCTTCGAGGCGCACCTGACGCCGCAGGACATCCACGACCGCTACCGCGTCCTCGACGGGGCGATCTACGGATTGGCCAGCCACGGCCGCTGGCTCGGGGCGTTCAAGCCGGCCAACCGCTGCCCCGACGTGCCCGGCCTGTATCTTGCCGGGGGGGCCGCCCACCCCGGGCCGGGGATGCCGATGGTCCTCATGTCCGGGTGGATCGCCGCCGATACGCTCGACCGCGACGGCGTCGCCCCGGCCCGCGAACGGCCCGCGGCCGTGGGGGCCGTGCCGTGACCGCAACTGCCCGGCGCCGGCGGTTGGCGGCCGGGGCGTTACCGCCGCGGTGGCCGTGGCTGTTCGCCCTGTTCCGCCGCTACGCCCGCCGGTACGCCGCCAAGCATTTGCACGCTATCCGCGTGGCGCAAACCGGGCGGCCGCCGCCCCGGCTCGACGGGCCGTGCGTCGTCGTCCTCAACCATCCGTCCTGGTGGGACCCGCTGGTTTGCTTCGTGTTGTCGGACCTGTTCCCCGGTCGGGTGGACTGGGCCCCAATGGAGGCCGCCGGCTTGCGGCGGTACCGCTTCCTGGCGCGGGCCGGCCTGTTCGGCGTCGAGGCCGGCACGGCCCGCGGCGCGGCCGAGTTCCTGCGGACCGCGAACGCGATCTTGGACGACCCGGCGGCGACGCTGTGGATCACCGCCCAGGGCCGATTCGCCGACGCCCGGGAGCGGCCGGTGCGGCTGCGGTCCGGGGTCGGACACTTGGCGGCCGGGTTGAAGCGGGGCGTCATTCTCCCGCTGGCCCTGGAATACCCGTTCTGGGGCGAGAGGACGGCCGAGGCACTGGCCTACTTCGGCGAGCCGGTGGCCGTGTCCGATCACCCGGGCTGGTCGGCCGCGGACTGGACCGATGCCGTGGCCCGCGCATTGGAACGGACACAGGATGCGCTGGTCGCGGAGGCTTGCCGGCGCGACCCGGCCCGGTTCGACGTACTGGTGCAGGGACAGGCCGGCGTGGGCGGCGTGTACGACGGGTGGCGGCGCATCAAGTCGTGGGCCCGGGGCGAGCGGTTCCGGGCGGAACACATGCCGGGCGATGACCCGGCCCGGTAGTGACTCGCCATGCTCCTTACAGTCATCGCCGCGGCTGCATTGGTCTTGGCCGCCGTCCCCGCGCTTCTCTACGCCGTTAACGTCTTCCTCTACCGCCCGCCGCCTCCGGCCGGTTCGGCCCGCCCGGCCGTTTCTATCCTGTTCCCCGCCCGGAATGAGGAGCGGTCGATTGGCTTGGCCGTGAAAGCCGCCTTGGCCGCGACGGGGGTCGAAATCGAGGTCATCGTCCTCGACGACCAGTCCGACGACCGCACCGCCGAGGTCGTTCGGGACATTGCCGCACGGGACGGCCGGGTGCGGCTCGTCGGGTCGGGGTCACTGCCGGCCGGCTGGTGTGGCAAGCCGTTCGCCTGCCGCCAACTCGCCCGGCTCGCCCGCCACCCGCTGCTCCTGTTCGTGGACGCCGACGTGCGCCTCGCCCCGGACGGGCCGGCCCGGCTGGCCGCGTTCCTCGACGCGTCCGGTGCGGCACTGGTAAGCGGCTTCCCCCGGCAGGAAACGGGGACGCTGGCGGAGAAGTTGGTCCTCCCGCTCATGCACTTCCTCCTGCTGGGGTATCTGCCGCTCCCGTGGATGCGGCGCACCCGGCACCCGGCGTTCGGGGCCGGGTGCGGGCAGTTGTTCCTCGCCCGTCGCGCCGACTACGACGCCGCCGGCGGACACGCGGCCGTGCGGGCGTCGCTACACGACGGCCTGACGCTGCCGCGGGCCTTTCGCCGGGCCGGCCTGCGGACCGACCTGTGTGACGCCACGCCGATCGCGACGTGTCGGATGTACCATTCCGGTTCGGACCTGTGGTACGGCCTGGCGAAAAATGCCCGCGAAGGACTGGGCCATCCGAAGGCGATCGTCCCGTGGACGATTGCTCTGTTCGGTGGCCACGTCCTGCCATTCGGACTGCTTGGTGCGGCGGCTTGGCTGGACCCTCTAACCGCCGCGCTCGCGGCCGGGGCGGCGGCGCTGTCGTACCTGCCGCGGCTCGACGCCGCTTTACGGTTCCGGCAATCGTGGCTCGGGGCGGCCCTGCACCCGGTTGGGGTGGCGGTCCTATTGGCCATCCAGTGGTACGCGACGGCCCGGGCGTGGGCCGGCCGGCCGGTCGGGTGGAAGGGCCGCCGGCACCCCGGGTGCGGGGCCGGGTCTACGACTTGACCGGGTCCGCTTGCGGCGCGGCGCCGGGCGGCGGCACTTCAGTCGCCGCCGCCGGGGCCAGCGGCTCGGGGTCGGACATCATCTGTGGTGCTTCGGCCCGCTTCGCCCGCAGGACATCCCTCACTTCGTCCCGCCAGCGCGCGGACGACAGGCGGAACGTGAGGCCGGCGAGGACGCACATCAGGCCGCCGACCCGCATCGTGGCGACGACGCCGACGGCGCTCGCCACGGCGCCGACCATCAGGCTGCCGAGCGGGGCCATGCCGAGGAAGGCCATTGAGTAGAAGCTCAGGACCCGGCCGCGCTTGTCCTCGTCGGCGTACGCCTGGAGGAGCGTGTTGCACGAGTTCAGGAGCACCAGGAACGAGAAGCCGGCCCCGAAGAGCAGTAGCACGGCCGGCCAGAACCCCGGCCGCAGCGAGAACCCGGTCAGGCACAGCCCGGCCGTCACCGGGGCGACGGCGATCCGCGTCAGCGCGCCTTTCAGCCCCTGCCACGCCAGGTAAACGCCGGCCGCGAACGCCCCGACGCCGGGGGCGGTCATCAGCCAGCCGTACGTCTCCGCCGTCCCGTCCAGGACGTTCTGGGTGTAGACGGGCAGGAGCAGAGAGTACGACAGGCCGAACAGGCTGACGAGGCTGACCGCCAGCAGCACGGACCGGATCGGCGGCGAGCCGGTCACGTACCGGAACCCCTCCCGCAGCCCGTGCAGGAGCGGCTCCCGGTGCGTCGGCCGCTGCCGCGGGTCGAGCCGCATGGCCCAGAGGGCGGCCAGGACGGCGGCGAAGCTGACGGCGTTGGCCAGGAAGCACCCGCCCTCGCCGGTGAAGTAGATGAGTTGGGCCGCCAGGGCCGGCCCGAACAGTCGGGCGCCGTTCACCATCGACGAGTTCAGGGCGATGGCGTTGGACAGGTCCTCGCGGTCGGCGAGCATGTCGCCGAGAAACGTCTGCCGGGCGGTCATGTCGAAGGCGTTGATGGCGCTGAGCGTCAGGTTCAATAACACCAGGCTCCAGATCTGGACGCGGCCGGTCAGGACCAGGGCCGCCAGGGCGAACGCCTGGAGCATGGCCAGGGTCTGCGTGGCCAGGAGCAGGCGGTGGCGGTTGACGCGGTCGGTGACGACGCCGGCCAGCGGCGGCAGGAAGAAGCTCGGCAGCTGCGCCGAGAAGGCGACGAGGCCGAGGGCGAGTTCGGACTGCGTGAGCCGGTGGACGAGCCAGGGCATGGCCGTGGACTGCGTCCAGGTGCCGACGAGGGAGAGGGTCTGGCCGGCGAAGAAGAGGCGAAAGTTGCGATGCCGCAGCGCTCGGAGGATCGACCGGCCGGGCATGAGTTGAAACTCGCTCGACGCCGCGACCCGAGTCTGCGAGGGGAGCGCTCTCGCCGCGAGCGCTCCCCTCGCAGACTCGGGTCGCGGCGTCGCTCACTTCGGTGGCAATGCCGCCCCCAGCACGTCGCCGATCCGCTCGGCGAAGATCACGGCCGTGTCCTTGCGGACCTCGTCCGGCAGTTCGCGGAGGTCTTTCGCGTTGGCCTGGGGCAGAATGACGCGGCGGATGCCGGCCCGCCGCGCTCCCAACACCTTCTCCTTGACCCCGCCGATCGGCAGCACCAGCCCGGACAGGGTGATCTCGCCGGTCATGGCCGTGTCGCTGCGGGCCGGGCGGTTCGTGTACAGCGACGCCAGCGCCGTCACCAGCGCCACCCCGGCCGACGGGCCGTCCTTCGGCACCGCCCCGGCCGGGACGTGGATGTGGACGCCGTTCTCCTTGAACACCGCCGGGTCGATGCCGAGCTGGTCGGCGTGCGCCATCACGTACGTCTGCGCCGCCCGGGCCGACTCCTGCATCACCTCGCCGAGCTGGCCGGTGATCCGCAGCTCGTGGCTGTGCGGCAGCAGGCTCGCCTCGACGTACAGGATTTCGCCGCCGGCCTCGGTCCAGGCCATGCCGGTGGCTACGCCCGGCGGCAAGTCCTTCCGCCCTTCCTCCGGGAGAAACACCTCCGGCCCGAGCAGGTCGGGGAGTTGGTCCGGCCCGATCGTCACGGTTTGCGATTCGCCCTGCGCGAACCGGAGCGCCTCTTTCCGCAGCAGCCGGCCGATGGCCCGCTCCAGGTTGCGGCACCCGGCCTCGCGGGTGTACCGACGGATGACCCGGTGGAGGGTGTCGTCCGGGATGACGACTTGCTCGGCCGTCAGGCCGACTTCGCTCAGTTGCCGCGGGATCAGGTACCGCCGGGCGATCTGCTCCTTCTCCTCCTCGCTGTAGCCGGACAGGCGGAGAACCTCCATGCGGTCGAGCAGCGGCCGCGGCACCGGGGCGAGGTCGTTGGCCGTGGCGATGAAGAACACTTTCGACAGGTCGAACGGCAGGTCCAGGTAGTTGTCGCGGAACGTGTGGTTCTGGGCCGGGTCGAGGATTTCCAGGAGCGCCGACGTCGGGTCGCCGCGGAAGTCGCGGCCGACCTTGTCCACCTCGTCGAGCATGAGCAGCGGGTTATTCACGCCGGCCCGGCGGACGGCCTGGATGATGCGGCCGGGCATGGCGCCGATGTACGTCCGGCGGTGACCGCGAAGCTCCGACTCGTCGTGCATCCCGCCCAGGCTGAGTCGCTCGAACTTCCGGCCCAGTGCCCGGGCGATCGACTGCCCCAGAGACGTTTTGCCGACGCCCGGCGGGCCGACGAAGCACAGGATCGGCGCCTTCGCCTTCGGGTTCAGCTTCAGGACCGCGAGTTGTTCGAGGATGCGCTCCTTGATCTCAGACAGTCCGTAGTGGTCCTCGTCGAGCACCTGCCGGGCGTGGGCGAGGTCCAACACGTCGGCCGTGGCCTTCCGCCACGGCAGCTCGAGGACCAACTCCAGGTACGTCCGCGCCACCTGGTGGTCGGGGGCCTGCGGCGGGAGTCGTTCCAGGCGGTCCAGCTCGCGGTCCGCCTCCTTACGAACGTCGTCCGGCAGGTCGGCCTCCTGGACCCGCTCGCGCAGTGCGTCCACGTCGGCCTTGTCGGGATTCTTCTCGCCCAACTCGTCCTGGATGGCCCGGAGCTGCTGGCGGAGGATGTACTGCCGCTGCTCCTTGCTGATCTCCGTCTGCGCCTGGTTGGCGATCTGCCGGCGCAGCTCCAGCACCTGGACCTCGTGCCGCAGGTAGTCGTTGACCAGCCGCAGGGCTTCGTGCCGGGTCGGGGCTTCGAGGACGGCCTGTTCCTTGACGACGTCCAGCCCGAGCATCGACGAGAGCAGGTAGGCCAGCCGGAGCGGGTCGGGGGTTGAGGCCAGCATCTGTTGGACGTTACCCGCCCCGGCCTGCGGCTGGGCCAGTTCGACCGCCTTGGCGGCCAACTCGAACACCGTCCGCTGGAGGGCCTCCACTTCCGTGCCGCCGTCGGTGGGGGGCGGCACGGCTTCGACGCGGGCCTTCAGGAACGGCTCGACCTGGTCGAACGCCATCAGGCGGACGCGCTCCAGCCCTTGGACGAGGATTTCGATGGCCTCCTCGCCCCGGTTCATCCGCTTGATGACGGCCCGGGTGCCGACGACGTACAAGCCGTCGGGGACGGCCGGGTCGTCGGCGTCGGTCCGCTGGGCGACCAGGACGAGGGTCTTGTCCTCGCTGGCGAGGGCGGCCTCGACGGCCGCGACGGAGTTGGGCCGGCCGACGCCCAACGGCAGGAACAGGGTCGGGAACAGGACGGTGTTCTTGAGCGGCAGGACGGGCAGGGCGAGGGCCGGGGCGGGCGGGTCGGCCGGCGGACCGTCGGAGGCCACGGCGGGCAGGTCGGCCTGGGCTTCCGGCGTCACGCGCGGCCCTCCCTCTGGATGCGGACGAGCACCATGCCGTCGCGGAATTCGGTTTCGATTCGCGCCAGCTCCAGGTCGCCGGGCAGTTCCACTTGGCGCTCGAACCGGCTGTAGGCGATCTCCATGTGGACCTGCCGACACCCCGGTTCCAAGCAACAATCGCGCCGCCGGCCGCGGACCCGCAGCGCCCGGCCGCGGACGGCGAACTCCACGTCCTCCCGGCGGACGCCGGCCAACTCGAACTTGACGAGCCAGCCGTCGGGGGTGCGGTAGACGTCGGTCGCCGGCCGCCACTCCGGCGCCCGTTCGGCTTCGGTCGAGAACAGGAGGGAGACGAACCGGACCGTGTCGCCGCGCATCGCCGGACTCCCACTCTCGGCCCCGCGGGCCGGTTGTCACACGTCCAGTTCGTCCGCCTCGGCGTAGGCCGCCTTCTCCATGATGAAGCGGAACCGGCTGGCCGGGTCCTTGCCGAGCAACTCGACGAACGTCTTATCGGCGTCGAGGGTCGAGTCGATCTGGATCTTCAGGAGGGTCCGCCGGCGCGGGTCGAGGGTGGTCTGGCCGAGCACCTTGGCGTCCATCTCGCCGAGGCCCTTGAACCGCGTCACCTCCGGCTTGGCGTTCGCCCGCAGCCCGGACAGGATGTCCTCCTTGTGGGCGTCGTCCCGCGCCCAGTGCGTCTCCTTGCCCACGTCAATTCTATAGAGCGGCGGCTGGGCGATGTACACGTGCCCCTTGCGGATCAGGTCGGTCAGGTGCCGGAACAGGAACGTCATGAGCAGCGTCGAGATGTGGTAGCCGTCGGCGTCGGCGTCCATGAGCAGGATGATCTTGCCGTACCGCAAGCCCTCGATGTTGAACTTCTCCCCGGCCCCGGTGCCGATCGCGGAGACGAGGTCGTTCAACTCGGTGTTCGACATCACCCTGCCGAACGGCAGCCCCTCGGCGTTCAGGATTTTCCCCCGCAGCGGCAGGACGGCCTGGAAGCGGGCGTCGCGGCCCTGTTTTGCACTCCCGCCGGCGCTGTCGCCTTCGACGATGAACAACTCGGTCTCGTCCAGGTCGGTCGAGCGGCAGTCGGCGAGCTTGCCGGGTAGGTTCAGCCGGCGGCTGGTGGCGCTCTTGCGCTTCACCTCCGTGGCCGCCTCGCGCGACGCCAGTCGGGCCTTGGCCGCCAGGACGATCCGGCCGACGATCTGGTCGGCGGCCGTCGAGTTGTTGTTCAGCCACGTCTCCAGGGCCGGGCGGATGACCGACTCGACGGCGGCGGTCATCTCCGGGTTGTTCAGCCGCTCCTTCGTCTGCCCCTGGAACATCGGCTCGCGGACGAACACGCTCAAGACGCCGACGACGCCCTCGCGGATGTCGTCGGCCGTGATGTCCAGCCCCTTGACCTTGATCTCGTGGGTGGCGATGTAGTTGCGGATCGCCTTGACGATCCCACCCTTGAAGCCGCTTTCGTGCGTCCCGCCGGCCGACGTGCGGATGCCGTTGACGTAGGACCGGATCGATTCGTCGGTGGCCTCCGTCCACTGGAGGACGGCCTCCATCTTCTCGCCGTTGGCCCGGGCGACGTGGAAGGCGGCCTCGGTGACGGTCGGCTTCTGGCCCTCCTGGACGAGCCGGCCGAGGAACTCCGGCAGCCCGCCGGGGTGGGCGAGGTCGAACGATTCGCCGGTGGCGTCGTTCTTGAAGGTGATCTTCAGCCCGCTGTGGATGTAGGCCATGTCCTCCAGGTGGGCCTTGATCACGTCCGGGTCGAAGCGGGTGGTCTTGAAGATCGTCTCGTCCGGCTGGAAGTAGATGGTGGTGCCGTGGCCGCGCGGGGCCGGGCCGACCTTCTCCAGCTTCGTCGTCGGCGTGCCCTTGGCGTAGGACTGGGTCCACTCGAACCCGTCGCACTTGATCGTGGCGACGAGCTTTTTCGACAGGGCGTTGACGACGGACGAGCCGACGCCGTGCAGGCCGCCGGAGTGGATGTAGGTGCCGCCCTCGCCGAACTTCGCCCCGGAGTGCAGGGTGGTCAGGATCAACTCCAGGGCCGGCCGCTTGTGCTTGGGGTGGAGGTCCACGGGGATGCCGCGGCCGTTGTCGGTGACGGTGACGGCGTCGCCGGACTTGTGGAGCGTGACGGTGATGGCGTCGGCGTACCCGTTCAGGTACTCGTCCACGGCGTTATCGACGATCTCCCACACGAGGTGGTGTAGGCCCTTGCCGTCGGTCGAGCCGATGTACATCGACGGCCGCTTGCGGACCGGCTCGAGGCCCTCCAGAACGGTGATGTCGGCGGCGGTATATTTCGTGGCGGTGGCGGTCATGGGAACTCGGGAAGGATGACGGTCGGACCGGATCACGGCTTGCGGAATACGTTCCTCACCCGCCGGGCGAGGCGGGCGGTGAAGGAGGCGGGCGACCAGTACATCTTCGCCTTGGTGCAGCGGAACACCGGCCGCTGCCGCTCGTTGAGGGCCGGCGGGCCGCGCCGCTCCTCGGGCAGCATCAGCGCCAGGCCCAAGCCGCCCCACATCTCGCGCTTCGAGATCACCGACCCGGTGGTCAGGTCGAGTTCGACGGCATGGACGTAAGGGCTCGACGCCCAGTCGGCGCGGGCGATGCCGCTCCGCACGCGCGGGTTGAACGTGTCGTGGAACAGGACGTACAGCGGGCAGCGCGGGCGGTACGTCAGCAGGCTCCGGACGTCGGTGCGGACGCCCGACTCGACGTGGTCGCCGTCGATCAGGATGAACCCGACCTTCGCCCCCTCGCGGCCGAGGCGGTCGAGCAGGGCCGGGAACGTGACGGCCGAGTCGCCGGTGACGAACTCGACGTTCGGGAACCGGCCGGCGAGTCTGCGGTGGCACGCCGGGTCGATGTCGAGGGTGAACACCCGCTTGGCGAAGTGGGCGATCACTTGCAGGCTGCCGCCGCCGGCCGTCCCGACCTCAATGGCGCAGTCCGGCCGGAGCCGCTCCAGCAGCGCGTAAAGGGCGAACTTATCGACCGGGTCCATCATCCACTCGGGCAGCGGGTCGGGGCTGACGTCGCGCAGGATGAGGTCGAACACCGGGCCGTTCAAGGGGCTGCCGGTGTTCGTCCACGGTGTGCCGCTGGCGCTGCCGCTCATTGACCGCTCGCCCTCCGTTCGGTGGGGGTTACGGAAACAGGCCGCCGTGCCCGCCTCCCGCCTCCGCGTGGCCGTTGCGCTCCGGCTTGGCCGGCTTGCCGCCGTCGAGAGCCTCCCAGTCCACGAGCTGGATCGGCGGCGGCACGACCCGGGCCAAGTCGGCCCGCTTGACGATCTCGTACCCCTTGCCGCCGCGGTGCGTAGCCGGGTAGGCGCCGCGGCGGATCTCCTTCCGCACGCCGCCGGTCGTCTCCACCACCAGGGCGTCGAACCGGTTGCCGCTCAGCGCCCCGCCCAGGCACACGTCGCCCTTGCCGAGCTTGATGCCGATCACGCCCTTGCCGGTGCCGGCCAGCACGTTCACCTCCGCGATCGGGAAGTGGACCACGTGCCCGCCGCGGGACGCCAGGAACATGCTCTCCTCATTCGTCCCAGGCACGGTGGCCAGTACGACCTTGTCGCCGTCCGCCAAGCGGACAAACCGCCGGCCACTCCTGGTGGAGGCGGTGCGGAACGGGGCCAGGGGCGTCCGCAGCACCATGCCGGCGGAGGTAGCCACCAGCACATACGGCCCCGGCGGGTCGCCCTTCGCGCCCTTGACCTCGGCCGGGACGAACCGCTCGTCGGTGGTCACGGCGTTGACGGTCCGCACCCGGTCGGCCAGCTTGAAGAATTTCGTAACCGGCTCGCCGTAGCCCGTGCTGGCCGGGATTTCGTTCATCCGCAGGGTGTAGGCCGACCCGTCGTCGGCGAAGAAGACGACGTGGTCGAGCGTGTTGCCGGGCACGACGGCGATGACCTCGTCACCCTCCCGGACGCGGGTCGTTTCCACGCTCGTCAGCCGGCCGACGCGCTTCACCCACCCGTCGCGGGTGAGGACGACGTTGGTGTTCTCCCGGAGGATGTACGCCTCCTCGTCGAACTCCAGCACGTCCTCGTCCGTGGCCATCCGCGTCCGCCGACGGTCGCCGAACTTCTCGCCGATGGCGTCCAGCTCGCCCTTGACCACGCCCCACAGCTTCGCCTTGGACTTCAGGATCGCCTCGATCCGGGCGGCCTCGGCCTTCTTGTCGCGCAGCTCGTCGAGGATGCGCTGGATCTCCATCTGGGCGATTTTGTAAAGCTGGGCGTCGAGGATGGCGGTCGTCTGCTCCTCGTCCAACTTAAACGCCTTCATCAGCTTCTCGGCCGCGTCCGCCTTGCCGCTCGACTCGCGGATCAGCCGGATCGCCTTGTCCAAGGCGTCGAAGATGATCGCGAACCCTTCGAGGATGTGGATGCGGCGGCGGAGCTGTTCCAACTCGAACTCGAACCGCCGGCGGACGGTGGCGAACCGGAAGTCGAGGAAGTGGCGGAGGACGCCCTTGAGGCCGAGCCGCTCCGGCCGCAGCCGGCCGTCGGGCGACCCAGCTTCGCTGGGTACCCCGGGCACCAGGCAGGTCATGTTGTACGCGAAGTTCTGCTGCAGGGCCGTGTGCTTGTAGAAGTATGCCATCACGACGTTCGGGTCGGCGTCCGGGCGGATCTCCAGGCCGATCCGCAGCCCCTCCTTCTCGTTCGACTCATTCGTCAGGCTCAGCACTTGCGGCAGCTTGCGGTCGGCGATGATCGCCCCCATGTCGGACTCGAGCTGCCCCTTGACGACGCCGTAAGGGATCGACGTGATGACGATCTTCGGCCGCTTGCCCTCCTCCAGCTTCCACTCGCCCTGCACCTTGATCGTGCCCTGGCCCTCTTCGTAGATGCGGCGCAGGGTGGTCCGGTCGCCGACGATCTTGCCGCCGAGGGGGAAGTCCGGGCCTTTGACCCGCTCCATCAGTTGGGCCGTCGTGGCGTCGGGGTGGTCGATCAGGTGGACGGCCGCCCGGCAGACTTCGCCCAGGTTGTGCGGCGGGATGTTGGTCGCCATGCCGACGGCAATGCCGGTGACGCCGTTGACCAGCAGGTTCGGGAACTGGGCCGGCAGGACCACCGGCTCCTGCGCCGTGTTGTCGTAGTTCGGCCGCGTGTCCACGACGCGCTGGCGCAACTCGCTCAGCAACGTATCGGCGGCGGCCGCGAGCTTCGCTTCCGTATAGCGCTCAGCGGCCGGCGGGTCGCCGTCCACGGACCCGAAATTGCCCTGGCCGTGGACCAGGGGCAGCCGCATGACCCAATCCTGCGTCAGCCGGACGAGGGCCTCGTAGGCCGGGACGGTGCCGTGCGGGTGGTAGTTGCCGGTGACGGCCCCGGTGATCTTCGCGCACTTGTTCGGCCGGCCGTCGAAACTCAGCCGGAGGTCGTGGTACATCGTGTACAGGATGCGCCGCTGGACCGGCTTGAGGCCGTCGCGCACGTCGGGCAAGGCCCGGGAACTGATGACCGACAGGGCGTAGTGCAGGTAACGGTGCCGCGTCTCCTCGACGATCGAAACCGGCTGGATCGACTCCGCCATTCCTCTCCGTCTCCTCGGGTACAATTGTACAGGAGATTATACCCTCCTGGCCCCGGCGGTCGAATGTCAGTTTTATGCCGGTGGCGCGCGAAACGCCCACCCGCGGCGGCGGGTGGGGGTTCATGCCCACCCGCCGCCGCGGGTGGGCTTCGGCGGGGATGCCAAATTGTAGGGGCGCTATTTCGCGGTCACCGCCGGCGGCGGGTACGTCTTCAGGATGCTGTCGAGGGCTTGCTGATAGCCCGGCGGGATCGGCTCGAACCCGGTCATCGTCCACAACGACAGCAGTTGCCGACCGAGTGGGGTCGTGTTGGCGGCCGCCATGCCGTCGCGGAAGCGGCGGACCACGTCGCCGTCCAGCCCGCCCTCACGGAAGACGACCACGCTCTCGGGGAAGACCTCGGACGTCACGAGCACCTTCAGTTTCTTGAACCGCCCCGGGTTCCGCTCCTTGAAGCACTGGAGGCCAGCCACGTCCACGACCGCGGCCTGAACGGTTTCGCCGTCCACTACGTCATGCAGGGCATCCTCGGCCGTCTTGGCGACGGTGATCTGGCCGAAAAACGCTTCCGGCGGTGCCCCGAGTGCCTCACAACTCCGGGCGAGGAACAGGCGCGTGTGCTCCCGGTTGCCTTTGGGTACGGCCAGGGCTTGGCCCTTAAGGTCGGCGAGGCTCGTCGCAGTGCTGGTCGCGTGGACCACTACGTAAGCCCGCAATGGGCGGTGTTGGGGGGCGGCGATCATGAGCGGCTGCAGGGCCGGCTGCTTGAGCCGCATCCAGGCGTACTCGAACCCGTGGAACACGCCGAACTGAATCTTGCCGGCTTCGAGCTGCTGACGCATGTCGTCCGGCGTGGGGACCAGCAGCAACTCGCTCTTCAGCCCGGTCTGTGATTCGACGAGCGAATAGAACGGCTTGGCCAGGGCGTTAAACATCGCCGGCTTCACGTCCTTGAACATGCTGTTGAGCATGCCGATGCGGACGGGGCCGTGGCCGGCCGGCTCGAGGGCCCGGGACGGGCCGGCCAGGGCGGCCAGCCCGACGGCCAGGGGACAGACGATCGCGGCCAGCCGTGGGGTTCGCATGGGGCCTGCCTCTCGGGTTCGCGGCGCGGGGGTGGGACGGTTATGGCCCGACCGCCGGGTTGATGGTGGCCGGGACGAGGCCGGCGTTGAACCCGCCGGCCGTGATGCGTTCGAGGTTCGCCAGGGCGAGGATCTGCTGGTAGAGGGCTTCGTTGTACGCGGCCTGGGCCTGGCCCGCGAGGACGTCGGTCTGGAGCAGGTCTTCCTGCTTGATGTTGCCGACCGCCCGGTTCTTGCGGACCCGCTCGGCCAGCGCCTTACCGACTTGGGCGGCCTCCCGCGCCCCGGTCACCTTGCGGGTCGAATCGGCCCAGTTGTAGTAAGCGTTCTCCGCCTCCAGGGTGATCAGCCCCCGCGCCTTCTCCACGACGGCGTCGGCCCGGACGGCGTACCACTGCACCTGCTCCATCCGGGCCTCCCGGTTGCCGGCCACCTGGGTCGGCATTTCGATGCCGACGGCCCCGGGGCGGTACTCGCCGTTGCTCAGGCCGGTGGGCAGGGCCTTGGCGTGAATGTCCGACCCGGCGGCGAACGTCCGGGCCTGGGGGCGGAACCGGAACGTCCCCTGGGCACACACCTCTAGGCGGATGACGTCGGCGGCGACCAGGGCTTGCACGAGTTCGCCGCGGCGGGCCAGGGCCAGGGCGACGATCTCGTCCTTGTCCGGCTGGACGGTCGGCACCGGCATGTGCGTGTCGGCCGGGCGGAACGGCCCGAACTGGTCACACCCGGACCCGACGCCCATCGCCTCCCGCAGGGCGGCCAGGGCGCGCTCGACGCCGACGGACGCGTCGGCCTGCTTCGACTCGGCCAGCCGGAGGTAGATCGTCAGCCGGGCGACCGTGTCCTCGTTCAGCTCCCGGTCGCCGCCCTGGTTGGCGACGATGTCCTTGATCCGCTCCTGCCAAAACCGCAGGTTCCGCACGACGTCGTCGGCGACTTCGGATTGCTGGCGGGCGTAGACGGCCGTGTAATACATGCGGATGACGGCGTAGGCCGTGTCGTACTCCGCCTGGAAGAGTTCCGCGTGGGCGGCGTCGAGGCCGCGGAGGGACTGCTTGCGGCGGATGCACAGGTCCGGGGCCAGGAACCGCGGCGCCCGGATGCCGTCCACGCCCCGCTTGGCGGCGTACTTGGCCTGGAGGCTGGCGCGGGCGGCGGCCAACGTCGGTTGCCGCTCGTTGGCTATGGTCAGGCAGTCGAGCAGGGTGAGCTTCGGCTCGGCCGGGGTGTCGGGCTTGGCGGCTTTGGGAGTGGCCGGGGCCGCGGGGTCGGGCTGGGCGTTCGCCGCCAGGGCGGCGTACACGGTGAACAGGAGCGCAGCTGTCAATGCCCAGGCGGGCCGGCCGAGTCGGCGGGGTGATGGCAGGGGAGGCAACATCCGTTTTGCCCTCGGTTCCGGACCGCATACCCGAATCGGCGGTGTCGTCGCGGGGACAATGACCCCGCGGCCACCGGCAGGTCACGGGAAGGAATCGGCCGGGCCCCGCGGCCGACTCCACGATTGCAAGTCCGGGCGGTGTCCGTGTTGTCCGCCCGGGGTCCGAATGGACGGCCCGGAATGGTTATCCGGCCGACGTCCGAGGGACGTGAGGTGTGGAATGTCCGTGGAGCAAACGCCGGCCGTGACGCGGGCGCTCATCGTGGCCGCGCAAGTCGCGCTGGCGGAACGGTCCGAATCCGTCACCCTCAAGCACCTGTTGCGAGGCCTGTTGGCGGAATCGGAGGGCAGACCGGCCCAATGGCTCGCCGCCCACGGCTGCGACCTGACTCGGTGGCCGGCGACGACACGGGTTTCGGATGAGGCGGACACGTCCACTCGGCCCGACTTCCCATTCGCGCCCGCCGCGGACCGGGCCGTCCACCACTCCCGGCGGATGGCCCGGGCCGGCACAGTCGATCGGGTCGTCACGACCGAACACTTGCTCATGGCGGTCCTGCAATCCGACGAGGAACTCCTTCAAGACCTGAAGGCGCTCGGCCTGCGGTATTCCGACCTTGAGCGAGAATGGCAAGCCAATGTCACCGACCCGGTGGCCCTCGACGCTCCTCTCGATTTCGGGGACGTGGTCGAACGGTCCGATACGGCGCGCATCTTGGATGCGTGCGGCAACCGCGCCCGTGAGGCGCTGCGGGTGATCGAGGATTATGCCCGCTTCGTGCTTGATGACGCTTTCCTCAGCCGGCAACTGAAAGACCTCCGGCACGACCTGGCCGCGGCGCTAGCCGATGTGAGGCCGTCGGCCTTGCTCTCCGCCCGCGACACCTTGGCGGATGTCGGCACGGACATCACGACTCCGGGCGAACACGTGCGGTCGAGTGTCACAGACGTGGTGAGTGCGAACGCGAAGCGGCTCCAGGAGGCGCTGCGGAGTCTGGAGGAGTACGGGAAACTGCACAGCCCCGACCTCGGGCGCCGGCTGGAGCGGTTACGGTACTCGAGTTACACGCTGGAGCGGGCGCTGGTCCTCGGGGCGGCTGGGCGAACACGGCTCGCCGACGCAAAGGTATACGTCCTCGTTTCGTCGTCGTGCCGGTTCGGGGTGGAACGGACGATCGCCGCGGCCGCGGACGGCGGGGCGGCCGTCATCCAGCTCCGCGAGAAAGGGCTTACGGACCGCGAGTTCATCCAGCGGGCGCGGGCCGTGCGCCGCTGGACCCGCTCGGCCGGGGTCCTGTTCATTGTGAACGACCGGCCGGACATCGCCCGGCTCGCCGACGCCGACGGCGTCCACCTCGGCCAGGACGACCTGCCGGTGCGCGAGGCGCGGCGCATCCTCGGCCCGGACGCCGTCATCGGCGTCAGCACGCACGACCTCGAACAAGTGCGCCGGGCCGTGTTGGACGGGGCGAGCTACATCGGCGTGGGGCCGACGTTTCCGTCCCAGACGAAGACGTTCGCGGATTTGGCCGGCTTGGCATTCGTCCGGGCGGCGACGGCGGAAACCTCGCTGCCGGCGTTCGTGCTGGGCGGTGTGACGGTGGCGAACGTCGGCCAAGTCGTGGCGGCCGGCGCGCGGCGGGTGGCGGTTAGCGCCGCCGTCACACAGGCGGAAGACCCGCGGGCGGCGACACTCGCCTTGCGGGCCGCTCTACCGTGACCCCGGCACTGGCCGTCAACCCGTTGCCGGCGGCCCGCAGTGGGTTAGAATCCTCTCCGCTCTGCCGCCGCAAACCGTGGGACCTCGTCATGCTCCGATTGCCGGTCCGATTGGTTATCATGCTGGCTGCCGCCGGATTGCTCGGGTCGGCGCCGGCCGCGGACGATGGCTGGATGGCCCTGTTCGCCGGGACCGATCTGGCCGCCTGGCGGGACACGACCGGCTGGCAACTGGCCAAGGCCGTCACCCTTGACCCGCAGAACGCGAAAAAGCTCATCGCCGTGCCGGGCGACGGTGTCCTCGTGAGTCACGGCAAAGGTACTGACCTGCTGTCGAAGCAGACGTTCCGCGATGTCGAGGCCCATGTCGAGTTCTGGCTCTCGAAGGGGTCGAACTCCGGCGTCAAGCTCATGGGCCTCTACGAAATCCAGATCATCGACCGCCCGCCGGCGCCGCCCGAGAAGCTCACCGGGGACTTCACCGGCGGCATCTACCCGCGGGCCGAACAGGCCCCGTCGTACCGCCACTTGGACCGCGGGTTCCCGCCGTTGGTCGATGCCGCCAAGCCCGCCGGCCAGTGGCAGACGCTCGACATCACGTTCACCGCGCCGCGATTCACAGACGGGAAGAAGACGGTCAACGCGGCGTTTGTGAAGGTGCTGCTCAACGGCACGGTCGTGCAGTCGGGTCGCGACGTCGGTTCGCCGACGGGGCACAACCACGTACGCAAGGAAGTGGCGGCCGGGCCGTTGTTGCTCCAGGGCGACCACGGGCCGGTGGCGTTCCGCAATGTCCGCGTCCGCCCGCTGGCGGCCAACTGACGAGTCCTTCCTTTTGCCGCCGAGCCTCAGCCTCCGACGGGTTGCACGCTCTCGATCGACCGCCGCGCTTGACGTGCGTTCACGGTCGGTCTAGCCTGAAGGTTTGCCCCGCACCCGGCTGCTCCCGTCACAGGTCCCGAGCCGATGCACCGCGAGTTGTCGCACGCCGACGCGGCCTTCGGCCGGCCCCGGACCCTCGGCCTGTACCTGTTGACCGGCCTGATCGGCCTCCTCCTCGCCCTCGACCTGTTCCCGGTCCTGACCGACTGGCTCGCCGGCTTCGGGTTCGAGGTGCCGCGCTTCGGCCGCGAGGTGTTCGGGTATCGCTGGGCACTGATCGCGGCGGTCGGCGGCGGGGCGCGGGTCCTCTACGGGGCGCTGGACCGCCTCCTGGCCGGCCACCTCGGGGCCGACCTGGCCCTCGCCCTGGCGTGCGTCGCCGCCATACTGATCGGCGAGCCGCTCGTCGCCGCGGAGGTCGTGTTCATCGGGTTGGTGGGCGAGTGCCTGGAGGCGTACACGTTCGGCCGCACGCAGGACGCCGTCCGCAAACTGGTCGAAGTCTTCCCCCGCCGCTGCTGGGTCCTGCGGGACGGCCGCGAAGTGCGCGCCCTGACCCACGAGGTTCGCGTCGGCGAGTGGGTCGTGGTCAAACCGGGCGCGAAGGTGCCGGTGGACGGCGTCGTCCGCGACGGCCGCTCGGCCGTGGACACGAGCCCGTTGACGGGGGAGAGCGTGCCCCGCGACGTGGGGGCGGGGGACGACGTCCTGGCCGGCTGCGTCAACCAGTTCGGCGCGCTCACCATTGAAGCCCGACACGTCGGCGAGCAAACGGTCGCCGGCCGGGTGGTCGAACTGACCGCCCGGGCGCTCAAGGACAAGGCGCCGCTGGAGCGCACCGCCGACAAGCTCGCCAGTTACTTCGTACCCGTGGTGCTGGCCCTCGCGGGAATCACCTTCCTCGTCGCGCTGGGCCTCTACGCCGGGCCGTTTCGGCCGGAGGCACAGCGGCTCGGGCTTGCCGACGCGGCGCGGAAGGCGGCGTTTCCGGCGCTGTCGGTCCTCGTCGTGTCGTGCCCGTGCGCGCTCATCCTGGCGACGCCGGCGGCGGTCATCGCGGCCCTCGGCCGGCTGGCCGGGACGGGCGTCCTTCTCAAAGGCGGCGCGGCATTGGAGCGCTTGGCCGGCGTGCGGGCGTTCGCGTTCGACAAGACCGGGACACTGACCGAAGGCCGGCTCGAACTCGGCGACGTGCTGCCGATTCCCGGCACCGACCCCGACGACCTGCTCCGCACCGCCGCGACGGCCGAACAGCGGAGCGAACACCCGCTCGCCGCCGTCGTCCTCGGCGCGGCTACCGTTCGTCGATTGGCACCCGAGCCGGTGGCCGAATTCACCGCCCTGCCCGGGTCCGGCGTCCGCGCGGTCGCCAACGGCCACACGCTCCTGGTCGGCTCCCGGCGGCTGCTGGAAGAGCAGGGGGTTGCGATCCCGGCCGTGGCCCTCGACATGCTCGACCGCCTTGACGCCGCCGGCCAGACGCCGCTCCTTGTAGCCCGGGACGGCCGAGTTTTGGGCGCCCTCGGTGCCCGCGACCGACTGCGCCCGGACGCCGCCGCCGTCCTGGCCGAGTTGCGACAGTCCGGCGTCGAGTCGATCGCCCTGCTGACCGGCGACCGCACCGCCGCGGCCCGGGCCGTCGCCGAGGCCGTGGGGATCGCGGAGGTCCACGCGGAACTGCTGCCGGACGAAAAGGCGGCGGTGATTTCGGAACGCCCGGGGCCGGTCGCCTTCGTCGGCGACGGCATCAACGACGCCCCGGCCCTGGCCCGGGCGGCCGTCGGCCTGGCCGTCGGCGGCGGGGCGGACGTGGCGGCCGAGGCCGGCGACGTCGTCCTGATGGGCGACCCGCTGCGGCCGCTCCCGCTGCTGCTCCGGCTGTCCCGGGAAACGGTCCGCGTCATCAGGCAAAACATCATCGTCTACGCGCTCGGCGTCAACCTCGTCGGCGTCGTGGTCACCGCGTGGCTGTGGCCGCTGGTCGCAACCTCACAGGAGTGGTTCGAGGCGGGTCCGGTCGCCGGGGCCGTCTACCACCAACTCGGTTCGCTGGCCGTCCTGCTGAATTCGATGCGGTTATTGGGCTTTGAGCGCCGCCGGAGCCCGGTGGTCGCGAACGCCCGCCAGCGCCTCCAGCGGTTCGACCAATGGGTCGAGCACACGTTCGACGTCGATGAGTGGCTACACCGGCTCTCGCATCATTGGAGGGGAGTCGTGGCGGCCGCGGCGGCGGGGCTACTCGCCGGAGTCGCACTGACCGGCCTCACCATCGTCGGGCCGGACGAGGTCGGCGTCGTCCGCCGGTTCGGCCGGCTCCTCCCGGGCGAGATCGGCCCGGGCCTGCACTGGCGGTGGCCGTGGCCGGCCGAGGCCGTCCTCCGCGTCCAGCCGGCCCGGGTGCGGACGACGGAGATCGGCTTCCGCACGGTTTCGGATGCCGCCGCCGGGGCGGCCGGCTTCACGTGGGCGAGCCCGCACGGGGCCGGGGTGCGCCGCATCCCCGACGAGGCCCTGATGGTCACCGGCGACGGCAACCTGGTCGAGCTGTTGGCCTCCGTCCGCTTCCGCGTCGCCCACCCGCACGCCTACTTGACCGCCGCGCGCGACCCCGAGGAGCAATTGCGGGCGACGGCCGAGGCGGTGTTGCGCGAGGAGGTGGCCGGCCGGCCGTTCGCCGGGCTGTTGACCGCGGGGCGCGGCCAGTTCCAGGACGAGGTGTTCGACCGGCTCAGGCGGCGCGCGGCCGGGCCCGGGCTGGAACTCGACGGCTTGGCCTTGCACGACCTGCACCCGCCGGCCGAGGTGGTCGAGGCGTACCACAACGTCGCGCGGGCGCTGGAGCAGCGGGACCGGCAGGTTCACGAAGCCCTGGCGACGGCGACGCGAACCCGCCGCGAGGCGGAGACTGCCGCGCTCCGCACGGTGCGGGAGGCCGAAAGCCGGGCGGCCGAGTCCGTCGCACTGGCCGAGGCCGCGCGCGACTCGTTCGCCGATTGGCACCGCGCCCGGACCAACCTCGACCCCGGTACTGAGGCCCGCCTGGCCGCGGAACAGATCGCCGCGGTCCTGGGCGGCGCGGACGGCTACGCGGCCCTCGCGGACTATCGACTCCGTCGCAACGAGTTGCTGTCGGTCCAGCGTTCGCTCACCGATTTCCGGTTCGCCCTGGACGCCACGGTGGCGGCGTTGGGCGGTCGTCAAAAAATCGTGGTCGATACCGACCGGTTACCCGGCCGGCGGCAGCTCCTGCTCTTCGACCCGCAGCAGCTCGCGCCGCCGGTGCTGCCGCCGCGGGCGCCGCGCCCGCCGGTCATCTCCGAAACCCCAAGCGACGGTCCGCCGGCGTCTGACGGCCGGCCGTGACCTTGAGGACACCCATGAAGCGCTGGCTCGTCCTGTTGGCCGTACTCATACTGTGGGGGCTTTCGTGCCTGTACACCGTCGATCAGACGGAGTACGCCTACGTCACGCAGTTCGGCCGGCCGGTCGCCATCCTCGACGGCGAAGCGGACGCCGGGCTGCACGTCAAACTGCCCTGGCCGGTCCAGTCGGTCGTGCGGCTCGACCGGCGCGTGCAGCTCTTCGACCTGCCGCCGGCCGAGTTGCTCACCCACGACCCGCGGGGCCGGACCATTGACCGCACGCTGACCGTCGAGGCGTTCGTCTGCTGGCGGATCGCCGGCAAGGACGGGGTGGACCGCTTCCTGCGGACCGTGGGCACGCCCGAGCAGGCGCGGGCGGTCCTCGGCCAGCGGGTCGGCGGCCGCCTCGGGGCCGTCGTCGGCACGCTGCCGCTGGAGGAGTTGGTGAGCGTGGCCAACGCGGCGGGCGTCGAGGCCCGGTCCGGACGGCTGCGCGACCGGCTGTTCGGGGCGGCCGGGGGCTACGACGGCGGCGACTTGCGCGAGGTCGCGCGGCAGGCGTACGGCATCGAGGTCGTGGACGTGCGGGTGCGGCGGTTCAACTACCCGGCGTCGGTGCGGCCGGCGATCGCCGAGCGGATCGTCAGCGAGCGGAACCGGAAGGTGGCCGACTACCAGGGCGAGGGGGCGCGGCGGGCGGCCGAGATCGCCACGGCCGCGGCCCGGGACGCGGCCGTGCTGGAGGCGAACGCCAAGGCCGAGGCCCAGCGGGTGCAGGACCGGGCCGCCGTCGAGGCCGACCGGCTGCGGAACGAGGCCCACGCCCTCGACCCCGAGTTCTACGCCTTCCTGCAAAAGATCAAAACGTACCAGCGCGTCCTCAATGAGACGCACGACGTCCTGTTGCTCTCGGCCCGGCACGAGCTGTTCGACCTGTTGTTGAAGCCGCCGAAACCGGCCGGCAACGGGACCGCCCCGCCGCCGTCGCCCGGGGTGCCGGCGCGGACCACCTCGACCGCGGGGGGGCCGTGACCATGCGCTGGCTCGGATACGCCCTCGCGGTTGGGATCGTCGCCTACTTGCTGACCGGCGTCGTGTCGGTCCGGCCGGGGGAGCAGGCGGTGGTGCGCCGCTTCGGGGCGGTCGTGGCCAAGCCGGGGCCGGGGCTGTGGGTCGGCTTGCCGTGGGGCCTGGACCGCGTGGACCGGGTGCCGGTGGACCTCGTCCGCCGCGTCACTGTCGGATACACGCCCGGGGCCGCGGACGAGGACGCCGTCTCGCCCGGCCAACTGCTGACCGGCGACCAGAACCTCGTCAACGTCCAGGCGGTGGTCGAATACGCGGTCGATCCGGACGCGCCCGAGCGGTTCGTGGCCGCCGGCGATCGGGTGGACGGAGCGGTGAGCCGGGCGGCCGAGGCCGTGCTCGGCGAGTGGGTGTCCGGTCAGATCGTGGACGACGTGCTGCTCAACGGCAAGGCCGTGCTGCCGGGGGTGTTGGTCGCCCGGTTGCGGGAGCGCCTGGCCCCGTACGACCTCGGCATCGTGGTGCAGGCGGCCGGCGTCTCCCACCTGGCGCCGCCCGAAGAGGTTACGGACGCCTTCGCCGCCGTGACGCGCGCCCAGGCCGGGATTCAAACCCGGGTGCAGGAGGCCAGCCAGGAAGCCGAGCGCGTGATGCGCCAAGCCCGGACGAGGGCGTACGCGGTCGAACAATCGGCGGCGGCGGCGGCCCACGGGGTGCGGGCGTCGGCCCGGGCCGACGCGGAGGCGTTCCGCAAGCGCTTGGCCCAATACCATCGGCTGCGGGAGGGCAACGCCGACGTGCTGGCGGCGCTGTGGTGGGACGAGATGGGCGGCCTGTTCGCGCGGATGCGGGCCGCCGGCCGGCTGGACCTGCTCGATTCGCACGTCGGGGCCGACGGGTTGGACGTCATGCAGTTCGGTACGCCCGCGAAGAAGTAGCGGCGGGCGCGCTCCTACGCCAATAGCCCCGCCACGACATCGGCCCACCGCTGCTCCGTGACGATCGAGAGGCGCTCGGCCGCCCGGTTCGCCCGGTACACGGCGGTCGTGAAGGCGTAGGCGTCGCGCAGTTCCCGGTCCTTGAGCTTCGCCCCCTGCGGTGAGACGCCGTCGGCCAGCACCAGCCGCCGCGGGGCCGCCAGCGCCGCCAACTGCGGCACGTCGCCGACCCGCACCACCCCCGGCAGCAGTATTCCCATCCGCACCGCCGGCCCGTACGGCACGTCCGTCAGGTAGCTGACCGGCGTCTCCGCGGCGATCGCGCCGGCGGCGCGGTCGTCCCACAGCCCGCCGGCCGCCAGGGCGAGCAGGCCGGCCGAGCCGACGCCGGCGACGAAGACGCGCCGCCGGTCGATGGTCGGCTGGAGGGTCAGCCAGTCGAGCAACACCTGGGTGTCGAACAGCCACTGGCCGAACAGCGGCCGTCCGACCCAAAGGGCGTGTTCGGCCGACGTGTGGTCGGCGGCGTCGCGGACGCGGTCGTTCGCCGGCTGGGCGGCGCCCGTGGCCCGCAGGTTCGGCGCGGCCACGGCCCACCCGGCCTTGAGGAGCGCCGCGGCCAGCGGGTGCCGGAGCGCGGCCGGCATCCCGTCGAGGTGGAGCAGAACGCACGTCGGCCGGCGCTCGCCGGGACCCTCGGGCGTGCGGAGCGTCAGGTCCATCGGCAGGCCCGGCTCCGGCGTGAGCACGAACGGCAGCGTCGTCACCCCTTCGGCGGTCGCCGGCCGGCCAGCGACGGCGGCCGGTCGCGGCGGCGGGGGCGCCGGCCCGAGCAGGGCGCGCAATTGGTCCCGCATGTAAACGGCCGTCGATTGCCACTCCTCGGCGTGGTCCGGCGGCTTCGGGAAGGCCGCGGCCAGTAACTCCCGCCCGGTGCGGCGGGCGAAGGCGGGCGGCGTCAGCCAGGGCGTCGGCCGGGTGGCCGGGTCGGGGTAACAGCGGAGCACGTCGGGCGGCTCAGTCTGGTGGGCCGGTTCGGCCAGCGGCTCGCCCTGGCCTTCGCCCTTGAGCCAGCGGACCATCCAGCCGTACATGGCCTCGCGCATCGTCCGGTCGTAGCCGTGCGTGCCTTCGATGACCGTGTGCTTGAGTGCGTCGCCGGCCCCGTGCAGGCCGTAAATGGCCCTGGCCCGGGCGACGCTCATGGCCGCCTCGGCCGGCGAGAATTGGATGCCGTCCTTGGTCGCGTTGATGACCAGGAGTGCCCGCGGAGCGACGAGGCCGAGGACGTCGCCCTCTTCGGTGAACCGTAGCGCCCCGGGCAGCACCTCGCAGACGCAACTCGCGGCCCGCAAATACGCCTGGTAGGTGCCGACCGAGCAGACCGGCACGACGGCCTTGAGGCGGTCGTCGAGGGCGCCGGCGTACATGCTCTGGTTGCCGCCGCCGGACGCGCCGGTGACGCCGAGCCGGTCCGGGTCCACGTCGGTCCGGGTGAGCAGGAAGTCCACGGCCCGGCGGTTGTCGTAGACCTGCATCCCGAGCAGCGTCTGCCCGACCGGCCACAGGGCGGCCCCGTCGAGGGCGCCGTGGTAGGTGCCGGGGGCCGGGGCGACGTGCCGCTCGCCGGCGCCGAAGGCGTCCACCGCCAGGACCACGAACCCGAGCTTCACCAGCCCCAGGCAGTACGCCTGCACTACCGGGTCGATCCGCGCCCAGGCGTGATGACCGTGGACGGCGAGTACCGCCGGTCGTTTGCCCTTGCCGTCCGCCGGCACGTAAAGGTTGGCGGTCACCCAGACGCCCGGCCGACTTTGGAAGGCCAGCTTCTCGACCCGGTATCCGGGCCGGTCGATGACGCCGAGCCGTTGCTCGTTGAACGGGCAGGGCGTGGCGGGGAACGGCCCGATGGCCGCGAGGATGGCGTTTCGCAGGACGGCGCGGCGGGCGTTCCATTCACCCCGGGTGGCGGCCGGTACGTCGCGGGCGCGGAGGGCGGCCGTGCCGCGGATGAACGTGTCGAAGGCGGTCGGGTCGGGCATGAGTGTTGATCCCCTATCCATCCCACCCGTCGCCGCGGTGGGCCTTACCGGGATAAGTGTTCGCGGACGCGGGCCCGGGTCGCCTCCTGCACTTCGGGCGGCAGGAACATGTCCAAGTCGCCGCCGAACTGGCCGATCTGTCGGATGAGCGTCCCGCTGAAGTGCGAGTGCTCGACCTGGGCCATGAGGAACACCGTCTCGATCTCCGGGTCGAGGTTTTGGTTCGTCAGCGACATGTTAAACTCGTACTCCATGTCGCTCAGGGTGCGCAGGCCGCGGAGCATGACGCGCGCCCCGACCTCCCGGACGAACCGCACGGCCAGGCCGTGGAACGCCCGCACCTCGACGTTGCCGAACGGCGCCGCCACCTTGTCCAAGAGGGCGACCCGTTCGGCCGGGGAGAACAGCGGCGCCTTCTCCGGGTTCGTGCCGACGCCGAGGATGAGCCGCTCGTACAGCCGGCTGCCGCGGCGGATCACGTCCAGGTGGCCGAGGTGGACCGGGTCGAACGAGCCGGTGTAGACGGCGACGCGCGGGTTGAGCGGCATTGGGACTTCCTTCCGGGACGCCGCGACCCGAGTCTGCGAGGGGAGCGCTCGAGCGCTCCCCTCGCGGACTCGGGTCGCGGCGTCAGGAATGAGTTAGCACATCCACCAACCGATCCAGCTCCTCGGCCGTGTTGTAGCAGTGGGGGCTGACGCGCAGCCGACCGGCCCGCCGGTTGACGATGATACCCGCTTCGCGGCACCGGGCCACCAGCGCCTTCAGGTCCGCCCCCGGGAACTCCAGCGACCTTTCCAGCACAGTGGGATCCGAAGCTTGGAATTCACGTGACTTGAAGTCGCGGC
>JADMIO011288138.1_pt1 | contig 27559 bp, 14 predicted proteins | sample 8958161 | NCBI WGS metagenome assembly JADMIO01 (sample SAMN16585339, study PRJNA669376) | soil metagenome | isolation source: Crop rotation soil | place: USA: Cullars Rotation, Alabama | collected 2011
CGAGCTACCATAAAGCCGGCGGTCATAGACCGCCGCTACAGTGGGCTACATTATTCCGCCGCTCCGCGGGTCGAAGCAAACATGGTTGGAAGGACACTTTCCCACTTCCGGATTCTCAAGAAGCTTGGTTCGGGCGGAATGGGCGAGGTGTATCTTGCCGAAGATCTTCAACTCGAGCGCCAGGTCGCGCTCAAGATCCTGCCACCGGAAGTAGCGAACAATCCGGATCGCCTGCGTCGTTTTGTGAAAGAGGCGAAGGCTGCGTCCGCATTGAATCATCCGAACGTTGCGACGATTTATGAAATTGGTGAGGCCGATGACGTCCGCTTCATCGCGATGGAGTATGTCGACGGCAAGACACTCGCGGACGTGATTGGCGCCGCACGCCCGCCGATGAGCGAACTCATCGAGATGGCCACGCAGGCTGCGGATGCACTGGATGCTGCCCACAGCAAGGGCGTCGTTCATCGCGATCTGAAACCGGCGAACATCATGGTGAGCGGCCGAAATCAGATCAAGATTCTGGATTTCGGTCTGGCCAAGATGGAGGTCGCGCAGACCGCCAACGATATGGCGACGCTGGCGGACACCAATCCCGGCACGATCATGGGCACCGTCGAGTACATGAGTCCGGAGCAAGCCCTCGGCAGATCGATCGACGCAAGGTCCGACGTCTTCTCTCTCGGTGTTGTCTTCTACGAACTGGTCACCGGCAAGCGCCCATTCGAGGGAAAGACCGTCACGGAAACGGTCGAACACATTCGGCACAGTCAGCCTCCGTCGATCGCCCGCCTCAATTACGAAATCCCTGCCGAATTCGAACGGATCATTCGCAAGTGCATCGAAAAGGACACCGACCATCGCTACCAATCGGCGCGCGACCTCGTTGTCGATCTGCGAAATCTCAAACGGGATTCGAGCACGATCATCGTGGCGCGAGTCGCCAAGCGGAAGCGTTACCTTTTGCTGGGGGCAGGCTTTTTTATGGTTGTTGTGATTGTTGCCGGCATCCTCCAGCTTTCGAAGCGCAACACCACGCCAATACCGACCGACACGTCGAGCGTCGTCGTTCTTCCGGCCAAGGTATTTGGCGCGCCCGAACTCGGGTACATGATCGACGCCGTCCCGGGCACGCTGTCGACGCTGCTCGCTCAGGTTCCATACCTGGAAACGAAACTTCCTCCGAACAGTCTCGAAGTCGAAAAGCTGCAGGGGAATATCCAGCGCATTGCGGAACTGTATGGCGTGAAGTCGTGCATTGTTCCAACGATCACGGTTGAAGGAGAACAACTCATCCTGAACCTCGAAATCGTCAACCCCGCAAACCGCCGGGTGGTGTGGAGCAATCAATACAAAGGACGGCGTGACAGCTACAACGAATTATTACGCTCGGCTGCAGACGGCGCCGGACGGGCGTTGCGTCCGAATCAGGCGGCTCTCGGCACATCGACGCGCGGCCTGGCGGCGAATTCGACAGCTGAATTGGCGTATCGTCAAGGCCAGCATTTTTTCAGTCGCTACAACTATCAGCATCAGGAAGCGGACTTCACCAGTGCCGTCGACGCATTCCAGCGGGCGTTGTCGGCGGATCCCAGGCTGGCGAATGCCGCTGCAAACATCGGCTGGTTATATGAATTTCGCCTTGAGGCGGGAGCCGGCAATCTGGACGAGATTCGAAAAGAGATGATCCACTGGGCGCAACGCGCTTTGGACATCGATCCGAAGTGCGGAATTGCGATGGCCGTGCAGTCCGTCGTAGCGGCGTTAGATGCCGAGTCGTCTTTAAAGGGTCTTGATCTGGCATTAAAGGCCGTTACCGCGAGCCCTAACGAACCGTTCGCAACCATCTCCCTGGGAGTACTGCTACCGTCTCTTGCCTTGCAGAACGCCGTCCTTGTTGAAGCGTCGCGGCAGGATCCTTTATATCTTTATCCAATCGTCATCATTGCTCAAAACGACAGGATGCTCGGAAAACCTGAGGAATCTCTGACATTCCTCGATCAGGTCATCCGCATCGAACCGGCGATGGCAATCGCGATTGCCGAGAAAGCGTTGTCTCTTGTAGATCTGAATCGCCTAGATGAGGCTGAGGCCGTCTTACGGTCCGCTCCGGATCAGATCATTTCCGCGTCTCGACCGCGTTATAGCTGGTTCACGGCGAAGCGAGTCATCGCCGCTGCCCGCCACAATGCCGCTGATGAACAAACGGCCGCAAACGAATTGGCACGGATTCACACCGCTTCGCCGCACAAGTACTGGGACATTTTTTACGATATTGCCGCCGTTCCACTGCTGATCAAGTTCGGACAAACCGATCATGCGTCGAGCTTGATGAACGCCGCGATCAAACAGGGAACGCCTCCGCCCTACGATTGGCTGATGACCGATCCGGCCCTTGCGAAGATCCGCGAAGAAAAAGCCTTTAAACCGATCCTCGAACGCTCGCATCAGGAGTATCTCGAGATGCTGAAGATCCTCGACCAGGCAAAGACGCGTGGCGAAGTCCCATCATATCTGGAATCGCGTCTTTCGGAACTTCGAAGCCAGTACCCGAATTGAGATAAACTAGCCCGCCGTGGATCTCCCCGGCGATCAACCGACGCTTGATGGACCCGCTCGCGGATTCGAATCCGGGAGCAAGGTTGCAGGCCGTTATCAGATAGACGATCTGCTGGGTGTGGGTGCGTTTGGACGCGTCTACCGCGCGAAGGACGAGCTGCTTGGCAGAAGTATTGCGCTCAAGACGATGGTATTGACGCGCGAACCCGATTCGACGGTGGGTGAACGTTTCCTCGATGAAGCGAGGACGATTGCGAAGCTGGATCATCCCAATATCGTGCCGGTGTACGACGCAGGCATCGAGCAGGGCATTCCATGGATGGCGATGCGCATTGTCCAGGGTGAAAGCCTCGGCGAGACGTTGCGAAAAAGCGGCAAGGTCATGCCTCAACTGGCCTGCAGCATCTTGATTCAGATTGCGAAGGCATTGGATCACGCACACCGCAAGGGCGTGGTGCACCGGGACATCAAGCCGTCGAACATCCTCGTCGAAAAACGCGACGACGGAACCGATCACGCCTGGCTTGCCGACTTCGGTATCGCGCAGGTGCTCAGCGGCCAGGCCACCTCCTCCGATCAGGCGATTGCCGGAACGCCGTCGTACATGTCACCGGAACAGATCACCGGGAAGCGTGTCGATGCACGCAGTGACATCTTTGCGTTCGGATGCGTCGCTCACGAGTTGGTTTCCGGACGTCAGGCGTTTGCCGGCGATACGTACTCGCAGGTCATGTATCGCATCGTGCATGAGTCCGCGGAGGGATTCGGTGAAGTTGGACAGCAGGCAGGGAAGCGATTTGAATCCTTTGTGCGTCGCGCGTTGGCGAAGTCTCCGGATGATCGCTATCCCACCGCGGAAGATGTCGTGCGCGAACTGGAAGCGATTGCGCATGAGCAAACTTCCGGTGCGTCGCAAGGATTCCGCATCAATCTGCGAAGCCTGGCCAGGAGCCGGAAGGCGCCATCGTGGGATGGTCGAAACGTTCTCGCCGTCGACGATGTGGTGAAGGGATATCGATTTCGGAAGAAAATCCTGAAGGGCGTCAGCTTCAACGTGCAGACCGGCGCGATCTATGCGCTTCTCGGTCGAAACGGATGCGGTAAGAGCACGCTCATTCGAACGATCATGGGGCTCTACCGTCAGGACAGTGGAACCATTTCGGTGTTTGGCCGCAACCCTCAAACCGACGGCCCGGCGATTCTGGCGCGCACCGGCTATGTTCCCGAAGTCGTTTCGGTGTTCGATTGGATCAATGTCGGCGAACTGATTCACTTCCTGCGCGGTGTGTATTCCGGTTGGGACAACACATACTGTTACGAACTGCTGCAGCGTTTCGACCTGCCGCTCGATATCAAGATTTGCGATCTGTCAAAGGGAATGAAAACGAAAGTGTCGCTGGTCGCGGCGCTGGGGCACCGTCCGGAGTTTCTCGTCCTCGACGATCCGACGCTCGGATTGGACCAGGTCATCGTTCGCGAAGTGTTCGAGGTCCTGCACGAAGTTTCGCAAAGGGAGGGAACCACGATCCTCATCGCGTCGCATGCGATCGAGCACCTGGAGAAAATTGCCACGCATGTGGGCCTGTTGAACGACGGCCGGATCATGCTGTCCGACACGCTCGCCGGTTTGAAGATGCGGACGCGCGAGGTCAGGCTCACCTTCCGCGACGACGTTCCCGAAATTCGCGGCATTGATCATTTCAAGGCGATCCGCGCGTCGGGCCGGCATCTGACGGGTGTTGTGCTCGACACGTCCGGCGGCGCGATGGAAAAACTGAAACAGCTTGGGGCCGAGCAGATCGAAGTGCGCGAACTGGACCTGAGCGAAGTTTTCTTCAACTTCATGAAGTGATTCGCTGATGCTCAGAGGACTCTTTCTCAGCGAATTCAAGCGCATCGCATGGCCCAGTATTCGAATTGCCGCGGTGACGGTTGCGCTTGTATTCGCCACGAACGTCGGGGCCAAACGTTTCGGAGGCTTTGGAACGTTGGACAGCACTGCCTGGATCGCCTGGCCGGCGACATTCATTTTCATGTTTGCGATGGGCGCGGCCAACATCGCGAGAATCAAAGAGCACTATCTGCCGTTCGTTCTCTCGCTGCCCGCCACACGTTCAAAGATCTGGCTTACGCTGACGGTCGCGCAATTCGCGGCCACCCTTGTCATGCCGGGCGTCGTCTTCGCGGCGCTGCCATCCATCATCGCCGGCAGCCCAACGTTCAGTGCCTTCGTGGCGATTTTCGGTGTCAGCGTGTTTTTGTACTTTGCGGCAGCCGTAGCGGCGCTGGTCTTCAAGAACGGCGCCTCGGTCGGTGCTGCAGCAATAATCCAGATCGTCGCCCAAGGCTTCATCTGGCTGTCAGCGGCAAGCTTCCTCTCGAGTGGAGTAATGCGTTCAGTCCGTATTTTTGTCGTATCGGAAGCGTTGTCGGTGGTGCTGCTGCTGGCGGTCTCAATCATCTGCTTCCGGCGCGGCGAGTTTGACAGATGGAAAACTCTCGCAACGAATTGCGTGTTGTTGCTCATTGCCATGGCCGGTGTGTGGCCGTTGTTGTCTTTTGCAGCCGGTACACCCATTTTTCTGTCGGATCGGCAGTGGAGTGATGAGGTTCAGGTGGCGTCCGTATCGTATGACGGAAGATACCTGGCGATCATGCGACGCCACTCTGCGTACTTGTATTACGCCCGGATTGACATCGTCGATCTGGTATCCAATGCGCTCGCCGGCAGTTTTGCGCGTGAGGATATACGTTCCGAAGTCCTTTGGTCGAAGTCGGCGGATGTTCTGAACATTGCCGCACACCACTCTATAAGCGGTCTTCCTTACTTGACGTATGCCGCTTCGATTCTGAGGCTTTCTCCGCAAGGACAAATTCTTGAAGTCTTACCTTCTACAGCGGAGATGAATTCCGGCATTGCCTCATGGAAGGGGACCCTACTGATGCGAGCCGATGGAAACCATCTGCTGCTCAGCGGAGTGGATGGCGACCAATTCATCCTTCCCGATAACAAGGGCGGTTTCACTGGCTCGTCGGCCGCCGGCCCGAGTGTCGTGGCCTTTGCGGATGACGGACGCAAGGCCATCATCAACGCCCGTGAACGAGGCTCTCTGCAAGTCCTGGGGGCGGATTCGAAGTGGGCGTTTACCGGTAATGTCCCGCAGTATTTCATCGGCGATGCCGCTTACAGCGATCGCGCGCAAGCAGCCGCAGCTCTGGCGAGCAAACTTGCAGCGCCTGCGACTGCAAGTCCGGATGTCGCCGGTGCTTTTTTATATCAAGTTCGCTGGGTTTCCGGCGGAGCATTGCCGCGCTTCTACATCCGTGCCGACGGGAAAACAAAAAAGGGCGAGCTGCTGCACAACTCCGCGGATCAAACGTGGAAAGTCATCGCAGGAAATATCCCGCTCGACCAGACAGAACTCGACGCTGTAGCTGCGGGCGGCAGCATTGTGGAAGTGCGAACTATACGAAGTATTTCGGTGCATCCTTCACAGCGTTTCGCGGCGTTCACCGCGAATGGTACAGACGTGTCGATCTACGATGTAGCAACAGACTCCGTCATTCCATTGGGAACCGTGGAGGCGCTGACCGCAGGCCGGCGCCTCGAAATGGAGGACATTCCATCGGGCGATCCCGGATTTGTGATCTCGGTGCGTCCGATAACCGCGATCGCCGGCCCGCCGCACGTTGGTTCCGCGCTGCTGTATTTCCCCGAGGCGAAGATGGCGCATGAAACCCGACTCGCTGGATATCCCGTTCTCTATGCAACCCGCGACGGCAGCCACATCGACCTGTATGGCGATGAAGTTCTACAGGTGAAACCAAGTGGGGAGACGCGACGGTTATGGCCAAGGTGATCTATGACCGCCGGTTTAGAGTGACTCGATACCAACACGTTCCGGTTGGAGGACGTATAAAGCCGGCGGTCATAGACCGCCGCTACAGTGGGGGCCAAAAACGGGGACAGCAACAATGAACCGGACAATCTTCGTTCAGTGCTTCAAATTATTCTTCTTCCAGAAGGTGATGATCGTTCTCCCGTCTCTTCTTGTTTTGATTGGTGGGGTGCAAATCGCGTCGTCGAGCCAGTTCATCCGGAACCTGATTCCACAGGCCGCAAACGATCAGGGGCTGAATTGGTTCCTACTGGTGACCATGTTGGTATCCGGTTTCATTTCCGGAGCCGCGACTTTTTCGCAGATCAAAGAGCATCACCTCGCATTCGTGCAGTCGTTGCCCATGGAGCGCAGCCATTTTTGGCTTATCGCAATTTGTGCGCAACTGACGTCTGTGGTTCTTGCAGCAGTCATCGTGTTTGGTCTGCGACCGTCCCTGTTGGCACTGATGGAGCCGGCGACGAACGGCGTGTTGAAGGTTGCGGCGTTCGGACTGGCCTACATCGCTCTGTTTGCTGCGGGTTTGTGTTTCACCATGCTTGTTCAACGGACGATGATCGCTGCAGGAATTGCCATACCGATTGTTGGTGTGGCCATGGTTGTCTCGGACTTTTATTCGTCGATTTCCGGCGGTTCCATGTCGAATTCCAAGGCCTGGAGTTTGCCCGTATCCCTTCGTACGGACGACCGGTTCATGTTGTTTGCGCTGTTCGTTCAGACAATCCTGTGGATTCTCCTGTCGCTCCTGTTCTATCGTCGCGGCGAGTTCACTCTGCCTGTTAGACGAGTGAAGAACTGGGCAACTTTGGCGGCTGTGCTCGTCTGTCTTCCATTGCTTTTGTCAGCGACATTCGATTCCGGCGTGTTTGCACGCTATGATCCCTGGACCATCGCCTATCACCCGGATATCGCCATAACGCAGGATGGCCGATACGTGGCCATCGTCGAGCGACGCAAAGCGCATCTGCAGTTTGGCCGCGTCCAGGTCATCGATTCGAATACCGGACGCTCGATCCAAGTCGACGAGAGTCATTCCGTCGTCGCTGCTTTCTGGTCAAGCAACAATGAAGTTCTCAACCTCATTGAATCGGCAACGGCAACCAGCCGACTTGGCTATCTTCTGCCGCCAGCTGACCGAGTCGTTCGTTTCTCTTCGGAAGGGAAAATGCTTGGTGTGACGCTCTTCGCTGCCGAAACCGTCATGGATGCAAATCGGCATCCGGATGGAAGACTCCTGTTGCTGTTGCGGTCCGGCTCCAAGGCGAGACTCCTTGCCTTAGACGACGCAGGAAACTCTGCCGAACTGCTGAATGTTCCGATCAAACACTCCGCGTCGATCATTCGAACGAAAAGTACGGTGATGGTGGCGACCTATATCGGTAACCCACAGTATCGGGTTGAGACTGACAATCGCGAACGTTTCCTGGATCACATGTGGACAGTCCTGCCGGAGAAGCGCGAGGTGCCGTGGGTGAACGCCGAGAAATTCCACACCTTTGCCGCGTATGCGCTACCGGATGGTCTTGCGAGCACGACGACAGCTGGAAGTGAATTGGAGTCCCGCTTCCCGCTCGCGACGCTTGTGGCGCAATCGCACTACACCAATCCGATGAAAGCCTATTTCCTTTCGTGGCCTGTGCCGGGCGGGCCCACCATCTTTAATTCCGAAATCCTCAGCACGATCAACGTCGTGTTTGCAGTGGTGGCGGAAGGGGCGACGGGTAAAGGAAACTTCTACGTCTTGGATACAACCGCGAAGGATTGGAAGAACCTCGGTGAGGTGTCGCAACCTAAGCTTGCCGGCGACAAGTTACCCCGGATTGCTCACAGCTTTGGCAGCATCTGGGCAGACTCCGATTCCGGCATTGCGGCCTTCTTTACTTCATCTCACGACGGCGCCCGCGAAACATTTTTATATGACGCAAACCGCGGAGAGAAAATCCTGCTCACCACGCAACCCGTTGGCGAACCGCCAATCATGAATTATGGGAATCCCTTGCCCACAACGGATATTCCCGGCACAGCCATTCTGTATTATTCAGGCGAGAAGCGAGGCCTCATCATCTACAACCCCGGCAAACCCATCCAAAATATCGAACTCGCCGGGCGGTTCATCCGCTACGTGGGTCAATCCGGAAAACAGATTTATGAAACGGACGAGGGGATGTTTGTGCGTTCAGCAACAGGAGAAGTCCGCAAGATCTGGGACCGGCATTAAGACATTGTGCGCTTTTCAATCTGAATTATCGGTTGTTGACGGACGATCTTCTGAACCAATTCTCAGGACTACCTGGCGACACGTAGATAAGCCAGACGCGTGGCCGATTCAAAATCTTTTGCACGGCTGAGATGAGCAGAAAAATCGTCATGGTTTCGAATCGCTTTGAACGCTGTGTCCTTTTGAAGAGTGACGGAAGACGTGAAACCTTCGTTGAACGCGCGGCTCAGCATTCGCAGAGTTTCTGTTGCGTCGTCCATCATGGCGTAATGGCGGGCAAAGTAGAACAGGACTTCGGGTTCACGTTCGATTCCGCCGTCACGCATGATTTCAGCAGCATCCTGATGTCGGTTCTGCAGGATGGCGTGAAGTGAACCCATCAGGCTCGACATCAATGGGGAAAGGCCGGGGGTATGGAGCCGTTCTTCCAGTAGCATCCTTGCGTGCTCGGTTTCGCCCAGCGCAGCCCAGGCTGCGGCGTCCAGATAATAGCGTGCGCCTTTGGGATATGTTTCAATCGTCGTTCGATATTCGCACTTGAGAAAGTACGTGTGACTCACGCTCGTCGCGATGGTGGGATCCAGTTCCGTCGCTCGCTTGTGCGCTTCGATGGACTCATCGAGCAGTCCGCAAAAGCGCAGGACTTGAACGAGTCCTGCCCAGCTTTCCGGTTCGTCGCCGCGCTGCTTCAGTCTGGAGGCAAGCCGGACGATCGCTTCGCGTGCTTCTCCCATGTCGGCTTGTATCTGCGTATAAAAATGATGCGCACACGCCAGGTTCGGATCGAGCGCAAGGGCACGCTGAAATGCCTGCTGCGCAATTTCGAGATTAACCGACGGATCGACTTTGAATTTTTCGAGAAACCGGCAACAACGTCCGAGCCATGCCCATCCCGGTGCAAATGATGGATCCTTGGCCAGACACAGCCACAGCAGATCGCGGCCGCGAAGCATGGAATCCAGCGAGCGCGCGGATGCCAGCTCTTTGCCGCGCACAAAGGTCTCATAGGTGGAATTGTCGACGCCGGGTTCGCCGATAACGGAAGGTGTGAAGCGGTAGCCGAATTTCGAGACGGTCTGGATCGCTTCCTTTCCGAGAACCTTGCGCAGCGCGACGATGATGTTCGTCAGATTCGCGTCGGTGACGAACGTGTCCGGCCAGACCTCCGTGATGATGCGATCGCGTAGCACGAGCGATCCTGCACTCCGAATCAGGATCAGCAATATATCGAACGTTTGGGGGGGCAGAGCCACGAGTTCCTGCCCTCGACACAGTTGGCGCTCCGCTGGGTAAACGCGGAAATCGCCAAACCGGTAAGCGGCATCGCCGGTCCTTTGATTTTCCTTTCTTTTTTCCTGCACGTTGCTGGGGATTTTAATCCGAGATCTCTCCTAATATCGCCTCGAAAGCAAATTCAGAAAGGTGGTTCCTATGAGTAGCTCGACAGCCGACAACAAGCAGATCGTCGCCCGATATCTCCAAAGTCTGAGTGGGAACGAGAAAACACGCGAGCGGATGGCGCAGTTCGTCTCCGATACCAGCCTGCTGGATCACATCGATTACATCGAAAGCGCCTTTCCGCGCTATGAACTCATTGCGGACGAAACTGTTGCTGAGAACGATCTCGTCGTCGTGCGTGGCACCTTCCGCGGAGTTCATCGTGGAGACTTCGCCGGAATTCAGCCCACCGGGAAATTGGTTTCCGCCGGCCTGATGATCATGTACCGCATCGAAGGCGGCAAGATCGCGAATCACTGGCTCCAGTTCGACTCGCCGACGTTGTTGGCACAACTGCAAGAATCGGTCGCGGCAGGCGTGTGAAGTCGCGAATTGTAGCGGGCGAATTGCAGGCGCCGGCTTTAGCCGGCGCGGCGACCGATAGGTCGCACACTCACCGAGCCGGACTGCCGGCCGCGCCGGCTGAAGACCGGCGCCTACAACCGGTCCGCGTTTGAGTAGGTTGCGGTCGCGGCGGCATTATGCCGATATTTTTGCTGTGAAGAAAGCGTGTTATGTGATCACTGCCGGCGGGGTGAGGGGACTCCTGACAGTTCCATTGCCCAGATGTCGCTATCGCGTTCGGTCATCGTGAAGAGAATGTCGTGGCTATCGACGGTGAATTCGCCGCGGAGAGACGGCTTCAGCGGGTCGTCGATACGGATGAGCAGCCGAGGCGTTCCGCCGGTTGCCGGAACGGACCAGATCGTGTTTCGGTATTCGAGGTTGGTCGACCTTGCCGCCTTGAAGAAAAGGGTATGTCCATCCGGCGCCCAGGCGCAAAAAACAGCTACCATGTCGGGCTGACGTTTAACCAACACGTTGGACTCGCCGCCGTCCGGTCTGATCAACACAACGTCTCCAGACGCAATGTATGAAATCCATTTTCCATCAGGCGACCATCGCGGTTGTTGGCCGCCGGTTTTCGTTAGTTGCCTCGCTTGCCCCCAGTTTCCGGCGTTGTTCTTTGAAATGATGTACAGTTCCTGCCGCCCCGTTTTGTCTGAAAAGAAGACCAGGTTGTTGCCGTCAGGTGACCAGTTGGGATAACGCTCCTGGGCGGCCGGATCGCCTGTGAGCCGCTGAACGGAACTGCCGTCGCTTGCCATCAAATAGAGGTCGCGTTGATCGTTATTACGGAAGGAATAAAATGCGATCCACTTTCCATCCGGCGAGAATGTCGGGAGATCGTCGTCAGCGGGATTGTTGGTGAGTTGTTCCGCCTCGCCACCGGAACGAGGCATCTTATAAATATCCTGATTTCCGCTTCGGTTGGAGTCGAAAGTGATCCATCGGCCGTCTTGCGAAATATCGATACCTTCAATCGACTGATTGCCGAAGGTGAGCGCATGTGCTTCTGATGCGGACACCGGTGCAGTTTTGGGTATAGGCATCGACCAGATATTGGCCCGTGATACAAACACGGAATACACCAGGTTCTTGCCGTCTCCGGTCAGACTGATGTTTTGTGCATTGAGGCCCGTTGTCAATCGAGTGGTTGTTCCGTCAAGCGTCCCTGCACTGGTAATCGATGCGCGATAGATGTCGCGGTTTCCTTCGCGATTCGAGATAAAGAGAAGCGACTTGGAATCCGGCAGCCATGCCGGACTGATGTTGAGGGACGCATCCTTTGGCGTAATCTGGGCAGGGACTCCACCACTAGCCTTAACGACCTGGATCGAACTGGGCGCGATATTGCCATAAGACATGAACTGAAAGTTGCCGGCAGAGAATGCCAGCCACTGACCGTCTGTGGACCAACTCAACCCCGTGGCGTCATAGGTGTCTGCGATTTTCCAAGGATCGGATTTGTCGAGTGGAAGGACGTAGATCGTATTGCCTTGAATATAAGCGATCCGATCGCCGGTTGGAGACCAGGCTGCAGATCGCGCAGCGGTATCGGGCACAGCGACGATCTTCTTGGGAATACCACCTAGATTCGGAATGATGTTGATGACCGCAGGTCCTTCAGGCGGTGTGGTCGCAAACAAGATGCGCGTACCGTCCGGTGACCATTGCGGGAACCGGTGGGTTCCGGGGATGTCCTTCGTAATATCGATCGTATCTCCGCCAGCAAGCTGCCGAACGAAGATATGCATGTTTTCACCAACAGTCGCGACGTAAGCAAACATTTTCCCATCAGGTGAGATTGCTGGATCCAGTTCCGGACCCGCAGAAAACGTGAGTTGTCTGGTCCGCACGATCGTAAGAGGTGGAATGCTTCGATTGCGCATAAGAGCCGCAGCCAACGCAACAACAATAACCACAACTCCAAGCATCGCAGCGCCAAAGGCAAGCGCGGATACGGATTTCCGTCTCACCGCCACCGGAACCGCTGTGCGGACTCCCATACGCGTGGCATCCGTGTCGCGCTTCACCCGCTTCAAGTCGGCCCGAAGCTCGGATGCGTTTTGATAGCGGAGGTCGCGATCTTTTTCGAGAGCTTTATTAATGATGCGTTCGAGTTCGGCAGGAACGTCTGGGTTCAAACGAATCGGCGCAGTAGGAGCTTTATGAAGAATCGCGTCAAATGTCAGGACCGTGCTGGTTCCGGCAAAAGGCTGTTGGCCGGTCGCCATCTCGTAAAGGACCGTTCCGATGGAAAACAGATCCGTACGTCCATCCACGTCCTCGTCGCCGCGCGCCTGCTCGGGGGACATGTAAGCGACGGTGCCGATCGTTACGCCAGGACTGGTGAGATGATCCTTCTCTTCCTGAAGCGTCGGCAGATTCGATGCCTCTCCTGTCGCGCCTTTGCGCGGATCGACAACAACCTTCGCAAGACCGAAGTCGAGAATCTTGGTTTGACCGTCATCGGTGATGAAAATGTTTGCAGGCTTGATATCCCTGTGAATGATGCCTTTGGCGTGCGCCTTATCCATCGCTTCGGCAATAGCGATGCCGATGTCGAGAATGTCTTCGGTCTTGAGAGGTTTCGCTTTGATTCGATGCTTGAGCGTCTGCCCTTCGAGCAACTCCATGGCGATGAAGAACTGCGCATTGTCCTCGCCGATGTCATAAACCGTGCAGATGTTCGGATGGTTCAGGCCGGAAGCCGCCCGTGCTTCACGCTTGAATCGATCCAGCGCTCGCGCGTCCTTAGCCATGTCGTCCGGCAGGAACTTCAGAGCGACAAGCCGACCTAAGCGCGTATCCTCGGCCTTGTAAACCACACCCATACCGCCCCCGCCGAGTTTTTCCAGCACCCGATAATGGGATACGGTCGTGCCAATCACGCTAGGCTCCTTGAAGCGATGCGCCATTTTCGCGACAAACCTCACCTGCGTCAAGAACGCATCTGCGCCGCTGGGTGAAGCGTACGAAGTCGAATTCATTACGATTCTCGGACGAACGATTGCCGTAACGACGGTATGGCCTGGCCAGATGCGGCTGGTGACGGACGCGGATATGTCGCACGCCCGGCCGGTCTAACAATCCAGTCCCCGATCATCTTCCGTGAAATCCGCGGAATCCGTGGCTGAATTCGTGATAAGGTCGTGTGCAATTTAACGTCGAGGTGCATCCATGAGCATTACGCGTCGCGAAGCAATCTTGTTGTCGGGTTCGGCATTGGCAGGACTTTCACTCGAAGCATTGGCTCCGGAAAAGCTGGCAGCACAAGCCGCGGCGCAGCAGCCACCCGCGTGGCCGGATTCGCTTGTGCCTCCGACGAATTCGCGTCCGGGATTTCCGGTCGATCTTCCGCTCAATGCGGATGGCTCCGCGATCGAACATCAAGCAAGTGAAGCCGGCCCGATTACCGATCCACTCATGTGGGGTACGCCTGATAAGACGCCGCCGCCGATCGAGTTCGACTATAGACAAATGAAGATCAAGGTCGACACGCGCGGACTCGGCAAGCTGCAAGGAACGTTGCATTTTTCCGATCTGCAGAAACTGCCGGTGGTTTCACACACGTTTCTGCTTCAATGCGGCGTCCAGAATCCGCATGGGACGGTGAAATGGACCGGAGTCAAGTTCAGCGATTTCGCCAACATGTTGGGATTGGGGAAGGGCGTTCATTACGCGCGTTTCGTCGCGTCGGATAAGAAGTACAACGACGAATCGATGGAAACCCTGCTCCATCCGCAAGTCATGCTTGCCTGGCTGATGAACGATCAGCCGATCCCGCCGAAACACGGCGCTCCTCTGCGCCTGATCATTCCATTCCGATACGGCAACCGCAGCCTGAAAGCGATCACCGAAATGATGTTCGCGACACCGGGCTTGCCGATGCCTCCGCTGCAAGGCTAATTAAACAGTCACTTGAATTGAGACGCGCGGTCAGGTGAACAGAACGCGCGTCTTGCGGCTAAAGCTTGACACTACTCGTACTGCCCGTTAAAACGGTTTCCAGATCGGGGGGACTATGACGCGGGCTCTTCTTCTTGGCTTCGCTTTTATCCTTTTCACGCTGCCTACGCTTGAGGGCGCGGCGTGTATCACAGCGGATTCGAAATGCACCGAATGGATCACTCTGGGGGGCGGACCGTCGCGATCGCTTGTCTATCGCACGTATTCGCTCAGCGAAAGAAATCTTGCGATTACGCGTGCACTTGTCATGGTGCATGGTGCCTCACGCGATGCGGACAATTACTTTCGATCGGCGCTCGCGGCAGCTTTCCTTGCCGGCGCGCTCGATAACACGATTATCGTTGCTCCGCGCATGGCATCGAATGACGGCGGTGGCTGTAAGGACGCGCTGGATACGAACGAAATCAGCTGGACCTGCGGCGGGCCGGATCGCTGGACGTCCGGCGGGCCTGCTATGCGCAACGACAAGGTCACGTCCTTCGATTTCATGGATACGATCGTGCGCAAGCTGGCTAACAAAGGCGCCTTCCCTAATCTAAAAGCCATCGTGCTGGCGGGTCATTCCGCCGGAGGGCAGTTCTTCAACCGCTATGAGATGGCCAACCTGGTCCATGACGAAGTCGGCATTCCGATGACTTATGTCGTCTCCAATCCCAGCAGTTATGCATACCTGGAAGCGATCCGTCCGACCAATGCCGCGTATCCCGTAACCTCTGCGGCGCCGGGTTACATGCCTGCGCCACCCGCGCAAGCGTTTGCCGCCTTTTCGGATGCGACTTCCTGCACGGCTTACGATAAGTGGCCTTATGGAATGAAGGAGCGAACCGGCTACACCTCCAAGTTGTCGGAGGATCAGTTGAAGAAGCAACTCACATCGCGGCCGACCACCTATCTGTTAGGTGAACTGGACATCTTACCTTTAGGTGGATTCGACTCATCCTGTGCGGCAATGGCTCAAGGTCCGACGCGCTTGGCTAGGGGACTGGCTTTCACGAAGTATGTGAACGAGAAGCTGGGAGGATCCCACAAATCCCTGATCGTGCCACTCTGCGGTCACAACGCCCGTTGCATGTTCACTGCAGAGCCGGTGCTGCCACTGCTGTTTCCGAAGCAGCAAAACTAGTGGCATATAACCTTGAAATCGCTACCACCAAAGCGACGGATCTTGTAGCCCGCCGGCTTCAGCCCGCGGGGTTTGTCGCGCACACAAAGGCCCGTGGGCTAAAGCCAACGGGCTACAATGTGGTATCGATTTCAACGTTACGTGCTACTAGCCGGCGTTGGGGTCATAAACCGTCGCTACAGCGGGAACGTTCATTCTTCCACGCAAGCCGGTCTTCAGATAGGATTGCCGGTCATGAACCGAAGACAATTCGTCGCTGCTGCAGGTGTGTCGGTCTTTGCGTGCGCGGCTAAGACGCTTGGGGCGCAGAGCAGGTATGACCTGATCGTCAAAGGCGGACGTGTGATCGATCCATCCGTCAGGCTCGATGCGATTCGCGATATCGCGATTTCCGACGGACGGATCGCCGCGGTCGAGCCCAGCATCACGGCAAGCGCCGTCGAAACCATGGATGCGCGTGGGAAGATCGTCGCGCCTGGCTTGATCGACATTCACACGCATTGCGCGCGTGATCCGCGCGGTCCCGCCATGGTTTTGAACGATGGCGTGACGGGCTGGATTGATGCTGGATCACAAGGCGCCGATCACATCGCCGATACCATTGCGATCGCCAAAACCGCGCCGCAATCCGCGCGCTGTCTGATCAACGTGGGCCGTGCCGGCATCCTTACGGAAGGCGATACGAAAAATATCGAACGTGCGGATGTCGTCGCGCTGTGGGATGCGATCGAAAAGAATCCGGATTTCGTCGTCGGCATCAAGGCGCGCCTTTCTCGAGACGTCGCCGCTGAGAACGACGTCGAAGTGCTGCGGCGCGCCCAGGAAGCCGCGACGCGTTTCAATCTCCCCGTCATGATTCATATGGGCCAGACGTATTCGCCGCTGCCTGCGCTAATCGATCAACTCAAAGAGGGCGACATCGTGACCCACATGTTTGCGCCTCCACCCAACAGCATCGTCGATGACAACGGCCGTATCCTGCCGGAAGTCCTGGCAGCGCGCCGGCGCGGTGTTTGGTTTGACGTCGGCAACGGTGTGACTGGTCATATGCGCTGGGATACCGTCGAAACGATCATGAAGACGGGGTTCTGGCCGGACACATTCTCCACCGACTGGGGAATCAATTCTCCCACTACCGGTGTGATCGATTTCCCAAACTGCATGTCCAAATATTTCAGCTTCGGCATGACCGTCCCGGAAGCCATCGCCCGCGCAACGGCGAATGCGGCCCGCGTCTTTCCGGTGTTTCGCGATCGCGGCACATTGAACGTCGGAGCGGTTGCGGACATTGCCCTGCTGGAACTGCGCGACGGAAACTTCGAGTTCCTCGATAACTACAACAACAAGCGGCCAGGTAAGCAACGCTTGTTCCCGGCGGGCACGATCCTTCAAGGGAAATCCATCAAGACGACGGGGCGAAACTAAAGTCGCGCTAACTGCGCGGGCTCGTTTTTCAACACGTTCACATTTTGACTGGACCGAAGTCATTACTGACGATCTATGGAGCACGACAGCATCACACCTCGTGTGGGACGTGCTCCTCCTGTTTGTGTTACCAGTGGTCTAGAAACCGTCCCCACTGTAGCGGCGGTCTATGACCGCCGGCTTTATACGTCCTCCAATCACTGCATGTTGTTATCGAGTCACCATAAAACCGGCGGTCATAGACCGCCGCTACAGAGGCAATCAGGGATGCTTCCAGTTCAGGATCAGGGTGATCGGTGTGGGTGATGCCGACTCGAGGGATTCGTTGATCAGAAACTTGCCGTCGCGTGAGACGACATATTGTTGTTTGTTTGTTCCGAGGCCTGTGGCCAGGCGAACGGGAAACAGCGTGATCGGTGAGCCTGGCGTGACGGATCCGTTGGCCACGGAAATGGACACCGCCATCAGCTTCGACTCAGGCGAGACGAAGTAGAGTTCCTTTCCATCCGCTCTCCAACGCGTCTGGACTCCGCCGTTCATGGACACTTGCCACTTGCCGGTTGGTGAGGGAAACGGTTGCACGACGATTTCAAATCGGCCGGACTCGTTGGTTTCGTAAGCGATCCAATGGCCGTCCGGCGAAAATTGAGCGTTCAGTTCGTCGTACGTGGTTTGCGCAACGACGATCCGGTCTTTGCCTGGAGTTCCTCCATTCATTTGAATCGCGAAAAGATCGCGTCCGCTTTTCGGATCCGCCTCGCCGTACAAAAGGTAGCGACCATCGCTGGACCAACTTTGGGGATATTTATTGTTCGGCGACTCCAGAAACAGATCTTCCACACCGCCGCCGTTCGACGATTTCGAATACAGGTCGTACACGCCCTTCCGCGCCGACAAAAAAACGATCCGCGTTCCGTCCCGCGACCAGAGCGGAACGCCATCGATTGCTGGATCGAACGTGAAGCGAGTTAAGCCGCCACGAACCATATCCATCAGCCAGACATCGGTATTTCCCTGGAACAGGCGTTGGAGGCCAAGTCGGCTGCCGTCCGGGGAGAGTTCCGGATAGAATGTCGTGGGTTCGGCGTCACCGGCAGTGCCCTGAAGTTTCCCTGTCCGATCGTACCAGCGAAACTGCCGAAGAGAATCGCTCCCCCCACGGTAGGCGATGAGGCCCGAGGCTGATGCGGAAAACCCTCCAAACTGAATCCCGTTGGCAGCAACCGAATCTGCGATTTTTACGGGCTCTCCCGTGAACGCTCCTCGCTGTAAATCCAAATGCTGAGCCATCAGCGTTGTCTGACGCAGGAAGACGACGTCGCCGCTCGGAAGATACCCGGGGCCCGAGTCCGCTGCTGCGAGTCGCTTCGGCTCCGCCCCGTCGAGCGAGCCGAGATAAATCCCGGTCGCTTCAGGAATGCCGGCAGCATAGAAAAGATAGTGGTGGCCATCCGGCAGGAAGAAAGGAAAGCGATGCTGCGACGTACGAGGCGGATCGAGTTTGGTAACCGCTACCGGCTCTCCGCCCGACGCCTGGACCTTCCAAAGAACGGATGACGTTGCATTGAACAAGATCGTTCCGTCCTTACTCCACGAACCCGCGCGATTGAAGATCGTATTCGCGATCGCCTGCGGTGGTCCACCGGTGAGGTCCACTCGCTTGAGTTTGCTGCCCGCCGTAAACGCGATCGAACGACTATCCGGTGACCAGAAGGGATAGTCTGCTCCTTCAGAGCCCGCGATTGGTTTTGCATCCGGCTTGTCCAACGGACGAAGCCACAGTCGCTGCGCGCCATCACCGGACGCGATATACGCGATGTACTTGCCATCCGGCGATAGCGCAAACTCCAGCGGAGCGGGTGTTGATGGTGTGGCGATGTCCAGACGAACTTCGGGTGCTTCCGCCGGTCTTCGCGCCAACATGAACGCAGCCAGTGACGCCAGGGTGAGCGCGAGAACGGCGACAACGGCCCAGGGCAATTTGGAATTCGTCGAGCGTGATAAGGGCTGGCTCACGTTTGCCCGATCGATGTCCAGAATCAGATCCCCTGCATCGCGCCGCCGTCGGCCCGGATCCTTCTGCAAGCACAACTCGATCATCTCGCGAATGCGCGCCGGCACGCTCGCCGGCAGCTGTGACCAATCGGGTTCGGTTCTCAAGACGGCACTCAGAATGTCGGAAGTATCCTCGCCTGTAAATAGTCGCTTCCCCGTCAGCATTTCAAACAAGACGCAGCCAAAAGCAAAGACGTCCGTCCGCTTGTCGACGGCCTTACCCTTTGCCTGCTCGGGTGACATGTACGACGCTGTTCCCAGAATGAATCCCGGCGCGGACGCGGCGCTCAATAAGGTCGGCGAGTTCGACAATAGATGGTCCCCGCCTTCCGAAGATGGAGTCGTTGCCTTAGCTAGTCCGAAGTCCAGTACCTTGACCTTGCCGTCCACTGTGATCTTGATGTTGGCCGGCTTCAGATCGCGGTGAACCACGCCTTTTTCATGCGCAGCTTCGAGTGCCTCAGCGATCTGTCTGGCAATGTGAAGTGTCTCTTCGACTGGAATGGGACCGCGATGAATCCGCTCCGCGAGCGTCTCGCCGTCGACAAGCTCCATGACGAGGAAACTCTGATTGTCGGACCGTTCCAAGCCATAGATCGCCGCAATGTTCGGATGATTGAGCGACGCCAGGACCCGCGCCTCCCGCTCAAACCGGGCAAGGCGTTCGGTATCCCTGGCGAAGGCGTCCGGTAGAAGTTTGATCGCGACACTGCGGCCAAGCTTGGAATCGGAGGCTCGATAAACGTCGCCCATCCCGCCCGATCCGAGATGACTCGTGATTTGAAAGTGTGCCAACCGGCTGCCGATCATATGTGGTGCGAGACCCGCGGCATTGTATAACAGGTTCCCACTGTAGCGGCGGTCTATGACCGCCGGCTTTATGCATCCTCCAACCGGTACATGTTGGTGGCGAGCTACCATAAAGCCGGCGGTCATAGACCGCCGCTACAGTGGGAACGCGTAATTCGCAGCGTTGGTTTATCATGAGCGCATGCAACGAAAGGTTCGCTCGGCTCTGATCGTGTGGGCGTACTTCACGGCGATTGGTTTGTCGCTGTTTGCCTACCGTTACTTCGAAGCCGTTGCGAATCGCGCGAATACCTTCGCACTGCAGGCTTTCGTTGACGAAGTACTGACCGCCGCATGGGGAGCAGCGCTGCTGTTTCCGCTGATTTCCGCGGCGGCGCGCCGCTACCCGATTCATCGGGAGACCTGGGTTGGCGCACTACCCGTTCACGCGGCCGCACTGGTAACGTACTCTCTGCTTCATACGACGCTGATGTGGGTTGCCCGAGCCGCGTTGTACCCGCTGTTGGGCTTTGGTTCGTATGATTTTGGCGTCATACGCGCGCGATATCCGATGGAGTTTTTTCACGACGTCCTGGTGTACGTCGTCGTCGTGAGTGTGCTTTGGCTGTTCGATCGTTACGTGCATGCCGCGCAACTGGAGGCGCAACTCGCCGAGTCTCGTCTCGAAAATCTCCGTCTCCAGCTGCAGCCGCACTTTCTGTTCAACGCGCTGAACGCCATTTCGGCTGCGGTGTATGAAGATCCGCGCAAGGCTGACGCGATGATTGCAGGGCTAGGCAACTTATTGCGCTCGACGATTTCCGACTCCGACGCACTCGTCGTACCGCTCGAGCGCGAGATCGAAACGCTTGAGCTCTATCTCGACATCATGCGCCAGAGGTTCGAGGATCGATTGAAGGTCAACGTTCATATAGCGCCGGAAGTGCAGAAGGCGTTGGCGCCGCACCTGCTGCTGCAACCTCTGGTCGAAAATTCCATTCGGCACGGTATCGATCCGGCGTCGCACAGCGTGAACGTAACGATCACTGCTGAACGTGACGGCAACCAAACACGCGTCCAGGTTCGCGATTCGGGTCGTGGCGTTCCGGAAAGCGGATTGAAACGCGGAACCGGCATCTCCAATACTGCGGAGCGCCTTCGCCAACTATATGGTTCGCAGCATCAGCTCCTGTTCGAGAACTGCAAAGACGGCGGCCTGCGCGTGACCGTCGCATTCCCCTATCGCGTATGATCCGCGTCCTGATCGTCGATGACGAACCGCCGGCACGGCGCAAGGTGCGGCGCTTTCTTGCGAACGATCCTGAAGTCGCGGAAGTTGCGGAAGGCGGCAGCGGCAGGGAGGCGATCGAAGCAATCGCCAGCTTCAAGCCGCATCTTGTTTTTCTCGACGTCCAGATGCCCGACATGGACGGATTCGGCGTGCTCTCCGCTGTTCCGCAGCCGCACGACTTCCATGTCATCTTTCTAACGGCTCACGATACCCACGCGCTGCGCGCCTTCGAAGCGGAAGCACTCGACTATCTGTTGAAGCCTGTCGATCCGAGTCGCTTCGAACGTGCGCTGGAACGGGCGAAGGAACAGATCGCACTTCAACGCGTGCCGCGTCCGTCCGCAGAGCCGCGGCGCTTTCTGAAACGAATTGTCGTTGAGAAAAACCGGCGGGAGATTTTGCTCGCCGTCGATCAACTGGATTGGGCGGAAGCCGACCGGAATTACATCTGCCTGCATGCGGCCGGTGAAACCTACACGATTCGCGGCACGCTGGAGAATCTGGCCGGCCAGCTCGACCCCGATCAATTCACCCGCATCAGCCGGTCGCAATTAATCAATCTGGATCGAGTGAAAGAGATGAAGCCCTGGTTCCATGGTGAACGCCGAGTTGTGCTGAAAGACGGCAGCGAGTTGACCTGGACTCGCCGCTTCCGCCATCCCGTCTAGCGGCAGAGACTAGCTGCGTCCATTGGCCCCCTTGTCCCGCTCCTGGGCCGCTCCGTCCCAGCATCGTTTCATCTGTACGCCGCGTCGTTCAGACTTCGGGCATGAGATACCTCACACTCTTACTCGCGCTTCTCTGGTCCGTTACGGTGGCGATGCCGGCGGCACGCGGTACTCCACATTGAAACAAATCAATCGTGAAAATGTTTCGCGCTTGAAAATCGCGTGGGAATATCACACCGGTGCGCTCGAACCGAAAACGATGCTCAACGAGAAGGCCGCGTTTGAAGCGACGCCGATTCTCGTCGACGGCTTGCTTTATCTGAGTACTCCATTCAATCAGGTCATCGCGCTCGAACCGGACAGCGGAAAGCTCCGCTGGAGGTTCGATCCAGAGGTGGATCGATCTCATGATTACTCCGAAGTGACCTCACGCGGAGTCGCCGCATGGACGGACTCGAAGGCGTCCGTCAACGCGGCATGCAAGCTGCGGATATTTGAAGGAACGATCGATGCACGGCTGATCGCGTTGGATGGGCACACGGGAAAGCCTTGCGTCGACTTCGGCAATAACGGAACGGTCGATCTGACTCGCGGCGTGGTCTACGGACCGGAGTTCCGCGGTAGTTATGAAGTGACATCCGCTCCCACGGTTGTTGGAGATCTGATCATTACCGGATCCGCGATTGGCGATAACGGCGCCGTCGACATGCCGCGCGGCGTTGTGCGCGGATATGACGCGCGGACAGGCGCGTTACGCTGGACTTGGGATCCGATTCCCTGGTCGGAAAACCAAACCGTTCGCACCGGCGCTGCCAACGCATGGTCGACATTTTCGTCCGATCCCGAGCGCGATCTCGTCTTCATTCCAACGGGAAGCGCCAGTCCCGATTACTTCGGCGGCACGCGTCCGAACGATAACAAGTGGGCGAACTCTGTCGTGGCACTCAAGGCCTCGAGCGGCGAAGTTGTTTGGGGATTTCAAGTCGTTCATCACGATTTATGGGATTACGACGTTGCCTCGCAACCGGTCCTGATCAACTTCCGCGGCAAGCCGGCTGTCGCGGTGACGACGAAGATCGGTCATGTTTTTGTTCTCGATCGACTCACCGGCAAGCCGCTCAACGAAGTAACCGAACGCGCTGTGCCGAAAAGCGACATCCCTGGTGAAAAGGCTTCGCCAACGCAACCCATTCCTTTGTGGAGCGCCATGGTCCCACAGAAGCTCACGGCGGCCGACGCATGGGGAAGTACGCCTGAAGCGCGCGACTGGTGCCGTCAGAAGATCGAATCCCTTCGTAACGAAGGACTGTTCACGCCGCCATCATTTAAAGGAACGATCTCATTTCCGGGAAACGTCGGCGGCGTCACCTGGGGAGGCGCCACATGGGATCCGGTCCGCAATCTTCTCTTTGCCAATACGAATCGTGTCGCAGCGGTGATGCGGCTGATCTCCCGTGAGGATATGGAAGCGGCGATGAGCAATTCGGGTGAAATGGCATGGGGCGGCGAGTTTGCGCGACAACGCGGAACGCCATACGGAATGTTTCGCGATTGGCTCGTCGCTCCATCCAAACAGCCATGCAATGCGCCGCCATGGGGCGCCCTGGTCGCTTTCGATCTGAATACCGGAACATTGAAATGGCAGTCTGCTCTAGGGAGTCAAGCCGATGGCTGGCCCGCCGGCTCGATCAGTTTCGGCGGCCCCATCGCAACAGCGGGCGGACTTATTTTCTCGGCCGGCGCGATAGACCCACACCTTCATGTGTTCGACAGCGATAGCGGCCAAGAAATCTGGACGGCGGATCTACCAGCGAGTGCCCAATCCACACCAATGATGTACGAGTGGCAAGGCAAGACCTATGTCGTCATCTGCGCGGGCGGACACGGCAAACTGAAAAGCAAAATGGGCGACTCCGTGATCGCCTTCGCGATTCAGTAGCCCGCGGCTACGTGTCGTCTTCGCTGTGGTCGCCGTTTTTGTATAAGTTCCGCGGAGGGACTTCGGGCCGTCCGGCGTCGCGAGCCATCGTATCGAGTCGATTTGCTGTGGCAAACCCTAAGTGTTCGTCAACGAGTGCGCGGGCTTTTCCGTAATCGAGTATTTCCAGACGGAGAATTCTGCGCACATCCGCGTCATCTTTGGGCTCTCCAGAGGCCATTTTCATTGCGAGCAGATGTTCCAATGAGACGAGCGGCACCTCAAGATCGCGGACTATGGTCACTCGGCCGGATGCAGAAGCTTCCTCGATCGCGTGCCGAAACAGCCCAGCAAGATGAACGCGTCGATCGATAAAATCGATTCGAAGATTTCGTGTCTCGTCACGCACAGCGACTCCACCGATCCGAAGCGGATGGATCTGCGCGGTTTTGGCCGCCAGTTGATCCGCCGCCATTTCCGCGGAACCGACGGGCACTGCGAAATCGGCATCTTTGGTTGCACGCTGTATTCCCCATGCTTCCAGAGCCAAACCGCCGATGAGCGCAAATCGCGTGCCGGCCGCCGAAAGCACAGCACTGGCGGCATGCACGGACGGGAAAGGATCAAATGGTGAGATCGAGCCGACGACGTGGGTCCGCCGCGGCCCCTCGGCCGAGCCGGTATCGTCTTCGTTGTAGTTCACGCGATTCATCGTAACACCTGCTCTGGGTACTCACGGAAAATTGTTATCAACGGATCTCACTTGCGATACATTACGCCGCGGCATGAAATCCATTGGCGGATACGAAGTTGTATCGTTGCTCGGCAAGGGCGGGATGGGCGAGGTTTATCGTGCGCGCGACAGCAAATTGAAGCGCCGAGGTGGCGATCAAAATTCTGCCGGCGGACTTTGCGTGCGATGCCGAACGTGCTGCCCGATTTCAGCGGGAAGCCGAAGTTCTCGCGTCGGTCAATCATCCCAATGTTGGAGCGATCTACGGACTAGATGAAGACAAAGACACGCGCTTCCTCAGTTCGATGTCAAGGCGCTCGAACTACGTTCGTCGCCCGTTCGCCTCGCGGATAACGTTCCGGCGAACGTCAATTCCAACGCCCGTGCCGCCTTCGCCGCTTCGAGCGGCGGGGTACTCGGACTGGACGTCCCTGCTCAAACACTAAACATTGAGCCGCGGATTCTACGGATTTCGCAGTTCAATACCGATCTACAAACATCTGGCCTGGCCGAACGTGATACGGCTCGTCTGAAACCGTCACTGCAAGGACGCGAATTTTATCGTTTGCCGGCAGTGTTAATGATTTCGCATCTGCCGGAATGTCGATGGCATACGCGTAGAGATACGAATACGCGTATGGGACGTTTGTTCCGTCCGCCGCGTGGTGATGCGACGCATACCAGGCGATCGATGCAGGCTTCACGAATCCCGGCGTCAATCCGGTCATTTCGCCGAATTGATTGGTTCGCGTCGTCGGCGCTGTTCCCGGCGGGGCATTGGCCGGAGGAGCAACCTGCGTCGTTGTGACTTTCCACGAACGGTTGTCCCACTGTCCGACGTAGCCGCCCCAATTCTGCACCATCACATTGATCGACTGGTTTCCGATCTTGAAGGTTCCGTTCTGATCTGCTTCCGACGCTGCAGCTAGAATGTAAGCACGCGTAAACTTTCCCGAAGGGAGAGTGATGCTTTGTCCCTTAGCGGCAACCGCGTTTACCGTTGCTCCGCCGCCTTGTGCCAGCTTGAACTGAATTCCGCCATAAGTAACGGACGGCGGCAGCATTTCAGCGGGAAGGGAGTTCCCGGTTCCATCAAAGCCAGACGTCGACTTCTCTTTGTCGCGACTCGCCGTTGCCACGTCGTACTTCAAATCTACGGGTGTTGAATGAGGCTGGGCGACACGCGTTGCTGAGGCCGCAAGCTTCAAGGCAATCGTTCGCACGGTGTAAGGGCCAAACGCCATGCTGAGCGAATTGCGCGCTCGATCCAGTTGGAGCCTGTTCGACACGGGTTGTTCCTGCCCATCCAACTCGCGGACCGACTCAATGCTTGCCGGCAAGCTGACATTCACCGTACTCATCGGCTTGCCATCAACTTCAACCAGACGCATCACGATTTCGTCCGACCGCTCCGCCTTCTTGAGCGCCATGACGCGAACCCGACTGTTGTTGACTGTCAGCATTGAAAAACTCTTGCCCAGCGCACCGGGATGGCTGGATGTTTCAAACGCGATCAACGGCTCGTTGAGTCGCAGCGCTTGCCAGTCCGTCTGTTCATTGCGCCAGTCGCCCGTGTGTCCGGCGAGGCCATAGACGATCTCGTGGTGACCGATGTCCTGGGTCAACTGGTCCGCATACGCGCGGCCATTGCCTTGACCCAAGCCGGGTGTGTAGATCAACGTCAGGCGAATCGTGTTGTCATCCGGCTTATCGGAACCGGTTTTGTTGTTCGACAGGACGGTCGCGCCATAACCGCCGCTCTTGTCCGTCAAATCAATCCATTCGTGCGAAGCGACTTCGAACTTCTTATCGTCGTTGTTGCCGCGTTGAATGGTGCCGATGTCCCAGTTGTAAGTGGCCTGCGGATTGGTTGCGCTCAGCGGAAATGTCGCCTTCAATGCGGCAGACTGCGTCTTCCAATCGATCGCGTTGGCAAATTCGACGCGATTACCTGCATCTCCTGCGGACAAGCGGACTGTCTGCACGAACTTCGATCCTTCCGTTTCACGCTCGATTTCTACGGCGACGCGTGCAGGACCGACCTCGACGATCCGAACTTTTGCCGGGCCGGACACGTAAGAGCGCGGAGGTTTCTCTTGATCGGCGTAATCCATATTCCAGGCAGGCCAATCGCGCGGTGCGTGCTGCTGGATCGCAAGTCGCGCGGGAGACTTCAACACTTCGCGTCGCCCTGTTTTGTCGAAAATGCTGGAGACGTCGCCGGCAGTGTTGAGCGTGACGCGATAGCGGGCGTTTTCCAAACTGGAGTCCGTCACCTTGAGGGTTGAGGAAGAGGCTTTGTCCGCGGGCTGCACGTCGTAGATCGCATATCCCACGGACGGTGCTTTCGCGACGAACAGTACCTTGCCGTTCGATATTTGTGCGGGAACGTCCGTGCCGTCCGGTCCGGTGACGCGCACCGCCTTCGGCATGCCTCCGGGAAACGTGACGTTCGTTTCGACGACGTCTTCGCGGGCGATCGACAGCGGGTTATAGATGACGATCGGCACACCCTTGGATTGAGTGTTCATTGCCGACGCATTGGACTCAGTCGCGCTCGTCAGGACGCCGGCAAACTGATTCATAGCGATGATGTCGTCATTCCATGTGTATTCGTATGCCTTCGGTGTTGCCGTTCCTGCGAGATTGTCGTGGAAGTGGCCGCCCATAACCAGAGTCCATGCGTCGTTCAAGCGTTTCTGCGGATAAACAAGACCGCCCAGCCATGCCGCGATCACCGACGCCTTTTCAGCGGCGTCCGCCATCACTTCGTTTCTCCGATTCCACATCTTGTGATACGCCTGTGACGTCAAAGAGCCGGCCGAGTGATTGATCAATTCCAGATCGCCTTTGTAGCGCGGCAGACGTGCCGTCTGATCCGGCTTGATGTCGCGAAACATTTCGTCGGCCTTGGCTGAAATGACATGAACTGGTCCGCTGCCATTTCCGTCGCTTTTCGAAATGATCTGGTCCATCAACTTCACCGAGGCTTCGTTTGCCGCACCGCCCGTATCGCCTTTCCAGCACAGTGGGATCCGAAGCTTGGAATTCACGTGACTTGAAGTCGCGG
>JADMIO011011144.1_pt1 | contig 27558 bp, 16 predicted proteins | sample 8958161 | NCBI WGS metagenome assembly JADMIO01 (sample SAMN16585339, study PRJNA669376) | soil metagenome | isolation source: Crop rotation soil | place: USA: Cullars Rotation, Alabama | collected 2011
AGGGGCTGTCGCCCCAGAAGTTGCCCGCCGCTCCCTGGTGAACCCATGACTCATTAATCCAACGGATCATCAGGTTCATTTTACTGGTTATGCTCACGTCCCCGCGAATCATGTCCTGGCGCGTGTTGATGGGCTCAAGCGGGGCCGAGACCCAGTTATTGCCTGCGGCGCTCGTGTTCGGATCAGGGTAAACGCTCAATATCGCAAGCCCCGCAGGGCTGAGCCGATTTTGGGGAATCCGGTTGCCTGGGAATGGCTGACCGGTGTTCGGGTCACGCGGCACGGCACCCGTCAGGGCCCCGCTGAAATCTCCGACCTTCTCTGCTGCGGTCGGCACTTTCGCGCCGAGCGTCACGCCGCGCCGCTCGCGCCGCCACTCCTCGCTCCAGAAAAAGAAGGCCCTGTTCTTCAGGATCGGGCCGCTGAAGTTGCCGCCGAAGTTGTTGAAGCGCAGCGGAGCTTTAGGCTGACCGGCTTGATTGAGCAAGAAATCTGTCGCGTTCAGCGAGTCGTTGCGGAAGAACTCAAACAGAGTGCCGTGAAACTGATTGCCGCCGCCTTTGGTGACCAGATTGATGACAGCGCCCTGCGCCTGACCGAACTCCGCGCTGAAGCTATTGCGCTCGACGCGGAACTCTTGAATAGAGTCTATAGACGGAAAGACCAGCAGCGTACGGTTCGAGCCCACGTCCATATTATTGACGCCGTCAACGGTCCACATATTCTGGTTCGAAGCGTTGCCGTTGACCGACATATCGACGCCGGAATTGAGCCCCGTGCCGCGACTGGCAAAAGCGCCGCCAGAGCCCGCGCGGTATTCCGGCGAGACACCCGGCACCATCAACGCCAACTGCGCGTAGTTGCGCCCGTTGAGCGGCAGCTCCGTTATCTGCTTCTCCGAAATAAGGCTGCTGACATTGCCGCTCTGTGTTTCGACCGTGCTCGCGTCAGCAGTCACGTTGACGGTTTCAGTCACTTCCCCGACTTCGAGCGTCAAGTTCACGACCAGGTTTTCGCTGACGTGCAGCTCCAAACCGCTGGCGACCGTGTTTTTGAACCCCTGGGGAGCCGTGCTAACGCTGTAACGGCCAACGGGCAGACTCGTGGCCGAATAGATGCCATCGCTGCCGGTGTTGACGGTCCGCAAAAATCCCGTGTTCTCTGCCTTTATTGTTACTTCTGCGTTAGGGACGATTGCGCCGCTCGGATCGCGCACGGTGCCGCTGATACTGCCGACCGTGGTCGTCTGAGCATGTGTGTTATTCGCAAAGCCAATGCCCAACAACAGCAGCATTGCATATAAGGTGATTTTCTTTAGAGCGAGCGGATTTCGTTTTCTCAGCATAAGCAGCCTCTCTTTGGTCTGTGCCGGTCTTTCAGCTCTGCCGGCCTTCGGTTTCTGGCGGTTTTAGAATTTTCTAAGGCTTAATTCCGGTTAATCTGTACTTCCATCTATGAGAGCATACAATCAAGACATCCCGAACCCGTGACTCTACCTATTGTCAGTGCCTGCTTCTGGGCGTAGAATACTGGCCTGTCAGACTTTATTATGATTAAAGATAATAGTGAGAAATTACAGTCAGCCGTAACTATAAGCATGATCATAGATAGAATCAATAGGCTTACAGTAAATTAACAGGTTAATTTAACAATTTAACAGGCCATTTTCGGGGATGTATCAGGGTCTATTAAGGGATTGGCAGAGATATCATTGTCTATGTGCGAGCGTGCGCCTGAAGTAGCGCTGCGCGGCTAAAGCGCCGCATATTTGTCCTGGATTGACGCTGTGCCCTTTTTTCTAACGCATATTTTCCGCCCAAGCCGAATGCCTGGGGTTCCCCTCTACAGCCGGGAGTATTAAATGAAGACCCGCATGGCAGAACAAGCACCCTCGACCGTCGAGCCGGATGAGGTGCGCCAGGCGCTTGAAAGCCTTCTGAGCAGTAAGCACTTCGTCAATGCCCATAAGAAGAAGAAGTTTTTGCGCCTCATATGCGATTTTTATCTTGAGGGCCGCGCGCATGAGCTGAATGAGCATATACTCGGATATGACGTATTCGGCAGGGGGAGCGGATATAACCCATCGGACGACCCCATAGTGCGTGTGTTCGCGCACGAGATACGCAAGAAGCTTGAGGCTTATTATGCGAACGAGGGGGCAAACGACCCCGTCCGTTTAGAAATCCCCGCGGGCAGTTATCAGCCTTTTTTTACCAGGCACCCGCTCGAACCGGCAACACAGGATTCTCCGGCGCTTGAAGCTTCTTCAGCGGATCAGATATCTTCGGCGGCGCAGGTTTCCGTAGACGCTCTCCCGACACAGGCGGAAACCGAGGTTGAAACGCCTCGGTCGCGCTTCCCGGCAGGGAAACTGTTCGCGGGCTTTGCGGTTTTGTGCCTCGTGATTTTCGTGATCGCTCTGGCGGTGTCGAATCGCCAGCTGAGACAGAAAGTGACTGAGGCCGGCATCGCGAAAGATTCCGCGACGTACGGGCCTGTGTGGGCGACGTTTCTTGCGAGCAACAACCCGCCGCTCGTGATCCTGAGCAACCCGCCTGTCCTCCGGTTTACCAACCCTAGCGACCCGGAAGCGCTGACGAAGGACTCGATCCCGCTCGCAGCCGAAACCGTAGAAGCGTTGAAGAGCAAGTTTGTCATGAACCCGGAAGTGTCAATGACAGAAACAGGCGAGCCCGCAAGTGATGACACAGAGTCGCCCGCGAACAAGGTGGTCATCGAGCGGAATCAAATCCCTCGGCTCATTCTCAGCACGAACGTTTACACGGGGATGGGCGAGGCGATAGGGCTCCACTACCTGACGGACTTCTTCCGTAAGGCGAGCCGCAGCATCCTGCTCAAACAGAGCCGCACTCTGAGCGCGGAGGACCTCAAAGAACACAACGTGATCATGCTCGGCGGGGTGTGGGTTAACGAGTGGTTCAGCAAGCTGACAAGAAGTGAAGATTTCGTTTTCACGGGCAAAGCCACTGTAGAGAACCGCAATCCCCAGCCGGGCGAAGAGCGCGAGTACGTCCCGCAATTTGACAGGCGAACAGGAAATCTGGTTGTCGATTACGCCCTCATAACCGTCAAGCCTAATATCTCAACTGCGAACGAGGTGATGTTGCTGGCGGGCGTTTACAGTCAGGGCACAGAGGCGGCAGCCGAATATGTCACAAATAAAAACTACCTCGACCAGCTCGATCAGCGATTACAGCAGTCTAAGCAGTCGGGCCGACCGCCGCGTTACTTTCAAGCTCTTTTAAAAGTGGGGGTCGAAAACGGTATCCCAACAACGATATCGATCCTGGCGCTGCATGAGCTGCGATTCGACGAGCCTTGAGCGATGAGCCTTGAGCAGTGACGAAGCCGAAGGCCGAGCCGCGCGCGCCCGGAGCGGATTTGTGACGAAAGTTTACAGGCGTATACTTGTGTTATCTCGATCACGGCAGGGTGATCGCCTCTATTAAAATCAGAAGATCGAACTATGTCTAGAGAGATGTTACAGGTTCAAGATAACAGGTTACATCCGTGTGAGCCCACGCGGGAGGAGAAGCTTGAACAATTAGAGAAAATTGTGCACAGCCATGTGCTCCAAGGCTCAGAGAGCCTGATGGCCCTGCTTCGCTACCTCGTGCGCGAGTCGGTCGCCGACCCGGACGCACAGGTAAGAGAATCTACGATAGCCCTGGAAGTCTTCGGTCGCGGCAACGAGTTCGACTCTCGGACCGATTCGGTCGTGCGAGTGCAAGCCAAGAGGCTCAGGGCCAAATTGCAGGAGTATTATGAAACGGAAGGGAAGCTCGATAGAGTCTCCATTGATCTGCCTAAAGGCCATTATAAGGTGGCCTTTTCATACCTTCCGCTGAAGGATGAGACGACTGCCGCCCAGGATACGCAGGCAGTTATCGAGCCGCCGAACTCCTTGTCGCAGGAAGTCGCCTCTCAACCTGCCCGCCGCAAACCTGACGTGTGGAGACCCGTCTTAATCGTATCCGTGATTATACTGGCTGTGGCCGTGGCTCTGCTGGCTTCTTCAAATAACAGTTTGCGCAGGAAGGCTCAAGAGGCGGTCGCGCACGACGAGGAGACTGATCACGGATTCGTGTGGGCTCCATTTCTTAAGAGTAACGCCCCGACGCTGATGGTTTTAAGTAATCCGCCCGTGTATCGATTCTTAAACAACTCAGACCCTGCGGTGGTCTCAAGAGATTCTCTGGAGATAACCACCGAGCAGACCGAGATGCTCGTCGAGGTGCTCAAAAACAAGCTCGTCATGAAGCAGAATCGCGCGCCCCGGCTGGTCCTCTCGACCGCGAACTACACGGGCGTCGGCGAAGCTATAGGGCTCTACCACCTTACCAGCCTGTTCAAGGCAGCCGACAAGGAGATGACGCTCAAGCAGAGCCGCACGCTCAGCGCCGAAGACCTCAAGAATCATAATGTGATTCTGCTCGGCAGCGCATGGGTGAACGATTGGGTAGAGAAGCTGCCCGTCAAAGAGAGTTTCGTCTACAGCGTCAACGCAAGCATCGAGAACAAAGCCCCTCTGCCGGGAGAGGAGCGCGAATACAGACCCAGGTACAACGAAAAGACCGGCGAAGTGAAAGAAGATTACGCTCTCATAACGGTCAAGCCGGGGCTGACGGGCGAGCACAGGCTCATGATTCTGGCAGGTATCCTGAGCGAAGGGACACAGGCGGCAGCCGAGTATGTCACCAGGAAGGAGTATCTGGGAGTCCTGAACCAGCGACTCCAGAACATGCACGACGAAGACGGCCCGCCGAAATATTATCAAGTGCTCTTGAAAGTCGATGTAGACAACGGAATCCCTACGACGGTCTCTATACTGGCTATTCACCCGCTGAAAGTGACACGGGATTAAATGTTTTGAAGCCGAACGCCGCATATCACGTACTGTTTCAATACCGCGAAACCCTGCGATGAATCAAAGGCATTTACAAGCGCCTCTTCGCAACTCGTATAACTCCCGCAAGCAATAGAATCCTGCCGCTTATCTCCCAGGTTTTATAAACCAGCGCTGCGGCATGGTGATTGCCTATGAAAACTACAGGACGCCAACCATTATAAATAATCACCGAAGAGGAACTATAAGCAGATGAGCAAACGACCCGGCGGTGAGCTGGCCACGCGGCCATTACATTTCATCTGGATTGCTGATAGCTCTGGGTCTATGGCAGTAGACGGCAAGATACAGTCTCTAAACAATGCTATCCGCGAAGCAATCCCTCACATGCAAAAAGTCGCCGACGAGAACCCTAACGCGCAGGTATTGGTTCGCGCCCTCAGATTTTCTAATGGGGCGCAGTGGCATATCTCTCAGCCCACGCCCGTCGCAGATTTCAAATGGGAAGACCTGACGGCTGAGGGTGAAACCCACATGGGCAAAGCGCTCTCGATGGTGGCCGAGCAGCTCAAGATTCCTCCGATGACCGACCGCGCATTGCCGCCCGTCCTGGTGCTGATTTCTGACGGTCAGCCAACGGATGATTTTCACAGCGGGCTTAACGCGCTGATGGACCAGCCGTGGGGAAAGAAAGCGGTCCGCATCGCCATCTCCATCGGCGCGGACGCGGACGACGAAGTGCTGCAAAAATTCATAGGCCATTCGGAGCTAAAGCCATTGCAGGCGAACAACCCCGAAGCCCTCGTCAGGCACATCAAGTGGGTTTCCACGGCTGTGCTGAAATCGGCTTCGTCCCCCGCGAGTCAAACCAAAGACGCGGCCCCGCCAGCGGTGAATGTTCCAATTCCTACCGCCCCTGCCGCTGCTGCCGGCGGCAGCGATGATGCGGAGCCTACCGACGTTTGGTAGAGCATCACAAATGACGACCGGGGCGGAAAACGTATTATGGCGCGTAATCGGCAGCAGTGTGCGCGGGGCCTCGCATGCCAGGACCGGCTTACCCAACCAGGATGCCGTAGGCTGGCTACAGAAATCGGGGTCGAGCCGGTCGCTGGTCGTGGCCGCGTCGGACGGTCATGGGAGCGCCAAATGTTTCCGCAGCCATGTCGGCTCCCGTCTCGCGATAGAATCTGCAATCGCGCTGGCCCAGGAGTTCCTTGACGGTCAGCCCGACCTCAAGAACCTTTCGGCAATCAAGCGCACCGCTGAAGAGCGACTGCCGCAGGAGATGTCGCGGAGGTGGAGAGAGGCTGTAGAAGCGCACATCGCAAGCAATCCCATCACCGCGGAGGAGCTTGACGCGCTCGAAAAAATAGATGGCATTAGTGCGCGTGAGGCTATCTCGAATAAGCCTGTGCGGGCTTACGGGGCTACGATTCTGACGGTAGTGGTGGCGGAATCCTTCATACTCTATTTGCAACTCGGAGACGGCGACATCCTGATAGTTTCGGATGGCGGCGAGGTGGAAAGACCGCTGCCCAAAGATGAAAGGCTCTTTGCCAATGAGACGACCTCGCTCAGCTCGCAGGACGCATGGTCGGATTTCCGGTTCGGCTTTCAAACTCTTGTTGGCCCGCCGCCCGCGCTCATCATGCTTTCGACCGACGGATACGCAAACTCATTCGTCAATGAAGAGGCTTTCTTGAAAGTCGGCGCGGACCTTTTGGGGATGATTCGGGCGGACGGGTCGGACAAGGTGAACGAAAACCTTGAAACGTGGCTCAACGAGGCAACGGAATCCGGCAGCGGCGACGACATCACGCTGGCGCTGATTTGCCGGACGGGCGCGGTCAAGAGCGCCTCTGGCGATCCTACGCAACCGCCGCCTCAGCCTTCATCTGATCCTGCGCAACCGCCGCCCCAGCTTTCATCAACGGAGCCTCTACCTGCCGAGCAACAGCCGGTCGCACCTGAGGGAGAAAAGCAGTGAATGACTTAGTGCGGCAAGTGCTTTCTGAAATCATCAGCAAATATGGCCGGTCGCTGGCTGATGATCCGCGCCGCTGCGAAGCGTTGCTCCGAGATCATTGCGGGCAGTACAAGAAAGAGATCAATGTGCTGATCGGCGCGATGAGGGAAAGGGTGGCGGCTGACTTGATAGCTTCGTCAACCGCGATGCCTGGAGGGGTCCTTCGTGCGCGGCTTGAGAAGCGGTTGCACGATAACCTTGGCTTATCCGAAGAAGCCTCCAGGTGGGCAGTCGAGTCATGGGCCGTGGCCCTCGGCGCGGCTTCAATTGAAGAACTGCGAGCCGCAGGCGCAATCGAGGTGAAATCAGCGGCAGGGGCTACAAAAGCTGAATACGCGAATGACCCTGATGACCCGTTCGCCGATGGCGCTGTCGCTGATGGCGCGTCGGCAGGTGATTCATCCATGCAGCCTGAAGAGATACTTCGCCAGGCCATACGCGTCATTCTCGCCGACGACCATGCTACAGATTATGAAAAGGCTGACCTGCGCGTCATAAGGCAACGCCTGGGCCTGACCGTTGACCAGGCGAGAAGAGTATTCGCGGAAGTAAAATCTGAAAAGAACAACGCCGCTAAGATCAAGCAACCCATAGCCTCTCGCCCGCCGTCGCTGGTCGTCTCTGAGCGCGGCGGAGAACGATTCAAAAGCATCAGCGAAGCTGTTAGAAACGCGAGGCCCGGCACGCGCATCATCGTGCGGCCCGGCCTCTACAAAGAGAGCCTGCTCATAGATAACGCCGTAGAGATAATCGGGGACGGCCCGCTCGATCAGATAATTATCGAGAGCGTGAACGCTCCCTGCGTCCTGATGAGAGCCGACAGGGGCGTGCTGCGGGGCCTGTCCCTGCGAGGTCGAACAGGTCGCGATGCCGAAGAGTTCTTCGCCGTGGACATCCCTTATGGGGAATTGCTGATGGAGGGCTGCGACATCACGAATGAATCAAGCGGCTGCCTGTCGATCCACGGGCCCGAAGCTAATCCTGTTGTCAGGCAATGCAGGATACATGACGGCGAGGGCTATGGCATCTGGGTCTGGGACAATGCGGCGGGAATTGTTGAGGAGTGCGAAATCTATAACAACGCGGGCGCGGGGGTGATGGTAAGCGGCGACACGATGGAGGAAGCAAGGCAAATGGCCGCTTATATGATTGCGAGCGCGGCTGATGAGCCGCAAGTTATAGAAGATGTTTTGAGCCAGCCTTCCGGCAACAGCGGGACGACTGCGCGAGCCAAAGCCCGCCCGCTCATACGGCGGTGCGAGATTCGCGACGGCAGGGATCATGGCGTCTGGGTCCACTATAAAGGCCGTGCGGTGTTCGAGCACTGCCGTATATTCGGGAGCGCTTCGGCAGGCATGTGGATCGATCAAAACAGCGAGTCGGTCGTCAGGCATTGCAGCGTCAATCGCAACGGGTGGGAAGCCATAAGAATTACAGGTGACAGCTCTGCGATTGTCGAAGACTGCGATTTGAGCGCGAACGCGGGCGGCGCATGGGCAATCGAGCGGGGCTCGCGCGTGCGTCAAAGCGCGAACCAGGAATAGAAGGAGATGATACATGAATCAGATATTCAAGGCCGGGGAGGCGGTGCGCGCAGAGCCTTCAGGAATGAGATGCGAGGTCGGGCAGTTCTTAGGGGCGGGCGGACAGGGGGAAGTTTACCGCGCCAAAATCGGTGATAAGCCTGTTGCGTTGAAATGGTTCTTCCCTCACATAGCCACAGAGGAGTTGGAATCATCCATCACGACGCTCACGCAGATCGGGCCGCCGACCGAAAAATTCCTCTGGCCTATGGAGATGACCTACGCGCAGGGCGTGAAGGGGTTCGGCTACACCATGCCTTTGCGCGAGCCGCGATTCAAAAACATCGTCGATCTGATGAAGAGGCGCATCGAGCCGACTTTCCGCGCCCTGGCGACGGCTGGCCTTGAGCTTTCGCACAGTTACTTGCAGCTTCATTCAAAGGGGCTCTGCTACCGCGACATATCCTTTGGCAATGCCTTCTTTGACCCGGGCACGGGCGAGATACTGATCGCGGATAACGATAACGTGGCCGTCGATAAACAGGCACAGAGCAGTGTCTTAGGCACCCCGCGCTTTATGGCACCGGAAGTGGTGCGCGGTGAATCCCTGCCCAGCACACAAACAGACCTGTTCTCGCTGTCTGTCCTGCTCTTCTACATGCTGATGGTGCATCACCCGCTAGAAGGCAAAAAAGAGTTGTCGATCAAATGTCTCGACCTGCCCGCTATGACAAAGCTCTACGGCACGGAGCCTCTCTTCATATTTGACCCGCAGGATAACTCCAACGAGCCCGTGCCGGGCTATCATGACAACGCCCTTGCGTTCTGGCCGATCTATCCACAATTCCTGCGCGACCTCTTCACGAAGGCGTTCACGGATGGCATACGCGATCCACAAAACGGTCGCGTGCGTGAGAGCGAATGGAGAGCAGCTATGGTTCGCCTGCGCGATTCCATCGTCTACTGCTCGAAGTGCGGGATGGAGAATTTCTACGACACGGATGCGCTGAAAGCGGCGGGCGGGAAGCCCGGCTCCTGCTGGTCATGCAAAACGGATATCGTGCTTCCGCCCCGCATTCGCGTAGGCCAGAGCGTCGTCATGTTGAACTATGACACGAAACTCTTCCCGCATCATATTGATGACCGGCAGTCGTATGATTTCACCAGGCCGGTCGCGGAAGTCATCCAGCACCCGGCGAGCCCAGGCGTCTGGGGGCTCAAGAACCTGTCCGAGGACAAGTGGGTCGCCACTACGGCTGAAGGCAAGGTGAAAGACGTTGAGCCGGGACGGAGCGTAACCATAGCGGTCGGCACTAAGATAAGCTTCGGGAAAGCCGAAGGAGAAATCCGCTGACGGTAAAATTTAAAAAACGCGGCCAGGAAAAAACACCGAAAGTGAGATTACCTACCGGCCCGATCAACGACCCCGCAGCGGCACACCGAGCCGCGTCAAAATTTAGTTGACTACCTAATAGAGTCCTGTATTATAGATGCCTCAGGTCGTTACTTGTATCTTGAAAAATTGGTTTCAGTGTAAAAAGAGGTGTAAAGGTTTACTCTCTCTACCCCTCTTAAAGTAGTTTGAACGAGCGTTGAAAGAGAGTTGCTCTCTGGGAAGCGCTCGAATCAGCTCGAAGCTAAGAGCAAGATTTTTTTGCCCCTCGTTCAGCCCCCGTAGACTGAGTTCGCTGTCTTCCCACGGTATCAGCTACACATTCCTCACATAATTTGTCGAATAGGCACGGGCTAAACACTGCCGTGAAGCTTGCGAACAGGGCGCAGCCTAAGGCATCGACTTAACCCTAGGTGTGCCCGGTGATCTTTCTTTGCAAATAATTAATCCGAGGTGAGGAATGAAAAAATACTTACTGCTATTTGTTACGGTCACTCTGGGAATTCTTTTACAGATATTTTCTCTGATCCCAGGCGCGGTCTCTTCGGCGGCGGTCGAGCCGGAGCTCCCGCGAACCTTGCTAGATACGAGATTCGTTCCGCCGACCGGCGCTACTATAAACGTGCCGGCTGGGGGCGACTTTCAAGCGGCGCTTAACAGCGCGCGTCCCGGCGATACCATAGTGCTTCAGGCCGGGGCGACTTACACGACGCCCTCAGACGGTTTTCTCATACCTAATAAATCCGGCAGCGGCTGGATCGTTATACGCACTTCTAACCTGACGGCTCTTCCGGCTGAAGGCACGCGCGTCGGGCCGTCAAATTCGGCTGCGATGCCTAAGATTATCACCCCATCAGTCTGGCCCGCGTTGAGGACTGCGCCGAGCGCGCACCACTACAGGTTCATAGGCGTCGAGATAGCCGTGGCTGCCACCGCCCCGCTCAACTATAACATCGTCGCCGTGGGCAATAGCGGAGGCTCGCAAAACACTCTGAGCAGCGTGCCGACAGATATAATCTTTGACCGCTGCTACGTTCATGGCAACGCGACGGGCGAAGTCATACGCGGCATCGCCCTCGACGGCGCTCGCTCGGCTGTGATCGACTCCTACATCTCGAATTGCCACAGCGTGGAGTTCGAGTCGCAGGCCATCGGCGGCTCAAATGGTCCGGGCCCATTCAAGATCACAAATAACTACCTGGAGGCAACAGGGCAGACTGTTTTATTCGGCGGCGGCGATCCTAAGATCCCGAACCTGGTCCCTTCCGACATAGAGTTCAGGCGCAATCTCTGCTCGAAGCGGCTCACGTGGTCCCCTTTCGATCCGTCCTTCGCAGGCATACGCTGGGTGATAAAAAACATCTTTGAGCTGAAGAACGCTCAGCGCCTGCTCGCCGACGGCAATATATTTGAGAACAACTGGGCGGCGGCGCAGACCGGCACGGCCATCCTGTTCACGCCTCGAAACCAGGACGGCACCGCGCCCTGGTGCATAGTCCAGGATATAACTTTCACAAACAATATTGTGCGCCACACCGCAAACGGGATTGACCTCCTCGGTCGCGACGACGAGCACACAAGCCAGCAGGCTAAGCGCATCAAGATTCAGAACAACCTGTTTGAAGATGTGGGCGGCTCAAGATGGGGAGGCGGCGGCATTCTTTTCCAGATGCTGGACGGCACGGCTGACGTTAGGTTTGACCATAACACTGCTTTTCAACCTGGAAACGTCATCGTTGCCGACGGCGTCTCGCACACGGGATTTGTCTACACGAACAACCTGACGCCGCATAATACTTATGGAATATTCGGCTCAGGCACGGGGGTCGGCAACCCCACGCTCGCGGCCTATTTCCCCGGCAGCCTTTGCACTAAGAACGTGCTCGCGGGAGGCACTTCGTCTGATTATCCCGCAGGCAATTTCTTTCCCGCCACGCTCGGCAACGTAGGGTTCGTGGACCTGGCGGGCGGCAACTATCGTCTCGCTTCCGGCAGCCCATACAGAGGTGCGGGGACGGATGGTAAGGACGTGGGCGCTGACATAGATGCGATTCAAGCGGCGATTAATGGCGTCCCCTCTTCGCCGCCGCCTCCTTCACCTCCACCGCCAACACCTCCACCGCCAACGCAAGGGGAGGACGTTGTGATGTATGCAGCGGAAGCGCCTGTGCGAGTTGGAAACTGGCAGGTGATAAACGATGCGACGGCGGCAGGGGGCTCTCGGATTTGGAACTCTGATCAAGGAGCGGCGAAGTTAGCGGGGCCGCTTGCGAACCCGGCCAGCTACTTCGAGATGACCTTCAACGCACAGGCAGGCGTCGGCTACCGCCTCTGGGTCCGCTCAAAGGCCGATAGTGACTCCCCTTACAACGACTCTTTCTTCGTCCAGTTCTCCGGCAGCGTGAATTCAGGAGGCGGCCCGATCAGCCGAATAGGGACTACCTCCGCAGAGACGATCAACCTCGAAGACTGCTCCGGCTGCGGCCTCAGCCAGTGGGGCTGGCAAGACAACGGATGGGGCGTCGGCGTGCTCGGCCCTGTCATTTACTTCCAATCCACAGGCACACAGACCCTCCGCATCCATGTTAGAGAAGATGGATTATCGATTGACCAGATAGTTTTATCGAGCGGCAACTACTTGAACAGCTCGCCGGGCTCACTGAGAAACGATAACACTATACTGCCGGAATCCGGCACGCCTCCTCCACCGCCGCCTTCAGCGCCATCGAATATCGTCATCTGGGCGGCAGACATTCCCCTCAACCGAATAGCTGGCAACTGGGCGAAGATATTCGACAGCACAGCCGCAGGCCAGACATCTGTGCGCCATGCGGACCAGGGGGCGGCGAAGTTAGCGGGGCCGCTTGCGAACCCGGCCAGCTACTTCGAGATGACCTTCAACGCACAGGCAGGCGTCGGCTACCGCCTCTGGGTCCGCTCAAAGGCCGATAGTGACTCCCCTTACAACGACTCTTTCTTCGTCCAGTTCTCCGGCAGCGTGAATTCAGGAGGCGGCCCGATCAGCCGAATAGGGACTACCTCCGCAGAGACGATCAACCTCGAAGACTGCTCCGGCTGCGGCCTCAGCCAGTGGGGCTGGCAAGACAACGGATGGGGCGTCGGCGTGCTCGGCCCTGTCATTTACTTCCAATCCACAGGCACACAGACCCTCCGCATCCATGTTAGAGAAGACGGCGTGTCCATAGATCAGATTGTGTTGTCGCCTCAGACGTTCCTTAATGGCTCGCCGGGGTCGCTGCTTAACGACAACGTCATTCTGCCGAGGAACTAATCTTGATCAGCTCTGTTGTTGATCGAGACCATTGATACGGTCGGATCAGAGCTGTTAGCCGGGTTCGGCGGGCGCTTCAAAGCACGGAAAAACTTCCTTGCGAGGCGCTCACCGAACCCGGCTTTTCTTTCTGTGATGCGAGGCTCGATTCATTTGGCCGAGCCCGCCCGCCATAATCACTCCCCTCCCGGCCTCGCAAACATTCAGGCAGCATAAATATTTTTTAAAAGCATGACCGATTCGGCTTGAGAAACCCGCCTTATCTAGTGAAGTCGCAGCAATCAACTATTTTGCCGGGGAGGGTTTATGCTTTATCAAGCGCTGGCTCATGAGATGTTGTCGAGTACGCAGTTTGACCGGATGGTAAAATCGCTGGACGAATGGCTCCAGATATATAGCGAAGCCATCCTCGTCTTGTTCGTCTTAGTATTGAGCGTTCTCACCCTGCTCGTCGTGAGCGAGATGAGGCAGTCCAAATCGACTAAGAAGACGCCATCCAATCATAAAGCTCTCAAAGAGTATCAGCTTCTACAGACCGAGCCTTAATCGGCTTACGGCAAAACAGAATCTTAATCGCCACATCGAATGGAGGAAGAAAAATGAGAACCATCATTACCGCAGTCGCCCTGCTAGCTTCGATCTCAACCGTCTCGTATTCGGTCGCCCTATCGGCCAGGCAGAATTCCACATCAGCCGCGCGCGCCGAAGACGAGGCCGCGATTCGCAAGATCGTGAGCCGCATTCAGGACGGCTGGAACAAAGGCGACGGCAATGCTTTCGCCGCGCCGTTTGCCGAAGACGCTGATTACGTCGTTATAAATGGGATGCGCATCAAAGGCCGCTCCGGCATCGCGTCCGGCCACCAGCAGATATTCGATACGATATACAAGAACAGTCGCAACGCGGGGACTGTCCAGGGCATCAGGTTTCTTCGCGATGACGTGGCGGTCGTTCACGTAGAGTGGCACCTGAAGATTCGCGAGAATGATCCTTCGGGCGAAGGCAGGGCTATGAATTCGATGATCATGACGAAAGAGAAAGGGCAGTGGAGCATCGCTGCTTTTCAAAACACTTTGATTTCCGTGCGCGAGAAATGAGGTATGACCGCCGCCCGCGCTTTGAGGGCGAGACGGCTTGCGCGAGCTGCCGCCCGCCAAACAACATGGATAATGGATAAGAGTACAGACAAATCTCACAGCGTCACGCGCTCGATTGCGAGGCTGATTCAAAGAGGCTTTCAGTGGCGCGAGCGGGGCCTTGTTGACTTGGGTTATACAAATGGCTATGCTCTCCGAAATTCGAGACCGGATTCACAGAATTCGCGCGGGGATAGTATGACCACTGCATCGCCTGACGAGGTGACCCGGCTGCTTCAGGATTGGCGTAACGGAGACAAAGCGGCTCTGGAAAGATTGACGCCGCTCGTTTACGACGAGCTGCGGAGGCTCGCGAATCATTACCTGCGCGGCGAGCGCAAGAACCACACTCTTCAAGGCACGGCCCTGGTTCACGAAGCTTACATGAAGATGGTCGGTTACAACGATCTCGAATGGCAAAGCCGCGCGCATTTTTTCGGCGTCGCCGCACGCATCATGCGACAGATACTCATAGATCACGCGCGCAAACACAGGACGGATAAGCGCGGGGCCGGAAAGCAGAATTTACCGCTCGAAGAAGCCGTCGTTTTTTCGACGGAACGCGCCGACAGCCTTGTGGCGCTTGATGACGCCCTTGAAATCCTCGCGGCGCAGGACGCGCTGAAGGGCCGTATTATAGAGCTGCGCTATTTCGGCGGGCTCAACATCGAAGAGATCAGCCAGGTGGAGGCTATTTCCGTCTCCACCGTGCGACGCCATATGAGAATGGCCGAAGCCTGGCTGCATCGAGAAATTAACAGACAGTAATCAGCGTACGAGGGCCGGGATCGAGCGGGGTGCGCGGTCATCGCTTCAATCCCGTCCTGTAATCACCGGCTCCTGCGTATTGAACCCTGCACTATGACACCAGAGCGATGGAAACAAATAGAGGCGATTTTCGAGGCTGCGCTTGAGCGCGAGCCTCACGAGCGCCCAGCATTTCTCAGCCAGGCATGCGGAGGAGACGCTCCGCTGCGGCAGGAAGTAGAATCGCTGCTTGCTCATCAGCAGCCGACCGGCCAGTTCATCTCCACGCTCGTTCACGACGCGGCCAAACTGCTCCCTCGTAACAAGCCTTCGTCAGACAAGCTTTTATCAGATAAGCCTTCGTCAGACGGCGAGGCGCGATTCATCCCAGGCACTGTGCTGGCCGGGCGCTATCGCATCATCGGCCTGTTCGGGAAGGGCGGCATGGGCGATGTCTACCGCGCGGACGACCTGAAGCTGTCGCAACCTGTCGCGTTAAAATTCTTGCCTGAAAATTTCTCGAATGACAAAGCGATGCTTGAGCGGTTTCACCGCGAGGTCCGCATCGCGCGGCAAATCTCTCACCCGAACGTATGCCGCATGTATGACATTGGCGAAGTTGACGGCCAGCACTTTCTCTCGATGGAGTATGTTGACGGGGAAGACTTCGCGTCGCTGCTGCGGCGCATCGGCAGGCTCCCTGCGGACAAGGCGGTCGAGATTGCCAGCCAGCTTTGCGCGGGGCTCGCGGCGGCCCATGAACAAGGGGTGCTGCACCGCGATCTCAAACCCGCGAATGTCATGATAGACGGGCGCGGCAAGGCTCGAATAATGGACTTCGGGCTGGCGGGGCTCGCGGGCGATTTTCGCGGCAATGAAGTCCGCGCGGGCACTCCCGCCTACATGGCCCCGGAGCAGCTCGAAGGCAGGGAGGTATCCGTCAGGAGCGACATCTACTCTCTGGGGCTTGTGCTGTACGAAATCTTCACCGGCAGGAAAGCCTTCGAGGCGTCCTCGCTTGAAGAGTTGATGCGGCAGCACGAGACGAGTACTCCGCCCAGCATCTCGGACTTCGTGAAAGAGGTTGATCCGCTGGTCGAGCGTGTCATACTGCGCTGCCTTGAGCGAAGCCCCCGGAATCGACCTGCGACGGTGGCGCAGGTGGCGGCAGCGCTCCCCGGCGGTGACCCGCTCGCGGCGGCGATTGCGGCGGGCGAGACGCCTTCGCCGGAGATGGTCGCCGCCGCGCCGAAAGAGGGCGCGCTCCGCCCGGCCATAGCCGTCGCCTGTCTCGCGGTATTCTTTATCGAGATCGTCCTAATCGTTTTCTTCTCCGGCAAAACGATGCTGCACAACATAGTGCCGCTTGATAAATCGCCCGCAGTGCTCGCGGACCGCGCCGGCAATGTCGTAAAAAACTTTGGCTATACAAACGCGCCCGCCGACACGGCCTATGGCATCCGAGAGGACGCGAGCTATCTACAGTACGAGAGGGGGCAGGGCCTGTCACCCGATGATTGGAAAAGACTGGAAAGCGGGCAGCCTCTATTCTTCTACTTCTGGTATCGACAGAGCCCGCGCCCGCTGGCTGCTTTAGACTCTATAAACGTGACGCTATCAGACCCGCCATCCGATTTTTCGGGCATGGCTAATGTAGTTTTAGACATGCGCGGGCGACTCGTCGAATTCTCCGCAGTCCCGCCGCAAGTTGACGCGCAGGCTTCAAAGGCCCTGCCGGAATGGTCGCCAATGTTTGCGGAGGCAGGTTTGAACGTCAACAATTTCAGGCAGATTGAACCGACCTGGAATCCTCCGGCTTACGCAGACTCGCGGGCCGCATGGGAAGGGGCGTACGCCGATCACCCCGACATACCGATTCGCGTCGAGGCGGCGGCTTATCACGGCAGGCCCGTTTATTTTCACATCATACCGCCGTGGGAGAAGCCTGCGCGGCAGGAGGAAATATCTGCCAAGCCGAACCGCAGGGCCGCCGGCATGATTCTCGCCATCGTATTTTTTTCAGTCCTTATCGCGAGCGTTCTGTTCGCCTGGCGCAACCTGCGCATGGGGCGCGGCGACCGGAAAGGCGCGTTCAAAATCGCGTTTCTCGTCTTCTCAGGAGTAATGATCGGAGGGCTGATAGGGGCGGATCACGTCCCACTGCTCGGCGAGGAGCTGTCCATATTCTTCGAGATAACCAGCACCGCTTTATTTGCCGCCACTTTTTTCTGGGTGCTTTATGTCGCGCTGGAGCCTTACATTCGCCGCCGCTGGCCCAGGCTGATCATTTCGTGGACCAGGCTTCTGGCGGGAGGTTTTCGCGACCCGATGGTGGGCCGCGATGTGCTGATCGGCAGCCTTTTCGGCCTCGGCCATACGCTTAGCATTTACCTTACGAGTCTCCTGCCGAGCGGGCCGGGAAGCCCTACTACCCCCAGCAGCGGGATAGACCCCACATTGCTCCAGGGATTCCGAAGCGTCCCGATGAGCTTGCTGAGCGGGAGCCTTTCACAATGGCTTTTGCTCGGCATGGGCCTGATGTTTCTGCTCCTGCTGTTATACATACTCCTGCGGAGGCGCTGGGCGGCTGCGGCTGCGTTGTGGCTGATCTTCCTTACGGTCGAAATCCTGGCCTTCGCCAGCCCCAGCGCGGTGATGACGTGGGTCACTCCCATAGTCATAGCAACGATGGCGATCATGGCAGTCGCCCGGTTCGGGCTGCTCACGACGATTGCATTTCAGTTCTTCTTTGACCTGAGCTTTCACTACCCGATGACGCCCAATTTTTCTGCCTGGTATGCGGAGACTACTTTCGTCATCCTGCCAATACTTATCGCCGTAGCCATCTACAGTTTTTACACGTCGCTCGGCGGCCAGCCGCTGGTACGGAGCGGAATTTTGCAGGACTGAAGCATGCAAGACGGGGCTGTCGGAAATCCTTCGCGCCCGATACAGTTATGGCGAGGTGCTTTTTATGCTTGATGTACAATCGCGCCCTGTCCGAGTAGCCATAGTGGGCGCTGGCAACGTGGGCGCTACCTTCGCCTACGCCCTTCTGCTGAGCGGGCTCGCGGCAGAGATAGTGCTCATCGATGAGAACAGGTCCAAAGCGGAAGGCGAGGCGATGGACCTGAATCACACGGTCCCTTTCGCTCACCCGACGCGCATATGGGCGGGCGACTTTCCCGACTGCGAAGGCGCGGCCATCACTGTGATCGCGGCGGGCGCGGGACAGAAACCCGGCGAGACGCGACTTGACCTGGTGAAGAAAAATGCGGCGATCTTTGGCGAGATCGTCCCCGAAGCAGCCCGCGCCAATCCCGAAGGGCTGCTGCTCGTGGCCACGAACCCGGTTGACGTGCTCACCTACAGCGCGTGGAAGCTTTCAGGCTTGCCGTCTGAGCGCGTCATAGGCTCAGGCACTATATTAGACACCGCGCGCTTCCGTTATCTCCTGAGCCAGCGCTTCGGAGTAGACCCGCGAAGCGTGCATGCTTACATCATCGGCGAGCACGGCGACAGCGAAGTGCCCGTCTGGTCGCTCGCGAATATAGCTGGCATGCGACTGCCGGATTACTGCGCGGCGCACGGGCTGGCCCATGACCAAGAGGCTATGGACGGAATCTTCCGGCAGACGCGAGACGCCGCCTACGAGATCATCAAGGGGAAAGGCGCTACGTATTACGCCGTCGCCGCAGGACTGATGCGCATCGTAGAAGCCGTTCTCAGAAACCAGAATACTGTGCTGTCGGTGTCGAGCCTCATCGAAGGCTACTATGGCCTGAGCGACGTGGCCTTGAGCTTGCCCACGGTCGTAAACAGGAAGGGAGTCGAGCGCGTGCTGCGCCTGGATTTAAGCCCTGAAGAGATCGAAGGGCTGCGCCATTCATCCGGCATTTTGAAAGCCACCCTAGCTCAGTTGAAATTTGATGACGCCCGGTGATCTTGTTTGAGCAAGGGCGCGGCCCGCCCTCTCAAACAACGTGGGGCCGTCGTCAAGCGGCGAAGCATTTTCGCTAAACGGCTCGCCGCCCCATCCGAGAAGCTGATCTTTATAGTCTCCTGTTGCCTTCGCCGAAACCGCGAGGAAAGGTTTGTTGCCGGGCATCATTAAAGTGTAAAAAAGTAGTATGAGCTTACGTCAAACGGGTCTGTTGTTGCTGCTCAAAGACACGGTAAAGAAGTGGAATGATGACAACTGCCTACGCCTCGGCGCTTCGCTCTCCTATTACACGCTCTTCTCTATTTTTCCGCTGATCCTGGTCGTCTTATTCGTCATCAAGTTGCTTTATTTCAACTCCGATTCGGCCCGTGACGCTATACTTGATGCGCTGACGAGCGTGACGGGAGGGTTCCGCGACGATTTTCTAACGACCCTTGAAGCCGCGTCCAAAACGCGGCAGACTTCGGGCATTCTGGGGACCATCATGCTCGCGCTCGGCGCTTCGTGGGTCTTTGGCGAATTGGTCAGCGCTTTCAATATTTTCTGGGTAGTCAAATCGCGCGGGCGCGGGGGCCCTATGGAATTCGTGCGCATGACGTTTTCGTCTCTTTCGCTCGTGCTGGCGGTTGCGTTCCTGCTGCTTGTGTCGATGATCGTGAGCGCGGTCTTAACGGCTATAGGGAAATTCATGACGACGCTGCCGGGCGGCGAGGCGGTATGGTCTGTGGCACAGTTCGTGGTGAGTTTCTGTGTGCTGACCTTTATCTTCGCCCTGTTATTCAAGTACCTTCCGCAGACGCGCGTGACCTGGTACGACGTGTGGTTAGGCGCTGCCCTTACCGGAATCATCTGGAGCTTACTGCAATTCGCGATCTCTTATTACATCGCGCTCAGTAGCTACAATGACTATGGCGCGGTGGGTGCGATTTTAGCCCTGATCACCTGGGTGTACCTGTCATCGCAGATTCTATTCCTGGGCGGCGAATTCACAGCCGTTTTCGCGCGCACTTATGGGAGCCGCTCCAAACAAACGACCATCGACACGTAATCATAAAAAGAGGCGGCTCACGAAAGTGCTCACTCGCGACAGAGTTGGCTCGCAACAAAGCTCGCTCACGGCCTGATGTGCCGCAGCACGTCTCCGCTCAGGCTGCTGAGATCAACCTGGCCTCCCCCTCGCGGGAGCGAGAGAAAGTATTCGATGCGCGGCCTGTCATCGGTGAGGACGGGGCCGGGACCTGCGAACTGCTGCAACTCTGCCGGTCCAGCTTTGTAAAGCGACGAGAGGGACTGGAAGCTCGCAAGCCCCATCGATTCGAGAGCCTCACGCGTGTCAGCATCCGCCAGCCGTCGCTCGAAATCCGCGCGGCTGAACTGGAAGGGTCGCTTCGTGCCGACCAGTATGCCGCCATCCGCCCAGAGCGTGGCTTCGGGGAAAGCGGTGAGGAAAGTGCGCAGGATCAGCTTATAATGAGTCTCAGAGCCGGGGCCTATCCATTGCAGCATCAAGCCGTCTTCTTTGAGCGCGTTGCGCGCCAGCCTGAAGTATTCGACAGAGTATAGATTGCCTGCTCCCGCATGGACGGGCTGGATGATGTCGGCGGTTATGACATCATACCGCTTCCCGGTAAGTTGCATGTACTGACGCCCGTCATCGACGCGCAGATGAACGTTCGGCATGTGAGTCACGTCGTAATTCACATGCCGAAACCATTCGGCCCCTTTCACTACGCTGTCTGAAAGCTCGACTATATCAACCTCGGCTCCCGAATGCTTGCTGACCGCGCCCGCCGTCACGCCCCCGCCCAGGCCGATCACCAACACGTCTTTAGGGTCGTGATGGAGCGCCATCGCGAGGTGCCCGATCTTGCGGTGATACTGGACCATCTCAGCCGAATCGTTTGCTTGATGCAGGCCGTCCAGATACATCTTGCGCATTCCGTCGGGCTGCTCGTGTATGCTCACGGTCGTCTGGACCCCCTCCTCCCTCCAGAGCAGGCGGTCGCCCGAAAAACGACTGCCCAGAATCACCGCGAACGGATTCGGCAACATGACGGCTGCGGCAATGAACAGGATTATTGCTGCCGCGCCCTGCACGAGCCTGCGCCGCCCTCGTATCAACGCCAACAGGATCAGGCCCGAAACCAGGCTGACAGAGGCGATGGCGATGAGGCTGCCCCGGCTGCCTAAGAATCGCATCAGTAGAAAGCCGGAAACAATCGAGCCGATGATCGCGCCGAAGACGTTCAGCGAGTAAAAAAGTCCTATGCGCCTGCCGGTCTGCCCCAACTCGTCCGGGTCATCGCCCGCCCACAGGCGCACGCCCAGCGGGAACGCAATGCCCATCAGCAGCGTCGCCGGAAATATGGCAAGAGAGCTCACGACGATTACCAACACCGCTTCACGCAGCGATTGACGGCCCAGGAGCGCCCCGATCCTCGAAACCTTGTCGTAGGCGAAAGCCATCACCGCGAGTGACAATAGCGAAACAATCCCTATCGCGATCTCTGTCGCCGCCAGCGCTGCAAGCCCTCTCATCCGCCGCCGCATCAGCCGTGTGATCAGGTAGCTGCCCACAGCAATGCCGAAAAGAAAGGTGGCAAGCATTATAGTGAAGGCGTAGGTCGTGACCTGGAAGTAGAGTATAAGAACGCGGAACCATATCACTTCCAACGCGAGCGAGGCGAACCCGGAAAGGGCGAAGACAATCAGCACGAGCTTGCGCCCGCTCTCTGATATGTCTCGGCCATCGGGCATGCCCGCGTCAGCCGCGCCCGTCTCGACGCCGACCCGTTCCTTTGGCGCAGGGTAACTGGCCGGTCCGGCATCGCTTCGTTTGAGGGACAGCGATACGAGCATCGCCGCGATGCCCACCAGCACGTTGAGCGCCGCCGCAAGCCTAAATGACGTGGTGATGCCGACGCTTCCTATCAGGTAGAATCCAGCCGACAGCGTGCCCACAATCGCCCCGGCAGTGTTGGCGGCATAGAGCGAGCCGACGCGCTCGCCGAGCCCTTCCGCGCGCAACTGCGATGATTTGATGATGATCGGCAGCGTCGCGCCCATCAGCGTCGTCGGCACGATCAAGACCGTAAACGAGCACAAGAAGCGAACCAGCGTAAGCGTAGCGAATGACTGCGACAAGGCGGGGTAGGAAACGGTGTAGAGCTTCAATATCCAATCGAGTGCGGCGGGCGTGGCCAGCGCCGAAAGGCCGATCAGGACTTCAACCAGGCCATACAAAAACAGCGCGTTGCGTGAACGGTCTACGAGACTGCCCGCGATAAAGCTCCCCAGCGCAAGCCCTGCCATGAAGCTGGCCAGGACCGTGCTGGCCGCGTAGATCGTAACGCCGAATACCACGGCGAGCTGGCGCAGCCACAGCACTTGATAGATCAACCCGCTGACGCCCGAAAAAAAGAACAGCAGGGCGAGCGCAGGCAGGGCCCACCTCATCATGTGGGTCCGGGGCGCAATCGGTTGGTCGATGATTTCTCCAGTCACTCGGGACGTAAGCCGTTCCACTCATGCGGAGTTAATTTTTTTGCTTCAGGGTTAATTTCTTGCCCGTGCGAGCGATCAGCATCACCCGCACGGGCAATTGAATCGAGCGGCCTCAGAAGCGTGCCTTGACGCCTATCTGCGCCTGGCGCGGGTCGCCGAAGCCCGAACGCACCGTCCCGTCGAAGTTGAACAGCAGCGGGCGCGGAACTGAAATCAGGTTCGTGTTGTTGAAGAGATTGAACACTTCGAAGAGCGGCTCGATCTGCACGTTTTCGGTGATCTTAAAGATTCGTGTCACGCGGAAGTCGAACGAATAAAACTGATTCTTCTTGCGAACCGTGTTGCGCCCGATGTCCTGGCCGTTCACGAATGGCCGGTCGTTAAACAAGCCATCCCCGTTCGCGTCGTTCGGCAGCAATACGGAGTCGGGCTGCGCCGAGCGAGCCTGGAAGATCGTCGTCAGTATGAACTGGGCGGGAAGCTCGAAGACGCCGAACGCGTTGAAGCGGTGGCGCTGGTCGCGGTCCGAATAGCCGTACTCAGGGCGAAAATCATTCACGTCGGCATAGCGGAACGTGAACGGGTCGCGCTCGTTGTCATCGTCCGAGTAGTCCCAGCTTAAAACGTAATTCGCCTGGAACTGGAAGCGGTTGCTGAATCGCTTGTTGGCCGAAAAGACGAACCCGCGATAAAGCGACCGCGCGGAGGATTCGGTGGTCGCAAGCTCGCCTATGCCAGAGCCGTCCGGCTTGGCGAATTGCGCGGGCGCGTTGGTGTCGTACAGCCTGCGACCGTCCGGCGTGGTCCCGATAAGAGGCGCTCCGTTACGGTTGACGAATCGAGCCAGGTGAACCGTGTTGGCATAGTTGAACGCAAACGTTAAGGAGAGGTCTTTGGCCACCTCGCGCTCTACTGAAGCGCCCCATTGTATGGTTCGCGGATTTCTGAAGTCGGAGGCGAACACGCGAACGCCGGGGTTGAACGGGGAGAACTGGGCGGTGTCGGCAAATATCCCTAAGTTCGCGGGCGGAGTCGGCAGGAACGGCAGGCCGCAGCAGGTGAAAATATTGAACGCGATTGCCCCATCGGTGTTGCGCGGGCCAGCAAGCTCAAGGCCCGGTACGCGCGCATAATAGACGCCGAAGTTTGCCCGAAGGACGGTCTTCGCGTTGTTCGAGGGGTCCCAGGCTATGCCGAATCTGGGCTGCCACCCATTCTTGGTGGAGGGAATAGTGCCGTCAGATGGGAAGCCCGGCTGCCCGATGAATTGCGCGTAGGGCCGTTCGGCAAGCGGCGTGATCGGCTGGTCCTGAAGCTGCGCGTAATAGCGAAGCCCGTAGCTGATGGTTAAATTCGGGCGCGGCTGCCACTTGTCTTGAACGTAGAATTCAGGCTCCTTCTGAGTGAATTCCTGAGTGCCCGCCTCTTCAACAGTCCGACCGCCGAGCGGCGCGAATTGTAAGTAAAGCAACAGCCCGCCGGAATTGGCAGGGTTATTGAGGTAGTCCTGGAATGCTTCGACCGAGGCGAAAATGTAGCGCCCCCTGCCGAAGCCTACGAAGGTCTGGCTCGTCTTCGTGTGATTGAAATCGAATCCCAGCTTGAAGGAGTGGCTCCCGCGCAAGATGGAAAAGTTGTCAGTGATCTGATACCGCGTATCAACCTCCGGCACGGGCAGGAAGAACGGGCGACCGAAGCGAAACGCCGTGGCCTCGCCCGTTTCAGGATCGGTGCCGCCTATCGCTACGTCGGGCAGGTCCGGCCCGTCATAGAAGCGGGGACGCGCCTCGCGCGCGTACTGAAACCGAAATTCGTTCAGGTGGCGCGCGGAGAATGTCGTCACCAACTGTGTGATGAAAGCATTCGAGTTGTCCGTCTCGCGACCGTTCGCGCTGCGCCCCCAGGTGGGAACGTCGAACGTGCCGTTCGTCTGGACCGCGCGGCTGTAGTTGTGCCGCAGCGTCAAAAGATTTTTCGCGTTCACGTTCCAATCAACTTTGCCGAGCAAGGCATTCGCGCCGTTGGTACGCTCGATGATCCCCTGCTCGTCGGGGTCGTTGAACCTGGTCGCAAAGATTTCAACGAGGCGCGGGTCTATGCGGTTAGGCTTTCGGCTGTCGCCCTTGTTCTGGTCGTAGGCGAAGAAGAAGAACGCGCGGTCACGTTTGATCGGGCCGCCGAGCGAGCCGCCGAACTGGTACTGCCGAAAATCATCCGTCGGGAGTTTCGCGGCAACCGCGTCAGGGTTTTGCGAAGTCAGCGATTTATCACGAAGGAAGAGAAACCCTGACCCATGAAACTGATTCGTCCCCGACTTGGTTACCACGTTGATGAAGCCGCCGCTCGACCGCCCGAACTCTGCGGAGCCGCCGTCTGCCACGACCTGAAATTCTTTTACGGCTTCGAGCGAGATAGTAAACTGCGGCCTCTGCCCGCCGCGCTGCTCGCCAAAGAAGGGGTTATTGGCATCGGCTCCATCCACGGAGATGTTGTTTTGAATCCCCTTCTGACCGTTGATGGTGATCTCCGCTCCGTCCGGCCCCTGAACGATTGAGACGGTCGGCGCGAGTTTAACGAAGCCTACGAAGTCGCGACCATTGATCGGAAGATTCTCGACCGAGCGTTTATCAACAAGCGTCGATTGCTCTGAGCGGGTCGTCTCGACGACAGGGGCTTCGCCCGTGACCGTCACGACCTCGGCTGCCCCCGATGGCTTGAGGGTTATCGGAAGATTGATCGTCTGTCCGACGGTCAGCTCTACATTCTCCAGAATGAGCTTTGCGAAGCCTTGTTTCTCAACCTCTAGGGTATAGGTGCCGAGCGGGAGCAACACGGCGCGAAAGCGCCCGTTATCATCGGTCCGGGCCGCGCGCTCCAGGCCCGTCTCTCTCTGTTTCGCCTTGACGGCGGCGTCTGTTATAACAGCGCCGCTTTCGTCATAGACTATGCCTTCGATGACGCCTGTAGTCGCCTGCGATTGCGCGCGTACAGGGCTGATCGTGCCCAGCGCGAGCAGGGCCAGGGCCAGGTATATATGGAGTTGTTTGATTGATATCTTCATCCTGCTTACTCCTCTCTTTCTGCGGGCCAGTTTTACGTTGAAAGATTAATTTACGATGGCGCGAAATAATGACTGCTAAGATTTCCCCAGGCTCAGTGAGGGATGAGCACGCGGAGTTTATATGCTAAGCGATAATAATTATCAAGGCTTGCGCTTACTTTCCCGGATGGCAGGCGGCGGCATGAAATTGCCGCGAAGGGCCGTCAGAAATATTGCTCGCAGATGTGACCGCATAAGCAATCTTGCGGAGGGCGGGGATTAGAAATTGCCGCCGCGCTCAGGTGAATAATTCATGGCGCGGTCTTGTCATGAGAGAGCGAGACAGGGTAGACGAGCAGCCTTCTGAAGCGAGAGCGAACACCCGCGCAAGGCAGCAGGAGGGCAAAGCGGGCTTCGCGGAAAATCCACGCGAAGAAATTCACAGGGCGAAACCCACACAACGAGACTAGACAGAACGAAACCCACAGAACGAACAATTACACAATGAACTAAACGGCAAACTAAACAGCAAACTACACGATGCTCTGCGGCCCGCTTTGCCCCCTGCCTGCTATGAACGCTTATACAGACTTCGCTTCTCACCTACGCTTATTGAATCTGCAACCGAGCAGCCACGTCGCTGCGAGCGATCCTCACGCTCATCGTGTATTTATTCTTCTCGCCCGCGACCGGCTGAAGGCTAGCGCGGCCAATCCAGCTTTTGCCATTCTCATCGGTGAATTTCCATAAGCTCTTCATCGGGTCAGCCGATTTGCCTGGATCATCCGCTTTGCCGGAGTCCTGCCTTATCCACTTTATCGTGGTCGGCGCGTAGGTCTTATTCTCGGCCAGCGTCTTGTTGATTATCTCGAAGATCTCGGCAGCCGAGGCTTCGCTTTTCACCAGCCATTTATTCTCCCACTGATCCGTCCCGCCCTCCCTGCTGAGCGAATCCGCTTCGATCCCATCGTAGGCGAAGCGCACGTACTTGTCGGCCAGCGCCGCCCGCGCGTATTTCGATTCGGGGTCCCAGTTGTACTCCATATTGAGCGCGACCGCTTGCGCAGTGCCTTTGCCGAACATCTTTGAAACAAGGTACAGCGAGCCGTCTATGCCCGATGAAAGACCCGCCGTAGTGATGATCTTGCCGTTATCGACATAACGCTTGTCTGAAACGACCTTTGTCTTCGGCGCGACAGTCTTGAGGGCATCAATCATTCCATAGTATGTCGTCGCTTCAAGGCCGTCGAGCAAGCCTGCTTTCGCCGCAAAGAAAGCGCCATTGCAGACCGTGAGGACGAACTTCGCTTCCTTCGCGGTGTCCTGAATCCACCTGACGACCGCAGGATTACCTAGCTGATCCCCGACTCCTCCGTGGCCCGGCAGGTATCCGCCGCCGCCGGGAAGGATGAGAACGTCCGGCACGGGCGAGTCGGCAAAGCTGTATGTAGGGACCACGGTCATTCCCATCGCGGTTGTAATCGGCTCGGCCTTTTCCGCCACTGTGTAGACGTTGAACCGCGCCCCGCCAAAGACTTCGTACGGGCCCGTGTAGTCAATGATCTGAACCCCTTTGAAAATCAGAATGGCCACGTTCCCTCTCTTGGGCGGGGCTTGATTCGGCTGAGCCTGATTTGCGGAAATTAAACCTGATTTAGCAGAGTCACAAGCAAGACAGATGAAGGCAACAACAGCGAACAGGTAGATCGCGACGTTTGGCTTTCTCATAATTTTATCTCCTGAATTCCGATAAGTATGTCCGCCTCTTTGATTCTTTGATGATCCTTCGTCTCATAAGCTTCGCACACGCCGACACGTACATCTCATCACAGTCGCAGGTGCAGGGCTTATGAGCAGGTGAGAATCTTAACCGGCTGATTCGGGCCGGTTAAGATTCTCATGTTTATAAGGTAATTATTCTCACTCGCTGCGCAGGGCCAGTATCGGGTCGATAGTCGTCACGCGGCGAGCAGGCACAAAACAAGCCACCGCAGCGACGACAATCAGCACGAGTGAAACGGCGACGAACGTAACGGGGTCGTCGGGCTCGACGGCGAACAGCAGCGCAGACATGACTCTAGTCA
>JADMIO011283433.1_pt1 | contig 27554 bp, 23 predicted proteins | sample 8958161 | NCBI WGS metagenome assembly JADMIO01 (sample SAMN16585339, study PRJNA669376) | soil metagenome | isolation source: Crop rotation soil | place: USA: Cullars Rotation, Alabama | collected 2011
GCCGCGACTTCAAGTCACGTGAATTCCAAGCTTCGGATCCCACTGTGCTGGAAAGATCTGTGCGACTGATAGGATCGAGATATTTCATTGTAAGCTGTCCGGCTTGCACGTAGAAATCGCCCTTCGGGACAGAATGCCCTGTGCCATGCAATAACAGCGGCTGCACATCCAGCTGCAGTTTTTCCGCAATAAAGAATGCGCCTTTATGAAATCGCTTCATCGAACCGCTGTCCGACCTTGAGCCTTCCGGAAAAATCATAATCGAGTAGCCATCGGCAACGCGGTCCCTTAGCCGGTCGAGGCTTTGCTCGGCGCCTTCTCCGATCGGGTAATAATCCGCGAGTCGAACTACGCCCCCGAAAATGGGAGAATTCCATACCCATTTGTTTGTAAATAGCAAAACCTTGGGATGAACCATCGTTGTCAATAGTATATCGAGAAAGGATTCGTGATTGGAGATGAAGACTTTCGGCCGGTCGTATTGACCCTTTTCATTGATGATTTGTTTCTTAACATGAAAGCCGGCGTAAATGAGACTGTGAGTTGCCGTCCGGATGAGCGAATGGTAAACCAACTTAAGTTGTTTTTTGCCAAAGGGAATAAGTCGTGTGAAAATGAAACCCAGCACCGTGAGAAGTAAAGCGCCAAGGACAAAATTGAAATAGATGAGAGCGCTGCTGCAAAATCCGAAAAAAGTGAACGGAGGAGATTTCTTGCGAGCCCTGCCCGCTATCAGTTTGTCAAACAGGAAAGGTTCCAGGGTCTGTGACATCACAAACACGCACAAAATTCCTATTATGGCGATCGCTGCGATTGACCTCAAGGCAGGATGCTGGGCAAAGATGAGCACACCCAGGCCGCTGATCGTCGTAATAGCGGAGAGGAATATGGAGTCCTTGATAGAAGGCAGCATCCGGCGACCCGATGCATATTCCTGCTGCAACCCATCCATAATAAAAATACTATAGTCATCTCCAAGACCGAAGATGAAAGTGGAAACCATGACGTTGACAATATTGAATTCGATGCCGAACAAGGCCATAAAACCAAGTATCCAGATCCAGGTAATCAGCATCGGGACGAAAGTGATCAGGGTAAGCTCCAGTCTCCCGTAAGAAAGGAGCAATATGACGAACACGAGTGCAGAAGTAAACGCAACTATGAAAGTGAAATCGGCATTGACATAGGACACGAATAGATTGGTGACCATCCTTCGATCGAGGCCTTGCACACCCGGGAGGTGAGCCAGCCGGGTGTATAAACTGTCGGTGAGGTGATACGGAACACTGGCCAGCGTAACCAGTGTAGTTACGCCGTTTGATTCTGAAATGTAATCGTCAAAAAATAATGAGCGAAAGAACCGGGTCACTGTGTCGGGCGCCGGAGCGTATACCCGGTTAATCAGTGAATCAAAATTGTCGAACGCTTTTGGGGTAAACCTCAATTTTTTGCCTTCGTCCCTCAATGCCGCCATGACCCGGGCTTTCCTGGTTTCGTTCCAGTATCGATTCCATTTGTCAATCCGGACCCGTTGTAACGAATCCGAATGAATAAACGAAGATGCGGAAACATACTTCGTCACAATCCCTTTTTGCTTGAGCGTTTCCAGCACCGGCAGTATGGCTTCGTTATGCTGAAGTGCGGCTTCCTGGCTGATGCCATCAGCAATAATATAAATCGAGCGCAACGATCCACGATTGATATGATTCATCGTGCGTTCCGCTTCTTTCATTGCCGGCGACATGAAATTCAGCTGGGCCATGTCTGCGTTGAACCTGACCCCATTGGCGAAATAAAAGAATACAGGAGTGAGAACAAGGATAACGGGCACCAGTAAACGGTTGATCGACGGATTGAAAACAGATACATTTTCAAACCACGAATGACTGGACTGTCGTCCGAAATACTGATCCCCCACCAGGTGCGGAAGGAATATCAGCGAGCACAGAGCAGCGCCGATCAGGCTTAGTCCGGCGAACAGGCCAACATCGCGGAGTATGGCAGCGTTGGTAAATTGAAGACAAAGGAAAGCGAGCACGGTAGTCGTACTCCCCAGGGTCATCGGCCTCACCAAATCCCTTACCGTTTCCCGGACATTGCCCGCATGCCGAAGGTGGGATAGAAAGTGAAGGGAATAGTTAACCGCAATTCCAAGAATAACCGAACCTGCGGCAACAGCCAGGGCGGATATCGAACCCTGCAGAAGATAGATGACGGACAGCGCGAATAATCCGCCAAATACCACCGGCACCATAATCAATAGTGGCGCACTTTTTTTGCGAAGAAAACCCAGAAGGAACACCAGGAGCAATACCAGCATGACGCTGACAGTGAGTAGTGTATCCGCTCTTAGTTGTCGTGCATTTCCGGCGGCGGCGGCAGCGGCGCCAAAAAAAGAAGCCGATACGCCCGGGTGATGTCGCGACACTTGTCGGATCAAGTCATTAAAACGGTCCAGGAAGACAGCATTATCTCCGGTATCATTAGGGGAAAATGCCGGAACTATGAAAAAGAGAAGATACCGCTGATCCCGGGTGAAAATATAATTGTCGACCAGCGTAAAGCCTTCGTCGTACTGAAGATGCTGGAGCTTTTTCAAGGCCAGAAAGGAAATGCCCAAGGGATCGCGGATGATCATTTTCTTCAGCGCCAGACCTGCGGGGGAAATTAATTGTCGATAACTCGACTGAAGGGCTTTGGTGACTCCGTCAGAAGTCGTCAGGGAATCAATGGTCAAATAATCTTCTTCAGTGAGGTATAAAGGCAATCCATCCTGAATAACCTGGGTAAGCTGATAAGCCGTTTCATCTTCGATGCGGTAGGTAGTTTTTTTTATGTAGGGATCCAGCTCACGCTGTGTTTTTTCGACCAACTCTTTCGTGTAGGCGATCAGCGTATCAGCATCAGTGCGTGTTGAATCGTCAAGTGAAACCATGACCATCAGCCGGTCCATAACTTTCAGACTGCGGAAAATCTTGTTCAGCTTCTCGAATTTCTCATCGTTAGGGAAGAAGCGTGACACATCTTCTTCTATCCGGATCTGAAATGAGCCCGCCAACGCCAAAAGTGAAGCGGCGAGGAAGATTGCAAAGAGCAACGAACGGTTTTTCTTGAAATAGTCGTACGTCGAGAGAAAAATGAACTCCATGCTACGAAATAGTATCCCCTTTCTTGAGAACCTTTAGCAAAAGAAAGGTGATAAAACCGAAAAACAAACCAGCCATGCATGCCAGGGTAATGGCGCCGAAAAAGTACTGTGTCATGGTGGTTTGAAAGTCGCCTTTTGTAATATTCCAGTTAAATGAAATTCCTACAGCGTTCTCACCCATCCAAAGTTTCCCCGCGTTGTAGCTGAGAAAAAGGATGATGGGCAACATGGGTGGTATACTGATGTTAGCGGCGATGATAACGAGGGCTTTGTTGAGTCGAAGCAGGATGGCAAGCGCTATGGCGGTGAGTAACTGAAAGCCCCAGATGGGAAAGATCCCCATGAAGACGCCGAAACCGATAGAGATCGCTTTTACGGTGTCGGATTCCGTAGGACGGAAAAGGTGAGTCTTGAGGCGCTTCGCGAAATTCTTCCGGAACAGGCTTCGAAAGAAATCCCGCGGCCATATATAAAGAATGGTGATCGTCACCAGAACGGCATTCAACAGACTGATGCGGGCGAAGTCTGTGAACGGCCGGAAGTGGGAAATTCGCTTCGACCGTTCCTCATAGAATATTTTTACAGGTACAGCGGTAATGGGGATTCCACGCCACGCCGTGCGTACAATAACCTCGATTTCAAATTCGAATTTCCAGGTTAAGAACTTCATCGATTGCATCTCCCGGATGGGATAGAGACGAAATCCACATTGCGTGTCTTTCATCTTGTTGCCCGTTTCCAACTGGTACCAGAAATTGGAAAATTTGTTTCCAAAACTGCTCTTGCCCGGCACGCCAGCCTGATTCATGTCCCGGGCGCCAATAATGAGACAGCCGGGTGCTTGCTCCAGCTTGATAAGAAATTTGGGAAGGTCTTCAGCAAAGTGTTGTCCGTCGGAGTCAATGCTTATTGCATAGTCGTAGCCCATTTCAAGAGCACGCTTGAACCCCCGTCGAAGCGCCCAACCTTTTCCGCGATTCCTTGTGAAGTTGATGCTGTGAATTTGAGGAAATGTCTTTAGTATACTGGGTGTCTTGTCCGTTGAGCCATCATTCACGACAATTACCCGGTCGGTGTAATGGAGAATGTCATTCAATACCGTTGCGAGTGTCCCTGCGTTGTTATACGTAGGGACAAGGACGCACACATTGAGCTGTTTGAACCGCTCTTGAATGATTGAAGTCATCTAAAGACAAATTGATTTACTGCCTAGACTGCCGTAAATCTTGCTTTTAATTTAAAGAAAGTAACACTGCCAGCGTACAAGCGGGCCGCAATTTCTGTATCCTGTTCGTTTATGGTGCGGAATTGAATTTCCGTGGAGACCTCCCGGGTGGCGTCGGGATTGATCACCGCCAGGAACTTCACCTGGTCGGCTGATCGGATCACGTATTTCTGACTAAACCGCATTTCCACAATTTCCTTGATCATTTGCATCATGCAAACGCCGGGAACAACGGGTATTCCCGGAAAATGGCCCTCAAAAATGGAATGGGATCGGTTAATGGCGATCAGGCCCGTAATCGTTCCCGCGTTTTCTGATCCTTGAGCCGCAAGTTGGTTTACCTTAAAGAAGTCGTTTATTAACATATGCTAGTTGCTCCGGTCCAGTTTTTTCATGGATATCGCCATATCAAAATTAAAGTGCCTCACAGAAATGGAATCGGGGGCTTTCCCGGGCTGTCCGGAAAAATGTGCCTCGGTCTTCTTCCTTCTGGCCCCGATCTCCATACGAAGTAGACGTGTGCAACCCTTATCCGTTACAAAATAGTCCGTTTCATTTTTTGACGGTGACCCCGAATACCTGTAGCCATGGTAGAGCTCATCCCCGGAGCGGAACGTGACGGGTAACTCGCTTTCGAGGCGCGTCATAGTCACCAGTTCAAAATCCCTGCGAAGTGTTCGTATTACTCCCTTATGGTCCAGCATGGGCTGGATACGGCGTACACGGAATTCCAGGTTGTGAAATTCAAAATCAAAAAAAGTTAATCCGGCTTCGCTCATAAAAACCACATGAAGCGTGTCGTGGTAATTCTTAAAAAGCAGCAGGCCGCTGATGTGCTTCCCTACGACGTCCACAGTAGTGTTATATAGGTCCGCCTTGAATACCGGTCGAAGTTCTTTTACGCATGGTCCTGAGTCCGGAACCGGAACGCCTGAAAATTGGTATTGCGACGCGCAGGAGACGAAAACGATCACGAGGCTAATGAGAAAACAACGAATCATCCAGCTTGCCGTTTAGCTCTTTTTCCGTGAATCGGAGGACGGTGTGATCTCCTCCCGGCTCCCTGAGGTCTATGCTTCGAACCGAATAATCTTTCCGGTCTACAATGACCACGATAGCTTCAAAAAAATCTTTCAGTGCCTGGCTGGTCGGAGTGAGTTCAAGCAGATCGCTTGATTCGCTTTCAAAGAACCGGTTTGAAAAATCAGGATTATCCAGAATAGTGCCCTGAACACAATCGACGATGATGCGATTGATCTGACGAAATAATTTGTTGGTCTTGGTGCTCATGCGTGTTTCCTTATTTTCGTCCCGGACCACCATTTGGTCACCGTTCATCAGCAGGAGATAGTGAAACGGTTTCGTATACTCCAGACGCACTCTGTTATCCCTCTTGTAACGGAAAAGCCCTTCAGAAAATATCGTTTCTTGCAAAACCGAAAGGTGTTTTTCCTGTTTGAAATTACAGGCTATGGTCTGTATCGCCCTGGAACCCCTGACCAGCTCGTCGCGCAGGTCACTGCCTTGCTGAAGAGGACGGTATCCCGTGTATTGGCCGAACGATGAAAAGCTGCCGAAGATTGCGACAATAAAGACTACGATGATCTCCAGCCTACGCATAAGGTCTTTCTTTGAGCAAAACATCCAATCGTTCAATCCTAAACCCTTTTTTCTTCACGGTGTCGAGCAATTCCGGCAGCGCTTCAAGTGTCACCGATGCATGGTCATGTAGAAGGACAAGGTCCCCAGCTTTCAGTCTGCGCGTCACTCGTTTCAACAGCGTTTCTTTCTTCTTAATCACGGTGTCCAGCGAGCGTACATTCCATCCCACGGCCGTGTACTGGCCTTGACTGACTGATCGGGCCAGCATGGGATTGGTTACTCCGTACGGCGGACGGAAGAATCGCGGCCGCAATCCGATAACCTTTTGAATCACCCGGTCTGTCTCTTTCAGTTCGGCCGTCATCTGCGCAGGGGATTGAAGATCAAAAAGCTTGCCGTGATAATAACTATGATTTCCGACAAGGTGGCCCTCAAGGTGCATTCGTTCGATCAATTCGGGCGACCTATCCGCCCTGCAGCCAATACAAAAAAAGGCGGCCGGGGCGCCGTACTCTTTAAGCACATCCAGGATCTTTTCCGTGTTGCCGATAACCGGCCCGTCATCGAAAGTGAGCGCGATGGCGTCATCCGAAGTTCCCTGACACCTGACGTGTATGAAAAATTGGGACGATATAACGGCTGAGCCCAATCCTTTTATCCCAACATATAGAATCCCCCAGCCGGCATACACCCACGGCGACATTTTAAATAACCAATCCAGCACCACCAGTGTCAGCAGGGCGGATCCTGCGATAATGTCAAACAGCCGGCCTCTCAACATGCCTTTAGCAGGATTAAGGAGTGATCGGCGCCAAAATACCTATTATATATCAAAATTCGTTGAGGCGTTCTATTTCGATCCCCGGACAGGATGATGCCGGGAATTCGTTTCGACCTGATGACATAATTTGCCAGCCACAACCCAAAGGCAGAAGCAACCGGAAATTCTCCGCAGAGGTGCTTGAACACGGCGGTAGAACTTGTGGTAAAACCGGCGGCAACCTGGTCGAGACACGCATCATAAGCAGCGTCGCCGGCCTTACCCAATAACAACAGGTCGATGTCGCCGGGTGACAACCCCGCCCGGGAAAGAAACTCCGCTACGTTTTGCGGCATTCTTTCTTCATCCGGTTTGTAAAAAGATGTGACTGCTTCTATACATGCCGTTGCTTTTTCAGGATTTCCGGTCAAGGTAAACCACGCGGTCCCTTCGCCTGCGAGCGTCCCTTTGCCGGGTGATTGAAAAAGGGACAATGAATCCATTATGGGGCTTCGGTATTTATCAAAACGTTGCAGAATGGAATGGCTGTAGTCAGTAAGCTCATCGATTCCTCCGACCAAGAGCGATTGATCAGGATTTTCGTTCAGCTGAAGGAACGAATCGACGAGGGCATTTTCAAATGAGAGGCCGTCCTGTGTGTATGTTTGGTTGTATCCCCTGACTTGCAACAGCAACGCGATTTGTGAACCGATGGTGTTGTGAGTGGATTGAATAAACGGGGTGGGGTTGAGGGCGGTTTCCTGTTGATTGATCATCTGCGCCAGAAATTGCCCGGTGTCCTGAAGACATCCGAATCCCGTGCCCGTAATTATTCCGTTGGGAAGCGCCACGCCAGCCTCCTTCAGCGCGATAAGGGCCGAGGCAACACCCATCTTGATGATGCGGCTCATCCTTCGTTGTTGCGCCGGTGGGATCCAGGGAGAATAGTCCGGCTCGACGCACCGCAGTCGATGACCCGGATACGACACGGTATTTTCAAGTCGATCCTCCCACGTAGGTTGTGGAGAAATGGAGCCCGATCCGGTGATGTAGACAGCCATTGCTCAGTTGGAGGATAGGAGTAGAGAACTGCAATTGCCTCCAAACCCGAATGAATTACTCATCACATTGCGGATGGGCAGGTTTTTCTCAAACCGGGTTTGCGGGATAATCAGGAGTTCCGGCAGCGGAGTTTCGAATCGGAGGTTTGAGAATACACACCCCTGCTGTATGGCTAATACGGACAGCACGGCCTCAATTCCGCCGCTGGCCCCCAGCGTGTGGCCTGTAAATGATTTTGTTGAACTCACACGAGGCAGATCCTTTTCAAACAAACGACGCACCGCAGTACCTTCCGATAAGTCGTTGTTAATTGTTCCTGTTCCGTGCAAGTTGATGTAGTCGATCTCCCCCGGCTTCAATCCGGCCATTTTCAATGCGGCTTCCATCGCGGCGAATGAACCGCGTCCATCGGGAGAAGAGGCGGTTTGATGGAAAGCATCATTCGTATTGGCAAAGCCGGCTATGCGGCACAGTGATTCCTTCTTTTCCTCCTTCAGAACCGAATGGGAAGCCAAAACGACAAAACCTGCACCTTCACCAAGATTAAGTCCCTGCCGGTTAGCATCAAATGGCCGGCATGGTTGCTTGTCGAGGATCATCAAGCTATTAAATCCATTGAGCGTAAACTGGCAGAGCGCATCGGTGCCACCTGCGATAACAACGTCAAGAACACCTTCGCGAATAAGGCGCGCTCCCAGCAGGATTGAATTGACGGATGACGAGCATGCCGTATTGATGGTAGACAAAAAACCGGTAGCGCCGAGGTCGGCGGCTATTAATGCTGTGGAACTTCCGCAACTATGATAGCGGACGTCATGCAGATTTCCTTTGGATGGATCGGTCAGGAACGAACGGAAGAATTTTTCAGTCTTGTCCATTCCGCCAACCGTCGTGGCGGAGATTAGCCCCGTGCGCCATTTTCCCACCTCGCGAATGCCTGAAGATGTCCATGCTTCGCGCGCGGCTTTTATGCCGAGTAATGCCGTTCGGGACAATTGCTTGGAAAGGCCAAGACCATCTGCCAACGCTTCATTGGATAACTTGACCTCGCCTACGGGGAGAGCGTGAAGTGCCGATTCGAATAAAGTAAGAGCGCCAATGCCGGACTGGTCGGATTCCAGGGCCCGCATATTCTCCCTCACCGTGTTGCCGATGGCTGTGATAAGGCCGACACCCGCTACTTCGACGGGATCTTTCACCGGTCAGTTGGTTTTATGGGCTTGAATATAATCGGCAATGGATTTAACCGATTTGAATATGGTGGGACCATCCTGCGGGTTGGCTATTCGCAGGTTGTACTTTTGTTGCAGCAACACGATCAATTCCAGTGCGTCAATAGAATCTAAGCCGACTCCATCCACGAATAACGGCTGCTCATCACCAATATCTTCCGGCTTGAGATGCTTGAGGTTTAAGGCATCTATTATCTGCTGCTTCAGGGTCATCATCAACTGTTCCATGCCTTGTATAGAGATAGAATGTTTTTCGTGTTGTGCTCTACGGCATTACCCGCCGTTTTTTCGGCCAAATATAAGAAAACCTCTGCGTCGTCGTGCAAGACTTCGACCCAGCCCGCTACGCAAGCAGACGTGTGGTTTTGGGAAAGCACCCGTTCGACGTAATCAACGATCAGTTCGGCGTCAAACGCCGGCGAAATGAAGAACGTGTTTTCGCCCTTTATACCGTGCCGGATACAAATTTCGCCGGCAACGATATTCGGCAGCGTGTAAACGAAGAGAGAAGGGCTGGCAAAGGATCGCGTACTTTCAAAGTAACGAAGGTCGGTGTCCATACTGGCGTGGGCGTTGCTGAGCACAACCGCAACAGAGGAAGGCGAATAGCCCCGGCCCGAAAGCAGCACTTCACTGGCAAGAAATCCCAGTTTTCCCATTCGATCCATTTTATAAAACCGGGGATAGGCTGCATTGAGACTCAGGTAGGCCGCCTCCAGAAAGGTGTCAAGACTTCCTTCCTTTTCGAATATCAACTGTCCATTGGAAGTAAACCGATTGTTCCGGATCAGGCAGTGCGCGGTGACGTTACTCATTACTCAACTCACTAAGGCGCTTTTCCGCATCGATCAGCCGGGCGAGGCGGGTAAGGGCTGCGTCGTGGTCCCTGACATAGGGGTTGGTCTTGTCCCAAACGTATCCTGCGAGGACGGAACAAATCTGCCTCTTGATACCAGGATCCTGATTCGGCGCATAGAATATCTTTTCGAGCGTCCCGTCATACCACCGCATGACATAGGTCTTGAACGTGTCGACTCCCGGCTGGAGTTCATTGGAATATTCTTTTTGCCAGTCCACTGACTCACCGCGCAATTTCTTTATTAGCAGTTTGCTGGCGAGATGACTCGACACAGTCGCAAACATGACCCCCGACGAAAAAACAGGATCCAGGAATTCAGTTACGTTACCGGTGAGCACGAATCCCTTTCCAAAAAAACGATGCGTCTTTGTAGACCACCCCTCCAGTTTTCGTGGCTCGAATATTTTACGTACACCGTGAAACCGCTCATTCAAAAATGGAAGGTTATCAATCAGGTTGTCGAAATGACAAGCCAATAACCTGGCCGGATCGGCTTCTTGACAGGGAAGGGCATCAAAGAATTCAGGGTCGCCAACGAATCCTACCGAGGTTATTCCGCTGGAAAATGGAATTACCCAAACCCAGGTGCCCGGAGAATAGCTGATAATAATAATGCGGTTGGGCTCATCGTATTGCAACCGGTCGGGATCTTCGAGGTGGGCGAACACCGCCCTGCGCGGAGGAAGATTGGATGGTGAATCAAGATTAAACATTCGTGGAATCACTCGTCCATAGCCGCTGGCGTCGACGATAAACCTTGCATGGATTGTCGATACTTCGCCATTGGTGGGTTTAACAGTTGTCACAGAAGTTTCATCGTCAGCTATTTCTATCCCGGTAACAGCTGTTTCAAATGAAACGGGCACTCCCCATTGACTCACGGTGTTAATAAGGGTCAGGTCGAAGTCAGCCCGGGTTACCTGCCATGTCCAGCCCCAGCCTTTTGAGTACTGGTCGGCAAAGTTGAAGTCAGACACCTGATTGCCCATGACAAATTTTGCGCCGAATTTTTCCTGAAACTTCATGGCCTTCACGGCCTCAAGTAATCCTGCATCCTCAAGGACTTCCATACACCGGGGCAACAGGCTTTCGCCGATGACGAACCTTGGGAATTTTTCCTTTTCAACCACGCGAACCTTGAACCCGGCACGATGCAACATCGCCGCAGAGACGCTTCCGGCCGGACCGGCCCCTATCACTAATACATCACACGCTTCAGTTTTCATTATAGAAAAGTTTACTCTAGTTCATATTTTCCAACACCATCGCGGCGTTACACCCTCCAAAACCCGACGCCGTTTTGAGTACGGTCTTCATCTCACGGCTAGTCAACGCGGCGCAGACATTCAATGGCAGACTAACTCCCAATGAATCGAATCCTCTGGTTGGCAGGGTTTCATTGCGCTTCATGCTTTGAACGGTCAGGATCGTTTCCAGAACGCCGGCCGCTCCCAGCGTGTGCCCGAAATATCCCTTCAGGCTTTGGACCGGCGTCTCCTGAAGGCCCATCAGGTGAAACGCCTTGGCCTCCATTTCGTCATTATATAAAGTAGCCGTCCCGTGTGCGGAAACGAAGTCAATGTTTTCAGCCGTCCTGCCGCTTTCGTTCAGTGCATTGCGTATCGCGATCGCTAATTCCTCACCTGTCCGCGAAGGACCCGAAATATGATTCGCATCGTTGCTCAATCCGCCACCGGAAATCGCAATGTAATGTTTTTTGCCAAAGACTTCCGGTGTTGCGGACAACATCACCGCAGCGGCGGCTTCGCCGAGGTTGGTTCCCTTTCGCGCAAGATCGAATGGCTTACATGGTTCAACACTCACGGCCTGCAAGCTCTGAAATCCGGCGACAACAAAGCGACTTAACACATCTGCGCCCAATACCACGGCGTGATCCGCCTTCCCCGTTTCTATGAATCGCTTGGCCACAATCATTGCCGTTACGCCGGAAATACATGCGTTGGAAACAACCATCGCCCTGGAAAGTCCGAACTGATCCGCCAGAAACGTCGCAGTGGGATGAAGGTGGATCCTTGGGTGATCAGGTATACCTTTATCGAGCCACTCAATGTTTCCCTTGGTACTGGAAAGGATAAATAAGGTGCGGGGATGTAAACCAGTCTGCCCGATCAGGCCATGCAGTGTGTGAAGGCACAGATTTTCAAAACGGCTGAGACCGGTGTGCGATGAATAGGGGGGAATTTCCCCGGTCATCGATACGCAGACCGGGACGGGACTGAGCCAGTCTTGCCGGGTGGTCTGCAAACCCGTCATGCCCAGGCGGATGCGATCGTAGTTCTCAGCCGTTGTGCTACCCAGGGGAGATGTCACGGAATCGGCCACCCACCAGACCTTTCTCATTTCAGTTTCCACTTTCGCTTCCACGTTTCAAAGAATTCGGGCACGGTGAGTTTGAGATCAAAAGTTTTCACGTCAACAAAGACCTGCGTGGTGGTTCCTGTAGCCACGAGTGAACCACTTCGTGACTCGAACAGGCTGTATTCAAAGGTCATTTTTGCTGCAGCAGAATTGACGAAACGGGTTTCAATTCTTAGCATGTCGCCGTATCGGAGGGGTTTCTTGTATTGACAGTCAATGGAAACTACCGGTACCGCAAGACCCTGATGGTAAAAGTCAAGGTAAGAGACACCAAACTGCTTTCCGAATGCCTCGCGACCGTCTTCAAAATAGCGGAGATAGTGACCATGCCATACAATGCCGAGCGGATCGGCTTCATTGTAGCGAACTGTAATTTCCGTTTGGTGTTGAAGCATCAGGCCTTTGCGACTACTTTCATTTCACAACTGCACAATAGTTGACCATCCTGCTCGACTTTTCCTTCTACGACCGTAACATCCATCACCTGATGCCTGATCTTGACAGAAGTCTCGATAGTTGAACCTAACATGGGAAGGGCCAGTACACGAAGGTCACTAAGCCCGGCAATGTATCCTATGGGAACCGGGACATTCTGCTGGTAACAATGAAAGCCGACCATTGCCGCCACGGTTTGAGCAATGTTCTCTACAAGTCCGGGTTCACCGAGTTTGTCGGCTACGAGAAAAGGGTTGTCGGAAAGAACTTCAAAGCGGGTGACGGCGTAATCGAACCCTGCCTCCAGCAACTCGTCCACCATGACCATCGGGGGTCGCTGGGGAATGTACCGAACAATATCACGGGTGGGTGTTTCCACTAATTTCCCAAAAGTTATAATAATTAAACCATTGTTCCGGATAAGCATTCACCTTCTCTTCCAATTCCGCGACGAATGCATCGGCCAATCGTTCGACAAAGTCGGATTTTTTTTCCGACGCCTGGCGTTGAAACAGGCTGCTGCCAAAATAGTGATAATGGCGTGAGGTCTCCTTAAACGCGAATACGATCGAGACAGGCACGTCAAAACCGGCTGCCAGTGAGAAAGGGCCGCCCGGGAAAAGGGCCGGATCACCAAGGAATTTTCTTAAAATGGTCTTGTTGCCTTCCAGGAACCGGTCAGCATGCAAGCATACCAGCTCGTTGTTCGCCAACGCCTCGCCAATGGCATAGACATGCGTCAGGTCCTCCCTGATAACAATGATTTTGAAATTTCGCTTGCCGGTGACGGCGTCCATGAACTTCTTGATTTGCTGATGTTCTCCGTCATACATGACGATATTAACCGGAGTTTGAAGCTGTTCCAGGTGATGTCCCGCCATCTCCCAGTTGCCTACGTGAGCACTGAGCAATACACCGCCTTTTCCAAGCGCGACAATTTTTTTTAGGTGATCGGCGCCATCGAAATGGTAGGTGAAGGGATTTTTGACCCCGGCGAGTACAATAACCTTGTCCAACAATGTCTGTCCCAACAGGAAGTAGTTCCTGTAGATGTTGAGGAAAGAATGAATCGGCCCCAGGTGGTGCCGTTGTCTGAAATAGTGATAGATCGGGATCGACGTCTTCCAGGAAAAAATAAAATAGTAAAACGCGACTACCCGTAGTACAAAATAGGCCGGGAATACGCCAAATGTTTTACAGATGAAGAAGAAAATCCGGTACCCTAACGGTGTGCCTTTCGATTTGCCTTGCCACCGGGGCATAGCTTACGTATTAAACCTTGACGCCAACCTGGCTTTCCACGTAGTCGTAAAAATTCTGAAAGGTCGCAATGGGAACAAAGTCTTCGGGTTTCACCTTGAATCCAAAATTGCTCTCAATCACCACTACCAAATCAATGTAATCCAGGCTATCGAGTTCCAGGGTTTCACGCAGGTTCGCGGACGGAGTTATTTTGTCCGGAGCAACCTCGAATTCTTCCACCAGGAACTGATTTATTTTATCAACAATTTCACGCTTTTCCATTACACTTAGTTAGGCCACTTTTTTACAATTAAGGTAGAATTGGTTCCACCAAAACCGAAAGAATTGGATAAAAATACATCTATATTTTTATTTAGGGTCTTGGTGACAATATTCAATTTTGCCGAGTCCTCGTCAGGCGTTTCAAAGTTAATATTGGGAGCCACAAAAGAGTTCTGCATCATCAGCATAGAGTACACAATTTCACTTGCTCCCGCCATCCAGCACTCGTGGCCAGTCATGGATTTGGTCGAGCTCAGGGGAGTATGGCTGTCGCCAAAAACTTCCGAGATGGCCTTCGCTTCGCTTGAATCCCCTGCCGGTGTCGAAGTAGCGTGGGCATTAATGTAATCTATTTCTGAAGTTTTTAACCCCGAATTTTTTAAAGCCATCCGCAGCGACCGAGCAGGTCCCTGAACAGTGGGATTGGAGATATGCTCGCCGTTAGAGGAGAAGCCATAACCAATCACTTCGCCAAGGATCTTAACTCCTCTTTTTCTTGCCGATTCCAGGCTTTCCAGAATAATAGTCGCTGCGCCGCCGCTGGGAATCAGCCCATCCCGGTGGATATCAAATGGCCTTGATGCAGCTTTCGGATCGCTTTCGCGGACTGAAAAAGCTCCAAGCGCATCAAAATTTCCCATGGAGTACTTGTTCGTTTCCTGTGCGCCGCCACAGATGATGCAGTCCTGCAGCCCCTCCTTAATAAACATGGCTCCCAGACCGATGGAGTGGGACCCGGATGCACAAGCCGCGCTGACCGTAAAATTTATGCCCTTCAACTTGAAAATGGTCGCCAGGTTCATGTTCACGGTCGAGTTCAACGCCTGAAAAACAGAGCCGGAGCCGACCAGTGTTGTATCTTTTTTTTCCCGGATGATATCGGTAGCCTCCACGACGGGGGCGGCAGAGCTGTCGTTGCCAAAAATAATCCCGAGTTCATGCTCGTCAATGTAGGTCTGGTCGATGGCGGCCTGCCGGAGCGCCTCAGAAGTACTCATATAGGCGTATTCCCCTTGCTCGGCCAGCATCACTCTCGCGCGGCGATCCAGGACGCCTTTGAGTTTCGGGCGCTCCACAAATCCCGTCAGTGCCGATCGGTATCCCATTTCTTTTCGCACGGGATCAAATATGACCCCGGATTTACCATCAAATAAGGACTGTTTTGCCTCCTCCAGGTTCTTTCCGATACATCCGTATATGCCAATGCCCGTAATAACAACCCTGTTCATGTGTGTCGAAACCCCCTACGCATTAAAAAATTGGCCGAAATATCGGTATGCTGACTATTAATTCCTGCAAAAATAGAGGATAATTTATAATAGAAAGCCTCAAAACCGATCTGGAGGGAGTTTCAGATATTTCCCTCGCATAAGATTATCGGAAACGACATTCGTTACAACCCATTTGTCGGTCGCAAAAATAAAGTCGTGCCCGGTCTGTGACCTTGTTTGAGCGCCTATGAGTAGAGACCCCCGTTGATCGAAATCACTTCGGCGGTTATATATGACGCAAGAGGGGAGGCAAGGAATGCTACCACCTCCGCTACCTCCTCGGGGGTACCAAATCTTTGCATAGGAATAAGCTTGACAAAATCGGCCTCGTTAAGGTCCTGCGTCATATCCGTCTTGATGAAACCGGGTGCCACCGCGTTTACGGTTATGCCTCTCCTGGCTACTTCCTGTGCCAGCGCTTTTGTTGCGCCAATCACACCGGCCTTTGCGGCGGAGTAGTTGGTTTGACCTGCCATGCCTTTTAGGCCGGAAAGAGACACGACGTTGACTACGCGCCCGTAACGTTTGGTGAGCATTCCTTTTATTACCAGCCGGGTGACATTATAAAATGCGTCAAGGCTGGAGCCCAAAACGTCTTTCCATTGTTCCTGAGTCATCCACATGAGCAAGGCGTCCTGGCGAATACCGGCGTTATTGACAAGCACCTCGATGGTATCGTCCGGGTGTGCATCGATCCATTGACCGAGCACGTTCGCCGTAGCTTGACCGTCCGCAACATTGAATTTCAATGGAAATGCCTTTCCGTTTTTTTCTTCGATCATCCGGATGGTTTTCTGGGCTTCTACGTCGTTGCTGACATAGTTGACCAGCACCGCGTAGCCTTGCCCGGCCAGCTTGAGGCAGATGGCGCGTCCTATCCCGCGGGAACCCCCGGTGATCAGTGCGTATTTCACTTTACTTCAGCTTGGTTGATCCCAGTTTGTCTAAATAGTCTTTGACTTTCGCTATGTTTTTGAAGGAGGGTTGATCCTCTACGACTGCCGGCACCAGGCTTCTCATTTCATTGTAGAATTTTTCCGTAAATGTCGAGATCCGGCTTTGACATTTCAGGAAGTCGATGGCTTGCACGACCGCGATGGCCTGAATAGCGACAACGTTGAAGCTATTGTCGATGACCTGTCGGGCGAGGAGAGCGGCATTACATCCCATGCTGACGATGTCCTGGTTGTCGTTGTTATTCGAAATGCTGTGCAGATACATCGGATAAGACAGCGTCTGGTTTTCGGCAGTGGTTGATGTGGCCGTGAACTGCATCCCCTGAAGGCCAAAGTTCAGACCAAGTTTACCCAGGTTAATAAATGGCGGCAACTTCTGATTGAGTTTGTCATTCAGCATATAATTCAATTGCCGCTCGGATAACATGGAGAGTTTTGTAATTACGATTTTGAGCTTGTCCATCGCCAACGACACATAGTCGCCGTGGAAATTTCCTCCGTGATACACATTTTCCTGGTGGTGATCGATAATCGGGTTATCGCTCACTGAATTGACTTCGTCCTCCAGAACTTTCTTCACTTCTTCGAGGGTATCGTAGACCGGTCCAAGTATTTGAGGAACGCAACGCAATGAATAGTATTCCTGCACTTTATCCGTAAAAACCGCCTCTTCCATTTTGCGGTGATAAAGGTGGTCGGGACGCTTTCTGACCAGTTTGCTATCGCTGAGGATGTGCAGCATCGCCTCCGCTATCTTCGTTTGTCCCCGGTGTTGCTTGACGGCATTGAGCTCCAGTGAAAAATGATCGTCGAACGACTTCATGAGCTCGTTCGTGATGGCAGAAAGTACAATGGAACAATTCAGCAGTTTGCGTGCGCGGATCAGGTTGACGAGGCCCACGCCTGTCATGGCCGACGTGCCGTTGATGAGTGCGAGTCCCTCTCGCAAGTGGATAGCCAGCGGTGTCCATTTTTTTTGAGCGAATACTTGCGCGGCAGGCTTCAACTCGCCCTGGACCAGTACGTCACCTTCACCGATCAGATTAAGGGCGAGATGGGCCAACTGGACAAGGTCGCCACTGGCGCCCACGCCCCCTTTTTCGAATATGCAGGGATTGACGTTTTCATTGATGAAATCCCGTAACAACGTAGCGACGGAAGGATGGACCCCTGAGCGAGCCATCATTATACTATTGAGTCGTGCGAGCAGGGTGGCTTTTGCCAGTTCTTCTGTAAAGGGGTTCCCGGCGCCGGAGCAGTGGCTCCTGATCAGATTGTATTGGAGTTGATGCTGATCCTCCTCGCTGATCTTGTATTGTGCCATCGGCCCAAGGCCGGTGTTAATACCGTAGATGATTTTATGTTGGGCGTAAGTACGGAGAAAACCAAAATTGGCTTCGACATCTTTCATCCGGACCTCGTCCAGCCGGACCTTCTCCTCCTTGTACAAAATTGCTTCGAAATCTTCGGCAGTTAGTTTATTGGCTCCAACGGTAATCATGAGGTCTAAAAAATTCAATGTTACGCAAATTTTGGAGGTTGCTCAAATGACGCGGGGTCCGGCTGATTTCAAGTCCAATTAGCCAAATGAGGCCTGGCGCCGATTGGGAAGAGTAGTGAAAAAAGTCGACCTTGTTTTATGGCGAAGCGAAAGGGTCGGAAGCGGAATCGGGCATTTAGGTGGCTTGGCATTGTTTTTCTCATGCTATTGCTTGTGTCCGGCATCACGCTCGGCGTCGCCTACTATTATAAGAGTGATATACTCCTCGCCATTAACAAGGAACTAAAGGAAAATGTGAACGGTGACGTAGCCCTGCGCGACATCACGTTCAGCCTTTGGGACGAATATCCGGGCCTGTCGATGACGATCCATGACATTTATCTCCGTGGGCCGAATTACGACCGGTTTAGAAAGGATTTCTTCAACGCAAAGAAAGTGCACATCAGCCTCCGTTTGCTGCCATTGCTTCGGAAGACCCTCATCGTACGGTCCATTCGCATAACCGAGGCCTCGATTAACCTGGTCCGGGCGACCGACGGCAACTCAAACCTCGAAATATTTAAAAAGAAAAACGAGCCGGAGGATACGGCAACCGACAAGAGCCCTATATCGGTATTCTTGCGACGCCTTCAACTGGAAGACGTTCGCTTGTCATTTGAGGACTCGCTCAAGGGAAAATCACTGGGATTTCATTTTAAGGATGTGAAGTGTCGCATTGAAAGAATCGATTCATCGCGAAATGTAAAGATCGATGGGCCAATGCTTTTCAACGGCATTGTACTTAACCCGGCGCTCGGAGGTTACATGACGAATACTTCCGCTGTCGTCGCGCTTGATCTTGAATTCAAGCCGGCGTTCCGGGGCATGGTAGTTCGTTCATCCAGCATCCGGCTCGACAAGTCGCTGATAAATCTCTCCGGACAATTCGACTTTGCCAAGCCCGGCGGATTTCTGCTCGATATCAGTGCGAATCAACTTGACTATGGTGAAGGAGCCTCCGTGCTCACGACGGCCATACAAAGAACACTGTCAAAAATCAGTGTCAAGAAGCCGGTTGATGTCAGCGTACTGGTCAAGGGACAACTTTCAGGCGGAACGCAACCGGAAGTTGACGTGGCCTTCCGGTTAAAGGATACTGATCTGCAGGCGTTTTCCGTCAAAGCCACAAAGGCCACAGTGACAGGATCGTTTTCGAACCATGTCGACCGCACAAAGGCCAACGATGACTACAATTCCAGAGTACAATTGGAAAATTTTGATGGCGAGCTAATGGGTCTGCGGACGTATGTGAAGGCTACGATTCTCAATCTGAAAGATCCTCACCTGGAAATACTGACAACCATGGATGTGCCATTGCGGGACTTTAAGTCCATAGTGAGTCCTTCTCAAATTCGATTTGAAGCCGGAAAATTTTCCTCCCGCGTCCAGTACAGTGGCAAGATCAAGGAGTTCCTCGATTCAGCGAAGACCGGCATGGAGGGGAAACTGAGCGGCTCAGCTCATTTGACTGACGGGTCCATGGACTATGTACCCAGGGGGGACAACTACCGTAAGATCAATCTTTCTATCCATTTTGATCAGAATCATGTGGGCATTGAGAAAATCGGATTCGTATTTAACAAGAATACCATTTCGCTTTCTGGGGAGCTGATGGGATTTGTTCCTTTCCTGGTCCTTCCGGAAAAAACCGGGGACGCGATTCTCAATGTTTATTCACCTTCACTGGATATCCTGTCCCTGAAGTCCAGGGGGCCTGGTGCAAAAAAGCAAGAGCCCAAAAAAACCTCCAACGACAAAGTCGGCCAGATGATCGACAAAATTCTTGAAGTAGTGAGATTCGAGTTGAACGTGAAACTGGACAAGGTGATCTATGGTAAAATGAACGGAACCGCGATGAATGGAAAATTCATCCTTAAGAACAACAACCTGGAAGCTCAAAACGTCGGTATGAACCTGGCGGACGGCCATATTTCTTTGTCGATGGGACTGTCCAATATTGATAAGCCCTATTCCCCGGTTTGGATCCGGAGCAGGGTTCAACATGCCGACGTAAAAAAATTCTTTTATTCCTTCGATAATTTCAAACTGACAGCCATTACCTGGCAGAACCTGGAAGGGAAAATCGACATGCAGTCATTTGTCCGGTCGCAGGTGGATGATAAGTTTAACCTGTCGATGGCCAGTACTTCGGGCAATCTCGACCTGGTCTTGAAGAACGGTAAGCTTATCAATTTTGAACCGCTGGAAAATATGAGCAACTTCCTGTTCAAGAAACGCGACTTCAGCAATGTCGAGTTTGCTGAGATCAGAACGCACATTGCCATGCAAGGCAAAGAGTTTGATATTTCCAAGATGGAGGTGGAGTCGAATATCCTTCGCCTTTTCATTGAAGGGCGCTATAGTCTTACCGGTCATACCGATATGTCGGTGCAAGTGCCTCTCAGCAATCTAAAAAAGCGTGATAAGGATTATAAGCCTGAAAATGTCGGCGTCGATCAAAAGGTCGGCATGAGCGTTTTTCTCCATGTGCACAATGATGAAGAGGGAAAAACGGTAATTGCCTACGACCCGTTCAAGAAACATGTGAGAAAGCCGGGTGAAGTGACCTCCTCCAAATCCGGAAAGCGATAGTCCATGACGTCTCCGTCACTGCAGGTCTTCGCGATTAAAAACCTGAACGGTATTCGGATGACCGTTACCAATTTTGGCGGCCGTATCATGTCGCTGACCGTTCCTGATCGACACGGAAAACCCGATGACATTGTTTTGGGTTACCAATCGCCGGAAGAGTACCTGAACGGAAACCCGTACTTCGGTGCTATGATCGGGCGGGTGGGCAACCGCATATCGCGCGGACGCTTCATGCTGGAAGGTAAATCGTATCAGCTTCCGATAAATAATGGCCCCAATTCACTTCATGGGGGACATCGCGGATTTCATAACGTCTATTGGACCGCCCGGCAAGTTTCGGCATCCTCACTGGAATTGAACTACCTGAGCCGTGACGGGGAGGAAGGATATCCCGGCAATCTCGCGGTTAAAGTGATTTATTCCATTACGGACAACAATGAACTGGTCATCGATTATCATGCGACAACAGATAGAACGACGATTGTAAATTTGACCCATCATTCCTTCTTCAACCTCGCCGGCGCCGGCGAGGGCGACGTACTCGGGCATCAGCTTGCCATTTTTGCGCAGGAGTTTACACCCGTAGGTGAGGGTCTCATTCCAACCGGCGAACGAAGGAAAGTGGACGGAACACCTTTTGACTTCCGGAAATTGCGCGCCATCGGCGAACAAATTGATACTCCGGATATCCAGTTGCAGGCCGGCAAGGGCTACGATCACAACTGGATACTCGACAGACCGAAGGATGGCGTCACGCTGGCCGCAAGAGTATCAGAACCAAAGAGTGGAAGGATCATGGAAGTATGGACAACCGAACCCGGCCTCCAATTTTACTCCGGCAATTTTCTAACGGGAAAAGATATCGGGAAAAACGGTAAAGCGTATTCCTTCCGCGGTGCGCTATGTCTTGAAGCGCAACACTTTCCCAACTCGCCTAATCAGCCGGATTTTCCATCCATCGTACTCGGGGTGGGGCAGATCTATACGCAAAAGACCGTATACAGATTTCTTGTGGATATGTGATCTCAACTCTCAAATCTCAAATCTCAAATCCTGCCGGGATTGATTTGAGATTTGAGATTCGAGACCTGAGACCTTAGTTTGTACTCAGGGAGTCGTTCCACATGACGGCCAGCCAAACGATCATTATGCTGACCAGGAGAACAGCAAAAAACTTATGAACGCGCTCGTCGATTTGTTTTCTGGTAGCAAGAAACATGAGGACACCAAATACCACTACCGGAACAACCTGCGTAGGCAGGGGATGGTCGGTCACCAGCACGTTATTGAGTATGGACAATACAGGAAGAAAGGACGCCCAGATAAAAAACTTACGGTAACTCTGAAAGTAAAATGATTTCAGGTCGACATTATCATCTGACTGAACGGCTGGAAAGAGGATACGCGCAAGGATAAAAAGTATGGTGGGATACAACAGAACGAAAAGAAATGTAGGCAGTCGAAGTGATTCATAGTGCCGGAGTTCATACGTCTCCCACCACTCCTGGATTTGTAGAAAGAAGACGAGAATGATCCAAAGTAAATGCGGCCAATAAATCCTGACGCGATGCCATTGAAGAACAAGGTCGGCAATACCTGTGACGATCTGTGTTATTCCTAGTCCGAGGATGATTGAAATAAGAACGGTGACGTACTCAAAGGGTGACATCTCGTAATTGTTAAATTCAAGTTAGAAAAAATATGCCCTCCCAATTAAAAACGAGGCTTTTCACCTTATTTAAATTGATTCTAAATTGATTTTTTTGTTGACATGGTGTTCTGTTTTTGGTCGTGATTTCGTGCAGTGAAAACGAGGTAAAATAATCGGTGCCGACCTTCAAATTTATTTGAAATAATGCGTTCGGGGTGTAGATTTGTGCACGCCGTCCAAAAGTCGGAAACCTAACCGTACCATGATCAAGTTCAGAATCCTCGGTCTCACGTGTGTACTTCTCTTCTTCTTCATCAGTTCCGCCGCCGTCGCCCAAGAAATTCCGAAAGATGCGGCGTCTATTAGTGCGGGTGAGGCGCTCTTCAACGGCAATTGCAAATCCTGTCACCGCGTAAAGCAGAAAATGGTCGGCCCTGCGCTGGCGGGTGTCGAGAGCCGTGTACCTTCCATTCCGTGGATCTTCGGCTGGGTGCGAAATTCCGCCAAGGTCGTTGCCAGCGGCGATGAGTACGCGGTAAAAATCTATAACGAATTCAATAAGAGTCAGATGACAGCTTTCACGAGCTACACTGACGCTCAGATATTAAATATCCTCGCATATGTAAAATCGGAAGCCGAGAAGAAGGACGAAGGACCGAAAGTTCCAGTTGGTGGCGAACAGACAGCGGGAGGACAAGGCGTTCCTACAGCTTACCTGGATGCCATTCTCATTGGGATGTTCCTCATCCTGATCCTGCTCGTGGTCATCCTTGGTATTATCATCTCGGCGCTTAAGCGATACCTCGATCAAAAGGATCTTTCGGCGGAGGACAAGGAAGTTGTTCACTCACCGATCACGGTCAGTACGATCGCCCGCAGCCGTGGCTTTATCTTTCTTGTCGCCTTTGTAGTTGGCGCCATTGCCTTCAAGACCGTGATCGACGGCCTTTATTCGATCGGCGTACAGCAAGGCTACCAGCCGGCGCAACCTATCGCCTTTTCTCACAAACTTCACGCCGGTCAATACGAAATTGATTGCAAGTATTGCCATACCGGCGTGTTGAAAGGCAAGCAGGCCAACATACCTTCTCCGAACATTTGTATGAATTGTCACTCGCAGGTGAAAAAAGGATCGCCGGAAATTGCCAAGATCTATTCTGCTATTGGCTACGATTCGGTTACCGCATCCTATACCGGTAAGCAACATCCAATCGAGTGGATACGCATTCACAATTTGCCTGACCTGGCGTATTTCAATCACGCGCAGCACGTCAACATAGGCGGAATCGAATGTCAGACTTGTCATGGTCCTATCCAGGAGATGGATGTGGTGAAACAGTATTCATTGTTGACGATGGGCTGGTGTATTGATTGTCACCGGAAAACGGACGTCAAAGACAAAGGCAACGCCTACTATGACAAGCTCATGGAAATCCATTCCAAGGAGAAAGGCGGGAAGAGCCCGATGAAAGTGGAGGATATCGGAGGACTGGAATGCGGCAAGTGTCACTATTAGAATTGCGTTGAACCAAGGAATAACGGATAACGGTCCTATGAGTAACAAGAAAATATACTGGAAAGGTCTCGAAGAACTTAAGAACGAACCGGGCTATGTCAGGCATGCCGACAAAGAGTTCGTTGACCTCGGCGTCCAGCAGGACCCCGGTCACTCACGGAGAGACTTCCTGAGAATGATGGGCTTTGGTGTGACCGCCGTTACGGTCGCCGCTTGTGAAACCCCCGTCCGAAACGCAATACCGTATATTCAGAAACCGGTTGACGTTGACCCCGGAATCCCCAACTATTATGCCTCCACCTATATTAATGGTGGCGACTATTGCAGTATCGTTGTTAAGACCCGTGAAGGAAGGCCTATCAAAATTGAAGGCAATAACCTTTCCGCCGTTACCCGTGGTGGGACCAGTGCACAGGTGGAAGCTTCCGTTTTGTCACTGTATGACAATTACCGGCTGCGCTATCCGAAAGTCGGATCTGAGAATTCAACATGGCCGGAGGTCGATAAGCAGGTAGTGGACAAATTGCAGGAAGTCGCAGGGAAGGGCGGGCAAATACGGATCGTAAGCAATACGATACTGAGTCCTAGTACGAAACAGTCACTGGAAAAATTCAAGGCAAAATATCCGACGACACAGCACATCCAATACGATCAGGTTTCCAGTTACGGAATGATGAAGGCCAACGAGGAATCCTTTGGCTCGGCGTTTATTCCTTCCTATGACTTCAGCAAGGCAAAGGTCGTGGTTAGTATCGGTGCGGATTTCCTGGGCACATGGCTTTCGCCCATAGAATTCACCAAGCAATATGCCGTCAATCGCGTGATTGACGAGGATCATCGCGAAATGTCGAGGCATTATCATTTTGAAAGCAATCTCTCTTTGACGGGAGCCAATGCGGACTATCGCACCGCCATCCGGCCTTCACAAGCAGGGCTGATCATTGCGCAATTGTATAATCTCATCGCCGCCAAGGCAGGCCGTGCAGCGCTTTCAGCAAGCATCGATAAGATCGCCAACCTGGAGCAGGCGGCGGAAGATCTGTGGGCAAGCCGCGGCAATGCTCTTGTAGTCACTCGCGCCAACAGCAAGGCAGTACAAGTTATCGTCAACGGAATCAATGCGATGTTGGACAGCTATGGTTCCACGATCCTGCCGAACATGCCGGTCAATTTCCGTCAGGGTAATGATGAGGCCATGTCCGGCTTTATTGCAGACGTTGAGGGGGGCAAGATCGACGCCGTTATTTTCTACAATTGCAACCCGATATACGATCATCCCCTGGGAGAAAAACTGGGGACTGGTCTTAAGAACGTAGCACTTACCGTTTCGACCTCCAACACGGAAGATGAGACCGCCTCCGTTTGCAGTATCAAAGCGCCTGATCACCATTTTCTTGAGTCATGGAATGACGCGGAGCCACGGAAAAATTCTTATTCATTATCCCAACCGGCTATTACCCCGATTTTTTCGACCCGGCAAGCGCAAGAATCTTTCCTTACCTGGTCGGGTGAAACCAATGTCGACTATTTCACAGTAGTGAAAGAAAATTGGCGGAATTGGTTTTATGCAAAACAAAATTCCGGTTCTGATTTTCAGACTTTCTGGGACCAGTGCCTCTACAACGGCGTGTACGACACGGGATCGGAAGATCTTAAGGGAGCTACTTTCAATGGCGATCTAGCGGCGGCTGCTTCGGCGGTCTCCGCCAACTATAAAGCCGACAATTCCGGATTTGAATTGTCGCTCTACGAAAGTTATGGAGTCGGCAACGGATCTCAGGCGAACAATCCCCTTCTACAAGAATTGCCCGATCCGATTACAAAAGCGACGTGGGACAATTACGTGACCATATCGCAAAAGGATGCCGCGGCTAAGGGCTTTACGATGTCGGATGGAGACACTCAACTTGCAAAGTTGACCGTCGGAGGGAAGACCGTGGAGATTCCGGTGTTGATCCAACCCGGCCAGGCGATGGGCACATTAGGTCTGCCCCTGGGATACGGACGGACAAAGGTGGGTAAGGTAGCTGAGGGCATCGGGATCAATGGTTATCCGTTTCTGCCGATCGTCAACGGAGCGGTTGCTCAAAATGTACTCACTGGAGTTACGATCGAAAAATCAGATAAAACTTACCGCATCGCGCAGACCCAAACGCATCAAACGTATATGGGCCGCGAGAATGTCGTTCAGGAGTCGGTGTTGGCTGAATTCAAAAAGGACCCTTATGCAGGCCGCGAGATTGAAAAGATAACGAAGTGGGATGAGAAGGTAGCGCCTGCTGAAGTGAGCTTGTGGAAAGGACACAAGTACAAGAATCACCACTGGGGTATGTCGATCGACCTCAACACATGCACAGGTTGCGGCTCTTGTGTCGTAGCATGTAACGTGGAAAATAACGTGTCGCTGGTAGGGAAGGAAGAGATCCTGAATCGTCGCGAAATGCATTGGCTGCGGATTGATCGCTACTATTCGAGCGACGCGAAGCCCGATGATCTTAAAGCGCTCGAAATAGCGTCAGATAATCCTGAAGTGGTATTCCAGCCGATGCTTTGTCAGCATTGCAATAATGCATCGTGTGAAACGGTATGTCCGGTAGCGGCAACCACGCACAGCACCGAAGGTCTCAATCAAATGACCTATAACCGCTGTATCGGTACCCGTTACTGCGCGAACAACTGTCCTTACAAGGTTCGCCGTTTCAACTGGTTCAAGTATCACGACAACCAGAAATTCCTTCAGTCGAATCCGGCCATGAACACTGACCTGGGCAGAATGGTGCTTAATCCCGATGTGACGGTTCGTTCACGCGGTGTTATGGAGAAATGCTCGTTCTGTGCGCAGCGCATTCAGGCCGGCAAACTCAACGCGAAGAAAGAAAGAAGATCCGTCAAGGACGGCGAAGTGGTTACTGCTTGTCAGGCGGCCTGTACGACCGGTGCGATCGTTTTCGGCGACATGAATGATCCCGAAAGCCGCATCAGCAAACTGCTCAAGATTTCCCCCGATCCAAAAGTGCCGAATGGAATTGATAAGCAAATCGGAAATCCGAGAGCCTATCGCGTTCTGGAGGAAGTGGGGGTGAAGCCCAACATTTACTACCTGACCAAGATCAGGAATAAAGAAGCATCGAAAGAAAAAAAGGAAAACGGTTAACAAGAATCAGATAACGCATTCCAAATTATGCAAGTTAGCTCCTCGATACGCGAACCCCTGATCACCGGCGGGAAGACCATGCACGATGTATCGCATGACATCAGTTGCCAGGTAGAAGGTAAACCTGTCCGGTTGTGGTGGATTGCGTTTGGTATCTCCTTCGTGTTGCTTTTATATGGTTTTTATTGCGTTTGCGTGCTCGAGTGGATCGGCATCGGAGTATGGGGACTGAACAAGACGGTGGGCTGGGCCTGGGATATTACCAACTTCGTCTGGTGGGTCGGTATCGGTCACGCCGGTACATTGATCTCTGCCATCCTTTTGTTATTCCGCCAGCGTTGGAGAATGTCTATCAACCGTGCGGCGGAAGCCATGACGATCTTTGCGGTTATTTGCGCCGCCAGTTTCCCCGGCTTCCACATGGGTCGCCTCTGGCTTGGATTCTATTGGGCATTGCCTTTCCCCAACGCATTCGGCTCGCTGTGGGTGAACTTCAATTCGCCTTTGTTGTGGGACGTGTTTGCTATCTCGACGTACTTCACCGTGTCCCTGGTATTCTGGTACATGGGATTGATTCCCGACTTTGCGGTGATCTTTCCAGCACATTGGGATCCTAAGCTTAGAATTCCACGTGGACAAGTTGTCGCG
>JADMIO010607128.1_pt1 | contig 27550 bp, 29 predicted proteins | sample 8958161 | NCBI WGS metagenome assembly JADMIO01 (sample SAMN16585339, study PRJNA669376) | soil metagenome | isolation source: Crop rotation soil | place: USA: Cullars Rotation, Alabama | collected 2011
GCCGCGACTTCAAGTCACGTGAATTCCAAGCTTCGGATCCCACTGTGCTGGAAAGGGGCTCCCGGCCATTGATCGCGGCCCAGCGCGCTTCGGGGGGCAAATAGAAGCGTAGAAGGGAGTGATCGCTCTCTGCGATTTCAAGTGCGGTCGAACGGTCGCCGTACTCCTCGGCGAGCCGTACGATTTCATCGTCGAAGACGTCGGAGAGCCGCTTGAGGAAAAGCAGCGGCAGCAGATAGTCCTTGAATTTGGGCGCGTCCTTCTCGCCTCGGATCGAGCACGCCGCGTCCCAGAGCATTTGCTCCATCGGTTTTGTCGACGAATGGTCGGGTCGAGTTCGGCGGCCGGCGGCCGGTTGTGGCGAGTCGCCCAAATCCATTTCCGGTCGGCCGTCGTCGGCAACTCCCGCCTCGGCTGCGAGACGCCGTATGGCTCCGAGCGCTGCCTTCTGAGGAACGTTCGAGCCCCCTTCCCAGCGGTTAACCGTGGCGAAGGACACGCCCAACCGTTGCGCCAGCTGCTGCTGAGTCATCCCAAGCTGTGACCGAATTGCGCCAAGAACGGCTGGAATGTCGATATTTGTCATACGCCGCTATAGTGTGTTACAAAGACTCGACTGTCAAGTTGTTGTCAATTCTCTTAACAGACCAGGTTGCCACCCATGATCGATCTCGAACTGGACTTGGAGAAGGTCGCCGCCTGGTTTCCGCATACCGCGGAAACGCCATACGTCCTCATCCGCGTTAGCCCCGAGCATGCCCAGGCCTGGGCCGGAGCTCTAGGATTGGCGGTTCGCCGCTGCTACATCACGGATGTAGTGTTGGCGAAGAGCGCTGAGAGCCGCAGCCTGGCCCAGTCAGACGTCATCGCCGCGAAGCTGCCGGACGCTGGCTCGACTATGGCGGGTGACTTCGGAGAAATTCTCGTTTACCTATATCAGGCGGCTCGGGAGCACCCTCGGGTCGCCATGGGCGCAACGAAGTGGCGACTGAAACAGGACCGAGGTAAGCCAGCACCTTATTCCGATGTCGTCCACCTCGTTCTTCCGTCTTGGCCTACGCCAGGTACGGATGACATCGTGTTGTGTTCCGAAGTGAAGGCAAAGTCCACGAAGGGTGGGTTCGCCCCGATCAAGAAAGCGATCGAAGGTTGCGAGAAGGACAAGACAAGCCGCCTCGCCGACACACTGGTGTGGCTACGTGAGCGCGCGTATACGGAAGACTTGGGCGACCTAAAGATCGAACACCTAAATAGGTTCATCGATGCGATCGATCACCCCCCGGCGGAGAAGCGCTTCCGGGCCGTTGCAATCGTGGCAGAGGATCTTCTGCCGGGCGAACTCGCGGATGCTCCGAAGCAATCGCCGGCGGGCTACTCGGTCGTCGTAATCGCTGTTCCGGAGCTGAGAGCCACGTACACTGCCGTGTTCGAGGCCGCTCGTCAGGCCATTGTAGCGGCCGAGGCTGCGCTCGCTGGGGAGACACCGGCGTGAGGACCTCCCTCGCCCGCTGGATCGCAGACGCTGATGCCGTCCGCCACCTTGAGCACTTCGGGATCAGCGCCCAGGCATTCGACCTCGCCCACATTAGAGTTCGCGCGAGCGACTATTACATGTCGCTCGTTGGCGAGTTGTTCGACAACATGCGTGAGGCGAACAGTACACCGGCAGATTGGGCGCGGATCGGTAATGCCCTCGCGCAGTTCGGGGCGGACGATCGCGAGAAGCTGTTTCCAGAAGCGGGAGTTTCGAGAGCTGAGGCGCTGCTCTTCGGTGCGACGGCGTTCTACTCCGGCGGATTTCCAGCGTCCGCGCACCTGACGATGCGTGCGCAACCGCCGGGCGCGGACGATGGCGAATTACTCCGTGCGTGCTTCGATCTTCTGGGCCGTCCGGGAAAGTTGCAGTCTGCGATGGGCGCTGAGTTGATTGATGCTCTGCGCCGGGGGGACATGACCCGGGTTCGTGAGATTCACTCAACAGCACGGAATGCCGTTGTTAATGCGCTCGCACTCGGACCCGCGGAGTGGATTCCGGCTCGTTTATTGGAACAGCTCCTAGATCGCTTCGCCTCGACCAACTTGCGCGCCGTGTTGCCCAACGGCTCGGACGAGTTTTGGACACCGCTGGTCTCTTCCCTAATCGACCGATTCTCGTGGGAATTTTTCCCATCGCAAATTGAGGCGATCGAGCGAGGCCTCCTTCAACGTACCGAGACATTTTCGCTCCAGATGCCCACCGGGGCCGGAAAGACGGCCCTCTGTGAGACGCTCCTGTACTGGCACGCGAGGACGACTGAGGGCTCGGTCGCTGTATTGCTCGTCCCATACCGTTCACTCGCATCCGAGCTTCGGGAATCGCTCGTGAAGCGACTCAACGGCATGAACATCTCAGCGAGATGTGCCTACGGCGGCACAGTTCCCAGCGGTAACGAGGTGCAAGGGCTCGACGAAGTGCGCGTGATGATCGCGACACCTGAAGCATTGTCCGGAATTCTCGGCGCGGATTCTGCGTTCTTCCGCCGGATCGGTCTTGTGATCTGTGACGAAGGACATCTGTTGGACAACACCGGTCGCGGAGTGAGTCTCGAACTCCTCCTTGCTCGCATGCGAGCGCGGGAAGGAGGTGCGCCGCGGTTGGTATTTGTGTCCGCCATCGTCCCGAACATTGAAGAAATCAACGCCTGGCTGGGGGGGGTGGCCGACTCAGTCGTGCGGAGCGAGTATCGGCCAGCCCTGGCAGAATTCGCAGTATTGCGTGAGTCCGGCAAAGGCAAGTCGTACGCCGTTGCTTTAGATATGCATCCGCACGAGGAGGCTCAAAACCGCTTCAGTATTCCGAGCTTTCTCAGCAAAGAGGACTTCTTCTGGACGAATCCCGCAACGGGAAAACGAAACACCTACCCGTTCACCACCGTCAAGACTCAAGCGATCGCCACCGCTCGAAAGGCGCTGTCAATGGGCGCCGCAGCGGTGTTCGCCGCGAACAAGCGCGGAAACCAAGGGGCCGTCGGCCTCGCCGAGGAACTCCTCGATCAAGCAGCACGAGGGCTGCCTTTGCCGGAGCCCGCGTCGTACGTAGCCGCCCAACTGGTCGTGCCGGTAATGGAATACTTGCAGACCGAGTACGGGCTCGAGTGGATAGGGACGCGCGCCCTACAGGCAGGCGCCGTCTTGCACCATGGCGATATTCCCCAGGAGACACGCGAGGTTCTCGAGGGGCTTCTCAGGCACGGCGATGTGCGCCTGGCGATCTGTACATCAACGCTTGCCGAAGGCGTAAATCTTCCCATTAGGACTCTTGTCTTGTACTCAGTACAGCGCCGAGGCAAGGAGGGCGTAGCCGAGAACCCACTCGCTCGAGATATCAAAAACCTTGTTGGAAGAGCTGGACGCGCTGGTGCCACAACCAAGGGGTTGGTGGTATGCGCGAACCGAGACCAGTGGAGGTTTGTCGAGCCGGTCGCGCGACAGGCTCCTGGGGAACCTGTTCGCGGTGCTCTGCGCGAATTGGTGAGCGCCCTACAGCGCGTGATCGTCATGGACAAGATCGCGTTGAGCAATGAATTCATGGAGTCCGAGCCGGATCTGCACCCCTTGATTGACGGTGTCGATGCAACTCTCATCGATCTGGCAACCGAAGAAATCGGTGAGGATGAACTTGTACAAGTTGCAGTGAGACTGGCGGACGAGACCTACGCTTCTCGACAAGCAACGGTAGCCGCATCCAGAACCCTGCTTCAGAACGTATTTGAGCTGCGCGCTCGCCGCCTCGCCGCGATTCGGGCAGCGGGGCGCCTAGATTGGATGCGCAGCACTGGTGCGCGGCCGCGTATGATTGATTCCGTCGAGTCGCGCTTGCTTCCGCTTCGCGAGTCTTGGGATGACGTAACGGATCCAAGCGACCCGGCACTTGTCCGAGCGATTCTTGATTGGGCATGGACGCAGCCCGATCTGCAGAGCGCGATTCGTGAAGGATATAGGCTCAAGGAGAACGAAGGCATCGACGGCGTACGAGAGGCGTTCGAGAGCCTCGTCTCCTCGTGGCTCGCAGGCCGTCCGTTCGTCGACATCGCTCAAGCGGCTGCGCGGCAGATGGACGACGTTTTGGGGATTCATACGCAAGCGGTGACGTTCGTGCTGCAAACACTCGTTGAGCAGGCGGTCCCGATTCTCGACAGGTTGCTCCAAGCTCTGGGTAGGTCGCTTGCACCAGCCGTCAGTCATTTTCCTGAGCACCTTCGTTTCGGAGTGGCAACGGCTGCGGGCCGGATGCTTGCAGCGCGGGGTCTGCGCCATCGCCGCGCGGCCGTCCAACTCGGTCAAGCTCTTGCGGGCCGCGCACTACCGGACGACCGGGCCATCCTGTTTGCTGCGGCTCGCCAGATCATCGACGACGATCGAGAGGATTGGCGGAACCTGTTGGGGACGCTCGTATTCACGAGGACCCTTCAGGACCTTTCATAGCGTGGTCGTTCTTTATCGACATCGGAGCGGCGCGGGAGACTGCGAGGTGCTCGGTTCCGCCATCAGTCCTGACGAATGGCGGGAGCTTAGAGATGCTGCAGCATCCCTCCTTCAGGCGCGCGGTCAGGCGAAGGCGACGGAGCTCCTCCTCGAATTGCCTTTTCAGCTCTGTGAGGGCACGAACGTCTTCTCGGACGACTTTGGAGTATTGGATGCTGTAGTTCCCCTGAGTGATTACGTGCGATTCTCAGCTCTCGAAAAGGAACAGGGAGCTCGAATAGCGTTCGCTCAGATCGCTGAGACGTTAACCGAACTGCACAGGTTTGTTCGGTTTGTGGTTCTTCGGCTCGATACGAAGGTGAAACCAGGTCTCGTTCAGTCGCCTGAACCGAGACTAACCGCCGCGGTGGTGGAGCGGGCCCTGCACGATGCGCAACGTCTGCTGATATCTTCTGGTGCGATCAGCGCTGTTGATCGAGCTCACACTTCTCTTCAGGGATACATCCGGTTGCTCTGCGACGAAGCCGGGATCGCCAATCCTCCGGACGCGTCAATCACGCAGCTGCTAAAACTGTTTCGTGCCCATCATCCCGCGATGAAGGTTGCAGCGCACGCAGCGGAAGCAAAGCGAGTCCTCGATGCCATGGCGACGACACTGGACGCCATAAACACAATCCGAAACCGCGGAAGTGTTGCGCATCCAAACGAGGAGCTGCTCGACGACGCGGAAGCGATCCTCGCACTAAACGCCACTAGAACGATCCTTCACTACTTGGATCTCAAGACGTCGAAGCGACGTCCGTAACATCTCGTGGAGACTCGTGCTAGCGCCGTACGTTCGGCGCGAACCAAGGGCCTTGTTGCAGCGATTCTCGTAGTGGCGTACGCACAAACTCAGGTGCACGCCAGATGTACTCCGCTGCCTTGACCTTCGCAGCAGGCGGCAATTGCTGAACGTGGGCGAGTGCTCGTGCCACACTAAACGGTTCGTGCTTCTTGCTTGCAAAATTGCTTGGTAGAGCGGTCCAGATCACGACATCGATCCGGTTTCTGCGACCCCAATCCGCAATGTCTGCGATGTGTTGCTGGTGAGGGCCTTCTACCGCGAGTTCTAGGCAGGCTATGTCTCGAATCGAACAGCCTTCTCGACACCGCAAATCGGCCGCAGCATCGGCTGGATCCTTCCGTTTGCTAATGCACCACGCGACAGTGCTTGGCGATCCATGGTCCGGATCGATCACGAGAGTAAGCGCGCCCAGCCGCGACGTGGAGATTCGTGAAAACTCGAGTCTTAACGTCGGACCGTCGGTTCGCCAATCGTGGTGCCATTCGTCAGACGCGGCACCGCCCTCCCACAGGAGCGAACCCCACCCGAGCACAGCGATTTGTGACGGCATAGCCCAACAACGATACCGCGACATGGAACGGCGGCGATTCTCGGAGTCTATGCAATCCGCCGCTTTACGCTGTCAGGGCCAGCCGGCCAGTAGATGTGTGTTCGTACGCATCACAACTCGAGGTCAATGAATCGGACAGCGGTCTCTCCTGAACCGCTAACGGTGGCCCGGTTGTAGCTGCCATCTCCGTGGGCGCCGGCCACAGGATCGAAGTCGGCGGATGCTAGAATCATCAGGTGCGGCGGTTCGCCCTCTCAGTCATCGTCACGTTGTTGACGTTCACCGCCTCCGGCGCCTACACCCTGGTCATTGCAGAGCCCTGTACAGGTTACGAGCAACCGGGCCAGGAGGACGGCGCGTGTCCGCCAACCTGCGTGACATGTGGGTGCTGCGCGCAGGCGGCTGAACCTGCGATAATGCCCCTGGGGAGTTCGCTGGAAGCCCCCGTAACAGACGCCAGTCCGCTGATCCCTCGCGTCCCTAAAACCAATCCTCGCGACATCCTGCACGTACCCAAACTCCGCCTCGCGTAGTCCCTTTCCGTTCGATCTCGTGTAGTTCGGGCCGACATGTGTCGGCAGAAGGAATTCGCATGCGCACGGGTACGAGAGCCGTGGCGGTGTGCGCCGTCGTGTGTGTACACGTCGGCGTCGCCGCTGCGCAGAGCAGAGTCATGACGCTCGCCGAGGTGTTGGCGCGAGCACGCGAACAGGCGCCGCAGATCGTCAGCGCGCGGCTGGCGTTAGAGGAGTCGCGCGGGCGTTTGGCTGGTGCGTCCGTTCGCTTCCAATCCAACCCACAGGTCGACGCCGCGATCGGCAGTCGCAACGGACCCGATACGCGATTTACTGACCTCGAACTAGGTCTCGGCCAGAGTTTCGAGCCAGGCGCTCGCCGGTCCGCGCGCATCGACGGCGCCAACGCAACCATCGCGCAGACCTCTGCAAACGCAGAGGAGGTGACGCGAGCGGTGCTGCGACTGGCGGCGTCTGCGTACTACCGAGCTTTACACGCGAATGAGCGCATCAAGCTGCTCAACGCGACGTACGAGCTTGCCTCTGGCGTGTTTGCGGCCGCAGATCGCCGCTTCAAGGCCGGCGATATCGCCGTTCTCGATGTGAACATCGCCCGCGCTTCATTGGCACGGGTCCGGGCGGAGCGCGAGGGCGCGGAGGCGTCCAAATCCATCGCGCTCGGAGAGCTCCGGCAGCTCCTCGGCCTTCAGAGCGAGGTCGATGTCGACGGTTCGCTGTCGCGGCCAGGAGAGACGGACCTGACTGTCGCCCTTCAGACTGCCGCACAGCGGCCCGAGCTTCGGGCGCTCGAGGCAGGCATTCAGGAGGCTGAGGCCGAGCTGCGGCTGGGCCTCAGTTTCTCAAAGCCTGAATACGGTATCGGCGTTCGCTATGCCCGCGAAGAAGGCGACCAGATCGTCCTCGGCGGCATGACGGTCACGTTGCCGATGTTCTCGAAAGGGCAAGAACAACGCGCTGTCGGTTCCGCCCGCGCCGCGCGGCTTCGGGCCGAACTCGCCGCCGCGCAATCCCGCGTGCAGATTGAGGTCCGCGCCGTTTTCGACGCGTATACCCGTCGCCTGGCCGCTGTTCGCATGCTGGAGACAGACGCGATACCCGGCCTTGACGAGAACGAACAACTCACGACACGCAGCTTTGAAGTCGGTCAGCTCGGACTTCCCGAGCTGTTGCTGATCCGTCGCGAGATTCTCGATACACGCTCTCAATATCTAGATGCTCTTTTGGAGGCTGCGTTGGCCCGGATCGATCTGGACGCCAGCGCTGCAACACTGCGATGACGCTCAAGACGTTCACGATCTTCATAGCAACGTTGGCGGCGGCCGCCTGTGGCCGAGGGACGGAGGAGACCGCCAAACCCGTACCTGCAGCGTCCGCGACTGCCGAAGCGCCCCACAAAGAGGCCCCCAACACAGTCGAAGTCGATGAGGGCATGCTCCGCGATCTCCGAATCACCACTCGGGCCGTCGAGTCGCGCACGGGTGGGGACTTGGTGATGCTGCTCGGCGAGCTTGCAGTAGACCAGCGCGCATACGCCGAAGTCGGTACACCTGTGGCGGCCCGAGTTACCCGATTGCCTGTGAATGCGGGCGACGCCGTGCGATCCGGTCAGCCGCTCGCGGAGCTGACGAGCCCCGAGCTGGCACGCGAGCGCGCCGAATACCTGTCTGCCAGTGCCAGACTCAAACTCGCTGAGGCGGCACTCGAGCGCAAGCGTGGCCTGGCGGCCGAAAAAATCGCGCCGCTGAGAGAGGTGCAAGAGGCGGAATCCGCTGCCGGCGAGGCGCGGGCCGCGCTCCGAGCGTCGCGTGCATCTATCGCCGCATTCGGCGTTGACCCGCCCACCGACGACGGGGACGGTGCGACCTCGCCGGTGTTCGTGTTGCGGAGTCCAGTGTCAGGATCCGTCATCGAGCGGACCGCAGTCATCGGGCAGATGCTGGATCCATCGGCACCAGCGTTTCGCATCGGCAACCTCTCCACCCTCTGGCTCACCGTTCACGCCTTCGAACGTGATGCCGTTCGCATCCGCCAGGGCGTCACAGCGCGCCTGTCGTTCCCTGCGCTTCCCGGCCAGGACTTCGCCGGTGACGTCACGATGGTCGGACGCCATGTCGAGCGTGAGTCTCGCACTGTGCCGGTGAGGATCGACGTCAAGAATCGCGACAATCTCCTCCGGCCCGGCATGTCTGCGACCGCAACTCTGCCAGTTGGTGAGAGCGGCGTGGCAATCCTCACAGTCCCCGTTGCATCGGTTCAACGCGTCCGCAACGAGTGGTGCGTGTTTCTCCCTAAGGACGCCAACCATTTTGAGATCCGCCGTATCGGACGTGGCCGCGATCTCGGCGGCGAAGTGGAAATTCTGTCCGGGCTTCGCGCCGGTGAGACGATCGTCGTCGATGGCGCTTTTCTGCTGAAGGCTCAGGCGGAAAAGAGTGAGGGCGAGCACGATGCCCACTGAGCAGCGCCATGATTAGCCGACTCATACGCGCGTCATTTCACGCGCCGCTCCTGACCGTGCTGCTCGCCGCCGCTGGCACCACGATCGGCGCGTTCTGGATGCTGGATCTGCGACGGGATGTGTTTCCCGATCTGTCCGCGCCCGTCTTCAACGTCATCACCCAGAATCCGGCGATGGGCGCTGAGGAACTGGAAACGGCGATCGCTATTCCGCTCGAAGTCGCGCTCGCGGGATTGCCCGACGTCCGGCGGGTGCGATCGAATTCTCAGCTGGGTGTGGCACAGGTCACGATCGAATTCGATCCAAACGCCGACTACTACCGCTCGCGGCAGTTTGTCGCCGAGCGGGTCGCCCAAGTCTCGGGGCAGCTTCCTGCTGGCACCGATGCCCCACTAATTTCGAGCCTGACGGGGCGTCTCAACGAAATATTCGAGTTCACGCTGGAAGCCGATCCAGGTGCGGCGGACCTCATGACGCTCCGGGACCTCGCGGAGTTCGAGGTCAACAACCGATTGTTGGCGGTACCTGGTGTGGCAGCCGTGGAGCGTTTGGGCGGCTATCTCCGCCAATTTCAGGTACAGCTCGATCCTGAACGCATGTCGGCACGAATGGTGAGCCTCGATGATGTGATGCACGCCGTCGAGGAATCAAACATGAACGCGTCGGGTGGCATCGTTGCCCAGGGCTCCATCGAATGGACCGTGCGCGCCCTCGGCCGCGCGCAGAGTGTCGAGGACTTGCGGCGCACGGTTGTCACGACGAAGGGGGACGTCCCCGTCCTGCTCGGCGACATTGCCGACATTCGCGAGGCCGCCGCAGTGAGACGAGGCGTTGCGCACCGTCTCAAAGGCGAGGTCGTCAGTGCCCGGATCATCAAGCAGTTCGGCTCGGATACCGTAACCGTCGCCGCGGGCATCCGTAGCGCGGTTGAAGACATCCGGCGAACGCTGCCGAAAGGCGTCCAACTTCGCATCGTCTACGACCAGTCGCAGCTCGTCTCGTCGGCCCTTGGCGGTGTCGGCCGTGCGGTGATGCTTGGCGGGGTGTTCGTCGTACTCGTCATTCTGGTGTTGCTCGGCAACGTTCGGGCCGCTCTGGTAGTCACTCTTACGATTCCGCTGTCGATTGCGCTCGCCGGTCTTCTGCTGAAGCCGCTCGACATCGGGCTGAACACAATGACGCTGGGCGGCCTGGCAATCGCCGTCGGCCTGTTGGTCGACGCGGCAATCATCATGGTCGAAAACATCCTGCATCGGCTGAGTGGCGCCTCGACTCGACGCGAGCGTCGGGAGCGGGCGCTGCACGCCGCCGCAGAAGTGGCTCGCCCGATCGCGTTCGCGACCCTCATCGTGATCGTGGTGTTCCTGCCGCTGTTCGGCATGAGCGGCATCGAAGGCCGAATGTATCAGCCCCTGGCTGCTGCTGTTATCGCAGCCATGGCAGCGGCGCTCGTTCTGGCGCTCACACTGGTGCCAATTGCGGCAGCGCTAGTATTGAAGCCCTCCAGGGCAGGAGCTGACGAAGACGTTGCGCTCCTTCGAAAGGTCAAGCAATGGTACGCGCCAGCGTTGGACCGCTCACTCCGCCATCCTGTCGTTGTGGCAGTCGTGACACTCCTCATCGCGGTGCCGACGATTGTCCTCGGGTTGCGTATCGGCAGCGATTTCATGCCCCAGTTGGACGAAGGAGCCTTTCTGCTGCAGACAGTTCTTCCGGCCGAAGCGGCGCTCGACGAAGTCGACCGGCTCAATCATCGGGTCGAGGACGTCCTGCGGCAAGTACCAGAGGTCGAAGACGTGGTGCGACGAACGGGTCGCGCGGAACGGACCGAGGATCCGATGCCACATACGGTCTCGGATGTTCTCGTAGTCCTCAAGCCGGACCGCTCTCGCGACCTCGAAACAATCGAAGCGGCCATGCGGGAACAGCTGAAGGGAATGCCCGGAATCGCTGTCCTCTTCACGACCCCGCTCGGTATGCGGATCGATGAGGGCCTTGGTGGGACGCCTGCGGACCTGTCGGTGCGAATCTTCGGCCCGGATCTCGAAGAGCTGTCGCGCCTCGCGGAGCAGGCGGAGCAACTGATTCAAGGTGTTGATGGCATCGCGGATCTGCGAGCGGAGCAGCTAACCGGCCTGCCCCAGCTGCAGATCGCGGTAAATCGCGAGGCCACCGCACGCGTCGGTCTGGCGCCAGGCGACGTGATCCGCGCGATCAGGGTGGGCCTTGTGGGAGAGGACGCATCTCAGATTTGGGTGGGTCAGCGTCGGTTCGACCTCGTGGTGCGGCTGCGTGACGATCGGCGAGATAGCTTCGAAGCGATTCGCACCCTACTCATCGACGGACATGACGGCAGGAAGATTCCGCTCGGCCAGCTCGCGGAGGTTACTCAGACGTTCGGTCCAGCCGCCATTCGGCGAGAAGCGGGAACCCGCCGCATCGCGGTCGAGTCGTCCGTCAGCGGGCGCGATCTTGGAAGCACCGCTGCGGAAGTCCGCCGAATCCTAACCAGCCAGTTGAAGCTGCCGGCCGGCTACTTCTTCGATCTCGGCGGCAGGGTCGAGAGTCAGGCACGTGCGTCACGCGCGCTCACGATGGCGATCGGCGCGGCACTGTTCGGCGTGTTCGTGCTGTTGCTCATCGCACTCGGGTCGGCCGTTGAGGCAGCGATGATTCTTGGGACCGTTCCGATCGCATTCGTCGGCGGAATCCTCGCGCTGCTGACTGCGGGCGAGACGTGGAACGTGTCGTCATTGGTGGGCTTGATTGGATTGTTCGGCATTGCCGTCCAGAACAGCTTGGTACTCGTAACACAGACGCGCGGACTGCTGTCGGAGGGGCGGTCGCTTCCTGAAGCCGTACGTGAGGCGAGCATTGGCAGAGTGCGGCCGAAGCTGATGACGGCTGGTACGGCGACGCTCGGCCTGCTGCCACTGCTCGTACTTCAGCTCCACGGAACCGAGATTGAGCGTCCATTGGCTATTGTCATGATCGGCGGCCTGGTTACCTCGACTCTCTTCACCCTACTGGTGCTTCCGACCTTCTATTTGCAGGTGCACGGTTGGCTCGAACGGCGTTCGAGCCGTGCGGAGGAAGGGGCCGCATGAGCGATCGATGACGAGAAACCTCCTGGTGCGGACGTAGTACCCGTGGCTCACGATCATCAGCATTCTCATGGCGCTGAAGGCGCGAATACGCGACGACTCTCGCTGACGTTGGCGCTTGTGCTCGTCTACATGGGCGCCGAGGTCGTGGGCGGCCTGCTCGCCAATTCGCTCGCACTGCTTGCGGATGCCGGCCACATGTTCTCGGACGCCGGCGCCCTGGGCCTGACGCTCTTTGCGATGCGATTCGCACGACGGCCCGCGCCCGCCCAGCGAACATACGGTTCATATCGTGCGGAGATTCTCGCTGCGCTGGCGAATGGTGCCACCCTCGTCGCGGTGGCCATCTACATTTTCGTGGAGGCGTTTGAGCGATTTACAACGCCGCCCGAGGTACAAGGCGGCCTGATGTTGGTGGTCGCCTTGGGTGGGCTGATCGTAAACGCCCTCGGGCTCTGGATCCTTCGCGGCGGGCACGATGACAACCTGAATATGCAGGGCGCCTGGCTCCATGTGCTGACGGATGCCCTTGGGAGTCTGCAGGCAATCGTTGCAGGAGCGTTGATCTGGAGGCTCGGCTGGTACTGGGTTGACCCGGTGGCATCGGTGCTGATCGGGCTGCTCGTCATCTACTCATCGTGGTCACTCATTCGCCAATCTGTCACCGTCCTCATGGAGGGTGCTCCGGGACACATCGACGTCGATGCAGTGCGAACTGTGCTGCTCGAACTGCCACACGTGTCAAATGTCCACGACCTCCATGTCTGGACGATCACCAGCGGGTTCGTCGCGTTGTCCGCCCACGTCACATGTCCGGGTGAGCACAATCACGACCCGCTGCTGCGCGCGGCCAGGACGATGCTCGCGGAGCGTTTCGGCATTCGTCACACGACGATTCAGATTGATCGCGACCCGTCCTGTGAGGGGACAGACCATCCTCCGTTCGCCTCGTGATTCGAAGAACGCGAGGCTTTCTCGCGATCCTCGCCGAACGGTCACTCCTGCGCGAGTCGCAGCGACCGCTCGCGGAGTTCGTCAATCCGCTTCGAGGCGTCGGCCTTCGAGAGGGTGTCGTCGAATTCTTCGCCGGTCTCCCGGCACAATGTCTCCAGATAGGAGCGCTGGGCGTCGGTCATCGGTTCATCGCCGGTTTTCCACTCATCGGGGTCACGCTGAAGCGCCGGCTGGTCCGTATCACGAGGTACTTGGTTTCTCATGGGGAGAACAAAAAGCAAACCTGTCGCCAATGTTTCAGCAACACGGCCAGGGAGCACCTCGGCGCGATTCATCCATCCGATGCTCCTGTTGCGGACGGATTTCCTCCCGTCAGGTAAGCAATGGCTTTACGAGCTCAAGCTGGACGGGTACCGGGCTATCGCATTCAAGCGGAATGGTGCAGTCCATCTGCGATCGCGGAACGACAATGACTTCAATGTCCGATATCCAGCAGTCGTTGAAGCGCTCGCGAAGCTTCCGGACAACACCGTGATTGATGGTGAGGTCGTCGCATTCGATCAGGAAGGCCGTCCATCTTTCAACGCGCTGCAGAATTACGGCTCAGCGCCGGCCCCTGTCGTGTATTACGTGTTCGACGTAATGGTGCTCGCGGGTCAGAACGTCATGCGCGAGCCACTGCAGAAGCGCCGTGAGCTGCTCGAGAAGAAGCTGCTACGGAAACTGCGGGAACCGGTTCGGTACTCGGCACCGCTCGACGCCGACCTGCCGGTGTTGATTCAATCGGTGAAGGTCCACGGGTTCGAAGGGCTCGTTGCCAAACGTTGCAACAGCGTCTACGAATCTGGCCTGCGATCAGGCGCCTGGATGAAAATGCGGGTCAACCGAGGGCAGGAGTTCGTCATCGGCGGCTACACACGCGGTACGAAGACGTTCGACGCCCTGGTGTTCGGGTACTACCAGGACGGCAAGTTGATCTACGCGGCGAGAACACGCAACGGGTTCACCCCCGTGACGCGCGCGCAGCTGTTCAAGAAGTTCAAGGGGCTTGAGATCGTTGAATGCCCGTTCGCGAACCTGCCGGAGGCGAGAGGCGGTCGATGGGGCCAGGGCCTCACGAAGGCGAAGATGGCCGAGTGCGTGTGGCTGAAGCCCGTGCTTGTGGGCCAATTCGAGTTCCTCGAGTGGACGGGCGACGACCACCTACGGCATTCGAAGTTCGTTGGACTGCGTGAAGACAAGGTTGCGGAGAAAGTTGTGCGCGAGTGAAGTCCCGCCAGCATTCATGTGCGACGGAACCTGGTCGTTTGGCGAAGGGCCGCGTCGGTCGCCCTCACAACGAGGCCAAATCTGATGTTTAGGGCAAAGCACCCATACGTCACGTAGAATCGTGTCCATTACGCGAACGCTTGCGAACGGTCGGTGTGGGCGAGGTGCAGATGAAAGCCGCGACCAAAAGGCGATCGACACAGGTTCCTGGGCAATTCCTGGGCTACTCGCTTCAGACGACACGAGCAACGATGCGGCTCTTGCACGCACCGGCTGGTGCACTTGTCAGTGTTGAAGTCTTAGACGACGTCGCCGTCGTCGGTCCAGATCGCAAGACAACTCTCGAACAAACCAAAAGCGCGACTTCCGGAAACCCGATTGCTGATCGTTCTGTGGACCTATGGAAAACCGTCGCAAATTGGGTTCGAGCGGCTGAGCGCGGTCAGTTGGACTGCAGCCGCACGATTCTCGAAATTTTCATCTCAAAGAAGCGCCAGGGCAAACTCATTCACTCAATGGCCGCGGCGAATGATTCGACGGCCGCGAACCTCGCGCTTCGTGAAGCGCGTGACCTCCTCTGGGGACCACCGCCGAAGTATCCAAAGCGGTCGAGAGTAGCGTCGACTCTCGCACGCCATGTCGATTCAGTGTTCGGAGCTGAGCGAAAAATTGCCGCCGCAGTTGTTCGGCAGCTTTCGCTAGCATTCGGCTCGGGTTCGTCTCACGCGGATCTCATCGAGGCGTTCAGGGCCACATTGACGCCTGCGGACATGCTCGAGCCAGTGGCCCATTACGCTCTCGGGTGGGTCAAATCGCGTCTGGACAACTGCATTGAGCATTCGCTTCCAGCGATGATCGCCGCAGACGACTTTCGGACGGAACTCACGGCGTTTCTGCGGAAGTACGATCGCTTCGCAATTCTGAATTCAGCTGCCCCCAGTCCACCACGAACCCGCCTCGATATCGACGATCAGAATCGAATCTTTGTGCGACAACTTGACCTGATCGGCGCCGATTACGACGCCAAACTAACTGCCGCCAACGACTATCTGCGGGCGTCGGTCGATCGCTCCGTGTGGGCGTCAAAAGGCCTGGTCCATCGGTCTAGCTTCAACGAGTTCGAAGAAGTCTTGACGAGGACGTGGACTGCGAAGAGAACGGTTGCCAGCATCCAGTCCAATGGACAGCCGCCGGAAGTCTGCGGAAAGTTGCTGTACTCGGAATGCTCCCTTGTGCAGCCGTTGCTCGAGGGGCGTAATGTGCCGCCCTACTTCGCACCGGGCTGCTACCACGAGCTATCGGACAAACTCGCCCTCGGTTGGCATCCGGACTTTAGAACCATTTTGACGGGACCCTCAAACGAGAAGGACCCTCAGGCATGAGCGCGGTTCTCGCCCGCGAGGCCGATGCCGTCCAGAACGCGGCGTTTGCCGCCGTATTGTTGTGGCGGTTCTGCGTGGGCTACGGCGGAGCGCGACAGGCGCCATCGTCAACTCCATTGCCGGCGGTCTTTCTCCCGCTCCCCATTCTATTCAACGAAGAATCACACGCGGTTTTGGCATCCACGAATACCAAATCTGGATTGCGGCTGTTCGCGGGGAAGTTCACCGAATCGTCAGTATCAAAGACAGACGTGTTGCTGTCGCTCGAACGCCAGGTGAAGATGCTGAGACCGCAGACGCTTGAAGCGCTTCGACTAGCGTTGCGCTCACGTCTTCTGTTTCTCGACCCAAAGACCGCCGAAGTGATCGCGCTATCAGACGCCGCCCCGAAGTCGCTGCCGGAATCCGTGAAGCCACTGGTACGAAATGCAGAGAAACTCGGCGTGTGGGCCGGTTCCGTCTCCCTGTATGAACTGAGCTCGATTCTGCAGGTAACGTTCTAACGCATGAAATTCCACATCAACGAAATCGTTCTGTGGCCCCGAAAACCGGGACTTCTGCCGAAGCGGCTCAAGTTTGGAACCGAGGCTGTGAACGTTGTCAGTGGGCTTTCTAAGACTGGCAAGTCAGCAGTGATTCCGATCATCGACTATTGCCTCGGCTCGGACACGTGCACCATTCCCGTGGACACGATCCGCGACCGATGCAGTTGGTTTGGCGTCATTGTCACCACTGAACGTGGGCAAGTGCTGTTTGCTCGGCGCGAGCCAGGCGCGCAACGGACCACGGGAGACATGTTCGTGATCAACGCCGCTGAAGTGGAGCCACCAGAAGTCATCGACCAGAAGAATTCGACGGTGGACGCTGTGAAGCGCTCACTTGATGAACTCGCTGGGCTCACGCAGCTCGACTTTGAACCCGAGAGGCCCAACAGCCCTTTCAAAGGGCGGCCCAGCTTCCGCGATCTGATGGCGTTCACGTTTCAGCCTCAAAACATCGTCGCGAATCAAAACATTCTGTTCTTCAAGGCAGATACGCATGAACACCGGGAGAAGCTCCGTACGGTTTTCCGTACGTGCTGGGGGCCATCTCGCCGGAGACCCTGGCGAAGCAGCACGAGCTGACCGTGCTTCGGCGTGAGCTGTTTCGCAAAGAACGTGAGCTGGCCTCCTTGCGAGACGTCTCCCAGCGGTGGATCGCGGAGATCCGAGCTTGGGCGTCCCAGGCGAAAGAGTTGGGATTAGTCCCTGCGTCCCTCGATCTCGGAAGTCCTGTGACCACGCTCATTGACGAACTCCGGACGGCGACGCGTGGCCAGCGAACCGTACATATCACCCCAGATTCAGTCGACGGATCAATTTCAGAGCTCGTTGGGCTCCAGCGTGAAGAGTCGGAGAGGGCTACCGCTATTGCGCAGGCACGCCGTCGACTGGGCGAGATGGAGCAGCTACGTGACACCACGACCCAATACAAGGGACAACTCCACGTTCAGCGCGATCGACTGAAGGTGGCGGAGTGGTTGGGGCACATTCACACGGAAAGCCAAGCGTGTCCGATCTGTGGTCACCCGATGCGTGACGAGGTTGGCTCTCTGCAGCCGTTGCTTGATGCTTTGCGACAGCTAGAGAAGGCTGCTGGAGATGTGGCGGGTATCCCTGCGGCGTTCGACCGCGAACTTCAGCGTGTACGCGAAGAACTGCGGATAGCCACTGAGCAGTTGGACGGTGTGCGGCACCGCATTCACGCCTTGACTCGGGCTTCTCAGGCAGCGAAGGCCCGACAGGATTCCACACTGCAGGCGTCACGTTTCATCGGTCGACTTGAACAGGCGTTAGAGCACTATGAGCGTCTGGGAAGTGATGATGGTATCGCGGCGGAAGCGGAGAGTCTTCGTGATCGCGTACAGGCACTTGAGGCCGAGGTGCGTGAAAGTGATGTCCAGAGACGAACCGATCTGGCCTTGCGTCGAGTGTCTGCGCTGATACAGCAGATCGTCCCGAATCTTGACGCCGAGTATCCGGATCGACCCGTGTCATTGTCCGTGACAGACCTCACCGTTCGGATCGCCAGTCGGAATCGCGAGGACTTTCTGTACGAGATCGGTAGCGGTTCGAACTGGGTCTCGTATCACTTGGCGGTCGCGATTGCGTTGCAGGAATTCTTTCTCGAACTGCCGCGCAGCCCCGTTCCGTCGTTCATCGTCTTCGATCAGCCGAGCCAGGTGTATTTTCCGAAACAGCTGACCGCAAACCAGCAATTGGGCGTCGACCCGTACCGTGACGAAGATGTGGAAGCGGTCCGGAGAATATTCGCCGCTCTGGCGTCCGCCGTGGCACATTCGAAAAGGCGCCTTCAGATCATCGTTCTGGACCACGCGACGGATACCGTTTGGGGAGGCATCGAGCCGCTGAACGTCGCTGCGGATTGGCGCAACGGTGGAAGGCTAGTGCCAGAGGACTGGGCGCTGGACTGAACGCGAGGCTGCGCGGGCACTCGCGTGCACTGATCGAGGCCCTGACAGACGCCGCCAGTGAGTCCATTTCGCGTGAGCCGCAGGCGACGGGGCTATACTGGAGCGTCTGCTGGGGGCGCTCGAGCACGACCCGAGCTAAGGCCACCCCCGATGCTCATCAACGCGGCGCTCCACGCCCCGTAAGTGATCGCAGGAGATTCAAGGGTCTATCACAATCGCTATCACAATTCGAGTTTGCCGGCTCAGCCACTAGCCTGTAAACTGCTGATTCTAAAGATACGGAGAGATGTCCGAGTGGTTGAAGGAGCACGCTTGGAAAGCGTGTGTAGGGGAAACTCTACCGTGGGTTCGAATCCCACTCTCTCCGCCAATCTCATTCCACGAATTTACTAATATTTCTGCGTAAAAGGCCCAGACCCCATTTCTCGCCGCCATGGCGTCTTGACCGGGGTTTCTAACGCCGCTTTGCCGCGGAATAGCACAAGAGACGAGCCCAAGTGACATACTCGCGTGACATTCGCTCGGGTAGAAGTCGTGATGGAGTTTGTCCTCATGCGAGCTCCAACCACTACGGCGTTTCCCAGGACTAACCTGTCGGCACGGTCACGTTAGCCGGCCGGCTGGGCTTCGACGATGCTCGCGCTGGTAGTTGTCGGAACCACACGCGTCATCGTCAGTCCGGCTCGTGCGAGCAACGATTCAAACTCCCGGGCGGTTCGCTCCGCGCCTCCAGTCAACGTCATCATCACCATGTCTGCGCTGCCAAAGCCGGGGGCATTACCTTCTCGCAGCACGAGCTCGATGATGAGCAATCGGCTCGTCGGGGTCATCGCGGCGCGACAGTTGCGCAGGATGGTGAGGCAATGGTCTTCGTTCCAGTCGTGGATGACATGCGAAAGGATATACGCGTCCGCGCCTGGCGGCACGGCCTCGAACGCGCTGCCCGCCTGAATCGTGACACGGTCCTCGACGCCGAAGGCCCGTAGCCGCGCCGGTGCATCCGTCATGGCCTGGGGAAGGTCGAAGAGTACTCCTTTGGGTCGAGGATGTTTCGCCAGCACGTGCCCGAGCAGGTTCCCGCTCGCACCGCCCACATCCACGATCACGCCGCACGATGAGAAGTCGTACGCGGCGGCAACCGCCGGAGGCTCCGTGCCGTGAACGGTCACCATGGTGTCGCTGAAACGCTGGGCTTCGTCCGGGTGCTGCGCGAGCCAGTTGAAGACCGGCATCTCGAACACCATGTCGAACGCCGGCTTGCCGGTCTTGACGGTGGACGGAAACGCCTCCCAGGTCTTCCAACTCCACTGCCCGCCCATAGTCAGGATGCTGCTGCGGACCGATCCGGGCACGTCGCTTCTGAGCGGCTCGCCAAGAGGCGTAAGCGAGAACCGACCATCGTCACGGAGTGCCAGGATGCCGAAGTTTGTGAGCGTCCGCATGAACCGGCCGAGCGAATCGACATCGCACCCCGTGGGAGTGGCCAGTTCGCCGGCGCCCTTGGGGCTACTTGCAAGATGGTCGGCGATGCCGAGGCTGGCGGCGGTGTAGACGAGACGGGAGAGGATGAACCCGGTCGCCATCTGTGCCAATCGTGCCTGCGGAGGCGGCTGCGGTGGTGCGGACGGTTCGGACATGCATAAGCTCCTCGCTGAAGCTCGAGAGTGTAGCACTGTGTTTCGCGCGATCCTGGGTTACCGCCGAGCGAGAGATTGATGTTCAGCGGTCTAGTTGAAGAGCAGGCGTTATCGAATCCTTGTCCCCATGGGGGCTGACTTCTCACAATTCTTGTACGTTCACTTGTGTGTCGTCGCCAAGTGCTGACCGACTACCGAGGTTCTCTGCGCAGACGAACGACATCGCCGTTCGAAGCGAGTGTCATTTTGAGTGTCATTCCGCTGGCGAAGTCTGAAAACAGAAGGGAACACACGACAGCAGACGAAGGAATCGGCAAACGGTAAATCGCTGACTTCGGGCGAGTTGTTCTGACAACGCCCATATTCATTGGGCTATCATGAGGCTGGCTCAAGGAATCCCACTCTCTCCGCCAATTCTTTACTGTTGTTGAACAAATTGGCGATTCATTCTGCCCGTCCGCTATTCACGATGTTTTGTGCGTCGGATCAGTTACCGTAGAACCGTGCCCCTCAGTTCGTCCCCGGTTGATAACCACACCCGATCGCTTGTTAGAGGGTCGGACACGATGATGGGTTCCCCCTCTCGAGAGTCTGTCCCAATGACCGATCGCAACTCCCGAACGGTGTATTCGACTGGTACTGGAAGCACCTGCACCAAGTGCGGGTGGCCCGAGCGTGACTGCAAGTGCAGCAGCCAGTTCACCCGCGAGCAGCCGCTGCCGTCACGCATCATCGCCAAGCTCCGGATGGAGAAGAAAGGACGTGGCGGCAAGACGATGACCGTCGTCTACGACCTGCCTCAGAACGCGGCGTTCCTCAAGGAGCTCGCCGGCGAATTGAAACGTGCGTGCGGGACGGGCGGCGCGGTCGTGGACGGCGGCGTCGAAATTCAGGGCGATTTGCGCGACCGCGTGAGGGACGTTCTCGTGAAGAAGGGATGGAGAGTCAAAGGTTAATCGGGTAGAGGGGCATCCATTCGTCGTCGGCACACCGGAGTGTGAACGGCGCAGAGCGCTATGTCGACGTGCGCCGAACATTCTCGGCCCGTGGCCCTTTCGGTCCCTGCCCGATTTCAAATTCCACGCTGTCGCCCTCACGTAGGTCGTTGATTCCCTCGCCATATATGGCGCTCTGATGGAAGAAGTATTCGTGTCCGTTTTCGTCCTTGATGAAGCCAAACCCCTTGTCTACTCGTAGCGTCCGAATCTTGCCCGTCATGCTCACCTCGACTTCGTCATGTGGATTGACCAAAGAACTACCGTGACGATTCTATACGGCCGCTTACGCCACGCGCGGCAGCGGGACGAAGAGTTGGTAGGGTTGTTCAGTCAGTCATTGGCGTCAAGGCTGGACTCGCGGGCACAAATCCCACGCCTGACGAATTCGTTCACCGGCCCTCAGCCTCCGCCGACCTTGGGAGGCATGCGCAGGCGCTGGTAAGAACCACGCCTGCTGGTCGCCTTCCACGGCTGCTGTGTCTCGTGTTTCGGCGCCCGCGGTGGCGCCGCGACGGCATCGGCCGAAGGCGCAGGCGCTTCGGCCATGGTCTTCGCGTGTGCGGCGCGGGCCTTCGACTCGTCCTCGTCGAGACAACAGTGTTTGTACTTGCGGCCGGAGCCACAACGACAGGGTTCGTTGCGCCCGAGTCGAGCAACCATTCGACGGACCTCCAGCGCTCTGCGGTAGCTAGTACATCCCGCCCATGCCGCCGCCGTGTGGCATCGCCGGCGCCCCCTTCTGGTCCTCGGGAATCTCGGAGATCAGCGCTTCGGTCGTCAGCAGGAGCGATGCAATCGACGAGGCGTTCTGCAGCGCGCTCCGGACGACCTTGGCCGGGTCGATGATGCCTGCCTTCACGAGATCCTCGTAGGTATCGGCGGCGGCGTTGAACCCTTCATCTTGTTTCATCTCGCGCACCTTGGCCACCACGATCGCTCCCTCCTCGCCGGCGTTCATTGCGATCCAGCGCATCGGCTCCTCGACGGCCCGCTTGATGATCTGCAGGCCGACCAGCTGATCGCCTGTGAGCTTCAGCGTATCAAGTGCCTTCGCGCCGCGCAGCAGTGCGACGCCGCCCCCCGCCACGATGCCTTCCTCGACGGCCGCCTTCGTCGCATGCATGGCGTCCTCGACGCGCGCCTTCTTCTCCTTCATCTCGGTCTCGGTGGCCGCTCCGACCTTGATCACGGCCACGCCGCCGACCAGCTTCGCCAGCCGCTCCTGCAGCTTCTCGCGGTCGTAGTCCGAGGTGGTGTCCTCGACCTGGGCGCGGAGCTGCTTGACGCGGCCTTCGATGGCTGCCGACGTGCCGCCGCCTTCGACAATCGTCGTGTTGTCCTTGTCGATGGTGACCTTCTTGGCCGTGCCGAGATCCTCGATCTTGATCTTCTCGAGCTTGAGGCCGAGATCCTCAGTGATCGCCTTGCCGCCCGTCAGGGTCGCGATGTCCTCGAGCATCGCCTTGCGACGATCGCCGAAGCCGGGGGCTTTGACCGCCGCTGCGTGGAGCGTCCCGCGCAGCTTGTTGACCACCAGGGTCGCCAACGCCTCGCCCTCCACATCCTCGGCAACGATGAGCAGCGGCCGACTGAGGCGCGCCACCTGCTCGAGCAGAGGCAGCAGATCCTTCATCGAGCTGATCTTCTTCTCGTGAATCAGGATGACCGGGTTCTCGAGCACGATTTCCATGCGCTCGGCGTCGGTCACGAAGTACGGCGAGAGATAGCCGCGGTCGAACTGCATGCCCTCGACGACGTCGAGCGACGTCTCCAGGGTCTTGGCTTCCTCAACCGTGATGACCCCGTCCTTGCCGACCTTGTCCATCGCCTCGGCGATGATCTTGCCGATCGTCAAATCGCTGTTCGCAGAGATCATCCCGACCTGGGCCACCATGTTGCCGGACACGGGCCGCGCCATTTTCTTGATTTCCGCGACGATGACCTCGACGGCCTTCTCGATGCCGCGCTTCAGTTCCATCGGGTTGGCGCCCGCCACCACGTTCTTCGCGCCTTCGCGATAGATCGCCTGGGCGAGCACCGTGGCCGTCGTCGTGCCGTCACCGGCCGTGTCGGATGTCTTGCTCGCCACTTCGCGGACCATCTGCGCGCCCATGTTCTCGAGCGGATCCTTCAGGTCAATCTCCTTGGCCACCGTCACGCCGTCCTTGGTGATGGTGGGTGAGCCGAACTTCCTGTCGAGGATGACGTTGCGCCCCTTGGGACCGAGCGTGACCTTGACGGCGTCGGCAAGCTGGTTGACGCCGCGGAGAATCGCCTGCCGCGACTGCTCGCCGTAAATAATCTGTTTTGCCATGTCTACTTCCCCTTCGATTCGGTGACCGCGAGCACGTCGTCCTCGCGCAGGATGAGGTATTCCTCACCGTCAATCTTGATGTCCTGGCCGGAATACTTGCCGAACAGGATCGTGTCGCCGTCCTTCACATCAAGCGGCTGGCGCGTGCCGTCTTCCTTGACCTTGCCGGCGCCCACGGCAAACACCTTGCCCTGCTGTGGCTTCTCTTTGGCCGTGTCGGGGATGATGATGCCGCCGACTTTCTGTTCGCCTTCTTCGAGACGCCGAGCGATGATGCGGTCGTGCAGCGGTCTGACTTTCATATGAGTGCTCCAACTGTGTGATCGTGGTCCGCGGGCAATGGCCCGCGACATCCTTGAAAAATTGGGAGGTCAGGGCCGGAAGGAGGCAATGGGCGCTGTCATCGGAGTGCCTCTTTGATGCTCTGAGACATGGTTGGCTCGGGATGGTTCCAGAGCTGCCACATCGCGATGGGAGGCACCAGACCCATGAAAGCCAGGACGGTCCACCCAATCAGTGTCATGGGATTCGCGGCAAGACCGACCATGGCGAAACCAGAAACCCACATCGCCGCACATATCGCTTTCGTGTTTTGGAGTTGCATGAATCAAGAGTACAGAGGACGTGTGGACCGCCGCTGTTCAAGAAGGGACAGCGTCAAGACGGCTTATGGATGTGTCCTGTCGTGAAGGGTGGCCCAGGCAGCATACGCGGCAACGGTGGCCAGCCGGCTCGCGTTCCAGCTTTGTCCGCAGACGGCACATCGCCACGACGCGCCTGTATTCACCGTCTCATCCGTCAGGTGATGAGTGGTGTTGCACAAGGGGCACAGCGCCCCAAGACCTGAGCGGGTGGAGATCGTTGCCATGTGTAGAGCGTAGTCCCGGACACGTTGCGCCGCTGTTCCGAAAGGCACACTGCCGTGTGGCGGGGCCAGCGCCCCGAGGTCATCGTTGAGAATACTGCCGGTCGTTCGCCCGGTGGTCGGCGAGCCACTGCTCGCTGACTGTTCCGAGCTCGGTCATCTCGACGCCGTGCCGCCTCGACCTCAAGACGATGGTGGTCATTGCCCCCGCACTCAGAAGCAGTGCAATCCAGACAACCGTCACGAGAGTCGCTCAAATGCGACGGTACGGGCCGAGAGGTTCGGCGCGGCCGTCCTCCCCGCCACCGTCCACGCCTCGGATTGCCGGGCAGGGGGCACGGCGACGCCCGTCCACCAGTCTCGCTCTCTGCGCGCCGCCTCCGGCAGCGCAAATCCCAGCAGCGACTCCATCTGCTCGAACGTGAGGACGACGGTCGAGGCGTAGCGATGTTCAAGGTAGGTGTAGAGCGACAAGTACTCGTCGGGGACGGGGACCCGCGGCGTCGGCCGCAGCATCGGGGTGACGGCGATTCGTGCGGGCGCAGGCGTTGCCCCCCACCATGCCGACACCCACTCGAGCAGCGTCATGTAATCATCACCCTTTGTCGCTGTCACTGCGAAGGACGGTCGCCTCGATGGTCTCCTGGGGCCACGGTGTCCCCGATGGAATCGTGTTGTGCCGCCACGACGCGGGCAGCACCGCACGCCTGAGGAGTGCGACGACCACGGCGATCGCCCAGGCGACGACCAGCGCAGTGACCGCCCCGGCAACGGTCAGCACCGCCGCCGAAAGAGCGACGGCTGCCAACGTCAGGGGCGCAAATACGCCACCCGTTCGACGATAGCTAATGAACATGCGGTCTTTACGCTTGGACCAGAAACGGACCGCCGGCGAACGCGCGCGCCTTGCGTGAGGCCTCTGGCCCGATCACTGCTGCCTTCGTGTCCGGGTCCGAGTCCGGGTCCAGCTCCACAGTTGGCTGGCTGGGCTTTACAAGTCGTCGTCGTCGCGCGTCCTGGAATTCGCTGATCATCCACTCGAGACGCGTCTGCCCCTCATCGCGATGGTCGATAGCCATACTCGAACTCTAGCACTCGCGCCCGCGCGCGCTGTTCCGAACTGCACAGCGGCACCGTGTGCGGTTCTGTACAGCGTTTATCCATCCCGGCGGGTACAGTCGAAGCCGATGCGACCTCTCGAACGACAGTTGACCGCGATAAGGGTGGCGTGATGGCGCTGGACCTGTGATGGCCGGCGATTGGGTGCTGGCACTCGGCAAGAAACACGACGCACGCGAGCGTGCCGCCGAGCTGGCGACGCGAGCCACACACGAGGGGGCCGTTGAGATAGCCAACAGATCCCTGGAGCGCTGGACACACATTGTGGCCGCCATGACACAGATAGCCGGCGCATACAACAGCGCCTTCGATCGTACTGTCCTCAGCGTCGCAGAAGATCGCACAGTCCCCGATCGGCCGACGGTCACGATCCAGGCCGGCGGCCAGGGCACCCCCTCACTGATGGCAGGCCTGGAAGGAACCTTGATTTGTGTTCGCAGCCGCGACGCGCAGGGTCTCTCGTGCGAGACGGCACACGCGCTTCGCCCTGACCGCGACGACGATCAGACGGCGGCGTACGTTCTTCAACACTGGATGCAGTGCTTGTAGCAATGACCTAGAAGAGCTCGACGACCGCGAGGATCGCCTTCACGAACAACACCACCGGCGCCCCCACGACGATGATCACCGCCGGCAGCAACAGCACAAGCCCCACTGCGAGTCCTACGTCATTGGCAACTGAACCCGCCTTTGCGAACCACGTCACGAGATCAGCGTACCGCCGCTTTCGTTCGGAGCGATGTTCACAACAGAACAGGGAGCGGGCGTCTGGGAAGGTTCATCGTCCACACGCGCGATCATCACCATTCGAGCATGTCGCTGCCTTCGTGATTAACGACGAGATGAATCATGTTGAGTCGATAGAACAACTCTGGAGAGAACGTCCCCGCGAGCACCCTGTCAAACAGGTCGCGGGCGCCGCCGGCCATCACGCGGGCTGTAACGGCCGCGGCTGACTGTTGCTCGAGGATGGCACACACACGTGCCTGCACGCTGGAACTCAGATCGTGGGCGTCCTCGATGAAGAGCGATCCCGTCAAAGGGAGCTCCAGTGGGCGGCCAGATGGACCGTGCCAATTCGCCACGGCAAACGGCTCGTCACGGCGTGCGCTCTCCTGATGAACGAGACGCGCGAACGCTTCTCTCATATGCCGCTGTCCACCTGAAATCAGGACGTTGGCCCTGCATCTGGCAGCGATGCCAACCAACTGAAGGTGTTCCGGCTGCGGGTCCTGCACGAGGGAGTGTGTGGGGCTGGAAACAATCTCCCCGAGCTGCTGGCGGCGATGTGTGTCGTGCAGATGCGCTCCGTGTGATACGGCGGCGCCCGGATCGCCGTCAATTTTTCAAGGTTCCCCGAACGTGCACGAAGACGCAATTCACGCGCAGCCGAACACATGGCTCCGGTGAAGCCAGCCGCGTTCGAGGGTCAGGAGCGTTTGTAACAGCTTTCGTGTGTGTGATCTGTTCAAAATTGACCAGAGCCATCCATGACTGTGCGGCTAGTCGCGCAGGATGGTTTTCGATTTCTTTAGGCGCGCACCGGTACTTCACATAGACTGGCCGTGGCTTTTGACCGCTGCCTGCCGGTTCATCCGCGTAGGCCCTCCGATACGCAGCCCTCACTGAGCCATTACTTGGAGGGCTTGATGATCACACGAACCGCCACGCTCGAATCTCCGCCGCCCATTTCAGCGCAACCGCGATCTGTGAAGGAACTTCGGGACGCTGCCGATCTTCTCAGTCGCATTCGCGGTGAATTTTGCGAGATGCCAGGGCTCTCGCTCACACTCCCCCAGGCGTCCAGGTTTTTTGGCCTTCCGGAGCAACAGTGCTTGCAGATGCTTCAAGAGCTCGTCAGTGCGGGCCTGCTCTCGCGGCGACCCGATGGACGTTACACCGTCAAGCTGCCGGCCGCATAGCCAGACTGACAGCCGAGGATGTTGAGAGACAGGCGAGCCGAGGTGCGATCGTTCTTCGACCGGCGCCTGATCGCTCCGCTGCACTCGCCAAGGGTCGACCGACTACGAGTGTGCTGTTATTCATGACCATGCTCCTCGTCTGATTTCATCGAACGACGTCGAAGTGCGCCATCATTCCCGACGCATGGTGCTCGAGAATGTGACAGTGATACATCCACGAACCGGGTCTGTCGTCGGGATACCACGCGATCCGGACGGTCGCCCTCGGCGGCACGTTGACGACGTCCTCCAGCGATCGCCATTCCGGCTTCTTTCCGTTGATCGCGAGCACCTGGAAGAAGAACCCGTGCAGGTGGAACGGATGATCCATCATCGTGGTGTTGACGACATCCCACACCTGCAACTCGCCGACTGTCACCGGCTCGTCATGATGGTGGCGTTCGCCGTTGACGACGAAATCCAACCCGCGGCGCAGGCTCAGTGTGAAGCCCAGTTTCACGGTGCGCGTCACGATCGGATCCCCGGTGACGAGCGGCGCGATCTCGCGCAACCGCGCAGGCACGAGGGCAGTGGACGGCTTTCGTGGCGCGATGAGGATCGTCCCGAAGTGTTCGACGCCCTTCTTTCCGGCCATGCGGTAGTACGGCAGGTCCTCGAT
>JADMIO010957466.1_pt1 | contig 27548 bp, 19 predicted proteins | sample 8958161 | NCBI WGS metagenome assembly JADMIO01 (sample SAMN16585339, study PRJNA669376) | soil metagenome | isolation source: Crop rotation soil | place: USA: Cullars Rotation, Alabama | collected 2011
ATCGTCAACTGACTTGGATCGGCCCTTGGCGATGCCATCGACGTACCGGCCGTACAAATCGTCGAGCAGGGAATTGATGTACTCGCGATGCGCGTCGGTCATCTGCTTTTGCGTGAACATGTCACCCGCGCTTTTGTACTTTCCGATCTGATACATGTCGGGATAGATGCCGAGCTTGTCGAGCGAGCCCCGGAAGAACATGACGTCGGCAGCGAGACCGGTCACGAAAAGCTCACCTGAAGGCGGCACATAGATCTTGTCGCAAGCCGCGGCGATGTAATAGTCCTTGTTGAATCCGCTTTCCATGAACGCGTAAACGGGTTTTCCGGAAGCGCGAAAGTCCTCGATAGCGCCGCGAATCTCTTCGGTCTTGGCCCAACCGGTGTCTGAAGCGTCAATGTTCAGAATGATGGCGCTGATGCGCTTGTCGGCTTTTGCTTTGCGGAACTGGGCCATCAGATTGCCGAGCGACTGCGGCGGATTGCCGAACAGCCGATTGAAAGCATTGTCGGGAACGTAATCGGGTAGTGGGCCTGAGACGTTGAGCGCGAGCACGCTGTTGTCACGAATCGATGGGCGATCGCCCCTCACCATGGAAACCAGAATCGCGAGCCCGATAAAGCAAAAGAGAATAAGCCCGAGCACGATGCCGGAAATAATGAGTACGGTTTTACGGGTTGATGACATTGCCATAGCAGTTTTTCCTAATGATTTCTTGAAATTTTGTCCGGTTGTGAGTACGAAGACCGCACGGAAAAGGTTTAAGACCGCTGTTTCACGGACTAGTTCTAATTGAGCCTGCGTGATCCCACCGATAAATCGGTGGGTTACTGCTTACTGCTCACCGCTTACTGTCTTTTAACGATCCAGCCCCCGCCCATCACTTCATCGCCGCGATAAAAGACAGTTGCCTGTCCGGGCGTGATGGCCCGTTGTGGTTCGGCAAACTTCACTCGCACACGCCGATCCGAAAGCGGTGTGATGGCCGCGGCTGTTGGCGCATGACGATAACGAACGCGAACTTCGGCCTCGACGAGTTCCGCCGGGTTGTCGAAGGCAATCCAATTCACACCCGCGGCCACGAACTCGTCACTCAGCAGTTCGTCTTCATAGCCGACCACAATGCGATTCGATTCAGCACTCACGTTCAGCACATAGAGCGGCCGCGCATCGGAAATGCCAATCCCACGCCGCTGGCCGATGGTGTAACGATGAATTCCTGTGTGGGTCCCGATGACTTCGCCAGCGCTGCTCACAATTTCACCGGCGCCCGGCAGCCGGTCCGTTTGTTGTTCCGCTTCCAGATAGCGATCGATGAACCCCGCGTAGTCGCCGTCGGGTACGAAACAGATTTCCTGTGACTCTTTCTTTTCCGAAACGGCCAGGTCGGCTTTTCGCGCTGCATTGCGCGCGTCAGGCTTTGACAACTCTCCCAGCGGAAACATCGCGCGTGCGAGCTGATCCTGTGTCAGCTCCCAAAGAAAATAAGATTGGTCCTTCTGCGGATCTTTCCCGCGCAACAGCCGGTACCGCTTGGCGCCTTCATCAAATTCAACCCGCGCATAATGACCCGTAGCGACCTTCTCGCAGCCGAGACTGGTCGCAAGTTTGTCGAGCGAAGCAAATTTCAAGCGACTGTTGCAGGCCACGCAGGGTATCGGCGTTTCGCCTTCCAGATAGCTGGACACGAAAGGCTGCACCACATCGCGCTCAAATTCTTTTTCGAGATTGAGGACGTAAAAAGGAAAACCAAGTTCTTCAGCCACTCTTCGCGCGTCATAGACATCGTCAAGAGAGCAACAACGCGAGGGTAACGGCTCGCCATTCTCGTCCACACTGATGCCGCGACGCTGGTTCCATAACTGCATCGTAAAGCCGACCAGCTCGTGGCCCTGCTCTTTCAAGATTGCCGCGGCTGCGGACGAATCCACACCGCCTGACATAGCGACCGCAATTTTCATGAAGTGAATCTATTTTTGCGCTTCGGCAATGAAATACACAACCTCGCGCCGATCGTTACTCTGAAGCCGGCGCGCCCAGGAGGATTTGAAGCAGGACCAATCGGCGGGAGCTACCGTCCCGCTCTCGCGAAATACGAAACCGGCGGCTTCGTATCCTGGCCCGAGGACTTCGGCGAGGTATTCGCCGGACAAAGGCGGCAGCTTGAGGCGCGTAATCTCAGACTGATCGCGCACCGGATCGATCCCAATCACAACTTCCAGGAGACAGCCGCGCGCGCTGACGCGGTGCAGATTCGCCAACACCTGGCCGTCAGCTAACGCCACTGCGCCGAGCAGGCTGCCCCACGGAAAATGGATGTGAATTTCGTCGGCGGTATCGTTGAGCTCGGCCGGCAGTTCTTCGATCGCGGCTTGCAAAAAGATCAGATTCGGCGCGCCGCCCTTAGCCGGCTGGCGCGTCGCCTTCATCGAGATCTTTTCCAGCGCCTTCCGGTTCGCGTCGATCCCCAGATAGAACTTTGCCGGATTTTCGCGCGCGCTCTGGTACACAAAGCGACCCTCGCCGGTCCCGATATCCAGTATCACTCCGCCTGCGGTAAGGGTCGATAAGTTGTCGAAACTCGCGTTCGTCGAGTTATCAGTTGGTACTACCACGAATTGTCTTTAGCATGTCCTGCTCCTTTTGCGATATAGATGATCGCTCTACGAACGATGCTGTTGTTGGCCTTTCAAACTGAATGCTAAGATGTCGCTTTCAGTAGCACAAGGATAGCAGCCGAACTTATCAGGCTCAAAGTATGAGGGTGAACACCTTGAAAACAATAGTTGCTGCCATATTGGGCATCACACTGTTGCTCGTGACGTCGGTCACGACGGAAGGCGCAGTGAGTTCATCTCAGGAAAGCCGGCTCGAGTTCTCGGCGCCCGGGACGCCGTGGGTGCTGACGCTGCCCGCGGACAACTTTGAGCTGGCTGAAAGGAAACTGCGAGATGATGGGCGAGGTGCTTATTTTTACATCGTGGATGAAAAGCAGCACATCAATCTCTCGATGTTCATTGAACCGGTGAAGGATTGTAAGGATAGTAAGTCGTGTCGCGATATGATCTGGAAACTGGGAAATCCGGAATGGGTTAATGCAGAAAACGTGGTGCAGTCCCAGATTGGCGACATCAGCGTGCTTGAGTTAATGATTCCTTCTTACCAGGGGATGAATATTCGTCAGCAGAACGTTTACGCTGAGTTCGTGGTGGACGGGTTCTGGGTCGATATGCACATCTCGAAAGTCTTGTACCAGCCTGAAGAGCATCAGTTGTTTGATCGAATAATCAAATCGGTGAAATTTGTACCGAAGAAGAAACCCTGAACTATGCCCGAACGCGCCATTGAAGAATATCGAGTTGTTGACGAGCCGTTTTACCTGCCTGTCGATCACGAGATCGATCTGTTCGAAGCCGCCCACTCGGCGCGCCTGCCGGTGATCCTCAAAGGGCCGACCGGCTGTGGCAAGACCCGTTTCGTCGAGCACATGGCCTGGCGGCTGGAAAGGCCGCTGATCACGGTCGCGTGTCACGAAGATCTTTCGTCAACCGATTTGGTCGGCCGGTTCCTGATCGAAGGGGAAGAGACGGTTTGGCACGACGGGCCACTAACCTCAGCAGTGCGTCATGGCGCAATTTGCTATCTCGACGAAGTCGTTGAGGCGCGCAAGGATACCGTAGTGATAATCCATCCGCTGACGGATCATCGACGTCGTCTGCCGATTGAAAAGCGCGGCACGATTCTCGAGGCTCCTTCGGATTTCATGCTGGTGGTTTCCTACAACCCGGGCTATCAATCGATCCTCAAGGACTTGAAGCAATCAACGCGACAACGTTTCGTGGCGATCGATTTCGATTATCCGCCGCCGGAAGCCGAGACGGCGATCGTGGCGCGCGAAGGCGGCATCGACGAGGGCACGGCGCGCGATTTGGTCTTGATCGGACAGAAAGTGCGCAACCTGCGCGGTCATGGCTTGGAAGAAGGCGTGTCGACGCGCCTCTTGATCTACGCAGCGCAATTGATCTCGCATGGCATCCCCGCCACGCGTGCAGCCGAAGTGGCAATGTGCTCGCCCATCACCGACGATCGCGACCTGCAAAGAAGCATTCGCGAAATCGTGACGACTGTGATTTAACCGCGCGTCTTAAGTCGCGGAAAAATCTTCCATATACTCCTTGACCGCCGCGGGCGGCCTCTCAGCATTTCCTTTGGAAGCGAACCAGCGTTCGGATTCATCGGTGGCGAACCTCACGTAAATATCGCCGGTGTTTAGATTGACGGCGAAGGCGGCATTCTCAAAACATATGTGCGGTTTGCAGACTTTAACTGCGAGATAATTTCCAATCTTCTTCACCGGGGTCTCAACTGCATATTCTTTCGTAAGCAGATTGAAATCCCCGCGAGTCAACAACACCAACAGAGGGGCTTTGATTTCCCGGGCGTTGAAGAATTTGGTCATGATGCGACCTTTCTTCGTAGTCGGATATTTACCTTCCCAACTCTTTAAATGGTCCAGCTTGCCCTGGGCCGAAACAACCACGCAGCAACTGACCAAGATGATGGCGCTAAAAAAGACCCGGGTCTTCCTGAGCATCGAGATCGTCTCCTTTAGTAATTAGATAGTCCGTTAACATTCGTAAAACAGAATCGGGAGCGATAGCAACCGGGTGAGGCGCGAAGCGCCGACATGAAGTAGGCCCGCCCGTCCGGTCGCGGTCAAGCGTCATCACGGAGGACATCGAGGCCCGAAGGGCCGTAACGTTCATTCCGGCCCTTCGGACCTCAATGTGCTCGAACGATCTTCCCCCGACCTGACGGTCGGGGCTACTTCATGTCGGCGCTTCGCGCCTTCAACTGATCCCGGCTCTATGCCGTCGCGCACTCCGCGCGTTCGTCTTATACTGCTATCTGAAGATTCAAACAACAAAAAGACGTGTCTGACGAAACTCAAAGCAAAGACTTAGCCGGCGATCTCACCGCTGAGATCGACGAGCAAATTCGATCCGTAGGAAGCCCGGCAGAACAGCGAAAAGTTGCTGGCCTGCTGCGTCAGATCAGCCACCTGCCGCTTGAACACACGCGTGCTGCAGTTGAGACCAGCGCGGTCATCGCCGCCGTTTCGCTGCGTGCCAGCATCGAGTTCCTGCGCGCCGCACCCGACGTCGCTCAGGTGCTCGATCCGGCTGAATTGCGCGCCTGGGGCGAAATCGGACGGCGGCTGACAATGTCGGACATCGAAACGGGCGTGAGTTTTTTCGTCGCCGGCGCGAACGACTTCGCTGAGGTTCCAGTGATCGCGCGCCCGTTTGTATTTCAGGTTTGCTCGCGACAGATGACTCTGTCAGCAAGCGCCGCGGCAGAGACATTTCAAAATGCGTCGGTGCTGGCAAAGGGAATTGCCGATGCTGAGGTGTTGCGCTCGATTTATCAGATCGCTTCGGAAATCTCGCGACGATCAGCAAAGCACAGTACCGAGTTCCTGAAGGCGACGCCGGGGGGGATCGCTGCGCTTAACGCATTTGACCCCGCTGCTGCAGGTGGCACTGACCTCGCTTCAAGCGCGACTAGCCTCATTCATTCCGCAATCGACTTAACTGCTCAATTCGCCGAGCGCGCCGGCGGCATTGCTGCTGACGCATGGTCCGCGATCCCGCGGGCGATTGAACGACTCGACGCGGAAAGCGCGCTCAAGCTAATGCGGCGCGCGGGCAGCTTTCTTGAACGAGGCGGTGGCACCGCGCTCAACGTGCTCGAGTGCGGCGGCGAGATTCTGCGCATTCTTCCGGACTGTTTTGACGACTGGATCGATCTTTTGTGGACGGTGGCCGCGCACGGAAATGCCGGGCTGGTGGCTTTCATTCGCGCCAGTCCGCCTTTCTTTGAAGCCATTGCCTTCCAGCATCAGCCAGATCGAGCGGTGCTGGCGCGCCGCGTGATGACGTTGACGCGCGAAGTGGCCCGCGTCGATGCGGAAAGCGCATTGGCCTGTCTTCGCTCAGCCGGTAAAGCCCTGCATGCAGTTTCGATCGATCAGTTTGAAAGTTGGGCACGCGCCGGTCTCATCAGCTCAGACGCGCGCGTGCGGCGGAGTTACTACGCGCTCGAAACGCGCACCAGCAATGAAGCGCTGCGCGCCGGCGGAGCGGGCCTGGCGCTGGAATCGATACAGTCGCTGCTTCGCCTTTATGTCGAAGGATTGACCGGGCGCACGGTGGAAGTGGCCGCCGTCGCCGCCGTGCCTGTCGAATCCCGCATCGGCGATGGCCGCACGATTCACTTGCCGTCGGTAGTCGATGAGTTTGGCGACGAAGAACTTGATTTTCGACTTTTCAAGGTTCTGGCTGCACACGCCGCCGGCCAGATCGAGTTCGGCACCTACGCGCGCGACACGGACGATCTGCGCGCGGCGTACGCGACTTTGAGTGACCGCTACGATCCGGCAAGACAGGATGAGCTCGCAGCGTTTGCTGATGATGGGTATGTGCTTCCGGGCGCAGGCGCGAACGAGGATACGCCGCAGCCCGGCACTCTGCGTTACTCCGAGGTGCTCAACCTTTTTCCGATTCCGGCGCTCGCCCGTCGCATCTTCGGCACGCTCGAGAATGGCCGCGTCGATCGCCGGCTGCGTCGCGCATATCGCGGCCTCGCGCGCGATCTCAATTTGATTCGTGAGCACCTGCGACATCGGCGGCCGAAGATCATCGACTTGCCGCCGGCGCTGATTCCATTTGAGCTGTTATTTCAGATCACGTTGTTAGGCGGGGCGCTCGATGATGCGCGCGAATTCTACCGGCAAAACGTTTCCGAGCTGGAAACCATCGTGGCCGAGTATCTGAATGACTCCGAGGCCACCGTCGCCGACACCCTGATGGCTACCAGCCGCGTCTACTCGCTCTTTGAATCGATCGCCCAGGAGAAATCCGAACAACAGGTCGAAGTGCCCGACGAAATGGATCAGGAAGACGGCGGCAAGATGGCCGAACAGATGATGAACGAGCGCAAGCCCGATCGCCAATCCCAACGACGCGACGCGCGCGAGCTCTTCAATGCCTGGAATGCTGAAAGTGAAGGCGAGTTTGACGAGCTCGAAGGCACGGAAACGTGGGGCGAAGGCGAAGTCGCCGAGCAGGATCTGGAGCCGGGCGAGGTCGCGTTCAATTATGACGAGTGGGACCGCGAGCTCACTGACCATCGCGTGGGCTGGTGCCGCGTGGTGGAAAAGAAAGTGAAGCGCGGCAGCCGCGATTTTGTCGATGACACGCGCGAACGCTATCGGGGCGTGGTCTCTTCAATTCGCCATCAATTTCAATTGATGAAGCCTGAGAACCTCACCAAGATCACGAACGAGATCGACGGCGAGGACTACGACTTGAATGCCGTAGTGGATTTTTTCATCGATCGCCGCGCGGACGGGCAACAGTCCGAACGCATTTACACCAAGCGCCTGCGCCGCCGGCGCGACGTCGCCGTGTCGTTCCTGCTCGATCAATCATCATCCACCGCGCGCACTATCGGCCGGCATCCGCTCCAGCCTTACACTCATCCCGGCCGCCGGATTATCGAGATCGAGAAGGAAGGCCTGGTGCTGATGAGCGAAGCGCTCGAAGCGGTCGGCGATGCTTATGCCATCAACGGCTTTACTTCCGAAGGCCGGCGCAATGTGAAGTTCTATGTGCTGAAGGATTTTGGCGAGCAGTATTCCGATGAAGTGATGCGGCGCATTGGCGGAATCACTTATCAAAACAACACGCGTTTGGGCGCGGCGATCCGGCATGCTGCGGCAAAGTTGGAACGGCAGGAAGCACGCACGCGGCTGCTTATCGTTTTGTCCGACGGACGCCCTTACGATCACGACTATGGTGACGCGCGTTACGCGCGCGAAGACACGCGCGAGGCGTTAAGACAGGCCAAGACGGCCGGCATCACCCCTTTCTGCATCACCATCGATCGCGAGTCGGAAGCCGAGCTGCGCGATCTTTATGGCGAGATTGGCTACACGATCATCGACGACGTGCTCACCCTGCCGGAAAGAATGCCGGGGATTTATCGGAGATTGACGACGTGACACGTTGAGATCGCGAGGCCTCCGCGAATCAACAGCTCACTGCAATGCAAAGCCCCAACTATCCCAACTTCAGCCGAAAAACTTTATACGGCGGCGTGCGCTTGTCCACGTGGCCATTGAAGTCCGGCATTAGATGAAACTGCGAGGTCGAGAAAAGCAGATCACCATCGCTGCTCATCGTGATCGTATCTGGCCAAAGAAAATCAACCGCCCTGGCAACCAGATCGATTCGGCCGTCCGGCCGCAGCACCTTGATCGCATTCCATTCGAGCGAGGTCAGGTAGAGGTTGCCCTGCGCGTCGAACTCAAGGCCATCTGTCGGCTCTGTCACCGCCACGCGCTCGACCTGCTTTCCCAGAGCTTCTGAGGTCAGCGACTCATCAAGTAGCGCCGTCACAGGCACGCGGTAAAGCGTGCGACCAACCAGCGCTTTGTAATACACGTACTCGCGCTTCGGATCGATGGCGATTCCGTCGCAATGAACTTCAGGCGTGGCATTGTCGGCGTTTTTCCATGGAACGCCTCCTATCACCGGCTCGACATCCTTCTCAGCCTTGGTCGAGGCATGATCTTCGAGCAGACGCCGCGCTTTTCCAGTCGAAAGATTTAGCACCACAATCGCGCCGAGGCCTGAATCACTGATGAATGCAGACCCGTGCGCGAACCGCACATCATTTAAATAAGATTTCCCGGGCGCGGTATCGTTGTCGAAGTGATAGACCTGCTCGACCTTGTTGGTCCCGAGGTTCACTTTAAGCAGTTTCGGACCGCCCTCCACGACCTCCTGAAAAAGAGGCGAGGCGGGATCCAGGATCCACAGGACGTCTTCACTATCAACGACGACACTTTGCACACAAACGAAATGATCTCGCGCCGAGTCTCCAGGCTTTTTGTCCCAGTTGTTGATGTCCTCGTTCGGATAAGGCACGAGCGAGCCGTCCGCGGTCACTTCGGCGACCGAGGGCGTAGGCTCATCGACCCACCTGGGAAAATTGACGAACAAGCGGCCGGTCTTTGAGATCGTGACGCCGGAGGGTTGCTTCGGTGTGCGCGCGGCGACGTCGTAGTAGCCTTCGCCTCTCAGCCATTGAAGCAAGCCGGGAGGATCATCCATAACCGCTTTGGGATCGAACATGGGCCAGATATAGGCGAGCCCTTCACCGTCGAGCCGAAAGAAGTTGTGCAGCGTATATTGGACTCCTTTGGTGGTAGTCATCTGCCAGACGCCGCTCGCAGTCGGAAAGTCCACCGCGATAGAAAGAACGTTGACCGCCGTAACGCGGGTCGAAACACCGCTCACGAATCTCGTCACCTCCTCGCGTCCCTTCATGGTGATGCCGCTGATGGGGCTGAGGAATTGAATCTGGGAAGAAAACTGCACCGGGGCAAAGTCGTGGGTCCCGAAAGCCCGGAAGTAGGTGTCGATGATCTTGCGATACGTTTCCTTGTCTAGTTCCTGAGTCAGGGCAGGTTCTTGAGTGCTCATGGCAAAACTCCTTTTTGGCGAGATGGGAAGGGCCCGATACTAATCTTTTTGTGGAAGCGGCGCAACAAAATCAGTGCCGCTCAGAAACTGAACTTTAAGGCAAACTGAATCGTCCTCGGTGGAGTTGTCGTGTACGTCGATCTGCCAAACCCGGGCGATTCTAGAATGCGGACTGGAATGCCGAAATTTGTCCGGTTGAAGAGATTAAAGATCTCAGTCCGGGCTTGCACTCGGTAATGGTCGCTGAAGTTCAAAAACTTCGTGATCGAAAGGTCGAAGGTAACCTGACCCGGCGCGCGGAAAGTGTTACGGCCCACAGCGCCGTCAGCCCCGTCGGCGGCGAGCAGGTCGAAAGTGTTCGTTCCCGGCGCGAGACTTAGCTGAACGCTGTCGCCACTTGCGCTGCTGTGAATAATTCCGTTGGTGCTGTTCAGGCGGTCCGTAAGGTTTCCGTCACGGTTGATGTCGAACGAGCTGTTAACCGTGTACGGCTGCCCGGTCTGCGCAGTTAAGATTCCCGTCAATTGCCATCCGCCAAACCCTTTTGGCCCCCAAAAGAAGAAGTCTTTCGGAAAGTCCTTGACGAAATGCGTCACCGACCGGACTTGAATGTCGAAATTTGACGAAGCGCGCTCAGAGCGAATCAGGCTGTTCTGCGGCAAAGCGAAGGCGCCGGCCGTGTCGAAGAAGTCTGACACGTCGTCAATGGCGTGCGAGTAGGTTAAAGCAGTTCGAAACTGGAACCGGTGCGCATAATGTTTGCGGAGTTCGATTTGCAGTGAGTTATAGCTGGACGAGGCGCCGCTTTCAAAGAGGGTTCGAGAAATTGCCAACTTTGTATTTGGCACAAACGCCTGCGGCGGCAACAAGCCGCCCGAAAGCAGTGGAAATGGAGCGACGGACGGAGAGACCGGTGTAAGCATGGGAAGTGGCGACAAACTACTGCGGTTGCTGCCGAGATTGGGCGTTGAGATGCGCAGGAGTTTGAGGCCCCGCGTTCCCACGTAGGCGACCGAAAGCGCGTAGCTATTGCCCAGTTGCCGCTCCAGCGTGACGGCGTAGTGCAATGAGTAAGGATTGGTCAATTCCTTTTGCGGTAAGAAGGGATCGAGCCCGATGACGTGGTCAAACCTTGCGAGGTTGGTGAGGAACGAGATCACATACGACGTGACCAGAGTATTCAATGTATGGGGAACTGTAGCGCCATCGAGTTGACCGAGGAAAAAGGGTTCCGGAAAAGCGGCGACGTTAAGCGAGACGAAATTCGGAAAGGCGTTGCGCGACTCGCCCATGACGATACCCGGAAGCTCGCCCGAGTAGATGCCGAAGCCACCGCGCACAACGGTGCGATCATTGATCATCCAGGCCACACCCGTGCGCGCATCGAGATCGCGCTTGTCGCCGCCAAACGAGTTCCCGAAATCAGCCGGGAAGGCCGAGACTATGGAGTTCACAATATTCTCGCAAACAGGCCTGATCCCCGCCGGGCCCCCCAGGACGCAATCCTCGATGGCCACCTGACCTTGTTCATTCAATTTGCCCAGATCGAAGGCGGCTTCGAGCTTATTCCCTTTTGTAGTAAGCCGCGTCAGTCGGTTAAAGCGCACACCGAGGTTGACGTTCAAATTGGGTCGCACTCGCCAGTCGTCCTGTGCGAAGAAGCTCAACTGCGTGAAGCGAATGCCGATCGTCGAATCGGGGTTCACGGCGAGAGTTTGAAAAAATCCGACCGGAATCCCGGCGGCCGCCAGGGTTGAACTTGAAAATACCTGCGGAGTCAGCGGCGTGCCACCGGGCGATTTGGCGGAGAAATTCAACACCGGCGTCGAAGTTCGCAAACCGCCGAAGACCGCCACCGGCGCGAAATTTCGATCGAGAGTGCTGTTAATCAAAGTCTTTCTGATGTCGACGCCGAAGGTTAAGATGTGGCTCTTGGAACTGGCGTAAGTGATCGTGTCGGCAATCTGAACAAGCGTATTGGCGCGCGACTGAGGGAAATGGTAAGCGTCGACGCCCACCGGGCTAAAGCCTGACATAATAATTTGACCGAGAGGCCCGGTGATTTGCTCAGTCTGCGAGAAGCCGGGAAGGCCGGTTACAAACAAAGGCTGACCGGGAGGTTTGGTTTCGTTCAGAAGCAGCGGTGCGTTGAGCAGGAACGGCCGGTTTGGAAGAGTCGCCGACCTCCGCAGGCGCGGGTCGCCCACCGCTTCAAAGTTCAAGTTGGTATGGCCAACCGAGAACCGGATCACGTCGCTGATCCGCCGGGTAAGCAGTCTGTTCAAATAAAAGGCGATGTTTTTGGTGCGCACATTCGGGCGCAACGATGATGACAGCGCCTCGCCAGTAACGGGGACTATGCTTGTCTCTTGCGAGAAGTTATAGCGCGCGGTCAGCATGTCGCCGCCGCTGAGGAAACTCCACGGTCTCCTTTGCTTGCTTGCATTCGATTGTCCAAACTGATGTTCGAGTTTTGCTGAGAGGCGAGTTGCTTTTGCGTCCGCCGGCAGAACCGCGGTGTAGGTGTTTCGGCCAAAAGGACCGAGCGGGTTATTGGGGAATGGATAAAGACTGAGAATCGCGTCGCCGGCCACTGAAGCTGGATAGATTGGCAAGAGGGTGGCAGACAGCAAGCCGGTGGCGCCCGTCTCGAACATGCCGCGCTGCTCAACCGTCGGGACAATGAAATGTGACTCTCTATCGGCGTGCAATATCAAACGTTCGAGCGATAGGAAAAAAGGAATGACGAGCTTGGGAATTTGTCCGCTGGCCGCCATGCCGAACTGGACTCGCGTCAGCGGGTCCTCGCCGCCGACCGGGTTCGGCGTGACTATCGGCACACCATCAAGCCGAACCCGCGCGCCATCGCTTTGCCTTCTGAGTTCAAAGGAAGCAGGAAGGTCCTCGCTTCCCAAATCGTGATCGAAAAAATCGCGTGCGCTAAGGTGGTTGTCAGTAAAGAAGCTATAAGTCGAACCATGGAACTCGGCTGAGCCAGATTTTGTCAGAGCATTTATGTGGCCGCCGATGTTGCGTCCAAAGCGCGCGTCGCCCAGCGCAGTGATGATCTGAAACTCGGCGATAGATTCGATGGACTGAGTTGCAAGCGCGACAAACCCCTGACGGCGCGTGCCGATGTCTTCGTCGTTATTGTCAGAGCCGTCAACGGTGAAGCTGTTCTCGCGACTGCGAAGACCGTTGACTGAGAACTGACCTGCAGTGCCGAGACCGGGGCTGACGCCGGGGCCGCGCGCGTTTGGCGTATCAGGTGGTGGAGCGACCCCAGGAGCCAGCAACGCGAACGTATCGAAGTTGCGCAGCCCGGCGACAGGTAATGCCTCCATAACGCGCGGCGAGAAAACGTAACGGCGGGTGGCTTCGGTCGTTTCGAGCAGAGGCTCATCGCTTATAGATTCCTCTTCAAGCGTGATCGTTTGTGGTGGTGCTTCGTTTGGATCCATCAACAACACGAATTGGTTAAAGCTCCGGCTCGAAACGGTGAGCACATACTCTTTGTATTCACTTAGATTTTTCCTGGGTAGCTTGTAACAACCCTGCGCATCGCTGGTCGTCTCGGCGAGCGCGATAAGTCGCCGGGATTTTTTGTCAGCCACAAGCACCGAAACCAGCGCGTTGCTAACGGCTCTGTTCTTACTGTCGATTATGCAGCCAGTCAGGACCGAGTCGCTTTGAGCGTTCACCTGACGGGTGGTTCGATCGGATTCTTCGGGCTCATAGACTATAAGAACGACATTTGGCCGCGGTACCGCGGATCTTCTAGAGTTCGTGACTTTAACGGGATTCTTTACGGAAGCTTTTCCCTTAACGTCATTCACAGTCACCGTGGGGGTGGGTTTCGCTTGAATGTACCCCTGGCGTTGCGCGGAAAGTCCAATCGTGACGGAATAAGTTCCGGTTTCGGTGACCCAGATCTCGAAATTACCGTCATCGTCCGTGCTAGCGTTTCCCATCGTGTCCGAAGCAATGGCCACCACTTCAATCCCTGGCTTGTAGTTGCAGGAATTCGGCTTTTGCCCCGCTCTGCTTATCAAACAAACTTTCCCGTACATATTCGTGCGCGATGACGAAGAGTTCTGCGCCATCACGCAAACACTCAAGGTTTCGAGGAGGATGAGGATTACCGCGAATAGAAGAGCGCGATCTGCGGCAAACTTCAAATATTTGAAAGTGGGAGTCACGAGAATCTACCGTTTTATTATGTAGACGTATACATATTCGACGCGCATCACGCTTGTATCATCGGTTGACTTGAAACCGATTGTGCCCAAGGGCCAACGCACATGGTTGGGGTGGTCCTCGAATCTTAAGTTCTGCACCACAAACGCGCCCGAGTTAGGCTCTTCCGGGTCAATTTGTTTGTCAGGCTGGTCGTCACCGAACTTTATGTCATAACTAAAGCTATTCTCCTGCGCCACCACATCTATCGTTAAGGACTTGCTTTCACGAATTTTCCCGAAGCGTACTGGATACTTCCCGAGACTCTCTCCCTTTTGCTTTCGATCGTAAATCCATCCACTTAGAAAGAGGGTAGTGCCTTCCTGTTCCAGTTGAAAGAGGTAGCCTCCCTTCTGATCCGGTTGGGCTCGCAATACCCACGCTGCCTTCTCACTTCCGTTTTTGAAGCGTATTTTGAACAGAGCTCTGAAATTCTGAAATTGCTTGCCGTCCAGATCGTTTGGAATACCCATCTCTTGACCTCTGACAAGCAACGCCTCATCGTCCGTATTGGTCGCAGCCATTTCTCCAGGTTCAGTACTCCAAAATTCCTTTGGATATGTCCAGTGTTCTTCCAATTTTTCTGACTTGATAAATCGGGCCGCCCAATCATTCAACCGCACTATGTCATTGAGTCCCGCTTCACTTTTGTTCTCAATGGGCCGACCTGGTCGTTTGACCCAATAGCTGTATGCGAACAACAGCGTCACAACGAGTCCAACGAGTGCAACCGCTCCAAAAATCACCTTGGCGTATTTCCTCCACCAACGTTTGCGCCGAACGCGATTGGCCGCGATCAGCACGGCCTCCTTCAATTCCGGGCAATCCACGAACTCTTCGATCCAGTGTCTTTTCGACAGTCGCTCTCGAAGGGCCAGGATATTTGTCGCATCAGAATCGGCGGGCTCTAACGGGATACCTTCCCGGAGCAGAAAGATCAGCGTGTCTTTCTTGCACTTGATAGCCTGGAGATATTCCAATTCGGTTATGGACTTGCCGGGAGGGTCACCCTCTTCGGGGATTGATCCATAACGCCAGGCAAATATGCCGATGTAGGCGTCACATTTGGCAACGTCAGCGAGACACGTAGCCAGCGGCGCGCCGCCGCTGGCTGCTTTATTCTCCATGCCTATGACGGTGTGGCCAGCCCGGCGCAGCGCAGCGTCGACCTCCAGGCGATAGTGTTTGAGATCTTTATAGGTCGATGAGAGGTAAAAGGTAGCCATGACTGCTTTGGCTCCGGGCTGTGAGTATCAACGATAGAGAGCGCCGAGTTTGGTTGAGGCCAATCCGGAGTTGTGCTTCTAGCTGCGTGTCAGAGGTCCGGAGCACGTAGTGGAAGATCGCGTCCGCATGGTTGGTACACCCTGTCGTTCGGCGAGATGCTAATCGAAGTCGGATGCCAAATCAAGAAATTCTTGGCGTTGGGCTTGATTTTTTGATCATCTCAAATAATCAGTCTCGGTCCCCGCATATTTTTGAGACTAGCGGCAACCTTGCCTCAGTTCGCCCGCTCTCTTCTCACCACGCGCACGCCCGCGCGCCAATCCTCATTAATGTCGAAGCGGTAGATTTCAATGTCGGAGGCGATTGTGCGCGCCAGCGTCGCGAATGATGGATGAAAGCGGAGTGCCGGAGCGACCAGGTAAACCAAAGGCGATTCGTCACTGATTTCGCGATCACCGAAAAGTCTGGCCGTGGTGAGGTGACCACGCCGGCGATGTGCCTCGACCCGCCGCCAGTAGTCGACACCCTGAAATACGTGTTCGCGATCTTCATTCACCTTCAATTCGATTACGACCAGCCGCCCATCGTGACGCAGCGCGAGTAAGTCGATGGGACGCGCGCCGCCGTGTGATCCGGCAACGCCCCCGTGCGAGGTGCGGAACTGTGCGTGCAGTGGAGCGATGATCAATCCGGGATCAAGTTTGGAAACATCGCGGCGCAGAATTGATTCGAGCCAGGCTTCGCCGGCGGCGCGATAGAACCAGTGGCGGCGATCACGGCAGTTTCCATGGCGATAGGTTTGAAGATCGCTCAAAAGCTTTTCCCAATCCGCCTCTGTGTGAAAATGGAGTGGGCGCCGGCGCGAACCATCAATGCCAAACCAAACTCTTTCCTGTTCCATCAGACGACGCACACGCGCGAACGGCAAACCGTGATAACGCAGTGTCTGGCCGTGACGCGATGCGACAACATCAATCGCATTCGGAGCATGCGCAGTGATGCCCTGCACGCGCTCGCTCTGAACAATTTCAGAGACCGGAGGAAAACGCGCAAGCTTCTTTCTCCAAATACTCTTTCGGTCAAATGAACGTACGTGTGCGACGTTCTCCCAGGCTTCATCGATTTCAAGTAGCTCAATTCGCCGGCGCAGCGCTTCGCGGAGCAACACATGACGTTGGCGCGCGGCTTCGAGGATCTCACGCTCGACGATCAGCAGGAGTCGCTCAAGCGGTGGCCGCTTTGGCGTCGACTGTAGCCGCATAAACCAGAGCAACGCCGACGAGAAGAGTGAATCAGCATTGCGGGGATCACTTTGGGCGACGGTTGCCGTCGCGGCGAGACTCTCATGTGGTAGACGCAGGACGATTCGCGCATAACGCCCGGGCTGATCGCGACGCATGCCGGGACTGAGCGTAGCGCGTTCGATTCTGACGCCGGGGGGTGGGGTGTTGGGTTTAGGGTGTTGGGATTTGTAAGAGCGATTATCCACACCTGCGGTTGAACCTTTCTCTGGACCGCGATGGCCCGTTGGCTGACTTCTTACTTGGTCTTCTACACCCGAAACCCGACAACCAACACCCTCGACCAGAAAATGTGCTACAAGTTGCGCCAACTTTTCGCATCGCAACTGGCGCGCCGCCGCGATGCCGGCCATGAGCGCCCTCGCCGAAGCACGCGGCAGCATCTCGAGCGTCGCAACTTCCCGTCCCATGCCACGCGTTGCTTGTAAGACAAGTCGTTCGCTTTTCCACTCCCATTGCGTGATTCGCCATGTGCGGGAACCGTGCTCAGTCCAGCTCGAGAAAATCAATCGACCTTGAGCGGCTGACAAATCAAACTCTTCTCGAAGAAGTGCGAGCGGCGCACCACCATCTTGAATAAGAAACCATTCGGTATGGGCATCAATAATTTCCCGAATTGTCGCCGCGGCGTTCCTGGCCGATTTGGGCTGGTCGATTTGGTGGGGCATTTGCGGGAGCGAGCAAACGCTGTGTTACCATCGAAAATCGCGCAAGCTTAGCACCGGAAACAATCATTGAAAGCAATCAATTCATGCAAAGAATTTATCTAGCAGGCGCAGTTCGCACTCCTATAGGTCGTTTCGGGGGAACACTTGCGGCTTGGACGGCCGCGGATCTGGGGACCGCCGTGGCAAAAGAAAGTCTGCGGCGCGCAAACATTCAACCTGACCGAATCGAAGACTCGATCTGGGGATGTGCGCGGCAGGCGGGCGGTGGGCCGAACGTCGCGCGACAGATTACGTTTCGCGCAGGCGCGCCGGAAACGGTGCCCGCGTTCACGGTGAATCAGGCCTGTGGCTCAGGACTGCGTGCGATCATCCTGGCTGCGGAAAAGATCATGCTTGGTCGAGCGAATATTGTTCTGGCCGGTGGCGCTGAAAGCATGTCGCGCGTTCCGTATTTCGCCGACGGCGCGCGATGGGGCGCGCGCATGGGCCATGTCGATCTGGTTGATGGCATGTATCGCGATGGATTCAATGATCCGCTGTCGGGCATGGTGATGGGAGAAACGGCCGAAGAGCTGGCGCGCCGTTACGAAATCGCGCGCGACGAGCAGGATGAGTATGCGCTGCGTTCACAACAACGTGCCGCGGCAGCCGTCGCCGCCGGAAACTTTAACGCTGAGATGATGCCGCTGGAGATTAAAGATCGAAAGGGCAACGCCACTTCTTTCGCGACTGACGAGCATGTACGCGCGAAAACCGCCATTGAAGATTTGCAGAAGCTCGCGCCAGTTTTTTCAAAAGACGGGACCGTGACAGCGGGAAACTCGTCAGGCATTACCGATGGCGCGGCGGCCGTAGTGGTAATGAACGAGCAAGCTTTGAAAGAATCAGGCGCAGAGCCGCTGGGCCGGCTGGTTGACTATGAAATCGTCGGGGTCGCGCCAGAGATCATGGGGATTGGACCAGTGCCTGCAGTGCGGGGTGTTTTGGAACGACAGAAACTTTCGCTGGCCGACGTGGACTTGATTGAGCTCAATGAAGCCTTTGCCGCACAGGTCATCGCCTGCGATCGGGATCTGCAGTTCGATGCGGACAAGCTGAATGTGAATGGTGGCGCGATCGCGCTCGGACATCCGATTGGTTGCACCGGCGTGCGCATCACTACCACGCTGCTGCATGAGATGAAACGGCGAAACGTGAAGCGTGGGCTCGCGACCTTGTGCATCAGCGGTGGGATGGGCATCGCGATGCTGGTTGAGCGGGAATAGTGGCACAGACTTTAGTCTGTGACGCCTTGCACAGATTGAAGACGGCGCCACAAAGTCGGCAACCTTGATCACGGCGCACAGCATCGGACAAGCACTCATCCCCGAACCTTCATCAATCGAGAGGTAAAATTCGTGAACCAAAGACTAAATCGTGTGATTTTGGCGGCGCTGTTGGTGCTGTTCGGCATTTCACTGTCCGCGACACGGCCGGCGGATGCGCAAACAGCCAAACCAGGTGCGGATGCTTTCAGCTTTTTGCCGCAATCGGACGGTATTGTGGTGGTCGACATGCGACGTCTGATGGACGACACTCTGCCGCGCGTGTTTGCCACGAACTCCGAAAAGTTGACGCAGGTCAACGCCGACCTCGACAAGTTCAAAGCAAAGACCGGCATCGATCCCCACTCTTTTGATCGGCTCGTGATTGGCGCCCGCTTTACTAAGCCGTCGCCCAGTGTGACCAAGCTTGAACCGGTCGCCATCGCGCAAGGCAAGTTCGATGTTAAGTCACTCGCGGCCGCCGGTCGCGAAGCTTCGCAGGGGAAAGTACGTGAAGAGAAATATCATGGCGCGACGATCATGACTTTTACTCTCAATGATCAAATCAAGCTGTTTGGATTTTGGAACGTGAAGGTGACTGACTTGTCGGTGTGCGCACTGAACAATAGTATGCTGGCGATCGGCAGACCCGAGAACGTGCGCGCCGCCATCGATGCCGGCCGCATGCGTCGCCGCCTCAATACTGATCTAATCGCGCTTGCTACGCGCGACCCGCAGGCGGTGATTGGCTTTGGCGCTAACCTGTCACGCGATCTGCTGGCGAACATGGATGTAGGCACGGATGCGATCGCTCAGGATCTAAGTTCGATTCGGCAGGTGTATGGAGCGATCGGTGCGCCGAATACTGATGTATCATTGGCCGTCACCGCGCGCACAGATACCGCGATGTCCGCAAAGAATCTTTCGGACACGGTTACGGGCTTGAAACAGCTTGCCGGTTTTATGATCTTTAGCATGAAGCCCGACAAGAGGGCTTTGGCCCAGGGCGCGCTGGAGAACTTAAAGATCACGACGCGTGGCAATGAGCTGGAGATCCGCACGCAGTTTGCGGCCGCGAATCTTGCCGCAGTCATGAAGTAACTTGGCAAAATCCGACATCAAAGAGGGAGTTGCGGCGCCTGACTTCGCGCTGCCCGACAGCCAGGGTCAAACCTGGCGGCTGGCGGATCATCGCGGTCAGGTGGTTGTCCTCCTTTTTTATCCTGGCGACGAGACCCCGATCTGTACTGCGCAAATGTGTTCAGTGCGAGATCGTTGGGAAGACTATATAGCCACCGGCGCTGAAGTCGTCGGAATCTCGACCGACTCAGTCGAGTCACATCAAAACTTTGTGCAACATCACAACTTGCCTCTGCGACTGCTAGCCGACACAGATCGAAAGGTTGCTGACCTTTACGGCGCGCAGTCCTTGATTCCGGGGAAGGTGGCGCGGTCAGTGTTTGTGATTGACGCTAAGGGAGTGGTGCGCTATCGCGACGTGCGGCCGCTGGGATTATTCAAGCCCAAGGACGACGACACGATTAAGGCAATTCGGTCCTTAGAGAGTCCATAGTCCGTAGTCCGTTGTAAGTTGCAAAAAACCAAATGCAACTGACAACTGACAACTGACTAGCTATAATCCTCACCGAGGTAAACGAACAAGATGCCAGACTCGATAAAATGTGCCCGCTGCGGCCAGAAGCGGCCGCCGCTAGGATTTGCTCCACTGCCCACGGACTTGGGGCAGAAGGTGGCCCTCGAAATTTGCCAGCCTTGCTGGGCCGAATGGCTCCAGACGCAAACGCGAATCATCAATCATTACGGCCTCGATGTCTCGAATCCCGAGGCGCAAACCTTCCTGATGGACAACATGAAAGGCTTCTTCTGGGGCGGAAACGAGCTCGCCCAGATCGATACCTCGAAGGAAGGCTCGATTAAATGGTGAGACGCGTCGATTCTTTTTGAAACCGAACCTGCTGTCTGAGCGTAGAAAAGCCTGAACGTTTCCGTCGCGCCCGTGTGCGCAAAAATCAAATTAATTCCGTTTTCGTCTCGGATTTTGAAGGAGGAGAGCCCTTTGTTCACGAAAAATGTTGTTCTTCGCAGACTGCCCATCGTAATTCTCGCCTTAATCGCATCGACCATCACCGTCGCCGCCCAAACCAAGCTTTTGAGGTTCCCGGACATTTACGGGGACCGCGTCGCGTTTACCTATGCGGGCGACATCTGGACAGCGCCGGCCACGGGCGGGACTGCGATCAGGCTCACGGCGCATCCTGGTATGGAAGTCTTTCCCCGGTTTTCACCGGACGGAAAATGGATCGCCTTCACGGGTCAGTACGATGGTGACGAGCAGGTCTATGTCATTCCATCTACGGGCGGCGAACCGCGACAGCTGACGTTCTATCCGGCCAAGGGCCCTTTCACTCCGCGCTGGGGTTGGGACCAACAGGTTTACGGCTGGAGCAAAGACGGCAAACGCATCATCTTCAAATCACAGAGAGATTCCTGGTCGTTGCCGATTGCTCGTCTCTACACTGTCTCAGTAGAGGGTGGGCCGGCCGAAGCATTGCCAATGCCTGAAGCCGGTTCCGGAGATTTTTCTCCTGATGGAACACGCATGGTCTACTCGCCGCAGTCGCGCGACTTCCGCCCCGAAAAACGTTATGGCGGCGGCCAGGCGAACCGGCTCTACATATTCGACATGAAGAGCTACGACACCAAATCGATCGCGGACGGTCCGCGCGCGACGCGTGATGCTCTGTGGATCGGAGACACGATTTATTACAATTCTGATCGGGACGGACACTTCAATCTCTATGCCTACGGCGTGTCCAACGGTAAGACGACTCAGGTCACCCACAACAAACAATGGGACATTCGTTGGCCCAGTTCGGACCACCAGAACCGCATCATCTACGAGATGGACGGCGAGTTGCAGGTGCTGGACACCAAGAGCGCAAAGGTATCGGAGTTGTCCATCACCGTTCCGGATGATGGTTTGGCGAGCCGGCCCAGCCGCGTTTCCGCTGCGAACAATATCGAGTCGTTCGACTTGAGTCCGAAAGGCGAGCGCGCACTCTTTTCCGCGCGCGGCGACATCTTTACCGCGCCGATCGAAAAAGGACCGACGCGCAATCTAACTCACTCTTCCGGCGCGCATGACAAGTGGCCGTCATGGTCGCCCGATGGATCGCAGATCGCTTTCATCTCAGACATGAGTGGCGAGGAAGAGCTTTACGTAATCTCCCAGGATGGTTTGAAACCGCCCATCCAGATCACTACCGGTGGCAACGCGATGCGTTACCAGCCGGAGTGGTCGGCAGATGGAAAGCGAATCGCCTTCGGCGACAAGGATGGAAAGATCTTCGTGGTCACGCTCGCCGACAAAAAGATGACGCAGATTGTCGATGCGCCCCATGGTCAGATTCGCGACTACAGCTGGTCACCGAGCGGCAACTACCTTGCTTTCAGCTTTGCCACCAACGGCAACGGCTTATCACAAGTTCATATTTGGAATGCGGAGGATGGCCAGGTGCATCGGGTGACCGATCAGATGTTCAATGCTCAGGGTCCAGTGTGGGATACGCAGGGAGCTTATCTGTATTTCATAAGCGATCACGAATTTGCACCGCAGATTTCATCGATCGAATTCAATTACGCGACAAATCGCACGGCCTATATTTACGCGATGGCTTTGCGCAAGGACGTGAAGCATCCGTTCCCGCCCGAGAGTGACGAAGTCGCGGTCACCAAGCCAAAGGAAGAAGGGGCCGCGCCCGAAACCAAGAAAGAGGGCGAAGGCGAAAAGCCCGAAGCCAAGCCGGCCGGGCCTGCCGCGCCAGCTGCACCGAAGAGCATGAAGATCGACTTCGAGGGCATCAGCCAGCGTGTCGCCCGCGCTCCAATTGGCGCGGACAACTACACCGGCATCGCGACCAAGCCGGGCTTTCTGATTTACAGCCTGGGCTCGGCGTTTTACTACGGACGTCAGGGTGATCGCCCCAACCAACTGAAAGTTTTTTCACTGAAAGATCGAAAAGAGACCGTGCTGACTGAGGAAGGTCAGGGTTGGGCAATTTCTCGCGACGGGTCAAAGATCCTGCAGCGACAAGGCCCGGCATTCGCCATCTACGACGCGGCGCCGGGTGGCGATAAAAGTCGTAAGACGGTTTCGACCGCCGGGCTGGTCGTCGATCGCGTGCCCGCCGAAGAATGGAACCAGATATTCAACGAAGTCTGGCGCCGCTATCGTGACTGGTTTTATGTGCCGAACATGCACGGCTATGACTGGGTGGCCTTGCGCGAGCAATACAAACCACTTTTGAAATATGTGAAGCATCGCTCTGATCTGAACTATGTGATCAGCGAGATGATTTCCGAGTTGACGATCCAGCATGCCTATATTGAAGGCGGTGACTTTACGATTCCGCCGCGGCCGCGAGTGGGGCTGGCCGGAGCGCGGTTTGAACTGGATGCGAGCTCAGGCCGCTACCGCATCGCTAAAATTTTCCAGGGTCAGAACGACGAGGACATCTATCGCTCGCCGTTGACTGAAATTGGGGTGAACGTCAACGTCGGCGATTACGTGCTGGCGATCGACGGTGAAGAGTTGAAAGCCAACGACGATCCGTATCGTTTGCTTCGCAACAAGGCGGACAATCCGGTTTCGCTGACGGTGAACAGCAAGCCGTCTATGGACGGGTCACGCACCGTTTCCTATCGCCCGATCACTGACGAGAGCAATTTGATCTATCTCGATTGGATTACCAGGAACCGTAAGAAAGTCGCGGACGCGACAAATGGACGGGTGGGCTACATCCATATTCCGGACATGGGCGCCGCCGGCATCCGCGAGTTCATCAAGTGGTACTACCCGCAAATCGACAAGGAAGCGCTGATCGTGGATGTGCGCGCCAATGGCGGCGGCAACGTCTCGCGCATGTTGATTGAAAGGCTGCGCCGTAAATTGCTCGGCGTTAACTACTCGCGCGATGACGATACCGGTAACACTTATCCGGACGGCGTTTTCCTGGGTCCGATGGTAGCGCTGCTGGATCAAAACTCGGCCTCGGATGGCGACATCTTTCCATGGATGTTCCGCGAAGCCGGCCTCGGCCCATTGATCGGCAAGAGATCATGGGGTGGCGTGGTTGGCATCAACAATCGCGGGCCACTAATCGATGGCGGCAATATCTTTGTGCCGGGTTCAGCGCTCGCCAACAACAAGGGCCAGTGGATCATCGAAGGCTACGGTGTCGATCCCGACATCGAAGTGGACAATGATCCGGCATCTGAAATTGCCGGCCGCGATCCACAGCTCGAACGTGGTATCGCCGAGATCATGACCAGACTGAAGAATCCGGTGAAGCTGCCTGATCGGCCCGCGCCGCCGGTCAAGACCATCCGGTAGGTTCATTCTTAACGTCGCAGGCCCGCGTGATTAACGTCACGCGGGCTCAACTAATTCTCATTCGGACTCAGCCCGAAGAATCCCCACGCCAATGAATCTGTTGTAGAAATTTTTGCCGCGGATTTACGCGGAACGAACGGGATCAGAAGTGAACAAAAAAGGATGGGTGAACGCCGTTGTTTATCGCCTGCTATTATCCGCGTGAATCCGCGGCCAATTTTTTTAAGGCTTAACTACAAGTTTCTCCAAAGACACCATGGCGGGCATCCCTTTGTGCTGGTAACAGCGCTCACCCAAAACATGGACCCGGCGCTTGCATGGCGTCCCTTTCTTTGTGCGCGCGCCGCAAAGATAAACTGTCTCGTCAGCTGCGACAGTACTCGCGTCGCTACGTCCGGATGAATTGCCTTTGGTTATCTCGCTTAGATTGATCGGGAAATCTGAGAGCGTGGAATTCGCGGACCGCTGAACGATCAACGGAGGTGCTGGGGCGCGCATCGAGCGGCCGAGCGCGAACGCGGCCAGAACGAACGCGGCGATCACAATAAGCGCGCGAATTCGTCGCGCACCACCGCCGCGCCGCGAACACTCGCCGCAGATTGGGCCGCGAAGCCACACACGCCAGCCCTTCTGCGTCAGGGACGCGCCGCAGGTCATGCAGAAATTTGTAACGCGCATCGCCGGAGCTCCGTATTTTGATCAGCGGATTATAGTTGCCCGGACGGTGTGCGCAACTTTTTGGTTTGCTAAGGAAAACTGCAAGAAGCCTGAACTCGTTTTAGGTCTTGCGGTTTGCCAACGCCGCTACACTGATTGCATACTGCCCTGACCCCAGCGAACTCTAATCGGTTCCGCCACAACTAATGACGATGTTGCGCGTGGAAAAGCTAATCAAAAAAGGACCGCGACTGTTTTCAATCGTGGGATTTATTTTCCTGCTCGCCGCTGGTGGTCTAACACCGGCCCAGGGCCAGGACGATGTGCTCAAGACAGAAACGGCCCTCGTCCAATTGAATGTCGGCGTCGTCGACCGGACGGGGCAGGCGATTACCAGTCTCAGCCGGAACGATTTCATCGTTTATGAAGACAATGTGCAGCGCCCGATCGCTTATTTCGAACCGACGCAGGCGCCGTTCAGTCTGGTGATGTTGCTGGATATGTCCGGTTCGACAGTCAACTTCAGGCAGCAGATCATTCAGGCAGCCATGCGGTTTCTGGATGCGCTGGCGCCGGACGATCGCGTGTCGGTCATTTCATTTAATGGTAAGGGCGTTCACCAGTTGATTGGCTTTAGCACCGATCGGGGGCGCGCGGCCTACGCCATTTCGCTGGCGACAGGCGCCGGCAGCACCATGCTTTACGATGGGTTGAAATACTCTCTGAAAGAGCTGGACCGTGAAGGCAAACGTCGCAAAGCCATAGTCGTGCTCACCGATGGGATCGATACCGACGTTCGCAAAGGTGATCGCATCGCCGTCTCGAACGCATCCGAAGCTGAAGTAAGCACCGTGATCAAGCCGGAAGCGAGTCCAGCTCTGGTTTCGGTTCTGAACGAAGCCGATCGTCAGGGCGTCACAGTGTTTCCGCTCGCACTTCCTTCCGGCGATCCGAAAAGGTTGCCGCTGCCTGATCCGTTAATCACGGCCCAATACAACGCGGCGCGCGCGCGCCTGCAAATGCTGGCGGACCGGACCGGCGGTCAAATCAGCGATATTCGAAGGTTGGATGAAATGTCGCGCTTGTATGCCGAGGTCGCCGCCAATTTGCGCACGCTTTACAGCATTGCGTATCAGCCAGGGACGCAAAGTCGGGACGGAAAGTGGCGCACGATTCGCATTGAAGTTCCACGCGCAGACTTGATCGCGCGCACCAAGCCCGGGTACTACGCCCGGTAACTTTTTTATCGCGCGCAGGCACTCCTTTCTGACATAATCTCAGAGCAACATGAGATTACTGTTTGTACTGCTCACGCTCGTTGCGGTTTCGATGCTTCCCATTCTGGGATGCGCCCACATGAGCGATCCCTGCAAGAACAAACTCTTGAAGAGACTGCCGTCACCGGACGGAACGCAGGTGCTTTCAATTTACGATCGGCAGTGTCCGCACACGGTGATCACCATGGTGACCCTCGAGAAGCCTTCGGCTTTTCTCGAGAAGAGCGGAGAAAATCTCTGTTACGTGACGCAGTGGAGCGGATCTCATCCGGTCGAAGCAGCTTGGAAGGACGCAAGTAATATTTCCATCAGCACGACGGACCGTTTGGAAAAGTGGGAGTTCTATGAGTCGAAAGAGACTTGCAACGGAGTAAAGTTTGAATACACCATTCAGTTTCGCAACGAGGCCCAGAAGACTGATGATCCGGAAGTGATCGCGAAGATCCGGAAAGCGCTCGCAGACGTTGAACCGTGTATCACGAAATACTATCAAGCGGCTTATGCGAAGAACGATCCCGCGGGCGAGGTGAGGAAGATGATCGACGGCGAGCAACACCGGTCGGCCGTCGAAAATATTATGGGTTACGCCTACAGCGCTTCGTGTCCCATCATGCCGGAAACCTATCAAACCTTCAAGGAACTCTCAGAAACATTCGATCTGAAACCGGGCTATCTTGAACGAGTTGAGCCGCTGGTAAAGCATTAAGTCGCGTCGAAGTGCCAACTTGAAACTTCACTGCTGAAACTTTAAACTGCCTCCATCCTTTCCACGCACCCGTAGCTCAGCTGGATAGAGTACCTGACTACGAATCAGGGGGTCGCACGTTCGAGTCGTGCCGGGTGCACCATTTTACTGAACTAAAATTTCCTTAATTGCTGCTGGTCTCAATTTGTGACTAGCTGATTAGGCGTGGCGTGAGTCTCCTTGTGAAGAAAAGTTAAGGGCGCGAATTTCTCCGCGCCCTTGAGGATTCTGGTTAGTGGCCGCCCACCGGTATTACGTCCCAGGCCCACCGGCCTACATTAGAGTGTTGGGCATTGTCTACCTTCGCTCTGTATTTGAATTGATTACCGTATTGGTCGGTCTTCTTCGATTCTTTGTATTTCAGTGAGATTGAATCAACGCTAAGCGAGGACAGCGTATGCAACTCGGAAGGCTCCGAGACCCCATTGTGGTTCGTGTCTTGCCACAACCGTAGTGAAGAGAACATCGCGTCTCGATTGTCAATTACCTCGTCACTGTTACCACCGTTGAGAAGTTTGTCGTATTCGGCGAGCGCGAGAAAGCCGTTCTTCTGTTCACCCGCTGGTGGTCGTGGCTGTGGAGTGAAGTTCAAGTGTAAGGGCTCTAAGGATTGTTTGTCGGCTCATCAGAAAGTCCTTTCTAGTTCGCGACGATTCTGATCAGTTTAGGCTTGGTCAAGTTATGTAACGACCGAACATGTGCGACCACCTTGTCCTTGCCGTAAGCGGACTTCATGGCAAGGATCTCACGCGCATATGCTTTTGAATAATATTCATACTGCGCTTCTGGCGTGGCCTCTACATAGGTGGGAAATTGGTCCTGATCGCCTCCGGTTTGAAGTGTCTCAAAAATATGATCCGCGCCATTCGGTTTCTTGTCGGCATCGGCAATCTTGGCTAGCAAATCGGATTTCGCATCAACCTCTGCCTTTACGCGCTCGAAATAGTGGCTAGTATTTGGACCTACAAACCGTCCATCATCGAAAAACGCACCATCCACAGACACGGTAACATTGCTCAGCTTAAGTAATGCTGATCTTGCTCGGTCAGACGGTTTGACAGACAAATCTAGGCCGCCCTCCTCCGAGCTGCCTATGGAACTCATAGAACCCATTGCAGGTTTCCCAATAGGATCTATGGGTGAATTAATTGTAAAGAGACGCATGGAGC